>Ga0136634_10000440_pt1 | contig 18938 bp, 14 predicted proteins | sample AntDrymUQ8332106_2_FD_104654 | JGI IMG/M metagenome (GOLD analysis project Ga0136634, IMG submission 104654) | Polar desert sand microbial communities from Dry Valleys, Antarctica - metaG UQ833 (21.06) | ecosystem: Environmental > Terrestrial > Soil > Desert | place: Antarctica: Dry Valley... | reverse complement strand
GCCTCACTTATAAAACCCAGGTCTTCGTCTTTCACGAGGGCGACCACTACCGCACGCGGCTCACGCACAGCCTGGAGGTGGCGCAGATCGCGCGCACTGTCGCGCGTGTTCTACGGCTTGACGAGGATCTGGCCGAGGCCATCGCGCTTGCCCATGATCTTGGCCACACGCCGTTCGGCCATGCTGGTGAGGAGGCGTTGGACGAGGTCATGCAGCCTTATGGCGGCTTCGACCACAATGCGCAGAGCCTGCGCATCGTGACCAAACTCGAGGGCCGGTACGCTTCGTTTGACGGGCTCAATCTCGCTTGGGAAACGCTGGAAGGCCTTGTCAAACACAACGGACCGCTTCTCGGCGAGAATGGGATGCCGACGGCGCGCTATGCCGCAAAAGGCGTGCCTGCTTCTGTGATCGCCTATGACGGGCTGCATAAGCTGGATTTGTCCACCTACGCCTCCGCCGAGGCGCAAATCGCCGCGCTGGCCGATGACATCGCCTATAACAATCATGATCTGGACGACGGTCTGCGCGCCGGTCTCGTACCGCTTGCGAAAATTCGCGACGTGCCGCTCGTCGCCCGCTTCATCGAGCAGGTTGAAGACCGCCATGGTCCACTCCCGGACAACCGGTTGATCTATGAGGTCAACCGCCGGCTCATTACCGAGATGGTCGAAGATCTGGTGGGTGAGACGAGCGCTCAATTAAAGCGGCTGCGGCCCAAATCACCGCAGAATATCCGAAAATTGGGTTCTCCCGTCGTTGCATTTTCAACAAAGCTGACAGGCGAATTGGCCGTGCTGCGGGCCTTTTTGTTCGAAGAGTTTTATTTCCACCCGCGAATCAAAACCATCATGAGCGGCGCGCAAAAAATTGTGCGCGATCTTTATACCCATTTTCTGGCACATCCCGAGGCGCTGCCGGAAGGCTGGCGGCAGGAAGCTGCCGCCGGGCACGGCGAACGCGTTATCGGCGATTTCGTCGCGGGGATGACCGACCGTCTCGCCATCGATACGCACCGGGGGTTGTTTGACGATACGCCTAGATTGCGATAGCCGGTGACCACCAGCGCCCTATCTCCATTAACGGATCGGCTATGAACCTCTTCACCCATTTCGAAGTCCGTTTCCAGGAGGCTGCCGAGGCTTTGAAGGAAGCCGGTGTGCTGCCAGCTGAAAGCCACGCTGTCATAACGGTGGAGCCGCCGCGTGATCCTGGCCATGGCGACATCGCCTCGAACGCGGCTATGGTGCTCGCCAAGGAAGCAAGACTGGCCCCGCGCGAACTTGCCGTCCATTTCGCCGAGCGCCTGCAAGGGTTCCCCGATGTAGCCACGGTCGCTATCGCTGGTCCGGGTTTTATCAATGTGACGCTTAAGCAGGATTTTTGGCCCAAGCTCTTGCACGCCATCCTGAAGGAGGGGGAGGACTACGGCCGTTCCGCGCTTGGGCAAGGCGCTAAGATCAATGTCGAATATGTTTCGGCCAATCCGACAGGGCCCATGCATGTCGGGCATTGCCGGGGTGCCGTGTTCGGCGATGCGCTGGCCAATCTGCTTGCGTTTGCCGGCTACGCGGTGACGCGGGAATATTACATCAACGATGCCGGGTCGCAGGTCGAGGCGCTCGCGCGCTCGGCCTTCCTGCGCTACCGCGAGGCGCTCGGCGAGACCATCGGTGCTATTCCGCAAGGCCTTTACCCCGGCGATTACCTCAAGACCGTCGGAGAGACCTTAGCCGCCGAACACAGCGATCGCTTGCTCGCGCTTGCCGACGACGGTTGGATGCCGCTGGTGCAGGACAAGACGATTGCGATGATGATGGACGTGATCCGCGCGGACCTGGCGGCGCTTGGCATCACGCATGACACATTCTTTTCCGAACGCTCCCTCATCGACGGGCCAGTGAACGATGTGCACGCGACCATTGACGCGTTGCGCGCGCGTGACCTGGTCTATGAAGGCCGCCTACCGCCCCCAAAGGGCAAAGTTCCGGACGACTGGGAGGACCGTGAGCAGACTTTATTCCGCGCGACGGATTTCGGCGACGATGTGGACCGCGCGCTGCTCAAATCAGACGGCAGCTACACCTACTTCGCCTCGGACATGGCCTACCACCGTTCAAAGCTGCGCCGCGGCTTTAGGCAGATGATCGATGTTCTCGGCGCCGACCATGGCGGTTATGTCAAACGCATGCAAGCGGCCGTAAGGGCGCTGAGCGAAGGCGAGGCCGATCTGGATGTGAAGCTTTGCCAAATGGTACGGCTCTTTCGCGCGGGCGAACCCGTGAAGATGTCCAAGCGCTCCGGCTCCTTCGTAACCTTGCGCGAGGTCGTCGATGAGGTCGGGCGTGGACCCGTTCGCTTCATGATGCTCTACCGCAAAAACGACGCGATGCTCGATTTTGATTTCGCCAAAGTGCTGGAGCAGTCCCGAGACAATCCGGTGTTCTATGTGCAGTACGCGCACGCGCGGGCGCAATCGGTGCTGCGAAACGTCCAGGAAGTGCTGCCGGCACTGGAAACAAGTGGAAAAAACCTTCTGCATGCGCAATTTAGTTTGCTCGGCGACGAGGCTGAACTTGCCGTTCTCAAGCGTATGTCCCATTATCCACGTGTAATTGAGTCTGCGGCTCTCGCACATGAGCCCCATCGCGTCGCTTTTTACTTGCACGAGTTGGCTAGTGAGTTCCACGGGTTGTGGAGTCGCGGCAAAGAGTTGCCACAATTACGGTTCATTGTCGAAGCCGATCAGGAGCTTACAAAGGCGCGGGTGGGGCTGGTTGCGGCCGTGGCGCAAGTTATACGGTCAGGCCTTGGCATTCTGGGCGTTCAACCAATTGACGAAATGCGCTGAAAACTTAGCTCCGCTTGGGTCAAGTGGGGTTCAAGGCGAAGGAACTGCTAGACATGTCCATTTCTGATGACCCCAGGTTCCGGCGCGGTCAGCCCGGTAACGCGCCTTATAATTCCGGACAGGGCCGGGGGGAAGAGCCGCGGCAGCCGGTGCGGCAGGACCCGCGCAATGGCCCCCGTCCAGCACCCAGCCGGAATGATGACCGCGCGCCGCCCTATCGCGACGGCAACGCCCCCCAAGATGCGGCGGAGCGGTCAAGCGCAGCGTCTCGGCAGCAGCCGGCATTTTCCGCTTACCGGCCTGAAGCCTACGCGGCCGGTGATAAGCCCTACGCGGCCGGTGATAAGCGGGGGGTTCGTGCGGACAGGGCGGAATGGGACCAGAGCGAGCACGAATTCGGCGGCGAACGGGCCGCTAACCGTGCAGCTCCCGAGCCATATCGGCCCGCGCCAGCGCCGGACCGTGGGCGGCCCCAGCACGACCCGTATCACAGTGTAGCCAATGACCCGTATGACAATGGCGGGCGTGAATTTGACCAAGGTTGGCGGGCAGAGGGCTACGAAGATCCTAATGCGAACCAGTTCCCCGCGTCCGGGTTTTATTCCCAGCATGACGAGCCAGGTCAGCCGGATGTCCAGTCTGTGCATGATCGGTTCTTCGCGGCCAATTCAGAGCCGGATAGAGCGCCAGCGCCACCACCCGCGCAACCAGCGGGCCGGTATCGGGCGCCCGACTACAACGCGCATGACTACGCCGCCGATGAGCGAGAAGTACCCCGGCCCGGCAAGCCCGTAAACGGGCATGCCAACTTCGAAAATGCCGGAGACTATCGCTGGGACAGTTTCGATCAACCCGCGCCTGTAGAGGCGGCGCGTCCGTTTCCGCATGCGAAAACGGGCCGCGAAGAGGATTTGGACGCCGATTATTTCGCTGACGAAGATGAATTCGAGGGCGAAGAGGATTATGCCGAGGCCAAGAAGGGCGGCAGCAAGAAGCTGATGGCGGCTGTTCTTATCGGAGCGGTTGTCACCGGCGGCGGCCTCGCCTATCTTTATAAGTCGCAGACTGGCGACGAGGGCAGCGCGCCCCCCATCATGACGGCGGATATGCGGCCGGTGAAGGAAAAGCCAAGCGCTCCAGGCGGGCGGGAGTTTCCAAACGGCGGCAAGATGATTTACGATCGTCTGGACAATGGCGCGCCGGGAGATCAGACCCGTTTGGCCCGCGGCGAACCGCAGTCCGATGCCAGCACTCCCGGCGTTGTGACCACGGGGGCGAGCGGCACGCTCGAAGAGCGCATTCAAAATGCCCTGCGCGATGCCAAGAAGGCGGACGAAGCTCCTGATAACGCAAGCTCCAACAGTGCGAACCAGGCAAGTCCTGACACCCCGAGGCCGGTAAGGACGGAAGTCATCCGTCCGGACGGAACGGCCGAATCCTCGCGGGTGCAAAGAAGACAGGCTCCGACCGAAGGCGAGACGTCCCTAGCGGGGGCGTCGAGAGGCGTCGTGTCCCGCGAGGCGCCGCCTGCCGCCGCGCCGATCGCCGCGCCGCGGACGCAGATCGCCGCGGCGACCCCTGCGCAGCTGCCCGCATCAGCCTCCGCTGGCGGCGATGCTGGTATGTTCGTGCAGATCGCGGCACGCAACGATCAGGCCGCCGCCATGGCTGCTTTTGCCGACCTGCAGCAGAAATATGCCTCTGTGCTGGGCAATCACTCACCGTCCGTGCGCAAGGTCGATCTTGGCGACAAGGGCGTATGGTATCGTTTGCTCGTCGGGCCGATGCCGAGTAAGCCCGATGCGGACAAGCTTTGTGAAGACCTCAAAACTGCCGGGATGAAGGGCTGTTTCAGCCGCAAGGAATAAGCACAGGCGAGCGGGTCCTGAGCGTTGAGCAACGCGGATAGGCTTCGGGCTTTCATAACCGGGTGCGAAGCAGCGCGCCTCACCAAAGACGAAAAGCGGCTTTTCCGCGAATCCAGACCGTGTGGCTTAATCCTGTTCCGGCGGAACTGCGACAGCAGTGACCAGATCCGCGGCCTGCTTCAAGAATTCCACGAGGCGGTTGGCAGCAGTCAGCCGTTGATCCTCATCGACCAGGAGGGCGGGCGCGTGCAGCGTCTTGGACCGCCAGTCTGGCGGCGCTATCCCCCGGGGCGCTATTTTGCCGATCTTTACAGCCACGATCCCGAGAGGGGTCTGCAAGCCGCCCGGCTTGGCGCCCGGTTGATCGCCCGCGATCTCGCCGCGCTTGGCATCACCGTGAATTGCGCTCCCGTCCTCGATCTGCCGGTTCCGGGGGCGCATGACATCATCGGTGACCGCGCCTATGGCATAACCGCTTTGCAAGTGGCTGCGCTGGGCCGTGCGGTTGCGGAGGGTTATCTCGAAGGCGGCGTGCTGCCGGTCATCAAGCATATTCCGGGCCATGGCCGCGCCTGCGCCGATAGCCACGCCTCGCTCCCGGTGATCGATGCCAGCCGCCATGTGCTGGAGGGGTCCGACTTCCGGCCGTTCCGCGCGCTTAACGACATGCCGCTGGCGATGACCGCACATGTGCTGATCCCCGACATCGACCCCGTGCTCCCCGCCAGCGCGTCTCCGGCCATCATCCAAGATGTGATTCGCGAGACGATCGGCTTTGACGGCCTGCTGATGTGCGACGATATCGGCATGGGCGCCCTTGCTGGCCCGATGGAGGAACGCGCGCGCGCTGTTCTCGGCGCTGGATGCGACCTCGTCCTGCATTGCAGCGGCAATCTTACCGAGATGGCGGCCGTTGCCGCTGTCACGGCGGAGCTGGACGGCGCCGCGGCGCGCCGTTTCGCGGCGGCCCGCGGGCGGCTCGCCGACCCCGCGGAATTTGACGAAGCGTTGGCCCTCGCTTTCATCGGCGAAGGTCTAGCTGAAACGGCGTGAATCAGCCATGATGACCAAGATTTCAACAGTTTTCGCTTCGAGAGAGCATGAGAGCGCTGGAAACCGCACAAGAGGCAACCGGAACTTACGAAGGTTTTGCACCTTCCGCCGCGCGCAATGCTTTCGACAATGTGGTCACGTTTGACGATGTTTCGCCTGCCGAGCGCATGGTCGTTTTGCTCGATGGTTTCGAGGGCCCGCTCGACTTGCTCCTCAACCTTGCGCGCACGCAAAAGGTCGATCTGACGAAGCTGTCCATTCTCGCGCTCGCCGAACAATATCTCGAATACATCGCCGGCGCCCGCGCCTTACGGCTCGAAATTGCCGCCGACTATCTGGTGATGGCGGCGTGGCTTGCCTTCCTGAAGTCCAAGCTGCTATTGCCTGCCGAGGTAAAGCAGGAGGACGGCCCCAGCGGCGAGGAAATGGCGCTGCATCTCGCCTTCCGGCTCAAGCGCTTGCACGCGATGCGGGAAGCCGTTGCGTTGCTCTTCAACCGCCAGCAACTCGGCCTGGACTTCTTCGCGCGGGGACTGCCGGAAGGCATGCGCACCATTCGCAAGAGCGAGTATTGGGCGAGCGTTTACGACCTGCTCAAGGCTTATGCCGATCAGCGGCGCAAGGCGGTGGGTGTGCCCGTCAAAATGGGGGGTCGCACGGTTTGGTCGATCAGGGAGGCTCGCGAGTGTTTGCAACGCCTGGTCGGTGCTGAATACGATTGGGCCGTTCTCGACAGCTATATCGAGGAATTTCTCGCCGATCAAACAGTTAGCAAGACGGTGCTCGCCAGCAGTTTTGGCGCAACGCTTGAACTGACGCGCGAAGGTTACATGGAATTGCGGCAAGCACGGCCCTTCGCCCCCATCTACATCAGATGGCTGAAAGAGCCGCCGCCAAATCAACGTCCAGCAATTGAGCCAGCGCAGTGCGGTTAGCCAAATCGCCCAGTTCGAGCCGGACGCGGTGCGTCATGCGTTGCGGCAAATTGAATCAACCTCTGACGTCGGATAAAAACATGACAGCGAACAATCAGGGGCGACTGCCCTTTCCGGCCCGCGAGGCGCCGCCGATGCATCCGCTCGCGGCCAATGTCGCGCGTCTGCCCTCGGCGGAGCGCTGGGAGAAGCTGCGCATTCTCGAAGCTGTGCTATTTGCTGCTTCCGAACCCCTCGACGAGTCCTCTCTCATTGAGCATTTCACCGCCAAGGACGACATCGGCGCGCTCCTCGAGGAATTGCAAAATCTTTATGCCGGACGCGGCATCAACCTCACCCGCGTCGCCGGAAAATGGACGTTCCGCACCGCGCCCGACTTGGCTTTCATCCTCGAGCGCTATTCGGTCGAGCCGAAAAAACTGTCGCGGGCCGCGCTCGAAACGCTGGCCATCATCGCTTACCATCAGCCGGTGACCCGCGCCGAAATCGAAGAGATCCGCGGCGTCTCAACGTCGAAAGGCACGCTCGACGCTCTGATGGAAATGGGCTGGATCCGCATGCGCGGCCGCCGCCGCGCGCCCGGCCGGCCCGTGACCTATGGCACGACGGATGTGTTCCTCGAGCATTTCGGCTTCGACAATGTCAAGGATTTGCCTGGTCTCAGCGAATTGAAGGGCGCCGGCCTCCTCGACAGCAATCTTCCGCCCGGCTTTGCCGTACCTGAGCCGAATGATTCAGCCGCACTGACCGCGGATGAAGACCCATTGGAGGATGGCGCCGACGAGGAAAGCCTTTTGGCCAGCGATGACACACCTCTTGCAGAAGCCGAGCAGACGGACGATGTTGAAACGGATCTAGAAGACGGCCGATTGAGACAAGGACACGCCGGCTAAGACGATCATTGCGTGAACGCATGAGGTGGTCTCGACGAAGGACTTGTCCGGCATTGATCTTCAGCAAGGGAATGCTCTAGATTTGCATGGCATAATTCGCGCACGGGGCTACTCTGGCGCATCATGCCGAAGGGAAGGGTTTGTGTTGGCGTTGTTTCGGCAGAACGACAGGGTGGTTGCGCAGAAAGAGGCTGCCGGCGTACCGCACTCTGACCGTAAACGCCCGGCCGCCGCGACCATTGCGTCCGGGGTCTCCCTTTTCGAGGTGGACAAGTCTTTTGGCGCGCACCGCGCTGTGCAGTCCTTCACGCTCGATATAAAGCCAGGTGAAATCGTTTGCCTACTCGGGCCATCCGGTTGCGGCAAGAGTACCCTACTGCGCTTGATCGCGGGACTGGACAAGGTGGACGGGGGGACCATTTCGCTCGGAACGTTGGCCGTTTCCTCGCGCACGACCGTCATGCCGCCGGAAAAGCGCGGCATCGGCCTCATGTTTCAGGATTTCGCCCTGTTTCCGCATATGCGCGTGCTTGACAACGTCGCCTTCGGGCTCCGCCGCTTGGGCCGCGAAACGGCGCGGCAGGAGGCGCTGGCGGCGCTGGCGCGGATGGGCCTGGAAAGCTATGCCGAGCATTATCCGCATATGCTCTCCGGCGGTCAGCAGCAGCGTGTGGCGCTTGCGCGCGCCATCGTGCCGCGGCCCTCGGTGCTGCTGATGGACGAGCCGTTCTCGGGCCTTGACGGCCGCCTGCGCAACATCATCCGTGAGGAAACGCTGGCGATCCTGCGCTCCGCGCGGGCAACAGCCATCATCGTCACGCATGACGCGGAGGAAGCCATGCGCATGGGCGACTGCATCGCGGTGATGCGTGCCGGCCGGCTGGTGCAAGCGGGAACGGCGGAGGAGCTCTATCAGCGGCCCGCCGATGTGTATGTCGCCGAGACTTTTTCCGAGGTGCATGTCGTGCCCTGCCGGGTGATTTCCGGATGGGCGGTGGGCCCCTTGGGACGGTTCAGAACGAGCGCCGGTGTCGAGGGTGAGGCGGATTTGTGCGTGCGCCCGCGCGAGATCGAATTGGGCCCGCCCAATTTCGGCACGCCCGCGCGCGTCATGGAGGTGCGCTTTCTCGGGCCGGAAGCGCTGGTCGAACTTGCCGTGCAGGGGCTGGACCGCTCTTTGAGCGTCAGGATGCGCGCGGCCCAGGCGCCGGAAAAAGGCGCCGAGATCGGCTTTCACGTCGATCCTGAGCACGTGCTGGTTTTCCCGCGCGGCACGGGTCCCGCGAAGGCCGCGTGACAGGCGCGTTGCTTGCGGAAGCGGCTTATTCAACGTAAGTTGCGCCTGTGAGAGGCGCCCAATCTGAGCGCGAGGTAGGGCATATGGGTCCGAACTGGTTAAAACTCCTGCTGGTTGTGTTGCTGGTGGTGGCGCTTTTCGGCCGGGGGCGGATTTCCGATATGATGGGCGATCTCGCCAAGGGAATTAAGAGCTTTAAAAAGGGCATCAGCGAAGACGACGAGAAGCCGCTCGAGGCAAAGTCGCTCGATGCGGACCCGCCCGCCCGGATCGAGGCGCCATCGCAGCTGGCCCGCGAAGATGCTAGGGCCGGGTAAAAAGCCCTCTTCCCTCGCAGGGTGGCGGTGCTACACAAAGCGTGGGACGCGTCACGTCTATTCTGAAAGAGCGCTGATAGCTGATGTTCGAGATCGCATGGTCGGAATTGTTCCTTGTCATCCTTGTCGCGATCGTTGTGGTCGGGCCGAAGGAATTGCCGGGAATGCTGCGCGGCTTCGGGCGCATGATGGGTAAGCTGCGCCGCTCGGCTGACGATTTCCGCCGCCAATTCGACGAGAGCGTGCGCGAGGCGGGCGGCGAAGATTTGCAGCGCGAGCTCAATTCCCTGCGTTACAACAATCCGCTAAACCAGATACGCGACACGATCGAGGAAGCCGCGCGCGAAGCGTCCCAGCCGCCACGCCTGCCCACCGCCGAAAGCTTCATCGACAAGCCGGAGGAGCCGCCGGTGATCCACGAGACCATGACCGAGCCGGAGATAGCGCCAGCCCCGAAGCCTGCCGAGACCGCCGCATCGCCGCTGCCCCTGCTGCCAGAGGCAAGCCCTCCCGCAAAGGAGGCGAACGGCAACGCAACGGGCCATGAGCCGCTCGCCAATGGCCAGCACCGTCCTTAAGTTGACTGAAGAGGCGCTTCCCGCGTGACCACCAGCGACAATATCGACGCCTCAAAAGCTCCGCTGATCGAGCATCTCATCGAGCTGCGCACAAGACTGCTCTGGTCCATCGGCGGCGTGTTCATCGCCTTTATCATCTGCATTTTTCTCGCCCGGGACATCTACAACCTTTTGGTGCTGCCTTATCGCTGGGCGGCGGGAGCCGATGCTCCCATCGAGATGATCTATACCGCGCCGCAGGAGTTTTTCTTCACGCAGCTTCGCCTCGCTCTGTTCGGCGCGATCTTTCTCGCCTTTCCGATTATCGCGTCGCAGATCTACATGTTCGTGGCTCCGGGCCTGTATAAGAACGAGCGCCACGCTTTTATTCCCTATCTCATCGCCACGCCCGTGCTGTTTATCCTCGGTGGATTGCTGGTCTATTTCCTGATCATGCCGCTCGCCATGACCTTTTTCCTGTCGATGCAGCAAACCGACGGGCCGGTGCAGATCCAGCTCACGGCGCGGGTCAGCGAGTATCTGTCGCTGATCATGGCGCTGATGCTCGGTTTCGGGATTTGTTTCCAATTGCCGGTGGTTCTGACGCTGCTCGGGCGCGCCGGCATCATCTCCGCCCAGGATCTGCGCGACAAGCGCCGCTACGCCATCGTCATGGCGTTTCTCGTGGCGGCGTTCCTCACCCCGCCGGACCCGATCAGCCAGATCGGCATGGCGATCCCCACCATCCTGCTCTACGAGCTGTCGATCTATACCGTGGGGGTTGTCGAGCGCAAGCGAGCGCAAGCCGCTGCTCAGGCGCAAACGCAGCCGGATTAGCGGCCAGCAGCTTGCTGCACGCCCCCTCACCCGGCGCTTCGCGCCGCCTCTCCCGCGAGGGGAGAGGGCAAGGACTCGCGGCAACTGTTTGCTGCTCCGGCGAATTGAAGGGGAAGGTGTCTCCGCAATAGGCATTCCTTCTTGCCCTCTCCCCTCGCGGCAGAGGGCTGCCGCCCTAGGCGGCTGGGTCATGGGGCGAGAACTGTATGGGAAATACCGTCTTGTGGGGCACGCGTAAAGCATCCCTTGAGCGCTGGACGCACACGCGCGCACGCCGTATAGCTGCCGCCATCGCCACTCCATCCATTTTGACGAGATCCGGCCGTGCTCGATCCGAAATTGATCCGGGACAACCCCGATATATTGCGACAGGCGCTGCTAGCGCGCGGGCAGCAGGACGAAACGGTCGATGCGCTGCTCAGCAAAATCCAGACCCTGGACGCTCAGCGCCGGCTGAAAATCACGGCCCTGCAGGAGGCGCAAACCAAGCGCAACCTGATTTCCAAGCAGGTCGGCAAGGCGAAGGGCGCCGGACGCGAGGATGAGGCGCAGGCGCTTATGGCCGAGATTGGCGCGCTGAAGGACACGATTTCGGAAGCGGAAGGCCGGGAAAAGGCGATTGCCGCGGAGCTGGATGAGCTGCTCGCGGGGTTGCCGAACATCCCAGCCGAGGACGTGCCAGTCGGCGGTGAAAGCGCGAATACCGAGCTGCGAAGATGGGGCGAAAAGCCGGGATTCGCCTTCGCGCCGAAGCAGCATTTCGAGCTGGGCGAAGCCCTCGGCCTGATGGATTTCGAGACCGCGGCAAAGCTGTCGGGCAGCCGGTTCGTGGTGCTGAAAGGCGCGCTCGCCCGGATGGAGCGCGCGCTGGCGGCCTTCATGCTGGATTTGCAAACGGCACCTGCGACTAAGGAAACGGGCGGCTACGAGGAGGTTAGCCCGCCGCTCCTCGTTAAGGACCCAGCAATGATGGGCACGGGGCAACTTCCAAAATTTCTAGATGACTTGTTTCGAGTGCCCTATTCGGATGCGTCTTTTTTGCAAGAACGAGCCGAGAAATTATCCTATTTACTCGGCTATGAAGACAATCACCTTTTGGCGGGGAGCTATAAGCGCGCAATTGAGGATGAGCTGAAGGCAGCGCACCATGGTTGGCCTCCACATCGCCTTTTCCTCGTTCCGACAGCAGAAGTGCCCCTGACCAACCTCGTACGCGAGCAAATCCTAGACGAGGCCTGGCTTCCCTTGCGCTACACCGCGCACACGCCGTGCTTCCGCTCCGAGGCGGGGGCGGCGGGCAAGGACACGCGCGGCATGATTCGGCTGCATCAATTCTCCAAGGTGGAGATGGTCAGCATCACCACGCCGGACACCTCCGCCGCCGAGCATGAGCGCATGACGGCTTGCGCCGAGGAGGTGCTGAAGCGCCTCGGCCTGGCCTATCGCACGATCGTGCTGGCGACCGGCGATATGGGGTTCTCCGCGACCAAGACCTACGACATCGAGGTGTGGCTGCCGGGGCAGAACGCCTATCGCGAGATTTCCAGCTGCTCCAATTGCGGGGATTTCCAGGCGCGGCGGATGAGCGCGCGCTACCGGCCGAAAGGGGCTAAGGATGTGCGTTTTGTGCATACGCTGAACGGCTCCGGTCTCGCGGTCGGGCGCACGCTGGTCGCTGTCCTGGAGAACTATCAGCAGGAAGACGGCAGCATTCGCATTCCTGAAGCGCTGGTGCCCTATATGGGCGGGATGACGGTCATCCCGGCGAGGCAATAGTTGCCGTCGTTCCCTCTCCTGCCGGGAGAGGGGAAGAGTCCCGCCGCCATGAAGGCGAGACAAGAAAAAGGACCTGACTTGCGCATTCTCATCACCAATGACGACGGCATCCAAGCGCCCGGCCTGGATACGCTGCAGCAAATCGCCGCCGCGCTTAGCGACGATGTATGGGTGGTCGCGCCCGAGACCGACCAGAGCGGCGCGGCGCATTCGCTCACCCTTCACGAACCCTTGCGCGTGCGCAAAATTAGCGAGCGCATTCATGCGGTTAAGGGCACGCCGACGGACTGCGTCATCATGGGCGTGCGTCACATCCTGGCAGGGGAGAAGCCGGACTTGGTGCTTTCCGGCGTCAATCTGGGCCACAACATTGCCGATGACGTGACCTATTCCGGCACAATCGCCGGCGCCATCGAGGGCACATTGCTCGGCATTCCGTCCATCGCCCTGAGCCAGGCCCTCGACCGCGATACGCCTGCCGAGACGCGCCTGGAAACGGCGATGCGGCACGGCCCCGATCTCTTGCGCAAACTCTTGGCCGAGGGCTGGCCCACGGGCATCTTGCTGAATGTGAATTTCCCCGACCGCGACCCCGATGCGGTAACCGGCATCGCCATCACGGCGCAGGGCAAGCGCGACCAGGACTATCTGCGCATCATCGATCGCATGGATGCGCGCGGCAAACCGTATTACTGGTTCGGCTTTAATGCCTATTCCGCCGAGCCGGAGCAGGGCACCGATCTGTGGGCGCTGCGCGAGGGAAAGATTTCGGTCACGCCGCTGTGCCTCAATCTTACGCATACCCAGACATGCCGCAAATTGATGCTTGCGTTCGACAGTGAGACGAAACTGGGCGACACTGCGGCTTCGACGGCGGCGAAGGCTGGAGCACGATCATAGAATTTCGAGGCTGCTTTCGACACAATCGTGCCACGGCAAATTCTACATCTTGATCGCTTCCCAATGCGGCGATGGGATCGGCTGGAGAGCGTTCTGCGCGCGACCATGATCAACTCGGACGGCAAGCTGGAATTGGCCGCTGCGCTGCGCAGGCGCGGCATTGCGGACGCCAGGGTCCTCGACGCCATCGCGAGCGTGCCGCGCGAGATTTTCGTCGATCCTGCCTATGCTGAAGCCGCCTATGACGACATGGCGCTGCCCATCGCCTGCGGGCAGTCCATTTCGCAGCCTTTCGTGGTTGCCTATATGACGGATAAGCTCGGGTTGGAGCCGCATCACGACGTTCTCGAGATCGGCACCGGCTCCGGCTATCAGGCCGCTGTTCTCGCCCGGCTCTGCCGCCAGGTTTGCACCATCGAACGGCACGAAGCGCTGCATCTGCAGGCGGTTGCGCGCTTTACCAGCCTTGACATACGCAATATCACGGCGAGGGTCGGCGATGGCTGGGCCGGCTGGCCCGAGCCTTTGCAATTCGACCGCATTATCGTCACGGCGGCCGCGCGGGAGACCCCGCAGGCGCTGGTGGATCAGCTTAAGCTTGGCGGGCGCATGATCATCCCCATGGGCGCGCGGCCCGCGCAACAGCGCCTCTTTCAGCTCGATAAGGCGGCGGAAGGCTTGCGCAAACAAGACCTTCTGGCGGTGCGTTTCGTGCCGATGGTCAGAGCAAGAGATAGTTAACCGCCACTAAGCGCGCAGTTTTACTAATCGCTTCGAAGTTTAAACGTCTTTTTAACGACTGACCTGCAAAACTCCCCCTCAGATGTGAGGTGCGGTCATGAGTTCTTATCAGCCAATGTTGCGGCGTCGCGTTTGTGTAAAGCGCGTCGCGTCTGTTTGCGGGATGCTTGTCGTCCTGCCTTTGATGGGATGCGGGTCCCAGGAATCGTTGAACGGGGATGATGGATCGCGTCGCGATTCCAGCTTTGCGCAAAGCGGCGCCGTGAGCAGGCCATCGCGGTCGGCCTTGGGCTCCAGCGGCAGCCCCCATGCCTACGCGGCGTCCGGCGAGGGCATCGCCAAGCGCGAGGTGACGCAAGCCAGTGTGCAGACTTACGGCCATGTGCCCGCGAGCGCGGCCTATGCGCCGGGCGGCATTCAGCGCACCGGCCTTGCGCCGCTGAGCGGCGCAGGGAACGCAGGCGGGGAGGGGGACGGCGCTCCGCCGGGCTACGCCTACGCCGCGACCCTTCCCCCCATCCACCACGAAGGGGCGAACAGCGCCGCCGCAGGTGAGAAAAGCACGGACCGGCATCCCGCTTTGCAGCGCGAGGCAAACAATTACGACTGGCAGAAGCGGCAGCAAGCCTATCCCGCCGAGCAGGGGGACTATCAGGACGCAGAGCGCGGCCCGCGGCGCGGCGCTTACGCGCCAGAGGCCCGCTATCCGAAGTCGGAGCCGCAACAGGGGGGCGAATATGTCGTTCAGCCGGGCGACACGCTCTATGCCATTGCGCGCCAGCATGGCATCAGCCTCGATGAGCTGAGCCAAAGCAACGGCCTGAGCGGCGGCCACATTTACCCCGGACAGCGCCTGCACGTGGAAACCCCCGAGCCGGCCCATGAGGGCAAGCCCCACCGGGAGGCACGACCGGAACCGCGCCCCTATCGCCAGCCGCCCGAGGAGCGCGGTGCTCCATCCCCTTACAACGAGCAGGCTGACGAGGGCCCGAAGCCCTACCGCGCCGCGCCCAAGGCGCAGGTTTATCAGCAGCGGGGCTATGAGGAGGCGCCGCCCCGCCAACCGCGCCATGACGGCGGGGACCGGCGTGCCGCGCCGGGGGCCTACGATGACGCGCGGCAAACGCCCGGGCGCGTGCATGAAGACCCGCGCGCTTACAACGGCCGCCCCGAATACACGTCATCGAACCGCAAACACACGCCCGATGGCCCGTTCCAACCGGCGCCCGATGCGCCTTGGCGCGGCGAGAAGGAGTGGCGCAGACTGAACCCCGGCGCCGAGCGCCCGCAGCCGTATGAGCCGCGGCCAGCGACCGGATATGAGCGGGGCCCCGAATCTGGATATGAGCCTGGCCCGGCGCCCCGGGATGCTTACGACGCCCGCGGCGCCTATCAGCCGGGCCCGGCCGGCCGGGCGCCTCATGAGCCGCGTGCGGCCTATCCGGCCACACCGCGCGCCAGCGGGGCGGGCGGTTTCGTCCACACTGTGCAGCGCGGGGAAACCTTAACCGACATTGCCCGGCGCAACGGCGTCGGCCAGCGCGAGCTTGCCGAGTTCAACGGCTTGCCACCTGGCGCAAGGCTTCAGGCCGGTCAAGATCTCCGCATCCCCAAGGGCCAAGGCTACGACTGGGGCGGCAACCGGCCCGAGCCGGCCGAGCGCCCGGCTCCACGCCCCCGTGCTAGCGTTCAGCCGGAGCGCGCGCAGCGGGAGGTCAGGCCCCTAGCGGGAGAGGCGGTCAAGGCGCCTTCGCACCGCGGCGTCAGAGCGGCCGAACCACTAGCGCCCCGCCCCACGGAGCGGCCGGCTGCGCAAGAGGTGATCGAAGACGATGCGCCGCCCGCACGATCGGCGGAGGCGCATGACATGCCGGCGGCACGCGCGGCCGTCGCTACCAGCGACGGGTCGGCCATCATCGCCGCGAACGACCCCACCGCGGCCAAGGCCGCACCGAACGCGATGAGCGAGCGCGGCGCGGCGCGGGAATGCGAAACCCTGCTTGCCAACCCGGAGCAGCGCAGCTCCAAATCCTTCCGCATGCCGGTGCAGGGCAGGGTCATCGCCAAATTCGGCGCGAAGGAAGACGGCGCGTTCAATGACGGCATCAACTTCTCCGTGCCCAAAGGCACGCCGGTGAAGGCCGCCGAGAACGGCGTGGTCGCCTATGCCGGGGATGAGCTGGCGGGCTTCGGCAATCTGGTGCTCGTTCGCCATGCCGATGGCTATGTGACGGCTTACGCGCACAACGACGAATTGCTCGTGGAGAAGTGCGACGTCATCAAGCGCGGCCAGATCATCTCCAAAGCCGGCGCCAGCGGCACGGCCGTCAGCCCGCAGCTGCACTTCGAATTGCGCAAGGACAGCAAGCCGATCGATCCGGAGGGACACTTCTCCGGCACCTGAGCCGGCAACGACCATGCGATGCCCCGGCCTTTGCGCCGAGCCTCGAGCATCGTGCGCGAAAGTGGGAACCGGTTTTGCGCAAAAACGATGCGCTAAGCAACGGCCTGGAGCGGAAGGCGCGATCCGTTTAAGCGCATTTCGCTCTAGCCTAGGAGATTGTTCGGCTCAGGCCTATGGCCGGTGTCGGGGCGCGGAGGCCGGGGCGCCGCCGAATAGACTGCCCTTTGGCAGATCCAGCCGAGGCGGAGCACGACAAAAGGCGACGCAGCGCTCAATTCCCCTAGCGCTGCGAAACAGGGATAAAATCGCGGACGGCCGGGCCCACATAAAGCTGGCGTGGACGGCCGATGCGCTGCTCCGGATCCTCGATCATTTCCTTCCACTGCGCGATCCAGCCCACGGTGCGCGCAATCGCGAACAGCACGGTGAACATCGAGGTCGGGAAGCCGAGCGCCTTAAGGGTTATCCCCGAGTAGAAGTCGATATTGGGGTAAAGTTTTTTCTCGACGAAATAGTCGTCCTCGAGGGCAATGCGCTCGAGCTCCATCGCGACTTGCAAGAGCGGGTCGTTCTTGATGCCCACGACTTCGAGCACTTCGCGGCAGGTTTTCTGCATGACGCGGGCGCGGGGATCGTAATTCTTATAGACGCGGTGGCCGAAGCCCATGAGCCGATAGGGATCGTTCTTGTCCTTGGCGCGCTTGATGTATTCCGGAATGCGATCGACAGTGCCGATCTCCATGAGCATTTTCAGCGCCGCCTCATTCGCGCCGCCATGCGCGGGCCCCCAAAGGCAGGCGATCCCAGCCGCGATGCAGGCAAAGGGGTTTGCGCCCGATGAACCCGCCAGCCGCACCGTCGAGGTGGAGGCGTTCTGCTCATGGTCGGCATGCAGCACGAAGATGCGGTCCATGGCCCGCGAGAGTACGGGATTGACGCGGTACTCCTCGCAAGGAACGGCGAAACTCATATACAGAAAATTGGACGCATAATCGAGATCGTTGCGCGGATAGATGAAAGGCTGGCCGATGGAGTATTTATACGCCATCGCCGCGATGGTGGGCATTTTCGCGATCATGCGGATGGAGGCGATATCGCGCTGCACCGGGTCGTTGATGTCGGTTGAGTCGTGGTAGAAGGCCGACAGCGCCCCGACCACGCCGACCATGATCGCCATGGGATGCGCGTCGCGGCGGAAGCCGGTGTAAAACCGGTTCATCTGCTCATGCAGCATGGTGTGATAGGTGACGCGGTTCTTGAAATCGAGATACTGCTCCTGATCGGGCAGATCGCCATAAAGCAACAAATGGCAGGTTTCCAGGAAGCTGCCCTGCTCGGCCAGTTGGTCGATCGGATAGCCGCGGTGCAGAAGCACGCCCTTCTCGCCATCGATGAAGGTGATGGTGGACCGGCACGCCGCCGTCGATGTGAAACCCGGATCGTAAGTGAAACAGCCCGTCTCGGCATAGAATTTGGAGATGTCGACCACATCCGGGCCAATCGTGCCCGAATAGACCGGCATATCGACCTGTTTGCCATCCTGGACAAAACTCGCGTTCGATATCGCTTCCAGCTCGTCTTTCATTTGCGCCGGAACCGCGCCCATCAGGGTCATCACATGTCTCCTTGTGATCAGCCTAGCTTGCCGCTGCGTGGCCCTACACTGTCAGCAAATTGTTGCAGTGCATAGGGGATATTTTGCGTTGCGGTAATGAAGTCTAGCGAGGCCTCGGGGAGGCCGATCAGTGCACCCCCGCCGGGAAAGAATCCGCGCTTGCAGTCTCGCCAGCTTGCCCGCCCACTCCAGGCGGCGCTTGATCCATGAGGCGCGCCACCGCTTCGGCGCGGCCCAAGACGGACAAGACGTCGAATATACCGGGCGAGACGCTGCGTCCGGTGAGGGCGGCCCGCAAGGGCTGGGCGACATCCCCCAGCTTCATGCCTGTCTCTTGCGCATAGCGGCGGGCGGCTTCCTCGAGAGCAGGCGCTGTCCAATCCGTGAGCTGGGCGAAATTGCCGGCAAGCGCCTCAAGATGAGCCCGCGCCTGAGGGGTGAGGATCTTGGACGCTTTCTCATCCAGTGCGAGCGGCCGCTCGGCAAACAGGAATGCGGCATTGTCGAACAGCTCCACAAGCGTTTTGGCGCGCTCCTTCAGCCCCGGCAGGGCCTGCTCCAGCTTCGTCCAGCCCTCGGACGCGATGCCGGCGGCCAGCCCTTTCTCCTGGGGAAGATGCGGCAGAATATCACGTAAGTAGTTCAGCAGATCGGCATCGTCCAGCATACGGATATAGTGGCCGTTTAGATTTTCCAGCTTGGCGAAATCGAAGCGGGCAGGGGAGCGGCCGAGCGCCTCCAAGCCGAACCATTCGATCATCTGCTCGGTGGAAAACTTTTCGTCATTGCCATGGCTCCAGCCCAAACGGACCAGATAATTGCGCATCGCGTCGGGCAGATAGCCCATGGCGCGGTATGCATCGACGCCCAAGGCGCCGTGGCGCTTGGACATCT
>Ga0136634_10000439_pt1 | contig 18950 bp, 16 predicted proteins | sample AntDrymUQ8332106_2_FD_104654 | JGI IMG/M metagenome (GOLD analysis project Ga0136634, IMG submission 104654) | Polar desert sand microbial communities from Dry Valleys, Antarctica - metaG UQ833 (21.06) | ecosystem: Environmental > Terrestrial > Soil > Desert | place: Antarctica: Dry Valley... | reverse complement strand
GATGCGGCCACAACGTCGTGATCCGACGCCGCACACCCTCGACCACCGCCGCATCGACCGCCACCCCTGCAGGGTATCCACCAAACAGCTACTTGATGGATTTATTCCTGCGCGAGTCCTTACGCCCGGCACAAGGTGGCGGTGTGTCTCAGGCAACCTCCCCCCGGCGATCTCGCCGGTCTGCTCGCCCCATGTGGTGGTGACTGATCGATCAAGGGGCGGTGCTGAGTTCGACACGCCGTACGGCGCGGTCTCCAGCGCCCACGCTGGGGTTCGGCTGCCGCTCGTGTTTCCTCCGGGGGGACTGTCCCGGTAGCGCCGGGCTCCGGAGGTTGCGCTGGGTCTTGGAAGGGTGCGCGGGATCTCGGAAGGGCGCGCCGGGTCTTCCGAGGGCGCGCCGATCGAAGGGCAGTGCTGACCTCGACACGCCGTACGGCGCGGTCACCAGCGCCCCACGATCGGGTTCGCCCGGGTGCTTCGTGCTCGTGGAGAGGGGCCGTCCGCATGACGGGCCATCGAGCGGTCACCGAGGATCACGCGACGTGGAGCTGGTGACGCCGCATGGTCAGGATCTGAAGGAGCTCCGCCCGGACGGCTTCCGGCTCGGCGATCAGCCGCTGGTAGGTGTAGCGCACGACAAGGTATCCGAGCGCTGCCAAGGCGGCATCGCGACGGATGTCCCGCTCGCGGTCGGCCGCGGACGAGTGCAACGCCGAACCGTCCAGCTCGGCAACGACCTTCTCCAGCTCGAAGAGCCGGTCCAGGTAGACCGTCCGCTTGCCGAGCTTGACCTCGACCTGACCACGTGATGGCGGCAGCGATGGATGACTGAACACGTGCTCGACGCCGAACATCTCCAGCCAGCTGTGGCAGCCGGCCACGAGTAGGCCGAGAAGCCGCACCAACTCGGCCCGCCCGCTCAGCTTAGGGAAGTCTGCGATCTGATCGGCAAGGCGCGCCGCGGTGGTCAACCGCTCGCGGACGGCGACCACACACGGCGTACGACGCTCCAGCACGCCCAACATCGGCCACGACCCGACGAGAGCCCGCTCGCGCACACCACGGGCACGCCCGCTCGCGTGCGTACGCCGGGCAGGGCGCCATCGCAGTTTTGCCGGTGCACGCAAATGACCTCATTTCCGCGAGGGCGGTGCGTGCTGCGCGGGATCGTGACGTGCACCGGCAGCGTGAGGAGCGTCAGCTGCGGTCGTAAGCCCCAGAGATCGAGCGCGCTCGTGTGGCTGATCGCCGAGCCGGCTCCGGCGTACGACACTGCCGCACGTCGCAGGGTGGGCAGGTCCTGGTCGAGCCCTGGAAGCACGTACGTCTGTGGGCACAGTCGCATGAGCTCCTTGGCGGCGACCGCATGCGACAGAGCCCACGCCGGCACCGGGGTGTTCGTGGTGTCGCGGCGGTGAACGACGCCGTTTCCGGCACGCACCAGCCGGGCGAGGTTGTGGTCCATCGCCTGAGGCTGTCGGATGAGAAGGACTTCGTGGCGGCTCATTGCACGACTGGGGACGACCTTGCCTGCATCGTCGCCTTGTGGACAGCTCAGCGCTCGACCACCGGGGAGCTGCTCCGATGCGTCGGTCCTGGGCCATCGGGGGGCGCAGGTGACCTTCTCGTACGGCGTGTCGGGGTCAGGGCTGACCCTTGATGGCCGCGGACGCCCGTGCTGCAGCTGTGTCGACACGCTGCAACAGAGTGGTGTGCGACGGTCGCGCGCCGTGTCGGCGACACGCCTGACCCCAGCGGAAACCTCAGGCGGCTGCCAGGCGTCGTGATAATCGAGGCCCGTGTCTCCTGCACGTTGTCCCTGACGCCCGTTGCCCACTGACCCGCGTGACCTGACCCGTGTTTGTCAACCAACCGAGTCGCCTTGACGCCCACCGAGGAGATCCTTGCCATCGACGACGTACGGACGGCCCGTCAGCGCGGGTGACGTGTCGTTCCGCCGGGCCATGGCGCTTGTGGTGATGTCGGTGGTCCTGCCGGGCAGCGCGCAACTGGCGTTGGGGCGCCGGCAGGCCGGGCAACTGATCCTCCGCGTCTGGCTCGCACTCGTCGCTCTCACGTTGCTGGTCGCGGTCGTGTTCCTCATCGACGGCGGCCTCGTGCTGTCGATCGCGGTACGGCCGACGCTCCTCGGGTTGCTGCGATGGGGCGCGCTCGCGGTCGGAGTCGGTTGGGCCGCGGTAGTCGCGCATGCCTACTGGCTGTCGCACCCGCCCCTGATCGAACGCAGCCGGCGCCTCATCGCCACGCTCACGACCGGTGCGGTGTGCCTGGTCATCCTGGGGCCGGCGCTGTTCCTGTCCAATGTGGCCCGGACGCAGGAAGACTTCCTGGCGCTCTTCCCCGACACCGGCGTCTCGAGCCTGCCCGGCCGCGTCAACGTGCTCCTGCTCGGCGGCGACGCCGGCGCCGACCGTACCGGCCTGCGGCCCGACAGCATCAACGTCGCCAGCATCGACACCGACACCGGGCGCGCGGTGCTCTTCGGGCTGCCACGCAACATGCAGCGAGTGCCCTTCCCGGACGACTCCCCGCTGGCCGCGAACTTCCCCCAAGGTTTCGTCTGCGACGACGGCTCCTGCATGCTCAACGGCATCTACACGTACGGCGTGGACCATCCCGAGCTGTTCCCGAGCGGGGCATCGGACGTCGAGCGTGGAGCCAGCGCGATGGAGCAGGCCGTGGGCGCCGCGCTCGGACTCGACGTCCAGTACTTCGCGATGGTCGACCTGGGTGGCTTCGAGGGCATCATCGACGCCCTCGGCGGGATCCAGATCGACGTGCAGTCCCGGGTGGCGATCGGGGGCAACGCCGACGACCCGAATGCACCGATCGAGGGCTACATCGAGCCCGGCGTCCAGACGCTCGACGGTCATCGGGCGCTGTGGTACGCCCGGTCGCGTACGGACTCCGACGACTACATCCGGATGCAGCGCCAGCGATGTGTCCTCGGCGCGATCGTCAACCAGGCCGATCCGGCCACGGTGGTGCTCAACTACCAGGAGCTGGCGCAGACGGCGGGAACCACGATCGCTACAGACGTGCCGCAGGGGACGCTCGACGACTTCATCGACGTCGGACTGAAGACGAAGTCCCAGCCGTTGACGAGCGTGCAGTTCGTGCCGCCGCTCGTGCCGAACACCGCCGACCCGGACTTCACCCTCATCCGGGCAACGGTCGAGTCGGCGATCGACTCGTCGGAGGACCTCCCCGACCCCGACTCCGCCGACTCGGCACCGGCCGAGCCCGATCCCGCGGACGGGGGCGAAACGCCGCCCGACACGGGCACGGATCCGGGCGAGTCGACCGCGGGCGAGGCTTCCGCCGATCCGGTCGCGGTCGAAGAGGTCTGCTCGTACGGCTGACCGCCCGATGCCGCGCCGGGTTCGTATCGGTTACGAGACGGTCATCACCGAAGGCGCGGAGGGAACGAGGAGCTCGGGCTCGGTCGCGGCGCGGACGTCCGCCACGCTCACGCCCGGGGCGAGCTCCCGCAGCACCAGGCCCTCGGGTGTCACGTCCAGCACTGCGAGATCGGTGATGATGCGGTCGACGACAGCGCGGCCGGTCAGGGGCAGCGTGCACTCACTGACGACCTTGTACGTGCCGTCGCGGGCGACGTGCTCCATGGTCACGATGACCCGCTTCGCACCGTGGACGAGGTCCATCGCCCCGCCCATGCCCTTGACCATCTTGCCGGGAATCATCCAGTTGGCCAGATCGCCGCCCGCCGACACCTGCATCGCTCCGAGGATCGCGGCGTCGATGTGGCCGCCGCGGATCATGCCGAAGCTCAACGCCGAGTCGAAGAACGCAGCCCCGTCGATCAGCGTGACCGTCTCCTTGCCCGCGTTGATGAGGTCGGGGTCCTCCTCGCCGTCGTACGGGTACGGCCCGACGCCGAGGATGCCGTTCTCGCTCTGCAGGACGACGTGGACGCCGGGCCGCAGGTAGCTCGGCACCAGCGTCGGAAGTCCGATGCCCAGGTTGACGTACTGGCCGTCCTGGAGCTCCAGCGCCGCCCTCGCGGCGAGCTGCTCACGTGTGAGCGTCATGACGCCACCTCGCTCCCGGCAGCAGCGGTCCCGGCAGCAGCGGTCTCGGCGGCCTCGCGCGGCCGGACCGTACGCCGCTCGATGCGCTTCTCGACGTCAGTGCCGACCACGACCACCCGCTGCACGAACACACCCGGCAGATGCACCTCGTCGGGCGACAGCTCGCCCGGATCGACGAGCTCCTCCACCTCCGCGATCGTCACGCGGCCCGCCATCGCGCACAGCGGGTTGAAGTTGCGTGCGCTCAGGTGGAAGACGAGATTGCCGTGGCGGTCACCCTTCGCCGCGTGCACCAGGCCGAAGTCGGTGGTGATGGCCTCCTCCAGCACGTACTCCCGGTCGCCGTAGCGCCGCGTCTCCTTTGCCGGCGAGGCCAGCACCACGGCGCCGTCCGAGTCGTATCGCCACGGCAGGCCGCCGTCCGCAACCTGCGTCCCCCCGCCCGTTGCTGTGAAGAAGGCCGGGATGCCCGAGCCGCCTGCGCGCAGACGCTCGGCGAGCGTGCCCTGCGGGGTCAGCTCGACCTCCAGCTCGCCGCTGAGGAACTGCCGCGCGAACTCCTTGTTCTCACCGACGTACGAGCTGGTCATCCGCCGGATCCGGTGGTCGCTGAGCAGGATGCCGAGGCCCCAGGTGTCCACACCGCAGTTGTTCGAGACCGCGTGCAGGTCCGTCGTGCCCCGGTCGTGCAGGGCGCCGATGAGAGCGTTGGGCACGCCGCAGAGCCCGAATCCTCCGACCGCCAGACTCGCTCCGTCCGGGATGTCGGCGACAGCTTCGGCGGCGCTCGCGACGACCTTGTCCATGCTGGGGAACCTCCGCTGGGCTCGCTCAAACCGGGCTGCCGGAGCGGCATGTCGACGCCGCTCCGCGTGACCTTAGTCGCCCGATCCGGTGTCTTGTCCGGACCAGACGGTACCGTCGAGGGATGCGCATCCTGGTCACCGGCGCCGCCGGGTTCATCGGCTCGAGCTACGTCCGGACGCTGCTGAACGGCGGCTACCCCAAGTTCGCCGACGCCAGCGTCACGGTCCTCGACAAGCTGACGTACGCGGGCAACGAGGCCAATCTCGAGCCCGTCGCGAGGTCTTCGCAGTACGAGTTCGTCGAGGGCGACATCGCCGACGCCGGCCTCGTCGACGAGCTCGTGCAGGGCACGGACGTCGTGCTCAACTTCGCCGCCGAGACCCATGTGGACCGCTCGATCACCGGCGCCGCCGCCTTTGTCGCGACCAACGTCGCCGGCACCCAGACCCTTCTCGACGCCAGCCTGCGGCATCGGGTCGGGCGCTTCGTGCAGGTGTCGACCGACGAGGTGTACGGCTCCATCGCGGAGGGTTCGTGGGATGAGCGGCACATCCTTGAGCCGAGCTCGCCCTACTCCGCCGCCAAGGCCGGCGGCGACCTCATTGCCCGGGCGTACGCCACGACGTACGGCATGGACGTCGTGATCACGCGCTGCTCCAACAACTACGGGCCGTACCAGTTCCCGGAGAAGGTGATGCCGCTGTTCATCACCAACCTCATCGATGGGTTGCCGGTGCCCTTGTACGGCGACGGGCTGAACGTCCGTGACTGGCTGCACGTCGACGACCACTGCCGCGGCATCCAGCTCGTCGCCGAGTCCGGCCGCGCGGGCGAGGTCTACAACATCGGCGGCGGCACCGAGCTGACCAACCGCGAGCTCACCGAGCGGCTGCTGGCGGCGTGCGGCGCCGGGTGGGACATGGTCGAGTACGTCGAGGACCGCCTGGGCCACGACCGGAGGTACTCCGTGGACATCACCAAGATCGCGACCGAGCTCGGGTACGCGCCGGAGGTCGACTTCGACAGAGGTCTGGCCGAGACGGTGAAGTGGTTCCAGGACAACGAGGCGTGGTGGCGGCCGCTCAAGGAACGCGCCGCGCTGACGCGGTGACCAGCCAGGTCAGGTGTCACGCCGCCAGGAGGAGTCTGCGGTGACGAGCTGGCTTGTCACCGGCGCCGCTGGACAGCTCGGGCACGAGCTCGTAGACCTGCTCGCCGTCGCGGGTGACTCGACCTCGGTCACCGGCCTCACGCGTGCTGACCTGGACATCGCCGACGCCGAGGCTGTCGCGAACGCGGTAGAGGGCCACGACCTCGTGGTCAACGCGGCGGCCTGGACCGATGTCGACGGGGCCGAGACCGACGAGGACGCCGCGCGTGCAGTGAACGCGGCCGGCCCGGCCAACCTCGCGGCCGCCTGCGCCCGGCACGGCACCCGGCTCGTGCACGTCTCAACCGACTACGTGTTCAGCGGGGACGCGGCGGCGCCGTACCCGGTGAATGCCCCGACCGCACCGCGCAGCGCGTACGGCCGCACCAAGCTCCGTGGAGAACAGGCCGTGCTGAGCTCGGGCGCTGAGGCGTACGTCGTCCGGACCGCGTGGGTTTATGGCGAGCACGGTCGCAACTTCGTCTCGACGATGCTGCGACTCGCGGCCGGCGACGGACCGGTCGACGTCGTCGACGACCAGCGCGGCAGCCCCACCTGGGCCGCAGACCTCGCCTCCGGTCTGGTCGCGCTCGGCGCTAGTGCCGCGTCGCCCGGGATCTACCACTGCACCAACGCCGGCGACACCACCTGGTACGGCCTCGCCCGTGCGGTGTTCGCGGGAGCTGGTGTCGACCCGGAGCGAGTCCGGCCGACGACGACGGACCGCTTCCCGCGCCCGGCGCCGCGCCCGGCGTACAGCGTCCTGGCGGGAGACGCCTGGAGCGACGCCGGGTTGACGCCACTGCAGCCGTGGGACGCCGCGTTGGAGCAGGCGCTGCCGCGGCTCATGGCCACGACGAACTGACGCTGCGGACGGGCCCGCGCCGGCGTCAGTCCGTCGGCTCCAGTGCTGACTCCTGGGCCGACTCCTGGGCCGACTGCTGGGCCGAGCCGCGGGCCGACTCCTGTGCCGAGCCACGGGCCGCCGCGCGTGCGGAGGCCGCCTCGGCAAGCTCGTCGGGCAGCGCGGCGACGTGGCGCCGACCGAGGAGGACGGCGACGCACGCGAGGAGCAGGTCAGCGACGGTCACCAGCAGTCGGGACGCGATGACCACGAGGACCGCCTCGCCGGTGCCCAGGACCGGTGCGAGACCGGCGGTCAGGGCGACCTCCCGCACTCCCAGACCAGCCGGCGCGAACACGACGAGGAAGCCCACCGACCAGGCGAGCGCGTACGCCCCGGTGGCGGCGACGTACGTCGAGTCGCCGCGCGCTCCGAGGTCGACCGCGAGGACCGCGATGTGCGCGCCAGCGAGCAGCCACCCCGCTGTTGCCCAGGCGGCGGCGACGGCGATCGTCCGCAGGGACAGGCGGCTCTCGAGCGGGGGGCGTCGGGTCAGGCGCAGGATGCGGTCGAGCACCCGGTTGAGGACGTACGGGTGCAGCATCGCAAGCAACAGCGGGGTCGCGGCGAGGACCCACCCGTAGCGCCGCGCCGCGGTCGGAGACACCAGCGGCAGTGTCGCCGCCGCGACAGCGAGCCCCATGATCAGGCTGATCCCGACGGTGAGCAGGCCGACCGTGAGTGACCGGCGGCGAGGAACGCCGTGCTCCCGGCCGAGCTCGACCTGCGCGAGGAAGGGCCAGATCGAGCCGGGCAGGTACTTCCCCAGCTGGGACAGGAACACGACCCGGATGGCGACCGTCACCCGCAACGGCGAGCCGAACCCCGCCATCAGGGCCCGCCATCCCATCACGGGCACGAAGACGCTTGCGGTCGCGGCGACCAGGGCGACGACGACGGCCTGCCAGTGCAGGTCTCGAGCGGCGGCCCGGACCTCCGCGCCGTACCCCACGAGCGCGACGACACCGAACGCGAGCGCGGCCGCGACGAACGCCCACCGGAGCGCACGGCTCTCGAGCAGGCGCTGCAGCACGTGGTCAGGGTAGGCGGTGGCAACCTCCCGAACCCCTCGCCGCGCATCGGTTAGCCTCGCTCCTGCCCACGCCTCGGCGGTCCCGGCCGCCGGCCAGTCCGAAGGAGCCGTCATCGATCGGTGGGTCACCCGGATCACCGTCGTCCTGGCCGCAGCCTTCGTCCTGATCGGGATCGGCACCCCGCTCCTCGGCACGACCGTGTTCGCGGGCTCGGACCTGTTCCTCGGCAAGGCGCCGTGGAAAGAGCTGGTTCCGACCGGCTTCCGCGCCCAGAACCCGTACGTCGGCGACACCGTCGACTCGAACATCCCGCAGGCACACGAGTTCGCCGAGCGGCTGCGGGACGGCGACTTCGCCAGCTGGTGGTCGCGCAACAGCGGTGGCGCCCAGCTCGGCAGCGTGCCGAACGACTCCCTGCTCTCACCCCTGTCGCTGCCGTACGTCCTGCTCCCGACGGCACTCGCGCCCGGTTACGCGAAGCTGCTCGAGCTGGCCGCCGCCATCGGTGGAATGTTCCTGTTCACGCGCAGGCTGGGGCTCACCAGGTCCGCGGCCGTCGTGGGCGGCATCGTCTTCGCCTCGAGCGGGTTCATGGTCGCCTGGACCAACTGGCCGCACACGAAGACCGCAGCCTTCATCCCGTTGCTGTTCTGGTCTGTCGAGCGGCTCGCGCAGCGTCGGTCCCTCGCCGACCTGGTCCCCGTCGGGCTCGTCGTTGCCGCCCTGCTTCTCGGCGGATTCCCCGCGGTCGCCGGGTACGCGCTGATGGCGGCCGCTGTCTATCTCGTCGTTCGGGTGGCACCGACCCTCCGCCGCGAGCCCGGGCGATCGCTCCAGGTGATGGTCCTCGCCCTCGGCGGCGTGGCGCTGGGCGTCGGCGTCGCCGCGTACCAGCTCCTTGCGTTTGTCCAGGAGCTCGGAGCGGTCGCGGTCACTCCCCGGACGCAGTCGGCGTCGTCGCACTCGCCGGTCGAGAGCATGATCACGATGCTCGCGCCGGAGGCGTTCGGTGGAACCAACGTCAACGTCTCGGCGGTCTCGTGGTTCGGGAGGGGTCACCCGATCGAGGAGCTGAGCTATGTCGGCGCGGCCGCGCTGGTGCTGGTGCTGGTCGCGGCCGTCGCCCGCCGCCGACCCGGCGTGCCCAGGTTGGTCACGGGCTTCTTCCTCGTCGCCGCGGTCGGTGCCGTGGTCGTCATCTATCTCGGCGGACCGCTGCTCGCCGCGCTCCAGCAGCTGCCCGTGTTCGACACCAACCGCATCGGTCGAGCGCGGTCGATGCTCGGCTTCTTCGTCGCGGTGCTGGCCGCGATCGGCTTCGATGCGCTCCTTCGCTCGAGCGACTCGGCGTCGAGGTCGCCCGCCCGACGGTGGGCATGGCGCGCGTACGCGGTGGCCGTCTTCGGCGCAGTGGCCGCAGCGGCATATGCCGCGGCACAAACCGCGCACCAGCATGCGTTCGTCAAGGACCAGCTCGTGTGGTTCGACGCCGAGGTGCGCGAGGCCGCGGTGCTCGGAGTGTGCGCCGTCGTCGCGGCCGTGCTCGCCCGCGCGGGTCGCGGTCTCCTGCGCGGGTTTGCCCTCGTTGCGCTGAGCGCCCTGGTGGTCGGGCAGGCCTTGATGTTCGTCCTGCCGTTCTGGCCGCGGGTGGCGCCGGAGCACTTCTACCCCTCGACGCCGACACACGAGTTCCTCGCGGCCGAGATCGGGTCGGACCGGCTTGTCGCCGCCGGAGCCATGCAGACCGGCACGGAGGCCTACTACGGGTTGCGCACGGTGGGCGGGCGCGCCTTTGTGACCGAGTCGTACGAGGACGTCCTGCGCGCCTGGTGCGATGAGTGCTTCGTGACGGGCACGTACCTGGTGGTGCCTCCCCGCAGCGACCTCCTGGACGACCCGCTCCTCGACCGACTCGGCACCCGCCTGCTCGTGATGGACCCGGCCGCGCCGGTCGCCGGCGTCGGCGAGCTGGTCGGTTCGGCCGCCGAGAAGATCGCGCTCGCCCCTGGACGTACGGTCACGATCCCGGTCACGGTCGCGGATACCGGCTCGGCCATCGGCTCAGCCATGGGCGGTGGCTTGCGCGCGGTGGGGGTCGTGCTCGCCGAGCCCTTCGCTCCGAGCGACCCCTGGGCGTCGATCGAAGTGGTCGCACGCGACGCCCGCGGAGCCGAGCTCGCGCGTACGCAGCGACGCTTCTTCGCAGGCGCCGCGGCGGGGCCGTTCAACCTCGCGCTGCCAGAGGTCGCCGCGGCCGCCACCGCCGGATTCGACGTCACGCTTTCGGCTGACCGTCCGTTGGTCCTGGCCGCGACGGCAGGCGTCCCCGACGCCGCGCTCGTGCGCGCGGCCGACGACGGTCTCCGCCTCGCCTACAGCGGCGGCGCCGTCGTGTACGAGCGCCTCACCGCACTGCCGCGCATCAGATGGGCGTCGAGGGCCCTCGTCGAGACCGACCCGGACCGGGCGCTGCGCCGGGTGCTCGCGGGAACCTCACCGGAGCTCGTCCTGTCCGCCCCGGGGCCAGCCGCCTCCGGTGCGCCCGCCGAGGTCCGTGTGGTCGAGGACTCCGGCGACGTCATCGAGGTGGCGGTGGACGCCGACGGCCCGGGTTACCTCGTGGTCGCCGACGGGCTGCAGGACCGCTGGTCGGCACGACTCGACGGTCGCGAGGTCCTGCTCCGCGACGCAGACGTGGGATACGTCGCGGTCGAGGTGCCCGCCGGGGAGCACCGCGTGCGGCTTTCCTACGAGGAGCCGTTCGGCGGGATCGGCCTCGCCGTCACTGCCGGTGCACTCGGCGCGTTGGCGGCGGTCGCCGGGCTCGCCCGCTGGCGTCGGCGCCGCTCGACCGCGACGTAGGCTGTCCGACCGTGCGGGTGCTGGCATTTGGGACGTACGACGCCGCCCTGCACCCCAGGGTGGCCGTGCTGCTCGAGGGACTGCGCGACCACGGTCACACCGTGGTCGAGCTCAACGAGCCGCTGGCGCTCTCGACCGCCCAGCGGGTGGCCACCCTGCAGCAGCCGTGGCGGTTGCCGGTGCTCGGCTGGCAGATCGCGCGCAGCTGGGCCCGACTCGTCGCGTCGTCGCGCGTGGGGTCCCGGCCCGACCTCGTGGTGGTCGGCTTCCTCGGTCACTTCGACGTCGTGCTCGCCCGGGCGCTGTTCCGAGGCGTGCCGATCGTGCTCGACCTCCTGGTCAGTGCGGAGGAGACCGCACGAGACCGGGGGAGCACGAGCCGGCCCGTGCTGGGCGCCCTGCGGTGGCTCGATCGTCTCGCGGTGCGCTGCGCGGACGTAGTCGTGGTGGACACCGAGGAGCACCTCGCGCTGGTGGGCGCCCATCGCCGCCGGGACACGGTCGTGGTGCCGGTGGGTGCCCCTGACGCCTGGTTCACGGCCAGCCGGGACGACACGAGCTCCGCGCTGCCGCCGTCGGCAGCAACATCGACTGCGATGCCTATCGCGACGTCCGCTGCAACGCCCACCGCGACACCTACTGCAACACCTCATGGGCCTTTGCGGGTGGTCTTCTTCGGCACCTTCACGCCGTTGCAGGGCGCACCCGTGATCGGACGTGCGATCAGCCTGCTTGCCGACGAGCCGATCGACTTCACCGTGATCGGGCGCGGCCAGGACTACGACGCGACGGTGGCGGCAGCGGGCTCGAGCAGGCGGGTCACCTGGGTGCCGTGGGTGCCAGCCGCGGAGCTGCCCTCGGTCGTCGCGGGCCACGACGTCTGTCTCGGCATCTTCGGCGTCGGGCCAAAAGCACGCAGCGTCGTTCCCAACAAGGTGTTCCAGGGCATGGCCGCGGGGCTCGCCGTCGTCACTTCGGACACTCCGCCGCAGCGGCGGGCGCTCGACGGGGCGGTCGACCTCGTCCCACCCGGGGACGCGCACGCTCTGGCCGCGGCACTGCTCGAGCTCGCAGCCGACCCCGGCCTGCTCGAGACGTCGCGGGCCCGCGCAAGTGCCCGAGCGCGGTCTCAGATGAGTCCCCGGGCGGTCACGACCTCGCTCACCCAACGGCTCGGCGTACGGTCGATCAGGCCCCCGATCGGTTAGCCTGCACCGGACCGCGAGGGGGCGACCACAGCCGTTCGACCCCCGGCTCGAAGACGCTCAGGAGCATCGATCTGCCGTGACCGCCCACCCCGAGCCATCCCGACCGACGCCGCTCCGAGGGGTGGCGCTGCCGTCCGAGCCGACCCGCGACGCTGACTTCGGCGCGTTCCCCGGCGACCCCCTCGCCAAGCACCACTTCGAGGGTCCCGTGGCGTCGGGTCCGCCGCCACGGGTGACAGTCGTGCTGCCCTGCTACAACGAGCAGGACCACGTCGTGCAGGAGCTCGAGCGGATCACGATGGCGATGGAGGCGAGCCCGTACACCTACGAGCTCCTGGTCATCGACGACAAGTCGACCGACCACACGCTGCGCATCCTGCGTGAGGTGGCGCCCCGTTTCCCGCACCTGCGGCTGATGCCGTTCCAGCGCAACGGCGGCTCCGGCACAGCGCGACGCATCGGCACCCGCGAGGCGCTCGGCGAGATCGTCATCTGGACCGACGCGGACATGACGTACCCCAACGAGCGCATCCCGGAGTTCGTCGCCTACCTGGACGAGCACCCCGAGACCGACCAGGTGGTCGGCGCACGTCTGACTGAGGAGGGCACCTACAAGCTGCTGCGGGTCCCCGCGAAGTGGGTGATCCGTAAGATCGCCGAGGTGCTGTCGGGCACCAAGATCCCCGACCTCAACTCCGGTCTGCGGGCCTTCCGGAGGGAGGTCTCGCTGCCGTATCTACGGCTGCTGCCGCCTGGATTCTCCTGCGTCACCACGCTGACGCTGTCGTTCCTGTCCAACCAGCACCCGCTGGACTACCTGCCGATCGGGTACGCGAAGCGGTCGGGTCAGAGCAAGTTCCACCCGTTCCGGGACGCCTACCGCTACATCCTGCAGGTGCTGCGGATGGTGATGTACTTCAACCCGATCAAGGTCTTGATGCCGCTCGCGCTGTGGATCTTCGCCCTCGGCTTCTCCAAGCTGGTGATCGACGTCGTACGCCTCGGCTGGGGCGTGCCGACCTCGACCGCGCTGCTGTTCTTCTCCGCGTTCCAGATCGGCGTGCTCGCCCTCATCGGCGACCTGGTCGCGCGATCACGGGCCGAGTAGGCCATGTTCTCGTCCCGAGCTCGACCAAAGCATCTGACGTTGCTTCGCCACTACCGCAAGCTGGCTTTTTACGCGCTCAGGCGGTTCGAGGGGGACAACTACGCGCAGGTGCGGCGGTACTTCGCCGATGTCTTCATCTCTGAGGTCGGGCGATTCGTCGACTTGGACGGTATGTCACTCGTCGATGTCGGCGGATCACGCGGTGAGTTCTCCGCGACTTTGGAGGCACGGCGCAACATGCGCTGCGTGAACGTCGATATCGACGTGCAGGACGCGGTGTTTCGCCGCTCGGTCGTCGCGTCCGGCGGTCAGCTTCCTTTCCGGGGCGGCGAGTTCGACGTGTACCTGTCCCGAGGCGCGATCGAGCACGTCCCGCCCGTGCTCCAGCAAGCCTTCCTGCACGAGGCGCAGCGCGTGCTCAAGCCCGGCGGCGTCGCGTACGTGATGACGCAACCCTGGTACGCGCCGCACGCGGGTCACCAGTTCCGCCTGTTCCACTACTTCCCGATCCGGATCGCGCGGGCGCTCAAGAATCCATTCACAAAGCAGGACCTCAGTGGCAGCACGTGGGCTGACGCGCACCTCTACCCGCTGACCTACCGGCGCGTATTGAGTTTGATCCAGAACGCCGGACTCACGTACGTCACCGGTTTGGACACCCACCTCAAGTTGCATTTTTTGGCGAGCCACCCCGTTCTGCGTGAGGTCGGCATGATGTCCGTCGCGTTCATATGCCGCAAACCCGATGTCGGACCCCCGAACGAGCCGGCCCATTCCGCACAGGGCAGCGGCGCGACACGATGCACGGGCGACGGCAAGCCCGTGCGGAAGAGTCCAACGGCTCGGCTCGGGCGTGCGGGCCGCGCTGCTATGGGCCTCCGCGCACCACAGAGTCATTTCCGCAGTCATCTGCGACCTGATCGCGTGGTAACCCTCGCACCGAGCCAGACCGTCAGCCTCAGGAGGCCGGCATGCCGCGCGCGTTGATCACCGGCATCACCGGGCAGGACGGGCTCTACCTCGGGGAGTTCCTGGCAGCGAAGGGCTACGAGGTCTTCGGTCTGGTCCGGGGTCAGTCGAACCCGAAGGTCGCCACCGTCGAGCGGATCATCCCCTCGATCGAGCTTCTCGAGGGCGACCTGCGCGACCTGCCCAGCCTCATCGGCGCTTTGGAGATCGCGCAGCCGGACGAGGTCTACAACCTCGGTGCCATCAGCTTCGTCGGGTTGTCCTGGAAGCAGGCCGAGTTGACGGGTGAGATCACCGGCATGGGCGTCCTGCGCATGCTGGAGGCGCTGCGCATCCACATCGGCGGCGGCGACATGCAGAAGGTGCGCTTCTACCAGGCGTCGAGCTCGGAGATGTTCGGCAAGGTGCGCGAGACGCCGCAGAAGGAGTCGACGGCGTTTCATCCGCGGTCGCCGTACGGAGTGGCGAAGACGTTCGGTCACTACATGACCGTGAACTACCGCGAGTCGTACGGCGCGTACGCGTGTTCGGGGATCCTGTTCAACCACGAGTCGCCGCGCCGGGGCCACGAGTTCGTGACCCGCAAGGTCACCCGCGGGGTCGCGCGCATCGCGCTCGGTCTGCAGGACACGATCGCGCTGGGCAACCTGGAGTCCCGCCGCGACTGGGGTTTCGCCGGTGACTACGTCGATGCGATGTGGCGGATGCTGCAGCGCGACGTCGCCGACGACTACGTGATCGCGACCGGGGTGACGCACTCGATCAGGGACCTGCTCGACGCGGCGTTCACGGCCATCGGGGTCACGGACTGGACCAAGCATGTCGAGCAGGACCAACGCTTCTTCCGGCCCGCCGAGGTCGACCTGCTCATCGGTGATGCCAGCAAGGCCCGTGCCGAGCTGGGTTGGCAGCCGACGGTCGACTTCGCGCAGCTGATCAAGATGATGGTGGAGGCCGACCTCCACGCCGAGCGCCGCAACATCCGCCGCGGCGAGTGACCTAGTTCTCAGCGCGCCCGACCCGTCGGCACCTCGACGGGCGGCACCGCCAGTTCCCCCCCGCGAGGGCGGGACGGCCGGAGGGTGGCTACCCAGATGTAGGTGGGCACCACCGGCCGCGCCGCACGCAGGACGGCGGGCGGGATTTTCGCCAGCCACCGCGGCACGGCCTCGTCCGCGGCGAACCGGCCGGGCTCGGCGAGAACCGAGAAGGTGTAGTCCCAGACGTGCAGCCCCGCGCAGAGCCGCCGTAGCCCGGACCAGGTCGTGAACTCCTCGTAGTAGTGATCGGCCCGCCCGGTCGCGCGTACGTAGCGGTGCGCGAGCCCTCGGGGCAGCCAGGACAGGAACGGCAGCCGGTAGTGCGGCTCGACGACACCCAGCCGGTTGCCCAGGCCGAGATAGACGAGCCCGTCGGGGCGCACCACACGGCGCAGCTCTGCGAAGAGCTGGCGCGGATCGACCACGTGCTCGTAGATGTGGTTGCAGATCACGACGTCTGCGGATGCATCTGCAAGCGGGATCCGCTGCGCGTCGGCGCAGAGAAAGGTGGCGGAAGCGCCGAAGCGGCGGTGCGCCGCCTGCACCCCTGGAACGTCGATGTCCATCCCGATGACGGTGGCGCCCGCCGCGTGCAGCGCATCGGCAATGATCCCGCCGGAGCAGCCGCAGTCGAGCACGCGCAGACCCGCAAGGCTCTCGAGACCCAAGAAGTGCTTGATGACGGCTGCCATCTTCGCGGCCTTGGCCCGGCGGCTGGACTCGTCCAGCATCAGGGCTTGGGTCGTGGAGTATTCAAGCTGTGGCTCGCGCGCGGTGGACACGGCGGTCAGCCTAAGGGCAGGCTCCGCGGTCACTGCCGAATCGCCACGGCCATACCGGACAAGCCCGACCGGACCGCTTCATTCGACAGGCCCAACGGACATCCTGCACGGAGAACGAGCCGACAGACCCTATTCTCGACAACCGTGCCCGCCCGTCCGCTGTTCGTGACCCGGAAGTTCCCGCCGTCCGTCGGCGGGATGCAGACACTCGCCGCCGGCGTGTGGCGAGCCGTGGACGCCGTGAACTCGGACGCAGTGCTCATCGCGCACGGCGGCTCCAACCGTGGACTGCCCGTGTGGTTGCCGCGCGCGATCGCCGGGACGGCAGCCAGGCTCGTCCGGCGCGACGTCGGTTTCGTCCTGTGCGGGGATGCGGTGATGTACGCGGTGCTCGTGCCGCTCCTGCGCCTGTTCCGCGTACGCCACGCGGCGATGGTCATGGGCCTGGACCTCACGTACGCCAACCCTGCTTATCGGGCCGTGGTGCACCCGCTGCTGCGCCGGGCTCCCATCGTCATCGCCATCAGTGAGGCCACCGCCTCTGCCGCTCGCGATCTCGGCATCCCGGCGGACCGGATCACGGTGGTGCGCCTCGGCGTCGCGCTGCCAGATGAGGGCGGCCCGACCCGGGAGACCGCGAGGGAGGAGGTCGGCAAGCGCGTCGCGGTCGACCGCGACGCCGTGGTGCTGCTGACGCTCGGCCGGCTCGTACGCCGCAAGGGGGCTCGCTGGTTCGTGGCCGAGGTGCTGCCCCGGCTCCCGGACAACGTGGTGTACGTGATCGCCGGGGACGGAGAGGAGGCTGGACCTGTCCGTGACGCGGCCGAGCGGGCCGGGGTTGCAGCTCGCGTGCACCTTCTCGGCCAGGTGGACGAGGCCGACCGCGAGCTGCTCATGCGCGGCGCCGACCTGTTCGTCCAACCCAACATCCGGGTGCCCGGCGACATGGAGGGCTTCGGCCTGGTGACCGTCGAAGCGGCGATGCGCGGAACACCCGTCGCCGCGGCCGGTCTGGAAGGCATCCTGGACGCTGTGGTGGACGGCGTCACCGGTGTCCTGCTTCCACCGGAAGACGCCGACGCGTGGGTCGCCAGGCTGCAGTCGATGGTGGCGGACCGGTCGGCGCTGGTCGATGCTGGAGCCCGGGCAGCCGTCGAGTCGAGGCTGCGCTACAGCGAGGACGCGATGCGCGACGCGTTCGCGCGACTGCTCCGCCCGCCGGCAACGCAGAAGGGTCATCTTCACTAGCGTCACTCTTGCCTCTTGGGCCCGTGACACGCAGCATGGGGTAACTGAAGACGACGGGGCGTACCGTAGAAATCACTCACAGCGGCGAGAGGTGACTGAGAGTGGTACGTCTGTCCAGATCGCTATCCGTCTTCATTGCCACGCTGGTTGCCATCGCTGCGCTGCTCGTGGATCCCGGCGGGCGCGCCCAGGCTGCCCCGGTCGAGCCGCTGCTGACGGACAGCATCGACGCGTACGCCGACTATGACGGCGCGGACACCTGCAGCCCGGATGAGAAACCCGGCGCCAGAAATCTCCTCGACCTGTTGACGGCGGCGTACGAGGGCACGACCGGGTACATCGGGCGGGCGTGCACAGTGCCGATCACCAGTGAGCACCAGGAGGGTCGGGCGGTCGACTGGATGGTTTCGGCGGAGACCGAACGCGACCTCGCCGAGGATTTCATCGACTGGGTCCTCGCAACCGACGCGTTCGGTAAGGACCACGCGCTCGCCCGCCGCCTCGGCATCATGTACATGATCTGGGACCACGAGGTCTGGAAGGCTTACGACCCGGATGACGGCTGGCAGCCGTACACCGGCTCCAACCCGCACACCGACCACATCCACATCAGCCTGAGCTGGGACGGCGCCGACGAGGAGACGACCTGGTACACCGACGTCGACAAGGGCATGCGCCTGGACCAGGCGCGGTTCGCGGCGACGTGGCAAAACGACGATCGGCTCGACGTGTTCCGGCGCAACACCGAGGGCAACCTCGAACAGCGCAAGTGGGAAGGCGTATGGGGCGACTGGGAGGACCTCGGCGGCGACTTGGAAAGCGGTCCCGCCGCCGCCTGGTCGTCGAAGAACTCGCTGTGGGTGTTCGCGAAGGGTGACGACGGCTTGCTGCAGAAACGCCGCTACAAGTCCAGCTCCGGGTGGAAGCCGTGGCGGACGACAGACGTCGAGATCTCGGCCGCTCCCGGCGTCACCGGCGGTGGCGGCCGCCTGGATCTGGCGGTGCGCACGCCCGCTGGCAGCGTCGAGCACCGGCACTGGATCTCGGGCGAGGGCTGGTCCCCATGGGAGGACCTCGGCGGCGATATCACCGCGCCGCCGTCGCTGGTGTGGAGCACGGATGACCGGCTCGACCTGTTCGTACGCGCTGACACCGGGGCGTTGCACCAGAAGGTCTTCCAGTCCGGCGGGTGGGGTGCGTGGGAGTCGCTGGGCGGCGTCCTCACGTCGGGCCCGGCGGCAACGTCCTTCACCTCCAGCGAGGCCAGCGTGTTCGTCCGCACGGATCGTGGGTCCATCTCCTATCGCGACCGCGGCTCCGGCTGGTCGGACTGGCTCGAGCTGAGTGGGTTCCACGTCTCCGGGCCGACGGCGACCGGCCTCACGGACGTGCGTACAGATGTCTTCACCCGGCACACCAGCGGCAAGCTGCATCAGAACGTCTACGACGCCGACGGCTGGAGCGGATGGTTGCTGCCATGACCCGAGACGAGCGGGCGAGGACGACTGTGCGTGTGGAGCCCAAGCAGGGATCGACGGTGGCACGACGCTGGATCACGGGCGTGGCGGCCGGTGCGGCGGTCGTGGGCGTCGTGGTGGTCGTGCAGCTTGCGACGAGCGGTGGGGCGACCGAGCCGGTGAGCGTCGGTGCGCAGCCGGTGGCGGTTGGCTCCGACACGGTGAGCGCCGGGGACCCATCATCGGCGCCGGGCGAGTCGGCGCCCGCCGAGTCGGCGCCCGCCGAGTCGGCGGCGGCCGGGGGGCTT
>Ga0136634_10000438_pt1 | contig 19007 bp, 17 predicted proteins | sample AntDrymUQ8332106_2_FD_104654 | JGI IMG/M metagenome (GOLD analysis project Ga0136634, IMG submission 104654) | Polar desert sand microbial communities from Dry Valleys, Antarctica - metaG UQ833 (21.06) | ecosystem: Environmental > Terrestrial > Soil > Desert | place: Antarctica: Dry Valley... | reverse complement strand
CAGGCGCGGGCTGGCGATGCGATCGCGCCAACTCCAAGATGGCGTGGCACTGCATCCGCAAATTATGCCGCAGCTTCAGAGTTGGAGCGCCAAGCTGGGCGTGGAAGCCCCCGCTCCGATCTCCGTCCATGAGTTTCGACAAGATTTATAACCACCGCGGGATTTGACCGCGCCGTCCTCTGGCGGACGGTGCCGGGACACCGACGCTGGACGCTTTGGACTGCCCCTACATCGCGGCGGTCTTATTCCGTTACGAAATGGCTCGCCTGGCGCGGCTTCCTTGGCTAAATTGCGCTTCCTTCCGTTTGCTCTTCGCGTGCCAATCCCATGAAGCTCGTTCGAATCCTCAGCGCGATCGCGGCGCTCTTTGCCATCGCGGCCGGGCTGTGGCACCTTCTTGGCGCGACTGCGGGGCTTTCGATCGGCCGCTCCGACGTCGCCGGAACACCCGTCACGGTGTTTAGGCTAGCATCGGGCGCGCCCGCTCCGGTCGTTGTGATCGCGCATGGTTTTGCGGGCTCGCAACAGCTCATGCAGCCCTTCGCCGTCGCGCTCGCGAAGAGCGGCTATGTCGCGGTCACGTTCGACTTCCTCGGGCATGGCCGTAACCCGAAAGCCTTACGTGGCAGCATCACCGCTGCCGAGGGAGCCACATCGGCGCTGGTGGAAGAGTTTGGTCAGGTGGCGGCCTTTGCACGCGGCCTTGCGGGCGGCGATGGGCGCATCGCGGTTTTGGGACATTCCATGGCCTCCGACATCGTGATCCGCTACGCCCAGGCGCAGCCGAACGTCGAGGCGACCGTCGCCGTTTCAATGTTCTCGCCCGTCGTCACCCCCACCAGCCCACGCAATTTGGCCGTTATCGTCGGCGGATTTGAACCGGAGCCGCTGAAAGATGAGGGCCGCCGGGTGGTGGGGATGATTTCGGGGGACGCGCCGGAGCCGCACGTGACGTACGGCAATTTCGCGGACGGCACCGCGCGCCGCCTGTCATTCTCGTCCAATGTCGAGCATATCGGCGTGCTTTACAGTCCGGAAAGCCTCACCGAAGCGCGCGACTGGCTGAACGCGGCGTTCGGGCGCAGCGGGATGGGCGATATCATTGCGCGCGGGCCTTGGCTTGGCCTACTGTTCTTTGGCATCGCCCTGCTGGCTTGGCCGCTGTCCAAGCTCTTGCCGCAAGTATCCAGCATCCAGCTTGGCGCTGGTCTGCCATGGCGCAACCTGCTGCTTGTCGCGATCGCGCCCGCGGTTCTAACGCCGATCATTCTGTGGAAGGTGCCGACGGCGTTTCTGCCAATCCTGCTCGGCGACTACATCACCGTGCATTTTGCGCTTTATGGCCTTCTCACCCTCGTCGGACTTCGGCTTGTAGCAGGGCGCAGCAGGACGGACCGGGTGGCATTTGCATCGTCTCCCGTGAGCTATGGAAATTTCGCAATCGGCGCATCTTTAATGGCGGTCTACAGCATCCTCGCCTTTGGCCTGCCCATCGACCTGTTCGTCACCGCGTTCTGGCCGATTCCCGAGCGCGCACCGCTGATCCTTGCCGTGCTGGCGGGAACGCTGCCCTATTTTCTCGCGGACGATTGGCTGACGCGAGGGCCCGGCGCGCGGCGCGGAAGCTATGCCGCGACCAAACTCTGTTTCCTGCTCTCGCTTGCGATTGCCGTCGCGCTGAACTTCGAGAAGCTGTTCTTCCTCATTTTGATCATTCCCATAATTCTGGTTTTCTTCATCATCTATGGACTGTTCAGCGGTTGGGCGAACCGGCAGACGCGCCACCCTTTGGTCGGCGGCTTCGCGAATGCGCTCGCCTTCGCCTGGGCCATTGCCGTGACCTTCCCGATGCTCATCCGCTAGACACGTCGCGCGTGGCTTTGGCGGCTGAACCTGGCTTCGCTCACTACGGCCCTTCACCGGTGCGCGGCTTCGCGAGCGGCGCGGCGCTTATCACGGCCCGTTGCGCAATGGGGCAGCATCGATCGGGGTGGTAAGCGTCGTTTCAGCCTTTGACGTCGGTATCGGGCCGGTCATCGCCTGGCGCCAGTTCCTCATGCCAGCGGCCGTCCTCGTCCTGGTATGAGATGTCTGTCGTTTCTCCTGGGACGGCTTGCTCTTGCGCGGCGCGCTCCGCGGCTATGCGCGCCATATCGTGCGATGGGAAGGTTTCGGAGTACACGTCGTCGAACCGATATGCCCAACCGCCGTCATGTTCGACGACCTCATAGATGACCTTGGTCATGTGCTGCTCCTGACATAGACGCGTGCGACATTACGCATACGGCCTGGTGACGCGCAAGCCGAACTCCGCCGGCCAAACGCTCTGCCGGGAAACGGATGGCGGCCTGGCCGCGGCGTGTCATGACGCCGTGGCTAGCTAGACCATGATGGGCATTGTCATTGCAATCGCGGCCAGGCTACTATGCCCGAACTCAAACGCAGCTATTGCGTCCCGTGATCATGTGTCCTTAAAAACTCCATTGAAATATAAAGTTAAGGGTGTTTCAGGAGAATGCCCCTTAACATGAAGGGCTCTCTTGATGTTGAAGACTGATAGCGCAAAGCGGTTCGCCCGCTGGTTAAGATTAGCGGCAGCAGTCAGCTTTTGTGCGGCATTTACGCCGGCGTCCGCGCAAGCGCCGCAAGCCGCCATCCCGGTATCGGTGGTTGAGCCGCTGGCCAAGCGCGTGACGCAGTGGGACGAGTATTCGGGGCGGTTCGAAGCTGTGCAGACCGCCGAGGTGCGTGCCCGCGTCTCCGGCTTCATCGAGAAAATCCATTTCAAGGATGGCCAGATCGTGAATGTCGGCGATCTGCTTTTCACGCTCGATCGGCGCGCCTATCAACTGGCCGTCGAGAGCGCGCAAGCCGATGTCGCGCGCTTCAATGCGCAGGTGCAGTTTAACCTTGCCGATGTCGATCGGGCGGAGCCGCTGGCCAAGACCGGTACGATAAGCGAGCAGGTTTTCGAGCAGCGCAAGTCCAACCTTTCGATTGCACGGGCTCAGCTCCAATCCGCGCAAGCAGCGGTAAGGACAGCTCAGCTGAACTTGGAATGGACCGAGGTGCGGGCGCCGATCGCTGGCCGTATTTCCGACCGCAAGGTTGACGAAGGCAATCTCATCGCCGGCGGCCAAGCTGCCTCGACATCACTCTTGGCGACAATTGTCTCCCGTGATCCGATCCATTTTTCCTTCGACGTGTCCGAGACCGATTTCCTGCGCTACGCGCGGCTTTTCCTGTCCGGAGAGCGCGCGTCCTCGCGCGATGTCAGCACTCCGGTGCGGATCAAGCTGGCCGATGAGGATGGCTACACCCATGAAGGCCAGATGAATTTCGTCGACAACCAGCTCAATCCGCGCTCCGGCACCTTGCGCGGGCGTGCAATCGTGGACAACAAAAACGATGTTTTGCAGCCCGGGCTGTTCGGACGGCTGCAGCTTTTCGGCGGCGAAAGCGACGCGTTGCTGATTCCGGACGAAGCGGTCGTTTCCGACCAGGCAAGGAAGATTGTGTTTCTCGTGGACGGCGAAAACACGGTGAAGCCTGCGCCCGTGGAACTTGGACAGATCGTCGACGGGTTGCGTGTGGTGCGGAGTGGCTTGAAGGCTGGTGACCGTGTCGTCGTGGAAGGCATTGCCAATCCCGCGGTTCGCCCTGGCGCCAAAGTTGCCCCGAAACCGCGCGAGGTTAAGACCACCGCAAACTGAGTTCGCTTCGCCCTCTCGCACATCCCTGATCAAGGCCGCCAATGCCGTTTTCCCGCTTCTTTATCGACCGTCCGATCTTTGCAACCGTGCTGTCGGTGCTGATCATCATCGTCGGTCTCATCGCACAGCGTTCGCTCCCCATTGGCGAATATCCCGAGATTGCCCCGCCCACGGTCAATATCGTGGCGTCCTATCCCGGCGCCTCGGCCGCTGTCATCGCCGAAACCGTTGCCGCTCCGGTCGAGCAGGAGGTGAACGGCGTCGACAACATGCTTTATCTGTCCTCGCAGTCGACCGGCGACGGACAGATGTCGATCAACGTCGTCTTTAAGCAGGGCACGGATATCGATCAGGCGCAGGTTCTTGTGCAGAACCGTGTCGCGGTCGCCGAGCCCAGGCTTCCCGAGGAGGTGCGCCGTCTCGGCATATCGGTGCGGAAATCCTCGCCCGATTTGATGATGGTCGTGCACATGATCTCGCCCGACGGGGCGCGCGATCAGCAATACATTTCCAACTATGCCACCCTTTACGTTAAGGACGTCCTTGCGCGTGTCGACGGCGTCGGAAACGTAGCTATCTTCGGTTCCCGTGACTATTCGATGCGCGTTTGGCTCGATCCCGATAAGGTCGCCGCGCGCGGCCTGACGGCGAGCGAGGTCGTGGCCGCGTTGCGTGCCGCCAATTTGCAGGTCGCCGCCGGGGCAATCAACCAAGCGCCCGCGACGTCGCCGGGCGCCTTCACGCTGTCCGTGCAGACACTCGGGCGCTTGTCGGGACCGGAAGAATTCGGGAACATCGTAATACGCGCCGAGCCTGACGGCCAGGTCGTCCGCGTCCGCGACATTGCCCGCGTCGAACTGGGCGCGCAGGATTATACGGTTAACGCCTATCTGAACAACAAGGTGGCGACGGCGATCGTCATCTTCCAGCGGCCCGGCTCGAATGCGCTGGCAACCGCGAGCGCCATCAAAGCGGAGATGGAACGGCTGAAGGGCGATTTCCCTCCCGGTGTGGATTACTCGGTGGTTTATAACCCCACAGAGTTCATCCAAGCCTCCGTGGATGCCGTGGTCACGACACTCGCGGAAGCGGTTGTTCTCGTCGCGCTGGTCGTCATCCTGTTCCTGCAGACGTGGCGCGCCGCGATCATCCCGATTCTCGCCATCCCAGTCTCCCTGATCGGCACGTTCGCGGTGATGGCGGCGGTCGGCATTTCGTTCAACACGCTGTCGCTGTTCGGCCTTGTGCTTGCGATCGGCATCGTGGTGGATGACGCGATCGTGGTGGTTGAGAATGTCGAGCGTTATCTTCGCGAGGGCTATACGCCCCGCGAAGCCGCATACAAGACGATGGACGAGGTGGGCTTCGCGCTGGTCGCGATCTCGCTCGTTCTGATCGGCGTGTTTCTGCCCACCGCCTTCATTACAGGTCTGCAAGGCTCATTCTACCGGCAGTTCGCGATCACGATCGCGGCGGCGACGGCGATCTCGGCCTTTGTCTCGCTGACGCTGTCCCCGGCAATGGCCGCGCTGCTGCTCAAGCCGCATGAACCGGAGGCGAAACGTACCGGTGTTCTACATAGGCTCGGCGCTCCGGTGCGCTGGTTCTTCAACGGATTCAACTGGCTCTTCGAGCGGTTTTCGGCTGGGTATGGCTACGCAACGGCGCGCTTCGTGCGCTTCGGCTTCATCATGCTGCTCATGTATTGCGGGCTGCTGTTGGTCACCTACCGCTATCTTGTGACCACGCCGACCGGTCTCGTTCCGCAGCTGGACCGCGGCTATTTCATCGCCGCCTTCACCTTGCCACCCGGTTCGACCCTGGAGAGAAGCGATGCGGTGATCCGGCGCGCCGGCGACATCATCACCTCGCGGCCCGGTGTGAGAGATGCGGTTGCCTTCACCGGATTTGATGGCGCGACCTTCACCAATGCTCCCAATTCCGGTGTGATCTTCATAGCGCTGCAGCCGTTTGCCGATCGTGAGAAGGCAGGGCTTACCAAAGACGCGATTTTGGGTGATCTGCGCCAGCAGATGGGGACGCTCACGGAAGCATTCGCCTTTGTGCTGGAGCCGCCGTCCGTTCCGGGCATCGGAACCGGCGGCGGCCTGAAAGGCTATGTGCAGGACCGCTCCGGGCGAGGGCTGCCGGCTTTGGAGGGCGCAACCTGGGCGGTTGCCGGGGCAGCGATGCAAGACCCTGCCTTCACGCAGTCCTTCTCGCTCTTCAACACGCGAACGCCGGAAATTTACGCCGATATCGACCGCACAAAGGCTGAGCAGCTCGGCGTGCCGATCAGCCGTGTCTTTGAAACGCTGTCGATTTACATGGGGTCGGCATTCGTCAACGATTTCAATATTCTCGGGCGCACATACCGCGTGACGGCGCAGGCCGACAATCCCTACCGGTTGCGTCTGCGCGACGTGGCAAACCTCAAGACGCGCAATGCTGATGGAGACATGGTTCCGATCGGATCCGTCGCGACGTTCACCAACAAGACCGGCGCCTACCGCGTTCCGCGCTACAATTTGTATCCCGCTGCCGAGGTGCAAGTTGGATTGAAACCCGGCATTTCCTCCGGCCAAGGCATCGCCGCCATCGAAAAGATTACAGCCGAGCGGCTGCCGAGCGGCTTCGGCTTCGAGTGGACAGAGATCGCGCTGCAGGAAAAGCTCGCCGGCTCGACGGCTTTCATCGCATTCGGACTGGCGGTCGTCTTTGTGTTCCTGTTGCTTTCGGCGCTTTACGAAAGCTGGTTGCTGCCGCTCGCGGTCATTCTCATCGTGCCGATGTGTATTCTGGCTGCGATGATCGGGACGACAATGAGCGGCTTCGACCGCAATATCCTCGTGGAGATCGGCCTCATCGTGCTCGTCGGGCTAGCGGCCAAAAACGCCATTCTCATCGTGGAGTTCGCCAAACAGGCCCAGGAGCAGGGCAAGTCCCGCTTCGAGGCCGCGGTCATCGCGGCGCGGACGAGGCTGAGACCCATCGTCATGACGTCGCTCGCGTTTATCCTTGGTGTCGTGCCGCTCGTGATCGCCACCGGCGCCGGCGCGGAGATGCGTCAATCGCTGGGCACCGCGGTGTTTGCCGGTATGATCGGCGTCACGCTGTTCGGCCTGATCTTCACGCCGGTTTTCTATGTTCTGTCGCGCGGCGTCGTGGCGCCGGATAGCGCCTTTGGGAAACGCGTGGCTAAGATTTGGCCGTCCTCCGAACCCGCAAAAGCGGGAGCCGCGGCGGAATAGGCGAGCCGCGCCGGGTGACCCGAACGGCCTACGCACCCGCGGAACCGCCAGCCCGTCCTGCCCTGGCGGTGAGTCACTCCGCATGCCGGGTGGACATTCTCTTATAGCTTTGCTAAGAAGGTATTGGTGAAAGCTATTGAAGGGTCGCGCGTGACCTTCTCAGAGCAGGAATTCCGTAAGACGCTGGGCCTGTTTCCCACAGGCGTCGTTATCGTTACAACGCTCACGGCGGCGGGCGAACGGCTCGGCATTACGGTCAGCTCGTTCAACTCGGTCTCGTTGGCGCCGCCTCTGGTGCTGTTCAGCATAGCCCGCTCCGCGTATGGCTTGCCCGCCTGGGCCCAAGCGCAGAGCTACGCGATCAATGTCCTCAGCGAAACCCAAGACGGCCTTTCGACACGCTTCGCCAAATCCCTTGCCGACAAATGGAACGCGATCACGCCGCTGGCCGGCGAGACAGGGGCTCCGATCCTCGCGAACGCGCTCGCCGCTTTCGAATGCGTGCCCTATGCTCACTATGACGGCGGCGATCATCTCATCATGGTGGGCCGGGTTGTTGCGATACGGCGCATGGATATGGCCGGCAGACGCCCCCTGATTTTCTGCGGTGGCCGCTATCGCTGTCTGGATCTCGACGAGCCCGAGCTGACGCCCAGCGAGGACAGTTTGTGGCTGCATGGATGGTAACGTGAAAGCCGGAGGCAAGGCGAGACATGGCGATAGACAAAGAGCATAAGGAATTTCATGCGCTCGATTTGGCGAGCGGATGGGAGACACCGCCCGGGTATCCGGCGGGGATCGAGCAGAAGATTTTGGCCGGCCATCTCGACGAGCCCGGCAAGCGCGGCAATCGTAGCCGCCTGTTGCGTTTTGCCCCTGGCGTGTACACGACCTCGCCTTTCGTGCACGATTATTATGAGGAGGTTTACCTGATGGCGGGCGATCTGATCGTCGGCAATGACGCCGAGGGCGAAGGAGGCGAGGTGTTCACGCCCAACACTTACGCCTGCCGTCCGCCGGGAACGGTACACGGCCCGTTCAAATCGGAAAAAGGCTGCTTGCTGTTCGAGATCCACTATTACGACCAAGCCTAATGGTCCAAGGCGCAACGATCGCCCGGCTTGCCGGTGAGCTGACTGACGGCCGGGCCACGGCCGAGAGCTTGGCGCGCGGCTGCCTGGACCGCATCGCCGATCCAGGCGGCGAGGGCGCGCGCTGCTTCATTGCCATCGACGAGAACAAGGTGCGCGATCAGGCCAGGGCCAGCGATCTTCTGCGGCGGCACGGCATTGCGCCATCGCCGCTGGCCGGGATCCCGGTATCGGTCAAGGACCTGTTCGATGTCATGGGCGAGGTAACGCGGGCTGGTTCAACCGTTCTAGCGGATGCGCCGCCGGCCAAGTGCGACGCGCCCGCGATCGCCCGTCTGCGCGCTGCTGGCGCGGTGCTGACCGGGCGCAACAACATGACGGAGTTCGCCTATTCCGGCGTCGGCCTGAACCCGCATTACGGCACGCCCGCCAATCCGTGGAACCGCGAGACGCGACGCATTCCGGGCGGCTCGACCTCGGGCGGCGCGGTCTCCGTCGCCGACGGCATGGCGGCGCTCGCCATCGGCAGCGACACCGGCGGCTCCTGCCGCATTCCGGCGGCGCTGTGCGGCCTGGTGGGTTTCAAGCCGACCGCGGCGCGCATTCCGCTTCAGGGCGCGTTTCCGCTTTCGTCATCGCTCGACAGTATCGGCGCGCTCGGAAAAAGCGTCGCCTGTGTGGCACTTGCGGATGCCGTCATGGCGGGCGAGGAGCATGAGGTGCCAATAATCGTCCAGCCCTCCCGGTTACGCTTGGGGCTGCCGAAAACGCTGGTTCAGGACGGTCTCGACGATGATGTCGCCCATACCTTCGAGGCGGCCCTGCGGATGCTCCGCGATGCAGGGGTGCACATCGAAGACATGGCCTTCGACGAACTCGGCGAACTGCCCGCTTTGGCCGATCGCGGCGGCATCGCCGCTGTCGAGGCGGGCGCCGTGCACCGCACGCTGATGGCGGCGCATGGAGAGGCGTATGACCCGCGCGTGCGTGCCAGAATCGCGTTAGGCGCAGGGATTTCCGGCGCGGAGTATGCCTGGCTTCTACGCCGGCGCGCCGAGCTGATCGCGAACGCCGCTCGCCGCATGACGCCCTACGACGCCGTTATCGTGCCGACAGTGCCGATCGTGGCGCCGCCCTTCAGCGCCTTCGAAACCGACGACGAATTCAACCGCCTGAACCGGCTGCTGTTGCGCAATCCGAGCTGTTTAAACGCGCTTGATTGCTGCGCCATTTCGCTGCCTTGCCACAGACCTGGCGCGCCGCCTGTCGGCTTGATGCTGGCCGCTTCCCATGGGCACGACCGTCAGCTTTTCCATATCGCGGCGAGCGTGGAAGCCGCGCTCGCGCCGTTGCGCTCCATCGGCTAGCCCGCGACCGGCAGGCTGACGATATCATAGCCGTGGCTGATGCTGCGCCCGAGGACGGGATCGGTGAGGGTCATCTCAAAACGCGGCGCGGCTCGCACCCCGCCGATCGCGGCCAGCGTGCCGCAGAGCATGGCCGTGCCGGGCGTGAATGCTCCGCCCGCGCCTTCCAGCGCCTTGATGAGATCGTCCGGGGAAAGCATCGCGGACAGCTTGCCGCGTTGATATTCGACATGCGCGCCTGTCTCCGCGATCCGCGCACTCAGCCCAATGTCGTCCCAGTGGCTGGCAAGTTCCGCAAGCGGCCAGAGCACGGTTGCGCAGGGCTTGTCGCACATCTGCTTCGACACGGTGATGCCATAAGCCTCAACCTCGCGTTCGGTGTGATCGGAGGCGAGCCCTACGTAAATCTTACCATCGGCGTTGATCAACAGCGCCTCGGCTTCGCCGCTGCTTGCGGTGCCGGGCACTTCGATGAGCGCCGCCGTCGTCAGGCGCGCCGCCGAGACGCGGTAAAATGTCGGCGTGGCTGCCGGACGCTTTACGCCGATGGCCTGCAATTCGGCGATATGCGCCTCCATTTTCGCACGGTCGCGTCCCGTCCATCCGGCTATGATGAGGCGGTCGATCCTGATGGTGCGCTCGCTGCGCCCCGCCCGCGTCTCGATTGTGAAAACCAGCTCCGTCACGGATGTCCCTTTCTGGCTCAGCGGTATGAGGTTCACGCCCCGGAGAAGTCCTGCATGATCCTGCTCCGCGCCACACGGATATGGCGCTTTGTAGCAGGCGTGTTGCGGCTTCGGCCAACAAAGCGCGGCACCCCCGCCGTCACCACAGCGCCGATGGCGGCGATGTCACCATGCTTCATGCTGTCCAGCGCATTGTCCTGTGTGCCCCCGTCCGGGGCGTCGATGAGGACAACGTCACCGTCGCAGCCGGTTCGGAGAAAGCCGGATTTTAACCCAAAGACGCGCGCATTGTTGCCGGTCGCCGCGCAGATGGCGCGCTCGGGTGGCATACCGCCCAGACTTGCCAGATGGGCGATGGTGTAGAGCATGCCGAGCGGCATGATTCCGCTGCCGGTCGGGGTGTCTGTCGCGATGATGAAGCGGTCGAAGGCGGCGTTTTCCTCGGCACGCTGAGCGCAGAGCAGGGCGGTGCGCAAGTTCCCCGCCGTGCAAACCTGGAGGGCAATATCGCTTTCCTTGATGACGCGCTCGAAATCGGCATCGGGCATCGCGGTCGGGCCGCCATTGATGTGAAAGGACACATGCGGGCGTATGGCGAGCAAATGGTCGCCGTGAACCGGTCCGGAGCCGGGAATGGATGAGCCCCCGGTATGGCAGGTGGTGATGAGACCCGCCGCCTTTGCCGCCGCGACGAGCGGGACGTAGTCATAGGCCGTTTCAACCGCGCCGAAGCCGGCCTTGGCGAGCCTCACGCCTTGGGCGGCGAGTTCGGCGAAATCGGCGGCCTCGAGACCCGGTTCGAGAATGACCGAGCCGGCGTAAACGCGCATGCCTCCCGGTCTGTATTGGGCGAAGCAGCGTTGCGCGGCAAGCGCAAGCGCCTTCACGCCCTCTGGATCGCGCGGCCGGCCCGGCACATGGACCTCGGACGCCGAGACCGCGCTCGTCACGCCGCCATGCAGGTAGCTTTCCAGAAAGCCGACCGTGCGCTGACGCGGCGTGTAGTCGCCAAAGGTGATGTGCACATGCGAGTCGATGAGACCGGGAATAGCGGTCGCGCCGCCAGCGTCTATGACCACATCCGCGGCGTCCAGCGCACCCGCTTCCGCCGAGCCGACGGCCTCGATGAGGCCGTCTTGCAGAAGCAGCGCATCGCCCTCAGCGAAAGGCGCGCGCCAGTCACCGGTGACGATGGTGCCGACATTGATGATGGCGGTGCGCAGGGGCCTAGCCTCCGCCTTAATGCCTGGTGGCGGCGAGTGCGCTTTCCACGTCGTAGCCCGAGGTCATGTTTTCCACCAGGCCTGTCGCGCCGTCCCAATCGAAAGAACGGAAGCAATGCCCTGTCGTCACGAACCGTGCCCCGGCGTAGAACATCTCATACTGCGTGTGCCGGGAGCCGAATTCCGATCCGATCGCGTCCCACGCCGCTTTCAGCAAGCGCACTTTGCCGTCCGGCCCCATGGCCGACGAGCGCTGCGTCATGCGGATGATCCGGGCAAGCTCTGGATCGGCGAAATCCTGCACGGAAGAGGGCAGCATGATCAGCGCGCCGCCCGCCAGCTCGCGGATCATGTTCATCAGCTTGGGGTAGAGATCCTGCGTCAGCACCTGCGCGGAATACATATAGTGCCTGTTTGGCACCAGCCATTCGCCGCGCCGCTCGCCTTCGGCCTCCATGCCGGCAAGCATCGCGTTTACCATACCCGCATGGGCGGCGAGCGCTCCGAGCTGCTCCTTGACCGAGGGAATGTTCGTCGTGCCGATGGACTCGGTGATCCGGCGCGCGAGGCCCACCAGGAATTTCATCTTCACCGACAGGCGGATCTGCGCCTGGTAGTTCTGATAGGCATGGCCCGCCGTGTCGTGGAACTGGGCGCGGCACATATCGGTGTCGCGATACACGAAAATTCGGTCCCACGGCACTTTGACGTCGTCGAAATACATCACCGCGTCGTTCTCGTCGAAACGCGAGGAGATCGGATTGTCGTAAATCGAGAGCGCGGCTGCCTCATAGGATTTGCGCGACAGCACGCGCAGCCCCTTGGAGTTCATTGGCACCGCGCAGGAAAAGGCTAGATTTTCCTCGCCGGGCTTTAACGGCTGCAAATTGGCGACAAAAACGTCGTTGGCCATGATCGAGCTCGTGCCAAGCATCTTGGCGCCACGAACGGTTACGCCAGTCGAGTCCTCATCGACAATGCGCGCGACGAGATCGTCGTCTTGCTCCCCCCAATCCTTGGAGCGGTCCGCCTGCGGATTGATGATGACGTATGTCAGGAAAAGATCGTTCTTGCTGGCGTGGTCGAAATAGTCCTCCAGCGCCTTGGCGCGCGCCTCGCCATGCCGGCGGAACACCTCGATGCCCATTTTCTGGCCGACGAGCGAGGATGCCAGATGGTCCGGCGAGCGGCCGAGAAACCCGCCGGATAAAGCCGCCCACGCCTGCATCGCCTTACGCCGGCCGACCATCTCCTCGTAAGTTCTCGGCGCGAACCAGGCACGGTTGATGCGCCGGTTGCTACCTTCGGGAACGAAGGTCATGGCCTCGATATTCTCCGGCCGTCCCTGATAGTCGTAGAGCGATGCCGCGGCCTGCACGGCATTGCGGAAGGCCGGATGGGTGGTGACGTCCTCCACCAGCTTGCCGTCGATGTAAACGGTGCGCCCGTCGCGTAGCGAAGCAATGTGATCGGCACCGGTTTTGCAGTCGCTCATCTTTGTCTCCTCGGCGCATCGACGCCGCTGCTTCGTGCTCTAGTAAAGGCCGTCCTCGCCTAGGATCGCGTTGGCCCTTAGGCCGCCGACGCGGGATTTGGGCCGCCCGCCGCTGGCAAACGCGCAGATGACCGCGATCTCATCGGGCAAGGGCGCGTCAGGAAGCGTGATGGTGATCCCGTCATAGTGCGAGCGAACATAGAGCGCGTCCTTGTGGGCGAGCGGCACGTCGACAGTCGTGCCGGCCGCGGCGCGCTTGCTCATCGAGGAAATCCATGCCTTGCCCCCGCCCGCCGCCTTGCGCATCACGTCGCCAAACAGCGTGGTCAGCATGGCGACGCCATGCTCTTGTTCGCCGTTGATGCCCACGACCGCCGCCTTGCCGTAACTTTGCGGCGTATGCGGCTGCAAGAGTGCGACGGCACGTTCGGCGATCTCGCGTCCAATGGCAGGGCTCGCCTCGATCAGCGGCGAGAGGTCAGTATGGTTTTGGCCTGCGAAGGGATTGGATACGATCGCGGCGACGGCAACCTTCACGAGCGGCGGGGCGATCCGCGCTTCGGTCTCAACGCGGACCTCTTCCAGGAAGATGAGAACCTTGCGGATTTCCAACGGACCAGCCTCCAAATATCCAGCCGTCACCAGGCTGTGAATAGCATACATAATTACCTAACATAAGAAGCTTTTCAACCTTGTTTATTGGTGCTAGCTTTGTGACCTAACGTCCTGCCGCAGCATGGTTTGTCGACGGGCGCAGCCCGAATTGGCGTCTCCAGCCCCGCTTCTAAGGCGCGCTAACGGCGACGCGAGTGGAAAAAGAGGTGAGAACATGACTTGGTCGCCGTTGCAAAATTCCCGCGCCGCCATGATCGCGGCCGTCGCCGCATTCGCCCTAGCCAGTTTTCCGCCAACACCGTCAGCCGCACAGACCGGCGAGATTCGCATAGGCGCCATCGTCCCGAGCAGCGGACCGTTTGCGGAATGGGGGCGGACCAACACCATCACTTTGCAGATGCTTGAAGAGGAAGTGAACGCAGCAGGGGGCGTCAACGGCGCCAAGCTGAAAATCACCATCTATGACGACGCGGCTAAACCCGCGCAGGCGGCGAATTCGTTGCGCAAGCTGGCCGGCGACGATCAGGTTTTGGCCGTTGCCGGACCGCTCACCAGCAGCGCTTGCGAGGTCGCGTTCCCGGTTGCGAACCAGACGGGCGTGACGACCACTTCCCAGGCCTCGTCCAAGCCAGGCGTTGCCGCGGCCAACCGGCCGTGGGCCTTTCGCAATACCGTTGATGAGGCCGTGCTCGCCAAGGTGTCGGTGCCGTATTTTCAAAAAACATTCGGGATTAAGTCGGTTGGCATTATTTATGACGCCAAGGACGCCGTCTCCACGGCGATTGCCACCAGGATCATGCCAGGGGTGATGAAGGAGAACGGTGTTCAGGTGCTGAACGCGGACAATCTTTTGTCCTTCAACACCGGCGAACTCGACGTGAGCGCCCAAGTCACCACGCTGAAATCGCTCAATCCGGCCGGGGTGATTATTGGCGCCGACTACAGTCAGGCCGTCACCGTTCTGCGCGAAATGAAGCGCCAGGGGCTGACGGTGCCAGTGATCGGCGGCACCCCGCTCATCTCCTCCGCGATCCTGAGCGCCGCTCCAGAGATCCCGGTCGTCGCCCCGGCGACCTTTTACGCCACAATGGACCAGGCAAGCGCCAAAGCGTTCGTCGCCAAGCTGCAGCCGCGTCTGCGCGCCTCCTCCGGCTTGCCCCCCGAGATCGAGCCAAGCATGTACGATGCGAACATTTATGAAACCGTGCAAATGTATATTGAGGCTGTTAAGTCTGCCGGTATCAGCGGCAAGCCCGGCGAGTTGGAAGCTGCTCGCACCAAGGTTCGCGATCATATGACCAATCTGAAGAATTTCCAGGGACTGGCCGGACCGATCAGCTTCCAGCCGACCGGCGACGCCGCCAAGGCGTTCTATATAGTGCAGGGACAAAACGGCGCCTGGTCGACCAAGGAGCGCGGCTGCAGCGCGGCCGGCGGCTGCTGAGAACGATTGAAGACGGCTCCCGGCGAGCCGTCTTCGCCCCTAAGCCTTAGGACAACTCCGGCGCACGACCATGTTTCTTCAGCAGCTTGTAAACGGCCTCACGCTCGGCGCGGTCTACACGCTGGTCGCGCTATCGTTTTCGCTAGTGATGGGCATTCTCGGCATTCTCAACCTCGCCATCGCCGAGCTGTTCATGATCGGCGGTTTTGTCGGCTTTTCGCTGCTTGTATCAGGTTACCCGATCCCTGTGGCGCTTGGCGCGGGAATGCTGGCCGCCGGGCTGTTCGCCATCGTCATCGAACGTGTCGCCTATCGGCCGCTGCGCGATGCGCCGCTGGTGACGCCCATGCTGAGCACGCTCGGCTTCTCCATCATTTTGCAGAATATCGCCACGAATTACTGGGGATCCGACCCGTTGCAACTTCCAGGATATTTTCTCGCCACCCGTTTCGAGGCGGGCGGGGTTCAAATCGGGGCTATGCAACTGGTCGTGCTCGCGGCGACAATCATCCTTGTCGGTCTGCTCGCGCTTCTCGTCCGCCGAACAAAGATCGGCCGCGCTCTCCGGGCCATCGCCGAAAACCGCGACGTTGCCCGGTCTCTAGGCGTGTCCGCGAACCAGCTTACGATGGTGGCGTTCCTGCTGTCTGGCTTGCTGGCCGGCGCGGCCGGCGTGTTGGTCGGGATGCATTATACCGCGATCACGCCCTATGTGGGCGTGGATACCGGTCTCAAGGCCATCGCGGTCATGGTCGTGGGCGGCGTGACCAACATTTGGGGGGCGCTCCTGGCCGGCCCGATCATCGGGATCGCCGAGGTGATGACCGTCGCCTATGGCGGCTCGCAGCTCCGCGACTTCATCGTCTACGGCATCATGATCCTGATCCTCCTGATCCGGCCGCAAGGGCTCCTTGGGGAAGCGCGCGCGGAATGGAGCCAGCGCGTATGATCTCGACCTATAACGCCGGGCTCTTCGCCGAAATCGGCATCCTCATTCTCGGTGCCCTCAGCGTGTACGTGATCCTTTCGACCGGCCAGCTCTCGCTCGGTAACGCGGGTTTCATGGGCATAGGCGCTTATCAGACTTCCTTTCTGACGGTCGAAGCGGGCTTGCCTATCACGCTCGCGCTGCTTGTCTCCGCCATAGGCTGCGCCGCGCTCGGGTTTCTGGTCGGCTTTCCCGCGCTCCGGTTGCGCGGCATCTACCTCGCCATCGCAACGCTCGGCTTCGGCGAAATGGTGCGCAGCTTATTTCTCAACCTGGACAGGCTTGGGGGCGCGGGCGGCTATCACGGCATGAAGTCGATTTCCGGCGTCTATATCTGGAGTTGGACGCTCGGCATTTTGGTCGCCATTATGTTGCTTGAGCGGTCGCGCTTGTGGCTCGAATTCCGGGCCGTGCACGACGACGAGACCGCGGCCGGGCTTGTCGGCCTCAACGCTACCGCGATCAAGGTGGGCGCGTTCGGGCTGGGCGCCGGCATAGCGGGCATCGCCGGTGGGCTGTTCGCGCATCATTACCTCTATATCGAGCCGGGTAATTTCGGCTTCGAGCGGTCCATCGAATTCGTGCTCGCGGCAATTCTCGGCGGTTCGACCGTCGCGCCGGGCGCGGTGGTCGGGGCCGGCCTTCTCGTGCTTCTGCCGGAGTGGCTGCGCTTCCTGGCGGATTGGCGGCTGGCGGCCTTTGGCGCATTGCTTGTGCTCATGCTCCTGATCCGCCGCCAGGGCATTCTCGACCGTACAACGTTCAGCCGGCTCGGCTTGCGGAGGCGCGCGGCGTGAATGGCGCCGATCCTCTTCTCCGGCTGAGCGGCGTCACCAAGCATTTCGGCGGCATCATCGCCCTGGCAAATGTGTCCTGCAGCGTGCCGCGCGGCCGTATCGTCGGCGTGATCGGACCCAACGGGGCGGGCAAGACGACAGTCTTCAACATCATCACCGGCGCCTATTCGGCGACAGCGGGGACGGTGATGCTTGACGGCCAGCCCATCCAGGACCTGAAGCCGCACCAAATCGCGCGGCGTGGCATCGCGCGCACCTTCCAGAATATCCGCTTGTTTGCCAGCATGACGGTCTGGGACCATTTGCTCGTGGCTCAGCCGCATCGCGGTTCGGCACTGCGTCTGGCGCTGCCGGCGTCATGGGCGGACCCCGACGCTTTGCAGCAAGCCGAGAAGGTACTTGTCTTTTTCGGCCTTGAGGCACACCGCGACCGCCTGGCCAAATCTTTACCTTACGGCATTCAGCGCAAGGTAGAGATCGCGCGGGCCGTCACGGCAGGGCCCAAGCTACTGCTTCTCGATGAACCTGTGGCGGGTATGAATGAGCAGGAAAGCGACGACTTGCGGGATTTGCTTTTCCGCCTTAACCGGGATGGGCTGAGCGTTCTGCTCATTGAGCACGACATGCCGTTCGTCATGCAGGTTTGCGATTATCTGTACGTGTTCGATTTCGGCGCGGTGATCGCGGAAGGGCATCCGGACCTGGTGCGCCGAAATCCCGTTGTGCTCGACGCCTATTTGGGACAAGAGGGTTGATGCTTTCGGTTCGCGACCTAACCGTGCGTTACGGCCCTGTGACCGCCGTGCAGAACCTCGATCTGGATGTCGCGGCCGGCGAGATCATTGCTTTGATCGGCGCCAATGGCGCGGGCAAAACCACGACGGTCAAGGCCATCGCCGGCCTGTTGCAGTTCTCCGGCGAGGTCACTTTCAACGGGCGCGTTTTGCAGCCGGGACGCGCGGAGCGGAACGTTGGCGATGGGCTGGCGATCGTTCTCGAAGGACGCGGGATCCTGGGCCGCATGAGCGTGGAAGAGAACCTGCTCATGGGCATATATAGCCGCCGCGACGGCGAAAGGGCGCGCAAGGACATCGTCGAAATGACGGAAAAATTTCCGATCCTTGGCGAGCGCCGTCATACCCTTGCGAGCCTGCTCAGCGGCGGCGAGCAGCAGATGCTGGCCATTGCGCGCGCGCTGCTTTCGCGGCCGCGCCTGCTCATGCTGGATGAGCCTTCGCTGGGGCTTGCGCCAAAGATGGGCGCGTTCGTCTTCTCGCTGATCTCCGACTTACGCGCGGAAGGCCTCACAATACTGCTTGTGGAGCAAAAGGCGCGGCAGACGCTGAAGATCGCCAACCGCGCCTATTTGCTCGAAAATGGTCGCCTGGTGCGCTCGGGCGCGGCCGCCGAACTGGCCAAGGATCCGGTCGTATCGGAGGCTTTTCTTGGCGGCCACGTCCACAGGGCGGCAAAGCGCGATCCGGCGAGCGAGGCCGCTCAATGACAGCCAAGGCCAAGCCCGGCAGGGCACAACCCGCGCGCGCTGGAATGGGGAGCCTCGGAAAAGTCGTGTATGACGGCTCTATCCCGCTCACAGTCACCCGCCCGGAGCTGATCACCAATGGCAACGATGGCGATTTCCGCCGCCTCGTCCACGCACTGTTCGGATTTTTCAGCCGGCACGAAAAAATTCGCGATGGCCACGCAAGATTCATCGGGCTGAACGGCATCGACTATACGGTGCTGATCTCGATCGCTCATCTCGGGGCCGACGGCGATGTTAACGTGCGCACCGTGGCCGACCATTTGCATCTGAGCGGGGCGTTCATCACCACCGTCACCGGCCGCTTGATGGAGCTCGGCCTCATCCATAAGGATACCGATCAGAATGATAAGCGCCGCATCTCGCTGACCGTATCGGCGAAGGGCCGCACACTGCTTAATGAGCTTGCGCCTGTGCAGCGCCAGGTCAATGACGTCGAATTCGAGGATCTCAGCGGGGAGGATTTCAACCGCCTCCTCCAGCTGGTTGAAAGACTGATCTTGAGCAGCGAACGCGCAATCGCGCTGCAGACCTATCTGTATTCCAACACAGAAGGCGACCACTCCTCTTCGGGTGGGCGCAACGTGCCGTGATAGCCGCAAATGCTGCAACGGATACACTTCGCCATGCGCTGCAAGTGCAGGTATGCTCAACACATGCGTTGGGGTAAGTTTGGTTGCGGGGGCAGGATTTGAAACCTGCGACCTTCAGGTTATGAGATAGAAGAAGGCGTTCACGCTTGCTTTCCTGGAACTTCACTGCTTTTCGCTATATTGCTGATATAGAACGATATT
>Ga0136634_10000437_pt1 | contig 19016 bp, 21 predicted proteins | sample AntDrymUQ8332106_2_FD_104654 | JGI IMG/M metagenome (GOLD analysis project Ga0136634, IMG submission 104654) | Polar desert sand microbial communities from Dry Valleys, Antarctica - metaG UQ833 (21.06) | ecosystem: Environmental > Terrestrial > Soil > Desert | place: Antarctica: Dry Valley... | reverse complement strand
AGCAGCGGAAAGATTTCGCGGCCCTGCGGCACATAGGCGATGCCGCTGCGGGCGCGCTCATAGGCCGGCAAGGTGGTGATGTCGCGGTCGCCATACAGGATGGCGCCGCCGCGCAGTGGCTGCTGGCCGATGATCGCGCGCATCAAGGTCGTCTTGCCGACGCCGTTGCGGCCGAGCACACAAGTCACCTCGCCGATCTCGGCCTTGAGGGAAACGCGGCGCAGCGCCTGGCTAGCGCCGTAGAAAACCTCGACATCGCGGGCTTCGATCATTCCCTACCCCTGACCATCTTAGGCAGCAGCGTTTCGTCAAGCACCGGCCTGTGCCCTCTCACGTGGGGAGAGGGAGTTCGATCCTGCGCGATGAAACGCTCCCATCGTCACTCATTCTTTCGACTTAGCGTCCCAAATAAACTTCGATGACTTTCTGATCGGCTTGCACTTTTTCCAGCGAGCCCTCGGAGAGCACGCTGCCTTCGTGCAGCACCGTCACGCGGACCCCGAGCGCGCGCACGAACTCCATGTCATGTTCGACGACGATGACCGAGCGCGTCTCAGCGATGCGGCGCAGCAGATCGGCGGTGCGTTCGGTTTCCGCGTCGGTCATGCCGGCGACCGGCTCATCGACGAGCAGGAGATTGGGCTCCTGCATCAACAGCATGCCGATTTCCAGCCATTGCTTCTGGCCATGCGAAAGCGCGCCCGCCAGGCGGTCCCTGTCGGCGGTGAGACCGATGGTGTCGAGCACTTCAGCAATCCGAGCCGCCTGGGCACCCTTGAGCCGCGCGAACAGCGTGTCGAACACGCCCCTCGGCGCCTTCAGCGCCAATTCCAGATTGTGATAGACGGTATGACCGTCGAACACCGTGGGTTTTTGAAATTTGCGCCCGATGCCCAGCCGCGCGATGTCGGCTTCGTCCAGTTTCGTCAGATCCTGATCGCCGCGAAACAGCACCGTGCCGGTATCGGGGCGGGTTTTTCCCGTGATGACGTCCATCATGGTGGTCTTGCCGGCCCCGTTCGGGCCGATGATGGCGCGCATCTCGCCCGCGATCACATAGAGGCTAAGATTGTTGAGCGCTTTAAATCCGTCGAAGCTCACGCTCACGCCGTCAAGATAGAGCAGCGTCTCGTTCGCATGAGGAACCGCCTTGGCCTCCGCCAAAAGTGGCGCGTCCAGCATCTTATTCACCGGCGCCTCCCGCTACCCGGCCGGCCAGATCGGCCATCGGCGGCGTCTTGCGAACGCGTCTGAATGCGTCGCGCCCGCTGGTGAGCAAATCCCGCATGGTGCCGACGATGCCCTTGGGCATGAACAGTGTGACGAACACGAACAGCGCGCCCAGCGCATACAGCCAAAATTCGGGAATGGCCCCGGTGAAATAGCTTTTGGCGAAATTGACGATCACCGCGCCGAGCGCCGCCCCGTAAAGTGTGCCGCGCCCGCCAAGCGCGACCCAAATGACGATCTCGATGGAGTTGGCCGGCGAGAACTCGCTCGGATTGATGATGCCGACCTGCGGCACGTACAGCGCGCCGGCGATGCCGGCCATGATCGCGGACAGCACGAACACGAACAGCTTGTAATGCTCGACCCGATAGCCGAGGAACCGCGTGCGGCTTTCGGCGTCGCGGATCGCAGTGAGGATGCGCCCGAGCTTGGAGGCGACGATGTAGCGGCAGGTTATGAACCCTGCCGCCAGCGCGATGCCGGAGGCGATGAAAAGCCCAGCACGGGTTTCGGCCGATTGCAGATTGAAGCCGAGAAGTTCCTTGAAATCCGTCAGCCCGTTATTGCCGCCAAAGCCCATATTGTTGCGGAAGAAGGCGAGCAGCAGCGCATAGGTCAGCGCCTGGGTGATGATCGACAAATAAACGCCGGTTACTCGCGAGCGGAAGGCGAACCAGCCGAATACGAGCGCCAGCAATCCCGGGACGAGGACCACCATCAGCATGGCGAAGGGGAACATGTCGAAGCCGTACCAGAACCATGGCAGCTCCTTCCAGTTCAGGAACACCATGAAATCGGGCAGCTCGGCATTGCCGTAAACGCCGCGCGTGCCGATCTGGCGCATGAGATACATGCCCATCGCATAGCCGCCGAGGGCAAAGAATGCGCCGTGGCCTAGGCTGAGAATGCCGCAATAACCCCAGACGAGATCCACGGCGACCGCTAGCAGCGCATAGCAGAGATATTTGCCCAGCAGCGTGACGACGTAGGTTGGCACATGCAGCGCCGAACCCGGGTCGGTCGCAAGATTGAGCACCGGCACCGCGATGGTAACGGCGGCGAGCACGGCGAGGAAGCTCCAGCCCGCGCCGTCGATGGGCAGGCCGAAAAGCGGTGTGCGGCGGGTTTCCAAGCTCACGCCTCCACCGCCCTCCCTTTGAGTGCGAACAAGCCGCGCGGCCGCCTCTGAATGAACAGGATCACCGCTACCAGGATGAGAATTTTGCCGAGCACCGCGCCCGCGTAAGGCTCGAGAAATTTGTTGAGGATGCCGAGCGAAAGCGCGCCGACCAGCGTGCCCCAGAGATTGCCGACGCCGCCGAACACGACCACCAGGAACGAGTCGATAATGTAGGACTGGCCCAGATTGGGCGAGACATTGTCGATCTGGCTCAGCGCCACGCCGGCGATGCCCGCGATCGCCGAGCCGAGACCGAACGTCATCGCATCCACCCAATTGGAGCGGATGCCAACGGAATTGGCCATGGGGCGGTTCTGCGTCACGGCGCGCATCTGCAGCCCGAACGTCGTATAGCGCATGACCAGCATCAAAGTGATGAAGACAATGGCCGCGAAGATCACGATGGCGATGCGGTTGCTGGTCAGCACGAGGCCGCTCGTCACCTCGACCGTGCCGCTCATCCAGGAAGGCGTGCCCACCTCCCGATTGCTGGGGCCGAAGAGGCTGCGCACGAGCTGCTGCAGAATGAGGCTCAGCCCCCAGGTGGCGAGCAGCGTTTCCAACGGACGCCCATAGAGGAAGCGGATCACGCCGCGCTCCAGCGCCACACCGATAGCGCCGGCAATAAAGAAGGCGGCCGGCAGCGCGACGAACAGTGAATAGTCGAAGGCGCCAGGGAACGTGGTGCGGAACACCTCCTGCACGGCATAGGTGGTGTATGCGCCGATCATCACCATCTCGCCATGCGCCATGTTGATGACGCCCATCACGCCGAAGGTGATGGCCAGACCGATGGCGGCGAGCAGCAGCACCGAGCCGAGCGAAACGCCATACCAGACATTTTGCACGGCATCCCAGAGCGCCAACGCTCCGGAAATGCTGGAAATGCCGTCATTGGCCGCTTGCTTCAGCGCGCCGTCCGTCGAGGCGGCCACCCCCTGCAGAATGCCCATGGCGTCGCGGTCGCCGCGCGCGGCCAGCGTTTTCACCGCTTCGATTTTCTCGGCGGCGGGGCGGTCGCTTTTCAAGACGGCGGCGGCGCGTGCTTGCTGCATCAGCGTCTTGATGCCTGCATCGCTCTCCTTCCCGATGGCGCCTTCCAGAGTCGGCAAGGCGCCGGGATCCGGGCGTTGCAGCATGGAGTTGGCCGCGCTGCGGCGGATCGCAGGATCGGCGTTCAGCAGTGTGAGACCGCCGAGTACCGCCTCCAGTGTGCGGCGCAGGGCATTGTTGACTCTGATTTTCTCGAAGCCGCCGCGCGGCTCAGCGCCTGCGGTCAGACCGGTCACTGGATCGGTAAGGGCGTAATTGGCGCTGGCCTCATTGCCGATAAAAACTTTGCCGTCGGCCTTGCGGAGGAAAAGATCGCCGCGCCCGAGAGCTTCCAAAACCGGCACTGCCTTGGGATCGCCGGCCTGGGCCAGCGCGGTGATCGCCTTCTCCCGGTCCTGAAAATTGCCGCTGCCGAGAGCGTTGACGGTCGCGCCGAGATCCTGGGCAAGAGCAAAGCGCGGCAGGCACAACGCCAAGGAGAGGAGTAAAAAGACTGCGGCTCGCTTCATCAATGCTCCCGCATTCAAACGGTCATTCGGCGCGTAGACCCAGCATCCAGCGCGCGGCTCCCTCTCCCGTGGGGAGAGGGCTGAGTGAGGGGAATGTATGTCTCAACAGATACGTTTGAGCCCCTCACCCGCCGACGCTCGCGCGCCGCGACCTCTGCCACGGGAGAGGTGTAAGCAGTGGCTGGCCGGACCTCCAGGGCAACTCCGGCCAGCCATGTTGTCTCGCTTCTGCTAGCTCGACTTACCGCCGCACTTGCCGGTCTTGGTGTTGAAGTTCCCGCACGACATCGGCTTGCGCCAATCGGAGATCAGGTCCTTCGAGTCCGGCAGAAAGTCCGACCACTCGTCGCCGACGACGAGGCCCGGCGTTTGCCACACGGTCTCAAACTGGCCGCCATCCTGGATTTCGCCGATCAGCACGGGCTTCGTAATGTGGTGGTTCGGCATCATCGTCGAATAGCCGCCCGACAGGTTCGGCGCGGAGACGCCGATGATGGCGTCGATCACGGCGTCAGGAGTCGTGGTGCCGGCCTTCTCCACCGCCTTCACCCACATGGCGAAGCCGATGACATGCGCTTCCATCGGATCGTTGGTGACGCGCTTGGGGTTTTTCGTGAAAGCCTTCCACTTTTCGATGAAAGCCTTATTGCCGGCATCGTCGATGCTCATGAAGTAATTCCACGCGGCGAGATGGCCGACAAGCGGCTTGGTGTCGACACCGGCCAGCTCTTCCTCGCCTACCGAGAAAGCCACGACCGGAATGTCGGTCGCCTTCAGGCCCTGATTGCCAAGCTCCTTGTAGAACGGAACATTGGCGTCGCCGTTGATGGTCGAGACCACCGCTGTCTTCTTCCCGGCAGAGCCGAATTTTTTGATGTCCGACACAATGGACTGCCAGTCGGAATGGCCGAACGGCGTGTAGTTGATCATGATGTCTTCGGCGGCGACACCCTTTGCCTTGAGATAGGTCTCGAGTATCTTGTTGGTGGTGCGCGGATAGACATAGTCCGTGCCGGCCAGCACCCAGCGTTTGACGCTTTCATTGGCCATCAGATAGTCGACGGCGGGAATTGCCTGCTGGTTCGGCGCGGCGCCGGTGTAGAAGACGTTCCTGGAGCTTTCCTCGCCTTCATATTGAACCGGGTAGAATAGGAGGCTGTTCAGCTCCTCAAAGACCGGCAGCACGGATTTGCGCGACACCGATGTCCAACAGCCGAAGGTCGCGGCGACCTTGTCCTGGCTGATCAGCTGACGCGCCTTTTCCGCAAACAGCGGCCAGTTCGAGGCAGGATCAACGACAACCGCTTCCAGCTTCTTGCCGAGAAGGCCGCCTTTCTTGTTCTGCTCGTCGATGAGCATCAGCATGACATCCTTGAGGGTCGTCTCGCTAATCGCCATCGTGCCGGAGAGGGAATGCAGAATACCGACCTTAATCGTTTCCTGGGCGCTCGCGGGCTGACCTATGAGCGACGCCGCAGCCAAGGCACTCGCCATGACCATACTCTTCACCGCAAGCCTGCTTTTCATCATATGACTAATCCCCTTTGCAGTTAATGCACTGCACACTGCAAAGCTTGTGCCAGTACTCAGCATGAGGGAGCGCCCAATCTGGCTTGGGACTGAGTGGCGCAAAATTAGCCAACTCTCAAACCTGCCGGTAATTTGCTCAGCGATTAGGCGAAAAATGATTAGACGGTTATGCAGTTGCCTCTGAATGAGTGCTCGATGAAGATCGCGACCTTCAACATCAACAATGTAAATCGCCGCCTGCCGAATTTGCTCGCCTGGTTGGCGGAGGCAAGACCGGACGTGGTCTGCCTTCAGGAGCTGAAGTCTGCGAACGCGCTCTTTCCCGAGCAGGCGATCCGCGAGGCCGGTTACGGCGCGGTATGGCGCGGGCAAAAAACTTGGAACGGCGTTGCGATCCTCGCCAAAGACGCCAGCCCCGTCCTCACGCGGACCGAGCTGCCTGGCGATCCCGATGACACGCAGAGCCGGTATATCGAAGCGGCCGTGAATGGCGTCCTCGTCGCCTGCATCTATCTGCCGAATGGAAACCCGCAGCCTGGACCGAAATTCGACTACAAGCTGGCATGGTTCGCGCGGCTCATCGCCCACGCGGCTGAGCTGAAGACAGCAGGCATCCCGGCAATCCTGGTCGGCGACTACAATGTCGTGCCCACCAATTTCGACATCTATCCTACGAAATCCTGGGACAATGACGCGCTGCTTCAGCCCGAAAGCCGGGCCGCCTTTCAGCGGCTCCTGGAGCAAGGCTGGACCGATGCCATCCGTACGCTGCATCCCGCCGAGCCGATGTATACCTTCTGGGATTACAAGCGCGGCCGCTGGGGACGCAATGCCGGCCTCCGCCTCGACCACTTCCTGTTGAGCGCCGCGCTCGCGGATCGGCTCGCCGAAGCAGGGGTGGATAAGCACGTTCGCGGCGAGGAGGGAGCGAGCGACCACGCGCCAGCATGGATCGTATTGCGGTGACGGCAAGGCGGATTGCGCCGCAAGCAGCGGAGTGCCGCAACCACGTCCAAACCCGACCGTCTCTGGCAAGCCGATTGTCCTGGCTATGTGCGAATTTGAAGGAGGCTCGCTTGCCCAAAATCATAAAATTGATCGAAACACTGCCACAAACGCCGCGCTCGGCTCGGTCCTCTTTCCCCGAGGATGGGGCGGCGGACATCGCTGGACGCGTCGCCGCGCTGGACTGGACGCGCATCGCGGCGGAGCTCGATGCGCATGGATGCGCCGTTACGGTCCCGCTTTTGACCCCGCAGGAATGCGGCACGCTCAGCGGCATGTATGCGTCGGAGGACGGTTTTCGCAGCCGGATCGTCATGGCCCGGCACGGCTTCGGGCGCGGCGAGTACAAATACTTCGCCGATCCGCTGCCGGACCTTGTCAGCGGGCTGCGCACCGCGCTTTACCCGCCGCTTGCCGAAATCGCCAGTTGCTGGAACGCGGCGATGGGGATCGATGTGCGCTATCCGACGGACCACCGCGCCTATCTGCAGCGCTGCCACGACGCGGGGCAGACCAAGCCGACCCCGCTGCTCCTGCAATATGGCGAAGGCGACTACAACTGCCTGCATCAGGATTTATACGGCGAGCTGACCTTCCCGATGCAAGCCGCGTTCTGGCTGTCGCGCCCGGGAGAAGATTATCGCGGAGGCGAGTTCGTCCTGACGGAGCAGCGCCCGCGAATGCAGTCGCGGGCCGAGGTGGTGGCGCTTTCCCAGGGCGAGGCGGTGCTGTTCCCGGTCAGCCACCGTCCCGTGCGGGGCACCCGCGGCATCTACCGCGTGAACATGCGCCACGGCGTCAGCCGGCTGCACTCTGGCCGGAGGCACGTGCTCGGCATTATTTTTCACGACGCCAAGTAGCAACATCGCGAGGTGGGGTTATAGGCTTGGGATATGGCGGCGGTGGATGTCAGCCATATCGCCGTCGACAAGCCGAGCTTCACTCCGGCAATTCGGGAAGCGGGATCGGGTCCGGTACGCACACTTGCGCTTCGGGGAAGCAGAACATGCGTATCTCCAAGCCCGACACCGACTTGGCGCGCTGTCTGTCCAGCAGACTGTAACGCTTGGCGGCATCGGGATGCTTGGAAAGCAAATCCGCCCAGTCCGAAACGAACCTTTGCAGCTCAGGAGGCGCTTGGTAGTTGATCCGCTGAGGCTGGCTGTCTTGAGCAACAGCCCTTTGAATGGAGACCAAGGAAAGCATAGACAGGGATACCGCCAAGCCAAAAAGGAATACGCGCATGATCTATCCTCATTTCAATGCATATTTAATTGGGATGTTTCATCTTTATGAGTTCACACCTCCATGTTTGCACTTTCTGATATTGGTGTCATCACCACAACGGGTGAGGTAATATTAAATGTTGAAGGCGGGTTGCTATTCATATCGTGCGGCTGACGCTTTCGCAGTTGCTTAAGGCGGGTGGAAGCATGGTGCGGCCGGGAAAGCCATCCAAAGGCCGCCGACAAAAAGCCTCAACGTCCCAGCGAAAGGGAGGTTCAGGCGTCTGATCGGCGTATTGCCAGGCTACTTCGGCTGGCAGGAATCGTCGGATAACACCCCGGCGATGACGTCAGCGCGCGTCAAACCGCGTTTTGCCAATTCAGCGTTCGACATGCGCGACAAAGCTTGGTAACGCCGGAAAAGCTCCGCGCCGTCTCCTATGCCAAGACTAACGTTTTTTACAAAGTCGACGGTGTCGCGCTCAAGTTTCGCAAAAAAGTCGGAGGTCCTCGTCAAACTGCGCACGACCGAGTTTGGGGCTACGATTTGCATTTTGGCACCTCAGCCAAGAATTTGTTAGCAGTGGCCAGCGGCAACGGCTGCGAGGCCGACGCCGGCGATCTACGGCAAACACCCTGTTGCACGATCCGTGCAGGAGAGGCTGTTTATCGCCAGTTCCGCGCTGTCGGCGCCTTCCGGCGGTGTCGAACGCTTGACATCGACGCGGCTGTCTTGTTTCGGGTCGTTGTCCGTGAAGTCCGGATATACCGACGGGTCGACCCAGGCCGCGTTTTGTCCAGGCTTCTCTTGAGACGACGCGTCTGTTAAAGGCAACATTGTGCTACAAGTCACAAAAGTTGCTGCAAGTAGGGTAAGCGAGAGGCGACGCATCCTGGTCTCCTTCCAAATACAAATGGTGGTTCGATGGGCTATTTTGACTGCCCGGTTGTGGATTCACATCACTCGAACGGGTGATATCGCAAAACGCTTATATGATTTTACTGCGCCGAGGCCCTCGCTTGCTTGGGCGCTGCCTTCCGAGGAGCGAAGACTGTGCAAAACGACGTGATACAGATCAGATGCCTCGAAGCAGGCCACGAGCATTATTTCGACCGCATCGCCGAGGAGGTGTTCGATTATGCGATCGACCAAAACCGTCTCGCACGCTATCTGGCCACGCCTGGGCACCTTATTGTGGTTGCTTTAGCGGGAGGCGAAATGATCGGGCAGGTCGCTGCTGTAGTGCACGAGCATGCGGATCTTCGACCCACCGAACTCTACATCGACGAAGTCGGCGTGACGCCAGCTTTCCAGCGGCAAGGGGTCGCCAGCCGCATGCTGGATACGATGTTTACGCTTGGCAAAAATTTGGGTTGCGGGGAAGCTTGGCTTGGCACAGAGCCCGACAATGAGGCGGCCAAACAGCTTTATGCTTCACGCGGCGCGCCGGCCGAGCCGGTTTCCATGTATGTCTTCAAGCTGTAGGCAAGTGCGGTTCCGACATTCGCGGTTCACGAAAGCCGGGTAGGTTGCCGTTTCATCTCCGCGACCGGAACAAAACCATGCCCGCAATCAACCGCCGCAACGCCATCCTTTCCGCTGGCAAACTTGGGCTCGTCACAGTGCTGGCGCCCCATGCGCGCGCGCAGTCAACGCCGCAGACATTCGCCGGGCGGGTCACGCTGGTTCTCGTTAACGATCTCGACCGCATGGGGGATCAGAAAGGGCGCGGAGGTCACGCCAAGCTCGCCGCCATCGCCAAGACCGAGCGCGCCAAGGGCAACACCCTGCTCATCCACGCCGGCGACGCTTATTCGCCGTCGCTCCTGTCGAGCATGGACAAGGGACAGCATATCGTCGAACTGCTCAACCGCATCGCGCCGGACATCTTCACGCCCGGCAATCACGAATTCGATTTCGGCCCGGAGAATTTTCGCGCGCGGGTCCAGCAATCGACCTTCGCTGTGCTTGGGGCTAACATCCTTGAGAAGGACGGCACGCCGGTTGCCGGCTTGACGGCTACCAAGCTGGTGGAGATCGGCGGCTTCAAACTCGGCTTCGTTGGCGTTTGCACCGAGGACACCGCGGTGCTGTCCAGCCCCGGCGATATCCGCTTTGCTCCAGCGGTCGAAACGGCACGCCAGCTAGCGCAGGATTTGCGCAAGGCCGGCGCCGACATCGTGGTGGCCGTCACTCATATCGGCTTCGGCGACGACATGGCGCTGGTGCGCTCCGGTGCGCTGGATGTCGTGCTTTCCGGTCATGACCACAATCTGGTGACCTATTGGGATGGCAAAACCCTGCTCGTCGAGAGCGCATCGCAAGCCGATTTCGTCACGCCAATCGACCTGCTCATCGAGAAAACGCTGCAGGACGGGCATACGCGCGTGTCTTTCGTACCCAATGTCCGCGCGGTCGATACGCTGAATGTGACCCCCGACCCGGAGATCACCGCAGCAATTGCCGGCTACCAGGCGCTGGTCGACAAGGAACTCGACGTCGCGATCGGCGTCACCGAGACCGCGTTCGATACCCGCCGCGGAGCGCTGCGCGGGCAAGAAAACGCATTCGGCAATCTGGTTTGCGACGCCATGCGCGAAGCCGTCGCTGCCGATATCTGCATCACCAATTCCGGCGGCATCCGTGCCGACCGCGACTATCCCGCGGGCACAACGCTAACGCGCAAGACCGTGCTCGAAGAGCTGCCGTTCGGCAACCGGACCGTGCTGCTGCAGGTGCCAGGCACATTAGTTCGCAAGGCGCTCGAGCACGGCCTGGGCGGAGGCGGTCGCTTTCCGCAAGTGTCGGGCATGATCGTGGAGGCGGATCTGACGCAACCGGCGGGCAGCCGCCTGCTCGCTGTGACGGCGGACGGCAAACCGCTGGATGATGCGGCCTCTTACAGGCTGGCGGTGAATGATTTCATGGCGCGCGGCGGCGACGGTTACGCCATGCTCGCACCTGGCAAGCGACTCATCGATGAGCTGTCGGGCCAATATGTGGCGGGCCAGGTGATGGCCTACATCGCGAAAACCGGCAAGGTCATGCCGAAGGTCGAAGGCCGGCTGTCCCTGAAGAAATAGTCCGGCGCGACCCGGCGCAAGGCTTCGGCCGGGGCGCGGTTTTCAGCGCCATCCTTGGGAACATTGCCGCCATTCCCATCCACAGCTGTCATTGTAAGGCCTTCCAAGCTCAAGCGAAGCGGGACGAAGCAACCCATGGGCAGGGCGCCGTGCTTGCGGGTGGATTGTGTGGACCCGGCCCGCTGACGTTGGCGATGACTAGGAGCGCTTTAAGCGTTGTCGCATGGCGTTAACAGAGCCGTGCTACATTCATTGCTGAATATCTCGATTTGCAGACAGCACAGGCCAGCCGGAGCATGAGCGCAGACAACAATCCCGACGCCCTGGCACAGCGCATCCACAACGAATTAGCCGATAGCTTCGACGAAGAACTTGAGATGGAGATCGACGACAATCGGCTCGCCAAGCTCATGGGGGAGTTGTCCGCATCTCCCGCGGAAGGCCAGATCGAGCGCTCCCTGTACTTCAAGGAGCTTTTCCGCCTGCAATGCGAATTGGTGCGTCTGCAGGACTGGGTCGTGCAGAACCAGCTCAAGGTCGTGGTCATCTTCGAAGGGCGCGACGCGGCCGGCAAGGGCGGCGTCATCAAGCGCATCACCCAGCGGCTAAACCCGCGCATTTGCCGCGTGGCCGCCCTGCCCGCCCCGAGCGAGCGTGAGCGCACGCAATGGTATTTTCAGCGCTATGTCGCCCACCTCCCGGCCTGCGGCGAAATCGTACTCTTCGACCGTAGCTGGTACAATCGCGCCGGCGTCGAGCGCGTAATGGGCTTTTGCACGCAAGAGGAATGCGACGAGTTCCTGCGCACCGTGCCGGATTTCGAGAGGATGCTGGTGCGCTCCGGGATCATCCTCATCAAATATTGGTTCTCCATCACCGACGATGAGCAGCATTTCCGCTTCATGATGCGCATCCACGATCCGCTCAAACAGTGGAAGCTCTCGCCCATGGATTTGGAATCGCGGCGCCGCTGGGAGGCCTACACCAAGGCCAAGGAAGTCATGCTGGAGCGCACGCATATCCCGGAGGCACCCTGGTGGATCATCGAGGCCGTCGATAAGAAGCGCGCAAGGCTCAATTGCATCCACCATCTCTTGAGCCAAATTCCCTATGGTGAGGTCCAGCACGATCCCATTGCCTTGCCCGAGCGCGTGCACAATCCGGACTACATTCGCCGCCCCATCCCCGAAGACATGTACATCCCCTCTGTGTACTGACGCCGGCTTTGCCGCTGCCGGCTTGTTTGCGGAACGCGGAGCCCGACAGCAACGGGTTTACCCAATAGCGCCGTTGCCATTTGGCTCAACGCACGGCGACTGGCGGCTAGACCTCTCCCGTGGGGAGAGGTCGACGCGAAGCGCCGGGTGCTTTGAGGTACTTACCCCTCACCCCACCCCTCTCCTATGGGAGAGGAAGCCGTATCGTGTGTTTCAGTTGCCCTTTGGAGGCAGCCGGCGCATAAGCCGGCCGCCTCCGGCGTGGTTCGATCAGCTCTTCGGCGCGGTGGCAGTGGCAGCTTCGACGGCCTTTTGCAAATCCTCCCGCTCCTCGCACCCGTTTGGACACAGTCTCTCCAGGATAACGAGGTGCTCCTTGGCCTTGGGCAATTGACCCGTTTCCACATACAGCTCGCCCAAATATTCGTGGGCGCCCTTGTGCGCGGGATCGAAATCGAGAGCCTTCTTGTAATAAGTTAGCGCATTGGCGTAGTCGCCGGTCTTGCGCAGACAAAAGCCGAGCAGATTGTAGATGTCAGCGTGCTGATGCGTCTCCGCATACTTTCGCAAATCGACCAGCGCGCTTTGATAGTCCTTGGCCTTGATCTTGACGCGTATCGGGGCAAGGTCCGGCAGCGATTCGATCACGGAACTGTCGATGGCCGCGGCAGGTGAGAGCGCCATCGGCTGGACGGCCGACAGCGCAAGCGCCATGAGGCATACAGTGCGGTATAAAGGCGGTTTCATATCGGGCTCGCTTGATAGGTGCTTTGGGTAAGACGAGAAGGCATGATTGTTAGGCCTTACGCAGCGTGAGGGCGTACCCTGCGCCATCCTTGGCAAAAGTAGCGACGCCAGGGAATGGAAAATGCGCGCCGCTGACCGCCATTTTTTCGCCGATGACCCGTTCGGCGAGTTTGCGTCGCTGTTCGACCGCGAGCGGCCCGTCCTGATCGTAGATGCCCTGCCATTCCGGATGAGGGGCAAGCAGCGCCGGGACATAGAAGGTGTCGTTGGACAGCATCAATTGCTCGTTGCCGGAAGCAAGGTGAAAGGCGACATGTCCTGCCGTATGTCCTGGCACGCTGACGAAGCGGATGCCGGGCGCGACCTCTTTCTCGCCGTCCACGGGGCGGATGTTCTTCCAGGTCGGGAACACGGCCTGAATGCGGGCGCCGAGCGGCTTGCGGGCGGCCGGCAACGCCTCCACCCGGCCCGCTTCCGTCCACCATTTATATTCGTTGGCCGAGACGACGATCTCCGCATTGGGGAAGATCGGGCGATTGGTCTCCTTCTCCATCAGCCCGAAAATATGGTCGGGATGGAAATGCGAAATCAGCACCGTGCCGATTTTCGCGGGGTCGATGCCGGCCGCCTTCATGTTTGCCATCAGTTTGCCCGCAGTGGGTTGCCACTGCCCGCCGGACCCTGAATCGCACAGGATGAGCGCATTCCCGGTATCGATCACCGATACGGTTAGCGGGATGGAGACGAAGTCGGCCGGCAGGCCTGCCTTGGTCAGGGCGGCTTTGGTGTCCTCGACGCCGGCATTCTTCAGGAAGACCGGATCGTGGGGTTTTTCCCAGATGCCGTCATGGATCGCGGTCACGCCTATGCTGCCGATCTTGTATCTGTAAAAACCGGGTTCGGGCGGCGTTGTTTGCTGCGCCAATGCGAAATCGGGAGCCACGAGGCGCGTGGTAAGCCCGAAAGCTGCGGCCAGCCCGGCCGAGACGATCATTTCGCGGCGCGATAAATGCGGCATGGAGAACTCCTCTTTTGCATCCAAATGCCTGATGCCCGCCATGGCGACGGGCGCTCACAGGAAGGAGACTCAGCGCCCGCGCTTCCTATTCCCAGAGCGCCGCTGCGGGTGAAGCCGCGGAGATCACAAATGCGTGGGGAATAAAAGCGCATGCTCCGGGATATGGTTCGAGACGGTGCTGAAAGCTGGATCAAACCGGAAATGAACGGGCGCGAGCGCTTCGAGCAATTGGCGCTGCCGCATTTGGCGGCGGCCTACACGCTTGCGCGCTGGCTGGTGCGCAGCCCCGCCGACGCCGAGGACATCGTGCAGGAGGCATATCTGCGCGCCTATCGCAGCTTTGCCGGTTTCGACGGCGGCGATATCAAACCCTGGCTGCTGACCATCGTGCGCAACGCCGCCTTGCGCTGGCTCCATGAACGCAAGCGTGCCGGCAATATCATTTCCTTTGACGACGCGGCGTCGCGCCGGGGCGGCGACGTGCTGCAGGACAAGTCGGGGATCTGCGACAGACCCGGGCCGGAAGCCGTTCTCATCGCAGCCGGCGAGCGCGCCTTGGTCGGCGCGGCGCTTGCCGACCTCGCGCCGCTGTTCCGCGAGGTCCTGGTGCTGCGCGAGATCGAGGCGCTGTCCTATCGGGAGATCGCCGCCATTACCGGGACGCCGATCGGCACCGTCATGTCGCGCCTGTCGCGCGGGCGCGCGGCGCTGCGCGAGATCTTGCTCACGCGCAGGAAAAAGGACGAGCCGGATGTCATGTAGAAAGATTGAGTCGCTGCTCGGGGCCTATGTCGACCAGGAGCTTGAAGCGCAAGATCGCCGGCTTGTGGCCGCGCATCTGGAAGACTGCGGCGCGTGTTCCGCAACGGCCGCCGAGATCGGCTTTCTTGGGCGCCGGCTCGCGGCCATCGGGCATGACCGACCGCCCGAAGGGCTGCAATCGCGGATCAGCGCCGCGCTCGCCGGCGCCGATGCGAAACCCTCGCGCATTCCCGCGAGCGCGGGGCATCCGCGAGTGCGGGCTTTGCGGCAAGCCGCCGTGATCGCCGTGGCTTGCGGTCTGACGGCGCTGCTTACCTTTGCCCTGCTGCCGCGACCGGAAACCGGAGCGCCGTTTGCCCGCGAGATCGTGTCGGCGCATATCCGCTCCTTGCTGCAGGAGAGCCCGACGCAAATCGCCTCCGCGGACATGCATACGGTCAAACCATGGTTCAACGGCCGCATCGATTTCGTTCCGGCGGTGAAGGATCTAGCGAGCGAAGGCTTTCCGCTGATCGGCGCCCGCCTCGATTATGTGGACGAGCGCCGCGCCGCCGCGCTTGTGTATCAGCGCCGCCGTCATATCGTGAACGTCTTCGTTTGGCCGGCTCGCCCTGAGGCGGGAACCGCGCCCGGCCTCACCGTGCATAACGGCTACACTCTGCTGCTCTGGAGCAAGGACGGCATCATGTATGCCGCCGTCTCAGACCTGAACGCGGAGGAACTGCGGCAGCTGCAAAGCCTATTGTAGTTTATTTGCTCGGGAAGTGACGGCCTTTTATCGCGGACTCGTAAAGCTTAGGGGTCGCTTTGCTCCCGTGCGGCTTTTCAGCTGAAAAAGCTTTGGCAGGCTCTTTGATTTTGCTTCCCACCACGACGATTTCCTTCGGCTTGGAGCTTCTGGCAGCCGCGGCGGGGTTCAACCCGAGGGCGCCGAGCGCGCAAATGGCCGAGATAAGGATGAGGACGCTACGCATGTTGATCTCCAGATAGCGGTGTTTACGAGCAATATCTCCTTTGTCGCCGCGGCCGCCCGCAAGGTTCGATCATTTTCCGCCACGCCAAGACCACACGCCTAGCGAATGAACTGGTCGATATAATCCGCCCCCAGGCCGTTCACGGTGTAATGCGCGCGGCATTTATCGATACGGGTGAAGACGTCGTCATAGCCGGTAGTCTTGCCGTCGGGATCGACATAGATCATCGCGCCGTTCACCTGAAAGAGCGTGATCATCTCCTCGACATGCGGGTCGACAACCAGGGTGTGCGTCTCGCCGGGCGCCTCATAGACGTAGCCGCCTGCGCGCGCCACCCAATCATGCTCCAGATAGCGCCATTCGCCCTTCAGCACGAAGCCATGCACCGGCAGCGGATGCCGGTGGCGGGAGAGCACGCCGGATTTACGCACACGCAGCAGGTTCATCCAATAGCCGCGCGAGGCGCACATCAGCAGAGGCCGGAACCAGACATTGTCCTCGACCGGCACCCAGATGCGCTCGTCGGTGGGAATAGCGTTCGGCACGACCAATTCGGGCGGCGACTCTCGCGGCTGTGGATGTTTGTACGGCAGCCATTTGTCGTCGGTCATACCTGTGTTCCTCGTGCGCTAAACGGCGAGATAGCCGCCATCGATGGCGAGGATCGTGCCCGTGATAAAACGGGCGGCGGGCGAAGCCAGGAAAACCACGCCGCCCGCCACCTCCTCCGGCGTTCCCCAACGGCCCATGGGGGTGCGCTCCATGATGGGCCGGCTTCTGTCTTCATCCTGGCGCAAGCTCTCCGTAAGCGGCGTCGCGATCCAGCCGGGCGCGACCGCGTTGACGCGCACGCCCTCCGCCGCCCAAGCCGCCGCAAGGCTTTTCGTAAGTTGGCCGACCCCGCCCTTGGAGGCGCTGTAGCCCGGCACGCGCGGACCGCCAAAGAAGGTCAGCATGGAGGCGACGTTGACGATGGCGCCTCGCGCCGCGGCGAGCTTTGGTTTGGCGGCCACGCACACGCGCATCATGCCGATGAGGTTGATGGCAACGACCTCCGCGAAAACATCCGGCTCATACTCGCTGTCCCGGCGGATGACACCGGCGGCGTTCACGATGACATCCACCTGCGGGAAGCACGCCAAGGCGGCCTTGATGGCTTTGCTGTCGCGCACGTCTAGCGCGGCGAACCGGATGCCTTCATGCGCCGCGTCCGCGCCTGCCCGTTCGGCTTCTTCCTCGGTGCCGCCGGTCGCCGTCACATCCGCGTCCAGATCGCGGAAGGCGAGCGCAACGCCCAGGCCGATGCCGCTGGTCCCGCCTGTGACGAGCACCTTTTTGGCGGCAAAGAGCCTCCGGGCATAGGCCCCCATGATGCTGGTCAAGAAATCTCCTTTTACTGGCAACCCGAATTTTGGGCGCACATCCCTTGATCATGCCAGCAAAGCGAACGATTTGCTAGCATGAGGCGTCCGAAGGTTTGCGTCGGCGGCAATCGTCCGGCGCCCCGGTTTCAGCCAGGGGCCGCCCCACCTCGATGAGGAGCAACGACGAGCACCACGCATGGACTCAGGCAGCTTTTCCGCCGCGCAACGCCCGCAGCGTCGCCGGGGAACATTAGCGCGTATGGGCCGCGAAAGGGCAACGCTGATCTAATATTGCGCGGCGGTAAACGCGCTCGGCGCCACATCAATCACTTCGTTGCCGTAGCGCTGCACTTCGAGGACGGCAAAGCCGCGCTCGGACGTGCCGTCGGGCCGCAGACGGAACAGACCGTCAATGCCGGCAAAGCCGCTGGAACGCGTGAGCTGGGCCGGGACAAAGCGCTTGCCCTTGGGATTGCTGGACAGGGAAACCGACAGGCTCACCGCATCATAGGCCAGGCTTGCAAGGCGGGGCGGGACATCGCCATAGGTCTCGACATAGCGCTTGGTGAAATCCGTCCACCCCTTAGGATCGGGCGCGGAAAACCAGCCGCCGACAAGACCTTGTTCCTTGCCGATCCCCGTGTAATCCCAGCCGCCGGTTCCGAGCAATTTAACGGCGGTGGTGTCGAGCTCGGAATAGGGCAGGAGGGGCGCAAGCGCCGGCAAGGTGTCGGCGCCGCCGGGGATGAAGAGCGCGTCGATTTGGGGCGCCTGCCCTTTCTTGGCCAGCGCCGCGATTTCGCGCATCGGCGCGACCATGCCGTTGGCGTCCTGCGGGTAGGTTTTCACGGCGACGGCCTGTCCGCCCTGCTGGCTGACGGCGGCGAGGAAAGCCTGCTCCACCAGGCGTCCGCTATCGGTCTGCGGAATGAGCGCGGCGAAGCGCTTCTTGCCCCGGCTCGCGGCAAACGACACGATGCGCGGAACATCGGTGCCCGCCAAAAAGCTGAGCAAGTACACGCCGTTGCCGGCGACTTTGCGGTCGCTGGAAAAAGCGATCATGGGAATGCTGGCGCGCTGCGCTTCCGGCGCCGCGGCCGCAACCTCGTTCGCAAAAAGTGGACCGATGATGAGCTCGGCGCCGTCCTTCACCGCTTCCTGGGCAGCCGCCCGGGCGCCTTCCGGCGTACCGAGCGTGTCCTTGTGCACCAGTTGAACATTCGGGTTATCGAAATCGAAGAGCGCCAATTCGCCGGCCTGCTTAAGCGCCTTGGCGACGCCTTGGGAATTGCCCTGACCGCTCATCGGCAGCAGGAACGCGACCTTGACGCCCGTAGGCGAGCCGCCGCCCGCATTCAGCTGCGAACCGCCCTGCGAACCGATGCCCAAATTGCCGCCGCCACCGATGGAGCATCCCGCCACGCAAAGGGCGAGGAAAATCAATCCGAGCAGCCTCACAACAGCGGACATCGCAAAGGCTCGTGGAAAGCGAAGCCGGTCGATTAACATGCTTGTTCCGATAATTTGCTTTGCCAGATCGTTGAGTCGTTATCCCGTGCCGATATCCTATCCGCACCCACAACAACGCCCAAGCGCTAAAAATCGTCAGCCGCAAGTTGGGCCGCTAAGGGTTGCGCACGGCCTGTCGCGGTCGGCTCTCTTGCACATACCGCACACACAGCTTTGAATAGGCGCGCAATTTGGCCATAGAGTGATGATGCCAGCGAGGAGAAGGCCATGAAGGCACAAGAAAAGACGGATATCGCGGCGTCTGCGCTCCTCACTAACGCCATTGCCGGCGCCATCACGCGCGAATTGGCGACGCCCTTGGCGCCCGGGCTGTACATCGTGGCGACGCCGATCGGCAATCTGGCGGACATTTCCTTGCGCGCGCTCGCGATCCTGGCCCGCGCCGATCACATCTGCTGTGAGGACACCCGCCACAGTGCAAAACTCCTCAACCATTACGCGATCCGCGGCCGGCTTATGCCCTATCACGAGCATAACGCTGCACGCGAGCGGCCCAAAATTCTCAAAATGCTCGGCGAAGGCGCCGCGATCGCGCTGATTTGCGATGCGGGCACACCCCTCATCGCCGATCCTGGCTATCGGCTGGT
>Ga0136634_10000436_pt1 | contig 19039 bp, 18 predicted proteins | sample AntDrymUQ8332106_2_FD_104654 | JGI IMG/M metagenome (GOLD analysis project Ga0136634, IMG submission 104654) | Polar desert sand microbial communities from Dry Valleys, Antarctica - metaG UQ833 (21.06) | ecosystem: Environmental > Terrestrial > Soil > Desert | place: Antarctica: Dry Valley... | reverse complement strand
GTGCTCTACCGGCTGCTTCGCCATCTCTATGGGCCGGAGCGCGTTGTCTACGCCCGCAACATCACCGATGTGGAAGACAAGATCAACGTCCGCGCGGCGGAGCTCTACCCCGAGTTGCCCTTCAATGACGCGATCCGCAAGCTGACGGAGGAGACGACCGCTCAGTTTCATGCCGATGTCGCCGCGCTTGGCTGCCTGGAGCCCGATATCGAGCCGCGCGCCACCGACCATATCGAAGAGATGAAGGCGATGACCGACACGCTGGTCGCCAAGGGCTGCGCCTATGTCGCCGAGGACCACGTGCTGTTCGACGTCGCGGCGATGCCGGATTACGGCCAGCTCGCCAAGCGCTCGCTCGACGAGATGCGCGCCGGCGCGCGGGTGGAGGTGGCGCCCTATAAGCGCGACCCAATGGATTTCGTGCTGTGGAAGCCATCGAAGAACGGCGAGCCGGGCTGGCCGTCACCTTGCGGGATCGCCGCGCCGGGACGCCCCGGCTGGCATCTCGAATGCTCGGCGATGGCGAAAAAGCACCTCGGCGAAACCTTTGACATCCATGGCGGCGGCATCGATTTGGTTTTCCCGCATCACGAGAATGAGGTCGCGCAAAGCCGCTGCGCGCACGGTACCGCAATCATGGCGAATGTCTGGATGCATAACGGGTTTCTGCAGGTCGAGGGGCAGAAGATGTCCAAGAGCCTGGGAAATTTCGTGACGATCGACCAGTTGCTGACCGATTGGCACGGCTATGGCTGGCCGGGCGAGGCGATCCGCTTCAACATGCTGCAAACCCATTGCCGCCAGCCAACCGACTGGACAGCTGAGAATCTCGACCATTCGCACAAGACGCTCTGGGACTGGTATGGCGCGCTGGAAAGCGCGGGAGTGGAGGCAGGGAAAAAGCCACGCGGCTTCCTCGAAGCGCTGGAGGACGATCTCAACACCCCCGGCGCGATAGCGGAGCTGCACCGCCTCAATCATGAGAAGCGTTATGGCGAGCTGCTCTGGGGCTTGCAGCTCATGGGCTTCTCGGGCCGACGGGATCAGATAGGGCGTCTAGCCAATGCTGTCGGCCATGCCGCCGGACGTTCAACAGCAACGGCGATCAGCAGCACCGAAGACATCAAGGCGCTGATCGGCGCGCGCATTGCCGCCCGCAAAGCGAAAAATTGGGCCGAAGCCGACCGCATCCGCGATGAGCTCGTCATCATGCGTGTGGTGATCAAGGACGCCAAAAACCCCGCAACCGGCGAGATCGAGACCAACTGGGAATTCGCGCGATGAGCCGCGAAAAGCCCCCTCACCCGGACGCTGCGCGTCCGCCCTCTCCCGCGAGGGGAGAGGGCTGTGCCGATCATGGGGTGGCGGTTTCACCAAAAACCAAGTTCGTGAGTCTGGGGGCGCGGTCGAAATGGATGGCGAAACCCACCATCGGCGCGGTCCAGCCCTCTCCCCTCGCGGGAGAGGGCGGCGAACGGCGCAGCCGGTCGCCGGGTGAGGGGGATACCCGCACCGTGCGGGAGAGGGACAAGCCAGCCAAGACGTCAAAAGCGAGCCCACGCCCCGCTGCTCGGGGCGGTGGCGCCTTGCGCACTTCCTCCAAAATAGCATCTGCCCGCCAGCTTCGCGGCGCGATGACCGATGCCGAGCGGAGGCTGTGGTCGCTTCTGCGTAATCGCAAACTTGTGGGAAGCAAATTCCGCCGGCAAGTTCCCGTTGGCCCCTATGTGGCGGATTTCCTTTGCTTCGAGGCGCGGCTGATCGTCGAAGTGGATGGGGGACAACATACGGAAAGCCCCCGCGATGAAGTGCGCGACGCATGGCTGCGGAGCCAGAGGCTCATCGTGCTGCGGCTATGGAACAGCGACGTTTTGAAAAATCCCGAAGGCGTTTTGGCGGCCTTACAAGCGGCGCTGGCAACGCAATCTGCGCCACACACCAGGAAGCCGCGCGCGAGGGCGGCGCAACCGTCATGACTAAGGAGCGCCTGACCATCTTCGACACCACTCTGCGCGATGGCGCGCAGGCGCAGGGCGTGAGCTTCTCGGTGCAGGAGAAGCTGCTGATCGCCCGCACGCTCGACGAACTCGGCGTCGACTACATCGAGGGCGGTTACCCCGGCGCCAATCCGACCGACACGGAGCTGTTCGCGCAAAAGCGCCCGCTTTCCCGCGCGGTGCTCACCGCTTTTGGCATGACCAAGCGCGCCGGACGCTCGGCGTCGAACGACCCCGGCTTCGCCGATATTCTCAAGGCCGAGGCAGGCGCCATCTGCCTCTTTGCCAAGACCTGGGACTATCACGTCGCGGTCGCGCTCGGCGTTACAAATGAGGAAAACCTCGAGGCCATCGCCGAATCCGTCCACGCCGTGCGCGAGTCGGGGCGCGAGGCGCTCATCGATTGCGAGCATTTCTTCGACGGTTTCAAGGCCAATCCGGATTACGCGCTAGCCTGCGCCCGTGCCGCCTATGAGGCCGGCGCGCGCTGGGTGGTGTTGTGCGACACCAATGGCGGCACGCTGCCCCACGAGGTGAGCGCCATCGTCGCCGAGGCCGCGCGGGTGGTGCCGGGCGACCGTCTCGGCATCCACGCCCATAACGACACCGACAACGCCGTCGCCAACACGCTGGCCGCCATCCGCGCCGGCGCGCGGCAAATCCAGGGCACGCTGAACGGCATCGGCGAGCGTTGCGGCAACGCCAATCTCACCTCCCTGATCCCGACGCTGGCGCTCAAGCCCGATTTCGCCGCCCAATTCGAGACCGGCATCACCCCGGACAAGCTGAAGCGCCTGACCCATGCCTCGCGCCTGCTCGATGAAATGCTCAACCGCGCGCCCGATCGCGCCGCCCCCTATGTCGGCGAATCCGCCTTCGCGCATAAGGGCGGCATCCATGTTTCGGCGGTGCAGAAAGACCCGCGCACCTATGAGCATGTGCCGCCGGACGCTGTCGGCAACAGCCGCAGGCTGTTGGTATCTAGCCAGTCGGGGCGCTCCAACATCCTGGCCGAGCTGGAGCGGATCGGCATATCGGTCGACCGCGACGACCCCGATGTGCGCCGCGTGCTGGACGAGGTGAAACGGCGGGAGTCCATCGGCTATGCCTATGAGGCGGCGGATGCCTCGTTCGAGCTGCTGGCACGGCGCATTCTGGGCGAGGTGCCGGAATTCTTTGCGGTGGAAAGTTTCCGGGTGATGGTCGAGCGGCGCCATAACGCGCTGGGCGAGCTGATCACCATCTCGGAGGCGACCGTTAAGGTGCGCGTGGCGGGCGAGACCGTCATGAATGTCAGCGAGGGCAACGGGCCAGTCCACGCGCTGGATCAGGCACTGCGGCGCGATCTCGGAAAGTACCAAGATTATATCCGCGGCATTGAACTGGTGGACTACAAGGTGCGTATTCTCACGGGCGGCACCGATGCCGTGACCCGCGTGCTCATCGAGACCCATGACAGGGACACGCATAGCCGCTGGTTCACCGTAGGCGTGTCGCCAAATATTGTCGATGCCTCCTTCGAGGCCCTGCTTGACAGCGTCACTTATAAGCTGTTGAGAGATAAAGCTCCGGCGCCGGAAGCGTTAGCCGCATAAGGGGGCGATCATGTCATACAGGATTTGGCTTTTCATCGCTGGCCTGTGCGGCCTCGCGGCCGTTGTGGCGGCTGCCCATGGCGCCCACACGCTGAACGGCCTGACCAACTTCTCTAGCGCTGTGAAAGTCTACGAAACAGGCGCGCTGTATCACATGGTGCACGCCATCGCGTTGATGCTGACCGCAGTCCTCCTCGCCGCCACCGACGGCCGGCGCGGCGCCTTCGCATCCTGGCTTCTCAACATTGCCGCGCTCGCCTTCCTGCTTGGGATTATCCTGTTCTCCGGCGGCGTTTATTATCAAGTGCTGCGCAGCGTACAGACCAGTGTGCCGGTCGTCCCCGTGGGCGGCGCCTTTTTCCTTGCTGGCTGGGCGGCGTTGGCGATTTCGGCGTTCGGCTTTCGCGGCATGCGGCACGAACCGGACCCGCAATTGCAATAACAGACTTACCAGCACAATGGCTTGGCACGCGAGACATCAACCGGAGCATCGCCGATGATTTCCTCGTGGAAAATGCTCGCTGCCTTTGGTTTCGGCCTCGGCATTATCCTTGTGCCCGACATGGCGCCGGCTCAACCTTACCCCACTTACCGCGGCGAGCGGCGCTATGAAGACAATACGGTCACCCGCAGACCGCCTCGCGGCTATACCGGCTGGGGCAGCGGCCCCTTGCGCGACTATTTTTGCGACTTTCAGCGCACGCCGATCCGGCGCTGCAATAATGGGCGCTGCCGCGTGGTCGCCTGGGAGTTTCGCCAATACTGCTATTGAAGGCGCGCGCAACAGCTCGCGCACCCAAACTCAGCAAGCCGGCTCAAATGATGAGCACGCGTTGTTGACCGCTTAGCCGCGCTTTCGGCATAGTGATCGTGTGATTGCTGGATTGCGTTTCGCTCAATTCCATAAACTCGAAGAGAATATGTGATGAAACCGGGGCTCCTATTTCTTGCATTCATTTTGACCTTCGGCGGGTCGCCCTCGCCAACGGTCGCCGAGACGATCGACGTCAATGACAGTCATGGCGGGTCGGTTGCGGCATACAACGCGCGATGGGCCAGATTGGCCGTGCGCGGCGTCAGCGTACGCATCATCGGTCCGTGCCAATCCGCCTGCACGGTGCTGCTGGCGCATATCCCGCGAAACAGGATTTGAGTGACGCCCAATGCGTCATTCGGATTTCACCGCGCCAAGCGCGAGGACATGACGCGGGTGCTGTGGGCCGCCTACGGATCCGACGTCAAAGGCTGGATCAATGCGCGCGGCGGCCTCACGGACGACTTCAAATGGATGCGCGCGCCCGATACTTACCGCTATTTCCGCAAATGCTAAGGATCGCTTTGCGTAACGGACGCAAGGATTGCAGCACGATGGGCAACTCCGCGCGGCGCTCCTCGAACGCGCTGGCTCGATAGCCCGGATCTCAGCCGCGAACGGTGTCGCTGTATTATCGTTTGCGCCTCAGTGAGAGCGCGTCGTAACGAAGGACGCCGCCTCGGCCAGAATATGCGCGTCCTTCCCGAAAGGCGCCAACGCAGCGCGCGCGTCTTCCTCAAGCTGACGCAGGCGCGCCCGCGCGTTCTCTACCCCGATGAGGGCGACGAGCGTTGCCTTCCCAGCTTCCGCATCCTTGGCGGTGGCCTTGCCTAGGGCCGCGGCGTCGCCCTCTACGTCGAGAAGGTCGTCGGCGAGTTGGAAAGCCTGGCCGAGGGCCGCGCCGTAGCGGCGCAATGCTTGCCGCCGTTCATGGGATGCCGATCCAAGGATGGCCCCGGCCTCACAGCCAAAGCCGATCAGCGCGCCTGTCTTCATGGCCTGCAAACGGAGGATGTCCCCCTCGCGCAGGGTGCGGCCCGGCGCTTCCAAATCCAACATTTGCCCGCCTGCCATGCCGGCGCGTCCCGCTGCCCGGGCCAGGCCCAGGCACAACTCCGCACGAATCCGCGCATCGGGGTGCGTCGCCGGGTCGGCCATGATTTCGAACGCCAAAGTGAGCAAGCTATCCCCAGCAAGAATTGCGGTCGCCTCATCGAAGGCGCGGTGGACGGTTGGCCGGCCCCGGCGCATGTCGTCATTGTCCATGGCGGGCAGATCGTCATGCACTAAAGAATAGCAGTGCACGCATTCGAGGGCGGCCGCCGCATTCACCGCGTTGTCATCGGCAAGACCGCAGAGCCTGGCGCTTTCGAGCACGAGAAACGGCCGTAGCCGTTTACCCCCGCCCAGAGTGGCATGCCGCATCGCCTCGGCGAGGCGGGAAGGCACGCCCGCCCCGTTTTCGGAAAGGGCAAGCCATTGGCTCAGCCGCTCCTCGATAAGGCTTGCGCAGGCATTGAGACGCTGTTTAAACGTCAGTTCAGCCGGAATATCTCGCACGTTTGTTGAGTCCATGAGTTTTTTCGCCGCGGAAAAGATGCGCCAGATGCGCGACAGGCTCAAGTCCGCCGGTGAGCGTCTGCGCTATATGACGCGTTTTCATGAAGAGCGTGCAACTTTCCTACGCCAAAAAGCGGAGAATTTTTGGCAGCGCGCCCGGAAAATGTCGCCGCCGCCGGGCGAGCACGCGGCGGACGCGGAACGCGCGCGCGTCTGGTCGGATCGGTCGCGCCTCGATCCCGCGGACGCGGCGCCGCACGCTCCTGGCGCCGAGCGTGACACGCGCTCCGGCTCAAGCGGCTGGAGCGCGCGCTACCCTGGGCTCGCCAACGGTTTGAAGATCGCGGCCGCGATGCTCTTAATCCTCCTTGCCTTGCCCTACATTTTGGCGTTGCTCTACCGCTTCGTGGACCCGCCATTTTCCGCGTTGATGGCACGCCAGGCCCTCGCGGGAACAGGGCTGCACCACCAGTGGATCGATTTCAAGAACATATCGCCCGCTCTGCCGGCAGCCGTGGTCATCGCCGAGGATGCAGGCTTTTGCCGGCATTGGGGCGTGGATTGGAGTGCGGTCGAGGAAGCGATCGAAGATGCGGAGGACGGTGAAAAGCCGCGCGGCGCAAGCACAATCCCCATGCAGACCGCGAAAAACCTGTTTCTCTGGAATGGCCCGAGCTACATTCGCAAAGCACTGGAGCTGCCCTTGGCGTATTTCCTGTCCGTGCTCTGGCCAAAACAGCGCCTCATTGAGATTTACCTCAACATTGCCGAATGGGGCCCTGGCATTTTTGGAGCGGAGGCGGCTGCCCGCTACCATTTCGGCAAATCCGCTTCCCAGCTCAGCGGCCATGAGGCGGCGTTGCTTGCCGCCGTGTTGCCGAGCCCTATCGTCCGCAATGCCGGGCGCCCAAGTGCGAGGACGGCGCGGCTCGCCGCCCGCATCGAGGGCCGTGTCGGCCGCGAGGGGCAGGATGCCTCCTGCATTTTCCGGCGCAGTCGATAGCCACTAGTCAAGTCTTGGCAAGACGATTATAAGAGCGCGAGAATGCGGCACCGCCGCAGGCGCAAATTCATCGGCTCGATGCTCTTGCCAACACCCTAGGGTATTTGGCAGCGCGGGCTCGATATGTCTTTTTAAGGTTGACTCACATGGCTGTTCCAAAGCGAAAAGTGTCGCGCATGAAGCGGGGCAATCGCCGTTCGGCGGACGCTCTGACCGCGCCCGCTTATGTCGAAGACAAGGATTCGGGCGAGCTGCGCCGTCCCCATCATATCGATTTGAAGTCTGGAAAGTATCGCGGCCGACAGATTTTGGCGCCGAAGGACGAATATTGAGAATAGGCCCGAATGGATGTCGGCGGAAGCCGGGCGGTCCCGCGCCGGGTTAAGCCCGCCACATGCCGCAGCGCGAAGCGAATCGATGCAAGGAGTTAAGCGATGATCCTCAGTTTGCCGTGGCTTGTGGTCCCAATTATTCTGTACAATTTGATCGCCTTTAGCTCTTCCTGGCCGGGACCTGGGATTATCGAGCCGAACGTGTTCAATCAGGAGCTGTTCTCCATCAACATGATTTCCGGCGCGACGTGGACGCTGACCATTGGCGACGCCATGATCCTGGTGACTTTGGTCGTGTTATTCATGGAGCTGATCAAGGCGACGCGCACGGGCGGCAGTTCCATTGTCGACCACGCTCTTTCGATGGTCATGTTCATGATTTGCATCATCGAATTCCTTGTTGTGAGACAGGCCGCGACATCGGTGTTCTTCTTCATCCTCTTCGTGACGCTGATCGACGTGGTCGCAGGCTTTTCGATCACCATCAGGGGCGCACGCCGGGATTTCGGCTACGGGGCCAACCCTTAGGCGACACGTCCCGGACCGGCTCGCATGGCTACCAAGATGGACGCCTCCGGGCGTCCTTTTCTTTTGCAAGCTGGCTTGCATCGCTTCGCGTGGATCTGTTGGCCTGTCTCAAACACCGACGTTTGCAGCAAGGCATGCAACGCGGCTTGACTTGCAATTACGGCGCCGCGTGCCTTGGTACCGTACAGCTACGGCCCTGCAACGGGACCGCAGCATCATTGCGAGGCCGATGCCAGCCCGATGCATGGCTGATTACGCCAAGCCGCACCAATTTTCCTTGGCAGGAGGCGCCGTGCTTAAGCCTGCATCGAAACGGACGCACAGAGGTTGTTTGGCTCGACAGTGTGCCTACGGCTACCACTGACGTGGAAGCTGTGTGGACGTACAGCGCCGCCGCCGCCGCCAAGGCATCAGTTTACTTCCGTGCGGGCTCGCCTGCGGCAAATTGGAGCGAAAAAGTCAAGCCAATTTACCAAGCACCCTGAAAATAATGGCGAAACTTCGCTATGCCTGTTAACAATATTGCGCAAACACCCGCCGATCCCGGCCTTTTTTCCCCGTTGAATTGCTGCCATCCCTTCCAAAATATAGTGAATGTGGTATTATCGCAGGAATAAGCACACGGTTGGTGACAATGCGCGGAACGCTCGCATCGCGAGCGTCGTTTATTCCGAAGCTAGAATCAGTCTGTTGATTTGCGGGTGAAACCGCAATGGCACTGGTTTTTGGGAGCTACTCAGAACTCGTGGGCGGTGTCGTCGCGAGGCTGCGGTCGATGGGGGCATCAGGGCTGTAGCTAAGCTTACAGGCGGTGGCAGGATCACCGGCCTGTTCATATCTATTTCGTCGGTGATGGCGGTGACGACGTAGTCAGCAAATGCCTCCGGCATTCACGCCGGGCAAGAAACGTGAGAACGAGTATGGCTGCGAAAAAAAAATCCAATCACTGCAATGGCTTCTGCAAAGATGAATATGTCGTGTATCCCACACATGGCGTAGGCCGAATCGTGGGCATCGAAGAACAGGAAATAGCCGGCTGCAAACTCGAGCTGTTCGTCATCAACTTCGAGAAGGACAAGATGACTCTCCGCGTGCCCACGGGTAAGTCCGAAAGCGCGGGAATGCGCAAGCTCTCCGACGATTCCATTGTCATCAGGGCGCTCGATACGCTCCGGGGCCGTGCCCGCGTGAAGCGCACGATGTGGAGCCGGCGCGCGCAGGAATATGAGGCCAAGATCAATTCGGGCGACCTCGTGTCAATCGCCGAAGTCGTGCGCGATCTGTTCCGCTCGGAAAGCCAGCCGGAACAGTCCTATTCCGAACGCCAGCTGTATGAAGCGGCTCTCGATCGTATGGCGCGCGAGATCGCCGCGGTGCAGGACGTCGATGAGGTGATGGCTCTTCAGGCGATTGCCGAAGCGCTGACGAAAGGCCCCCGCCTCGTCCGCAAGCCTGATCTGGAAGACGAAGAGCGCGTTCAGGCCGCCTAAGTGGCCGCGAGATCGTAATCAGAACGAGAAGACGGTGGTTAATTCCCACCGTCTTTTATTTCCGCGCAGCAGCATCGATCACATCGATCTCGATTCTATCGCTGCGAGACGGCGCTGCTCGCCAGCAACTCCATTTGCTCTGGATGGGTGACGGTAATCGATGGGCCGTTGAAGTTTTCCACCCATCCGCGAACGCGCACGGGACGCCCTTTGAGTTTGGTCAAGGCGTCGTCATCCGTCGGAAAAAGCTTGCTCGCCTCATTCGGGATCATGACCGTAAAATCGCGGCGCCAGTTCTTTCCGAAGTTCAGATACAAGCGCCCTTTCACCTCGGCCACGCTTTCCACCTGCCCCTCAACAATTTCGTAATTTTGGCTGGACGCGGCGAGGACGTCTTCCGAAGCTGCGGGTTTGATGGCAAAGAAGCCGCTGCGCCAATGGCCCTGGCCGGTGTCCCGTGCCGCTCTCTCCGCGGCGAGCAAATCCGGGATGCAGCGCCGGTTATCCTTGAAGGAAATAACGCGGGCGAGCCCGGAAGCGGCAAGCTTTTCTTGCACCCAGACGCGCTGGCCGCCTTGCATGACGAAGAGGTGCGCCAGCAGCCGCCCATAACGGTCGCGCGTTCTTATATCGAGATGCAACTCGACAATCTGCCCCAAGACCAAATCCGCCAATGCCTTCTCGGCGTCTTGCCGCGCTTGCGTCGCCAGCCCCGCGTCGGCAGCGCGGCGCGGGATCAAAACGCCCATGAGTCCCACCGAGCGGCCATCCTGGAGAATAAGCGTGTCGCCGCCACGAATCTCGGTAACCAGACTGGACCCGCCGTCATCGCCACGGCATTCCGCGAATACATCAGAAACCATGCAGGCGATGCCAGCAAGAAGAACAAACGCTGAAACGGCTGATGGCTTAAGGGCGCGGCGGCATACATAAGGGATCACGATACAACCCTACACACAACACGGTTTTGTTCTTGTTTTGTATCCTTACTACGGGCAGGCGAGCGGCGCACCCCTCGGTGATTACGTACCGGCCAGTGAACGGCTGATGCGGCGCGGCGCGATCCGCGCTTGACCGCCTGGCCGCAAGACCCGTAAATCCAACGACAGCGTCCTCGTAGCTCAGCAGGATAGAGCGGCAGCCTCCTAAGCTGCAGGTCCCGCGTTCGAATCGCGGCGGGGACACCAATTTCAATACTAGGTCCGGTCGCCGGAGACAGTTCAATCACGCCAGTGCCGTCGTCGGGTCTCTAACCCCTCGTTATGACGTGGTTTCTCGCCAGGGTGCGAGACTGAGAATCGCTATTCCGGATTCGCGGTGCGGGACGGAAATTGTTGCCACACTTTGTACTGCCGGGATTGCGACGTTCAGCATTTCTCATGCAAGACCTGCGCTCACCACCCGTCAAATCTCGACACCGTCTAGGAAGACTCACGCACGCGTTTACGGACAGCATTGGCGACGACGCCAACACTTGATCTTGCAATAATGTTGCAGGCGATGCCGTAGCCGCGCCCGCGAAGGACAGTAAAAATAGTTGTGGCCGCAACGGCCATTGCGAATGTGCGGTTCATGGTTGGACTTCGTGTTTGGTTGCGCTCAGCTTGTGGCGGGCGCGAATGGCATGGTTGCGATATCGGCACTTTCTGCTGGCCCTGCACTGCGCGTTATCGTGCAAGCTGCAGAAGGTGCCGCGCAGGTGCGCATGCGCGCCGCGCTCATTTTGCCCAGGCTCAGCAGAGACTGCCGATGCAGGTGGCCGGGCGCGGCTTGGAGATAACCGTTATCGTGTCATGCGGCCGAGTAACGCGGATTGGGCGCGCGGGCGGCGCGAGCACAGGACGCGCAGGCGCGGGAGCCGGTGCGACGACTGGCTGCGCGGGGCGCGGAGCTGGCATGACGACCGGTCGTGCGGGCCTCGGAGCCGGGGTCACAATCAGGCGAATCGGCTTCTGCGCTGGCCTAACGATAGGATAATCAAGCTTGGGCTTTGACGCCTCGCGATGCCCAGGTTTAGCCATTGTCTCACCCGCTGCCGTCCACAAAACCAGCGTCGCCGCACAGGCGGTCAAAATAAACTTCATAATCGGATTTCCTTTTCATTCACACTTAGATCGTCGTGGGATGAAATGGCAGGAAATGACGTGGCCGGTCGCGCAAAGTTGGCCAACAGATGGCACAATTGGCCAGTGGCATATAAGTGCGGTCGGTTTATCGCAGTCACGCGACACCGCGTTTCGCTACAGCCGAAGTCCCTCGATCGCCGCGCACCCGTTGCAATGGGAGATCGGTTAACGCGGCGGCGGGATTAAAATCAACGCCCGCCGGGCATGGGTTCAACAAACGGCTCGTCCGAAGACGGCCACCGCATCCGGCGCGATTGCTGAGACTGCGGAATGCGTGACTGCAATGGGGGTGGTGTGGCTTGCGCTTGCGTGCTCTCCGGCTCGGCAGCCTTTCTTCTGGCTGCGTCGGCATAGCGCCCCGCCGGATGAGCACTGAGAAAGGCGGCGTAGGAACTGGGCGTTCCCTCCTGCTGCGCTTTGGCCCATGCGGACGCTTCGGCATTGGACTGCCCGGTTTGCCCGTCTTTCAAGGCCGTGAGCTTGGCTCTTGCCAAGGCCGCGTAACGCCCTTTGGGATAGGTGCGTAAATAAGACTCGAACGCGGCGTTGGTGCCCAACTTCAAGGCGGCGTTCCAAGCCGATTTGTCGCCTCCGCGTAAATCAGGGGGTACAGGGGTTTGCCGCTTCTGGCTTTCCAGATCGGCCGGCCTACGCGCATCGGCGGCCGCCGACCGCAACGGGAGAGGAATCGCCTCCGGCGGCAATGGCTCTGCTGGAGCGGGCTCCACAACGGGCGCCGCCGCTGAGATCGTCTCCTCCGCCTGGGCCGGAGCGGCTGGCTCGGCTTCCGGAGGCGGGGTCTGCTCAACAGGCTTGGCATCAGGCGGTTGGCTCTGCTCCACGGGCTTGGAGTCTGGAGGGACTAGCGCGGCGCTTTCGCTAGCCGGTTGCGCGGGCGTTGCAGGGTCTTCGATGGGGGACGGGGACGGCGTACGCCCGGGCTCGCTTGCAGGCTCCGGCTTGTCGACCTCTTCCGGCCGCGAAAGTGGAGCCGGAGAAGGATTGACTTCTGCGATGACGGGGGCGTCCTCGGCCGCCTGTGGAGGACCGTCAGGCGGGGTTATCGCGCCCGTTACGAGCTCTTCCTTGGCGGGGGCGACGACAGCGCTGGATTCCGGGTTTGCCATTTGCACCGGGGCCGGACGATTTTGCGGCGCCTCCATGGGCGCACGGGTGAACCAATAAATCAACGCACTTGGCGCGATCAGCAAAGCCAGAAAGAGCCCCCCCGCCACGGCTCTATGCTGATAAAACGGGCGGCGATGCTGGGCCGTGGACGCCGCGTCGGGATGCATGATCGAGGCATAGGCGTTCGTCACGCGCTTGAACCGCCGCTCCGCCTCGTCGTCGCCCGGGTTCAGGTCCGGATGATATCTTTTCGCCAGCTTGCGATAAGCCGCACGGACTTCATCCAGCTCCGCGGAGCGCGGTAGTTTCAGGATCGCGTAAGGGCCGGCATTTTCGGGCAAGTGCGCCCAGAATTCATCGTCTTGCGCGCCAAACCAGTCCTCGGGCGGGGTCAGGCCCGCGGGCAGGACCGTGTTGAAATCCCCCCGAGCGCCTTCGATCTGCGCCTGGGTCAGATTGCTAGCGTCCGCAAGACTCGCGCCGACGATCACGGCGGCATGGCAATCCGCGCCCTTGAGATCGGCATGGTCTAGGAACGCGCCGCTTAAATCAGCGCCCCTAAGCTTGGCGCCATTCAGCCGGGCATGCACGAGATCGGCGCCGTTCAGGCGGGCCGCCTCTAAATTCGCGTCCGTGAGCGTTGCATGCCGCAGCATCGCACCTTCGAGATTCGCGGCGTGCAAATTAACGGGGCCGCCATTGCTCGAACCGAACTGCCGTTGGCCCAAAGCGAATTTCGCGCCGGCTAGATCGGGGATGATGTCTGGATGAGCGTCGCGCCAGGCGTTCCAGGCCTTGGGCCCTTCGCCAAGCTTGCGCAGGTGATCGGCGTTGGCCATGTCACCTCTCCGCATCCGGCTCGGACAGGAGCACGTCGCGGCGATTTGACAGGCGAACTCGCATCGTTGCGGCCCTATAGCCGCTTGCATGGGTCATAATTCTTGTTATCCGAAGCTTTAAAATTGTAGCCTTGCGCCGAATACCACCGCATCCCAGGGCTCGACGGGCAACGCCTGCTTGACGTCACTTAAGGTGGCGCTGCAGTTGTTAGGATTGTTGCAAGGCCTACCGACGATTTCGGCCTCGTAGTGATGGAATTGCGCGTAGATCAGCAGGGCTGACGCGTTAAAAGCCTGCTCTACGCCTACACCCCAGCGCTCGACCTCCGTGTTGTCGATTTTGCCCCAATTGATAAAATCGCCAGGCCCGGGAATATCGGCCTTTAGGATCCGCCCCACGGTGAAATCATTGTAGGCGCCGTACTCGCCGTAAAACGTCGTGTCGCCATAGGGAAGGAGGCGCCGGCGGATGCCGAGCTGGGCGTAATAAAAATTGGCGTCATCGCCGCTGTCTATGACCTCGGAGTGATCTTCCCTCACGCCTCCCGCGACGGACACGAAAAGACCGGTGGGCACATGCAAGGCCGACGCAGACGCGCGGACGTCCTCGAAGTCGAACTCTTCCGCGTCCATGTAGCCGATGCCGGCGGCAAAGCGCACCGAATTCCACTCGGCCTGATACCGCAACCCCACGTCCCAAACGTCGTTCTCTCCAGCCGCGGCGGACAAAACGAAGCCATACATAGCGGGTGAGTCCCACCGCACGAAATCACCGCGCAGCGTGTCCACGGTATGGGCAAAGTCGCCCCAGCTGAGATCCGTCGTCAGGCCGAAAAGCATGCCGAGGCGCAGGCCGAAATTGTTGTTGTAATGCAGCGCTGCATTGCTCATCTGCGCGCCGAGATTGATGATCGTGATGTCGTCGGTGGCGGGAGATTGCTGCCCGATCGAGACGCGCCCGTATCGCTCGCTTTCGATATAGACATAGGATTGGCGTATCTGCAGGTCCGTGCCGCTTAGGCCATCATCGCCGTTCTGGCCATTGAACACCTCATCGGAGGCGGCATCGTGAAATTCGACCTCCATGCGATAGCCCGCAAACCAACCGGGCTTCATCTTCGCTTCGCCGATAAAGCCGAGCCGCGTGGAGGATGTCTCGTTATCGACGATATAGGTGTCGCGATCGAAACCGTCATCCCAAGACAGGAGCGCTTTGTTCACCTGCCCGTAAATCTGTAGGCTGACCTTGCTATTGCCTTTCCGTGCTGTGGTCGCTTCGATCTCGGCAATCCGTGTTTCGATATCGGAGCAACAATCGCCAAAATCAGCCGCTTGCGCCGTCGGCGCGACGTGAATTGCAACTATGATGGCGAATATGAACGCGATACGGCACCTAACGGCGCCATGACAAAACCACCCCATTGCCCTAAATGCCCCAATGCCCCGCAGAACCAGGTGGGCGTAACGTGCTGATCAGGTATGGTAAAACAGCCTGACGCCGCACTTTTATGCCCAACTTAAGGCACAAGCTTATCTGTTAGGGATGGAGCCGGCAAGTGCATACATGTTTACGAAAAACGTTCCATTCGTGTAACTACGGAGCTGTTGCCAAGGAGCCACCGAGTTTTACGCGTTTCAAAGCACGTATTCCTACTTAGCTTGTAAAAGAGCTGGTAGCGACACGATCACTGTTTGCAGCTCTAGCGCGCCATTTGCTGCACCCGCGAAGGCTTTCCTATCCGTTTGCGCGGGCAGTCTATGCGTTGCTCGCTTTCTCTCTCACCGTTTGGTCGGACAAGCTGCGCGTCGAGGAAGCTCAAGACCGAACGACCTAGTCTGCTGATCACCACATTTCCGCCAAGGAAACGCTTCTCTAAGCTTCCTCAGTTTCACAACCATGCGTCTTCATTGGAGCCACTCGCGGAGAGCGACCCCAGCGCCAAGGGAACTGCGTGTAGCGCGCGGCGTTCAACAACCATAAACTGTGCAATTTTAAACTGAAATAAGGACAATTCATGAGTTCTCCCACGAGAGTAGCGCTTTTGGCTGCGTGCTTTGCTGTTGCAGGAACGGCTGTGCATGCGCAGCAGGGTGTCCCGGCGCCGACCAAACCACCCGAAGCCGCGCAAGGACAACCGACGCTCGGCGAACGGGCCGGCCAATTGGTTGACCGTGTCACGGGCAATCCCGCCGCCAGCGCGGATATCGACATGCGCCGGGTTCTGGATGCGCATGCCGCCCTCAACCCAAAACCAATCGAAGGCCTTACGCCTGAAGAGGCGCGCAAGCAACCGTCGCCGGCCGATGCCGTAAAAGCGCTGCTGCAAAAAGAAGGCAAGGATCCGGCGGCGCTGAATGCCAAAGCGGGCGTTAAAACCCAGGATATGAGCTATGAAACGGCGGGCGGAACGCAGCCTCTGCGCATTTACACGCCTTCAACGGCAGCGCAAGGCGGCGCGAAACTCCCAGTCGTGGTGTATTACCACGGCGGCTGGGTGATCGCCGACATCGCCACCTATGATGCGACACCGCGCGCGATGGCCGAGAAGGCCAACGCCATTTTCGTTTCCGTGGAATATCGCTTTGCGCCCGAAAATAAGTTTCCAGCGGCTCACGACGACGCCGTAGCGGCGTATAAATGGGTTCTGGCGAACGCGGAACGTTTGGGCGGCGATCCTGCCCGCATCGCGGTCATGGGCGAGTCGGCTGGGGGTAATCTGGCGATCAACACCGCCATCGCGGCCCGCGACCAAAACCTTCAGGCGCCTGTGCATCAAGTGCTGATCTATCCCGTCGGTGGGGTCAACACCGACACGCCGTCGTATCGCGAGAATGAGAATGCCAAGCCGCTCAACAAAGCGATGATCGGCTGGTTCGTTGGCCACCTCACCAAAGGCGAACAAGACAAGCAGGATGCGCGTCTCGACGTCATCGGCAAAGCAAATCTGAGCGGGCTTCCTTCCGCGACGATCATCACCGCGCAGATCGACCCGCTTATGTCCGACGGCCAGATGCTGAATGAAAAGCTCACCGGCGCCGGCGTGGCGGTGCGTTACCAGAATTACGAAGGTGCCACGCACGAGTTCTTTGGCATGAGCAGCGTTGTCGCCAAAGCCGAAAGCGCGCAAACCCTCGTGGCGCAGGAACTGCAGAAGGCCTTTGCCGCGCAAAAACGCGCTGCGAATTAAACCAGGGCGACACCAAGCGTTAAGCCCGGCCAGCGCCGGGCTTAACGCTGTCATGGCCGATGTTGGCGTGTTTGCTCCCCTGCTGCAGCATAGTCATAGCCTGTGGGGCACAGGGTTTCCCGTCGCAAGCGAGCGCTCCGCCCGCAAACGCCGCACAGCATAGTCCACGAAAGCGCGGATGCGTCGAGCCGCGTGCCGGCCCTCGACATGGGCGATGTGGATCGGCACAGGCGGCGGCTCGAAGTCAGCCAGCACGATCAGAAGCGCGCCAGAACGCAGCTCCGGACCGACCTGGTAAGACAACAAGCGCGCCACGCCACGCCCGGCCACCGCTGCCGCGATCGCGACCTCGGCCGTGTTGACGATGAGACGCACCGGCGGCTTTACTATCTTGGTCTTGCCTCCCATGGGGAACGACCATTGCTGCTGCTGCGCGGCGAAGGAGAAGTCGATCGCCTCCATCCGCATGAGGTCTGCTGGCGTGTTCGGGGAACCGTGTTCGGCCAGATAGGCGGGGGCCGCGCAGACCACGCGGCGGACAGATCCGACACGGATCGCGCTCAGCGACGAATCGGGCAAATGCGCGATGCGAATGGCCACGTCGAGCCCCTCTTCAATCAGATCAACCACCCGATCAACCAGAAGCGTGCGTGCCTTAATCTGCGGATGGAGCGCGAGAAAGTCGATCAACAGCGGCGCGACGAACATGCGCCCGAACATCGACGGCGCGGTAACGCCGATCAGTCCGCGCGGCTCGGAGTGAGCACCGGTGGCGGACGCTTCGGCCTCGTCAACCTCGCCAAGGATGCGCTTACAGTCGGTGAAATAACGCGCGCCTGCCTCCGTGAGACGAACAACGCGCGTGGTGCGCTTGAAAAGCCGTGTGCCTAAGTGCCCCTCAAGCCCGGCGACGGCGCGCGTGACCGCTGGCGCGGACATGCCCAAGCGCAAGGCGGCCGGGGCAAACCCTTCTTCTTCGGCGACTAGGACAAAGGCGCGCATCGCTCTCAACCGGTCCATTCCGTTATTCCACTTTCCGCAATTAACTCCTGCTCAGTTCGAGGATTAACGCCGCTCGGCGAAAGGACCAAGATGTTCCGTCGCGGGCAGAATGCTTTCCCCCGCCGCATTGGAGGACACCATGACTGATCAGAACCGGCCCATCCGCCTCTACCGTCACGCGCTATCGGGCCATTCGCACCGCGTAGAATTGTTTCTGTCCCTCCTTGGCCTTTCCGCGGATCGCGTGGATGTCGATTTGGCCAGTGGGGCGCATAAATCCTCACAGTTTTTGGCCAAAAATCCGTTTGGCCAAGTTCCTGTGCTCGAAGATGGCGATGTCACCCTCAGCGACAGCAACGCCATTCTCGTGTACCTCGCGCTTGCCTACGATCGGTCCGGCACCTGGTATCCGGCCGACCCCGCCGTCGCCGGGCAGATCCAGCGATGGCTGTCGATCGCGGCGGGTCAACTTGCATCCGGTCCGGCGGCGGCGCGCCTTGTCACGGTCTTCAAGGCGCCGCTGGACCACGACCGCTGCAAAGCCATCGCCAACGCGCTTTTCAGCGTCCTCGAGACGCATCTCGCCGCCACACGCTTCCTGGCCGGCAAGGATCCAACGATCGCCGACGTCGCGGTCTATTCCTATGCGGCGCATGCGCCGGAAGGCGGTGTCGCGCTCGATGGCTATGCAAATCTGCGGGCTTGGATAGGCCGTGTCGAAGCACTTCCCGGCTTCGTGCCGATGCAGCGCACGCCCTTGGCCGACGCGGCCTGATGACCATCGTGACGGTACACTGGCCAGTGGCGCCGCAAATCAAGGAAAGATAAACCATGTCATCCGCGCCACCCCCGCCCGCCAAAATCCACCAAGGCTGGAGCCGCGGCGGCTCGCCCTATCATGCCGGCGAACAGGCCGTGCAAGAGCGGGCGGGTGTGCGGGTTTTCGCCGACAGGATGGGCCGCAAGGTCATTCGCGAAATCATGCCCGACCAGCATCGGGCATTTTTCAGCGGGCTGCCATTCGTCATTCTCGGCAGCATCGACGCTTCCGGCCGGCCCTGGGCATCCATCATGGTGGGGACACCCGGTTTCATGACCTCGCCGGACCCGCGCAGCCTTAGGATTGCGGCGAAACCGATCTTCGGCGACCCCCTAACAGCAAACTTGCGCCGGGGGGCACCCATTGGCATCGTCGGCATCCAGCTGGAAACCCGCCGCCGCAACCGCATGAACGGCCGCGTTACCGAGACCGGCGAGGGTTTTTTCACGGTCGAAGTCGATCAGAGTTTTGGCAACTGCCCGCAGTATATTCAGGCGCGCACGCCGCGCTTGGTAGCCGACGCATCTGCGGCGGGCGCACCGTGCCCGGTGCGCGTCGAGGGCCCGATCCTTTCCGCGCAGGCCGCCGAACTGGTGCGCCGCGCGGACACCTTCTTC
>Ga0136634_10000435_pt1 | contig 19047 bp, 20 predicted proteins | sample AntDrymUQ8332106_2_FD_104654 | JGI IMG/M metagenome (GOLD analysis project Ga0136634, IMG submission 104654) | Polar desert sand microbial communities from Dry Valleys, Antarctica - metaG UQ833 (21.06) | ecosystem: Environmental > Terrestrial > Soil > Desert | place: Antarctica: Dry Valley... | reverse complement strand
GACCGGTGGCAACACCGGGGGGCGGGGCCTGCTCGCCGATCCGCTCGCGGGCCTCGGCGACGATGTCGGCTCCAGCGAGCCGGGCCTTCTCGGCGCCCGTCTCCGCGGCGCGCGCCCCGCGCAGGCCCAGTGCCGTCACCGCGACTGCCGAGCCCCGCACGACGTTCGAGCCGGCGACCTTCTTGACACCCTCGAGCGCGACAGCGCCCGCAAACCCGGTGGCGACCAGTGCGGTGGCCTTACCGACGAACGCGCCGAACACCATGAGCATCTCCCCGCGAGGACCCGGTCGGGTGACCGAGAGTACCCCACACGTTCACCAGTTGTCAGTGCTTCGGTAAGGCACCTGAATATCGATCATGTACGGGCCTGCCCCCGGGTCGTCGGGTCGGGCGCCGGTAGGATCGGGGGGTTGAGCGCGAAGAAGGGACAGTGATGAGCGGGCACTCCAAGTGGGCGACGACGAAGCACAAGAAGGCCGTCATCGACGCCCGCCGCGGCAAGATGTTCGCCAAGCTGATCAAGAACGTCGAGGTGGCCGCGCGCGTGGGCGGCGGTGACCCCGACGGGAACCCCACGCTTTATGACGCCATCCAGAAGGCGAAGAAGAGCTCGGTCCCCAACGACAACATCGACCGCGCGGTCAAGCGCGGGTCGGGTGCCGACGGCGGGGGGGTGGACTACCAGACGATCACCTACGAGGGCTACGGCCCGAACGGCGTCGCGGTGCTCGTCGAGTGCCTCACCGACAACCGCAACCGGGCGGCCACCGAGGTCCGCACCGCCATGACCCGTAACGGCGGCGCGATGGCCGACCCAGGCTCGGTCGCGTACCTGTTCACGCGCAAGGGCGTGGTGATCGTGCCGAAGGTCGGCGACCTCACCGAGGACGACCTGCTGCTCGCCGTCCTGGACGCGGGTGCCGAGGAGGTCAACGACCTCGGGGAGAGCTTCGAGATCGTCTCCGAGGCCACCGATCTCCTCGCGGTGCGCACCGCGCTGCAGGGGGCGGACATCGACTACGACTCCGCCGACCCGACCTTCCTGCCCTCGATGTCGGTGCCGCTCGACGTCGAGGGCGCCAGGAGCGTGTTCCGGCTGATCGAGGCGCTCGAGGACAGCGACGAGGTGCAGAACGTCTACGCCAACTTCGACGTCTCCGACGACACCCTGGAGCTCGTGCGCGGATAACGCTGTTCCCACAGCGATTTCCGCGCACGAGGGGGTGCTGATCTAGGCTGGCGCGGTGGTGGGCGACGAGGTCCGGGTGGGCGTGCTCGGTGCGCGGGGGCGGATGGGCGTCGAGGTGTGCCGGGCCGTTGAGGAGGCCCCGGGCCTGGCGCTCGTCGCGCAGGTCGACGAGGGTGACCCGCTCACCGGGCTCGTGGACGCGGGTGCGCGGATCGCCGTCGACTTCACCCACCCCGGCGCGGTGCTCGACAACCTCCGGTTCTGCCTTGACCACGATATCGCCGCGGTCGTCGGCACCAGCGGGTTCGACGAGGCGCGGCTCGAACAGGTCCGCGGCTGGTTGCAGCGCCGGCCCGGGCACGTGCTCGTGGCCCCGAACTTCGGCGTCGGCGCGGTGCTGTCGATGCAGTTCGCGAAGGTGGCGGCGCGGTTCTTCGCCTCCGTCGAGGTGATCGAGCTGCACCATGCGGGCAAGGTCGACGCGCCGTCGGGGACGGCGGTGCACACCGCGTCGCTGCTCGCCGCGGCGCGGGCCGAGGCGGGAGCCGGCCCGACCCCGGACGCCACCACGAGCGAGCTGGCGGGCGCGCGCGGGGCGAGCGTGGACGGCATCCGCGTGCACTCGGTCCGGCTACCGGGCCTGGTCGCGCACCAGGAGGTCATCCTGGGCACGGCGGGGGAGACGTTGACGATCCGGCACGACTCGTTCGACCGGGCCTCGTTCATGCCCGGCGTGCTGATGGCGGTGCGGGCGGTGCTGGACCGCCCGGGGCTGACGGTCGGCCTGGAGCCCTTGCTCGGGCTCGGCTGATCAGTCGCGCAGCTTCAGGTCCAGCGAGCCGGTGATCCGGACCTCGCGCAGCTCCCCGGCCCCGGTGTCGAGCACGCGCACCGTGCCGTCGGGCTCCCAGCCGGCGCGGGTGTAGAAGCGGCGCGAGGCCTCGTCGGCCTCCGGCACCCAGGCCAGCCCGTAGAGCGCCCCGGCGTCGCGCAGGGCCTGGGCCGCCGCGGCCAGTAGTCGCCCGCCGTGGCCGCGGCGACCCCAGCGGGGCTCGACGAGCAGCGCCCCGATCTCCGCCCAGTGCTCCGGGCCGACGGCGGGCGGGTCGGTGTGCTCGGCAGCGGAGGCGGGGGCGACCACGGCGGGCGCCTGTGCCCTGGCCGCGGCGCAGAAGCCGACGGCCTGCGCACCCTCGGTCGCGAGGAGCACGTGGAACCCCTCGCCCGCCGCCACCGCGGCCGCCCACGCCCGCCGCGCGTCGGGCGAGCCCAGCTGCGCGATCGCGGCCTCGGGAACGAGGTCGGCGTAGGCGGCTTCCCAGGTGCCGGTCTGAATGCGGACGATCTCGTCGACGTCGGAGTCGGCGGCGGGTCGGACCGCGGCGATGGCCATGGGGCATGGATACCCCACGGGTGCCGACGGGGTGGACGCGGCCGGTGCTGGCAGCATCCCACCGTGATGACCAGGACGTCCATGAGCACCGACACGATCGCCCCGGCCACGGCGCGCCGAGCCGCGCTGGCCGCGCAGGGTTTCGCCGACCCGCGCCCGTCCGGTCCGATCACCCGCCGGCGCCTGGTGCGCACGCTCGAGCGCATCCGGCTGTTGCAGCTCGACTCGGTCAACGTCGCCGTCCGCGCCCACTACATGCCGCTGTTCAGCAGGTTGGGGCCCTATGACCGGGCGCTGGTCGACGACGCGGCGTGGGCCCCCTCGGCGCGCCGGCCGCGGCTGCTCGTCGAGTACTGGGCGCACGAGGCGAGCCTGCTGCCGGTGCAGGACTGGCCGTTGCTGCGCGCCGGGGCCAAGCCGGAGGGCTGGTGGCGGAACTACCGGGCGTTGGCACAGCGCCATCCCACCCTGGTCGACGACGTGCTCGCCGCGGTCACCGAGCTGGGCCCGGTCGGCGCCGGGGCGCTGGAGGCGGCGCTCGGCGGGCCCGCACGTCCGCGGGCGCCGGGGGCGTCGTGGTGGGAGCGGTCCGACGTCAAGCGTGTCTGCGAGTACCTGTTCGGCATCGGCGAGCTCACCACCGGTACCCGGCGCCACTTCCAGCGGCTCTACGACCTGCCCGAACGGGTGCTGCCCCCGGACGTGCTCGCCGCCCCACCGCCGTCGGACGGCGAGGCCGCCCGCGCGCTGGTCCTGGGCTCGGCCGCGGCGCTCGGCGTGGCCACCGAGCCCGACCTGCGCGACTACTACCGCCTCGCCCCCGCCCGCAGCCGCCGGGCCGTGGTCGAGCTGGTGGACGCGGGCGAGCTGGAGCAGGTCGACGTGCGCGGCTGGCGGCACCCGGCCTACCGGCTGCCCGGCACCCGGGTGCCGCGGCGGATCAGCGGGCGGGCGTTGCTGTGCCCGTTCGACCCGCTGGTCTGGGAGCGTGCCCGCACCGAGCGGATCTTCGGGTTCCGCTACCGCATCGAGATCTACGTGCCCGAACCGAAGCGGGAGTTCGGCTACTACGTGTTCCCGTTCCTGCTCGACGGCGAGCTGGTGGCCCGGGTCGACCTGAAGGCCGACCGCCGGGCCGGGGTGCTGCGGGTGCCCGGGGCGTTCGCCGAGCACGACGTCGACGTGGCACGGGTGGTCGCCGAGCTGGCAGCGGAACTGCGGGAGATGGCCGGCTGGCTCGGGCTCGACGCGGTGGTGGCCGGTGAGCGAGGCGACCTCGCCGCCCCGCTCACCGCCGCCCTACGCTGACTGGGCCCGTTCAGCCTGCCTCGTCCGGGAGCGCTGGCGCCCCGGGTGGGTCAGACCGGCACCATGGCCCGGGTCACCAGCACGTCGCCGCTGCCGGTGCGACCGCGCAGGTGCAGCACCGACGGCTGCGCCGGAGCCGCGGTGTGGACCTCCAGGTCACTGCGCGTCTGACCCGACCCGGACGACAGGTCCAGCTCGGCACCCACCCCCGGGTGCACGCCGATCCGCAGCCCGCCGGATCCGGTGGTGAGCTCCAACCGCCCGGAACGGGCGTCGGCGATGGCCACGTCGCCCGACCCGGTACGCACCCCGAGGTCGCCGGTCACCTCGCCCACCGCGACGTCCCCGCTGCCGGCCTTGATCTCGGTGGGGCCACCGGCGCGAGCCAGGCTCACCTCGCCCGACCCGGTGCGCACCCGGGCGCGCCCGGTGATCGGCCCCAGTTCCATGGCGCCGGACCCGGTGGTGACGTCCGCGTCGCCGTCGACCGCGTCCACCGTGACGTCGCCGGACCCGGTGTGGACCGCGGCCCAGCCGGCCCGGCCGTGCACCCGGACGTCGCCCGCGCCCGCCCGCGCCGCCAGTCGCGACCCGGCAGGCGCCGACACCGTGACCGCGAGCGGCACCACCCGCAGCGGCAGCTCCTGCGCCGAACGCACCACGAGCCGCCGTCCGCGTTCCGTCCAGGTGATCTCGGCGGCGCGGACGGCCTCGGCGGCCAGCTCGCCGGGGTCGCGGCCGACCGGAGCCCCGGCGGCGTTGCCCAGCCAGCTGATGATGCCGCTGAGTCCCTGGCTCCAGCTGGTGCCGACCGTCGGGTCGTGACGTACCTCCACGTGCACCTCACCGCCGCCGGGTGACTCGTCGAGGTGCACCCGGATGTGGCCGACGTCCACCGTCAGCTCCAGCTCGGCGGGCCCGTCCACCGGCCAGCTCTGCTGGCGCACCAGTTCCGTGCCCTCGGGCTGGTCCTTCGAGAACTCCACCACGTCCCTCACCCCTGCACCCATCCGCGCAGGCGCCGCCCGGCGCGGTCGCCTGTCCAGTCGTTCTTGCGCCGCTTGCCGGGGTTTCCGGCCAGTGCGCCCTGCACGGCCTGGGCGACCCACGAGTTCAGCGACATGCCCTGCACGGCGGCTGCCTGCTCGGCCTGGCTCTTGATCTGTTCGACCATCCGCAGGGTGATCCGGCTGATGTCACCGGCGTCCGGGCCGACGGAGAACCCGCGCGGTGGTGGCGGCTCGTCATCGGCGGGCTCGGCTCCCGGGTCGGCGCTGACCGACACGCGCACGTCGCGGCCGTCGAGGCGGACCTCGACGACGCGGTCCCCGAGCGTGGCGGTGATCTCAGTCGCGAGGTCGGCGAGCGCGTTCATGATCGCCAGCCGCGCGGCCGGTTCGATGGCGGCACCGAGCAGCGCGGCGGTCCGCTGCGTCTGCTCGTCGCCCGCTGCGGCGGCCGAGGCGAGGTCCTCCTGCAGCTGTGTGACGTATTGCCGAAGATTCATGACACCACTATGGCGTCATGACTGATGTCAGTCAAGGAAAGTCGTTGATGCCAGCTGGCGTCACCCCGGAACGATCGGGGTGCCCGGTTACCCTGGTCCGCATGCCGGAGATCGTGCCGCTGCGCGTCCAGCTCGTCGCCAAGACCGATTTCGTCGCGCCCGAGGGCGTGCCGTGGAGCACCGACGCCGACGGCGGCCAGGCCCTCGCCGAGTTCGCCGGCCGGGCCTGCTACCAGTCCTGGCGCAAGCCCAACCCGGCCACCGCCACGAACGCCGGGTACCTGCGCAATATCCTCGAGGTCGGGCACCTGTCGGTGCTCGAGCACGGCTCGGTGAGCTTCTACCTCACCGGGGTGTCGCGCTCGCTCACCCACGAGCTGATCCGCCACCGGCACTTCTCCTACAGCCAGCTCTCGCAGCGGTACGTGCCCGAACGCGACGCCGCGATGGTCGAGCCCGACGTCATCGCCGCCGACCCCGAGCTGCACGCACTGTTCGGGGAGGCCGCCGCGGCAGCGGTCAAGGCCTACGAGGAGTTGCTCGCGGGGCTGGAGAAGCGGTTCGCCGACGTCCCGAACGCCACCCTGCGCCGCAAGCAGGCCCGCCAGGCCGCGCGGGCGATCCTGCCCAACGCCACCGAGACCCGCATCGTCGTCACCGGCAACTACCGCGCCTGGCGGCACTTCGTCGCGATGCGCGCCACCGAGCACGCCGACGTCGAGATCCGGGCGCTGGCCGTCGAGTGCCTACGTCAGCTGCAGCGCGAGGTGCCCAACGTGTTCGGCGACTTCGAGATCGCGGCGCTGGAGGACGGCAGCGAGATCGCGTCCAGCCCCTTCGTCACCGAGGGTTAACGCGGGTCCGCATCCTTAATGGTCCGGGGATCGGTGCAGCGTGAACCGCTCCTTCCGGGCGATCTTGGCGATCGTGCGGTCCGGGTGCTTGTCGGCGATGGCGTCGAGCACGGTGCGCAGTCGCGGATGGCCGGCGTCGTTGATCTTGTGGAGCAGGCGGATCTGGTCGTTGGCGGGCAGCGTGTCGAAGACCTCCACGATGGCCGCGTTCTCGCCCACCGCGATGAGTGACTCGGTGAGGGCGAGCATCCGTTCCTGCTCGGTCACCGAGTCCGGGTCGGCCACCTTGTGTTCGATCAGCCACAAGGTCGCCGCGGCGCCGGCCGCGCCGCCGCGCGAGCGCATGTTCAGGGCGGTCTCGACCCCGACCTCGCCGGTGTGCGTCAGCGCCTGCAGGGCGAGGAGCCGGTGGGTGGGGTCGTCGGTGCGCTCGACGAACGCGGCGAGCTCGCTCGCCGCGAGCTCCGGTCCGCGATGGGCGACCCAGGCGTCCAACTCCTGCTCGATGGCGTCGGACTCGGAGTGGGCGAGCCGGACGCACAGGTACTCGATGTCCTCGTAGGCCAGCTCGCCCGCGAGCGGAGCGGGCACGCCCTCCTCGAGGAGAACGCGCTGGACACCCCAGACCCCGAGCGGGGTCAGCGCCACCCGGCGCGGATCGGGGTCGTCGCGGCCGACGATCTCGGCGATGCCGGCCAGCTGCTCCCGGTTGGTGATCGACTGGATGCGTACGGCTCCGAGCAGCTCGGCTTCGTCGAGCAGGCTGGCGATGGGGTGCCGAGTCTGGTGAATGTCGATGCTGGACCGGAACCGGTCGGGGGTGGTGCCGAACCGTCCGACCAGGAACTCGTTGGCGATGGAGTGCAGCAGCTCCACCGGGATCGGCGCGTTGCGGCCGGTGCTGTAGAGGCTGACCCAGAGCAACGGGACCACCTCGGGGAGCGCGAGGGCGAACAGCAGGTCGACGTTGCCGCGGAACAGATCCCGGCCGAGGCTCGGCATGATCGAGAAGGCGCGCTGCCAGAGCTCTACCGGTTTACGCAGCAAGGGTGCGGCGCGCTTGACGGCGACGATCTGGCCCTTCAGCTTGCGCACCAGCCGCACTGCCAGCGCCCAGCGCAGCAGCAGCGAGACCGTCGGCAGATCCTCGCTGTGGCGCGCCGTGGCGAGGAACTGGTGATCGATATCGAGACGTTCGGCGAGCTCGCGTGCGTCGGCGAGCTGCAGCCGTTCCATCGAGGTCATGGTGCGACCGTCACCGACCCACACGGTGAGCTCTCGGAGCCGGTGCAGCGTCGTGCTGGCCTCCGCGGCGGCCGCCAGCTCGCGGTCGGAGGCCAGCAGCACGGGTGGGAGGTCTGGATGCTTCTGTTTCGGAGGCTCGGCCTGGAGGAACTGTCGTTGCAGGATCGCGTAGAGAGCCTCCTGGTCGACGTCGATCCGCCCGGCCCGGGCGGCGTCGACGAACTCGCACACGGCGTGATCATCGGTGAGGTCCACCTTGTGCCGAAGCATCTGGGTGCCCCAGAACTTGCCCATGTCGTACTGCCGTTCGTCGGCCATGCCGGCGAGCAGCGCGGGGGTGCTGGCGTCGATCCGGGCGTGCAGCTCGGCCGGTGTCGCGCCGCGCTGGTCCAGGAGGTCGCGGTCGACGAGAAAGTCGATCAGGGCGTCGAACGTCGGGGCGATCGACGGCCAGGCGTCCTGGGCCAGGGTCACCGTGCGCGGGAACCAGGAGGTGAGCACGTCGGTGACGTCCTCGCAGGTCCAGCGGGCCAGCCGGCCGTCGGCGCGGTGCTTGTAGTCCAGGATCGCCGCCGCGGCGGTGCTGTCCGGAGCCAGCGCACGCGACGGTGCCCACGCGAGGAACTGGTCGATCAGTCTGTCCCGGGCCCTGTTGTAGGTCTCGTGGTCAGCGTGAGCGAAGACGAGCCTCATGAGCGAGTAGCCTGCCAGGTCGGTCTGACACCGAGCCGGCGGGCATCCCGATAGGTGCCGAGGCCGGCCGCGCTCGGCCGCTGGCAGCGGGCCCGAGCGGGCTCATGCCCTAGGGTGCGTCGTCGTGCCCGTCGCTGTCGTGACCGACTCGACCGCCTACCTGCCCGTCGGAATGGCCGAACAGCGCCGCATCCGGGTGGTGCCGCTGGAGGTCCGGCTGGGGGAGCGAGTCGGGCGGGAGGGCGTCGACGTCGACGCGGCCGAGCTGTCCGCAGCTCTCGCGGACCGGCGCCTTGACGTGCAGACCTCGCGGCCTACCCCGGCCGAGTTCGCGGCGTGCTACCGCGAGGCGCTCGACGCCGGGGCCGACGGCGTCGTGTCGGTGCACCTGTCGCGCGAGCTGTCCGGGACCTGGGAGTCGGCGCGGCTGGCGGCCGCGGACGTCGGCTGCGGGCGGGTCCGGGTGGTCGACTCCCGTGCGGCCGGGATGGGGCTGGGCTACGCGGTGCTCGCCGCCGTCGACGCCGCCGACTCCGGTGCGGACGGTGCCGCGGTGGAGGCGGCCGCGGTGGCGGTGGCGGCTCGGTGCCGGGTCTTCTTCTCCGTCAACTCGCTCGAGCAGCTGCGTCGCGGCGGACGGATCGGGGCGGCGGCCGCGCTGGTCGGCACCGCGCTCGCGGTGAAGCCGCTGCTGCACGTCGCGCAGGGCCGGATCGTGCCGCTGGAGAAGGTGCGGACCACCGCGCGGGCGGCGCAGCGGCTGGTGGACCTCGCGGTGCGGGCCGCGGGCGAGGGCCCGGTGGACCTCGCGGTGCACCATCTCGGAACCGCCGCCCGCGCGGACGAGGTGGCGGCCCGGCTGCGAGAGCGGCTGCCGGCTGTGCAGCGGCTGCTGGTCTCGGAGGTCGGCGCCGTGATCGGCGCACACGTCGGCACCGGCCTCCTGGGCGTTGTAGTAGTACCGCACCCCTGACCGCCGCCCAACGCTAGACGACCCCGTCGAGAGCTGAGGCGAGGCCGATGTGGTCACATATCGGGGTGGGAAGTGGCCTCAGAACCCCGATATGTGACCACATCGGGTCCAGGGGGTGGGTGTGGGTGTGCTCGGTTAGCGTCCGATGAAGAGGTGCTCGGAGGCCTCGCGTCGGTGTGCTGTGGCGTGGGTGCCGAACGAGTAGCGGTGGTCCATGTGACGGACCTCGACACGGTCCTTCACCTCGTGCAGCATCGCCTCGATCGTCGCGGCGTCGGGTACCGCGTTCGACGAGTAGGACAGGACGATCGTGCTTTCCTTGAACTGTGTGAAGGTCGCGCGCAGCGCTTGGGTCACCGTGCGCTTGTAGGAGAACGGCGTGTACTTCTTCGCGAGTTTCTTCGTCTTCGTCTGCTCCATGATCTGCTGGCCTCGCCAGTAGACCGACAGGCCTTCCAGGAAGTGGTAGCGCTTGATGTAGCAGTTGTCGTCGCGCGGCGGCGCGTACGGCGGATCGAGATAGACCAGGTTGAACCCGCCGCCCAGGGCGGACACCTCGCCGCAGTGCGCCCGCGACTGTTGTCTGCTGTCGAACACCGCGGCGTTGTACTCCGCGGCGCGCTCCCGGAAGTGCTCGCGCAGGGAGAGCCGCAGGTCGCGGCGCCCGTCGTCGTACCGGAGGTCGGTGAAGGTGAACACTCCGCGGGGCTGCTTCCGGGCTGCGCTCAGGACCAGCGTCGATATCGCCAGCGCTCGCTTCGCGCCGGTCAGGCGGTCGATGTGTGACCACGCGGAATCGAGGAAAGCCCGGTCGGCGGCGTCGAAGTAGAGACCGTCGAACGTCGAGCGGATGAAGTCCCGATCGTCGGCGGGTTCTCCGCAGATCGTGTCGATCTCGTCCGCCGTCAGCAGCTCGGATTGGTTCTCTATCGTGGCAGTGGCGATGACCGACGGGAAGTTCAGGAAGTCGTTCGTCGTGACCTGGTAACCGAGCGCCTTCAACGTGTAGGCGACGACGCCGCTTCCGGAGAACGCATCCAAGGCCGTCGTGCCGCCGATCTCGGCGAACACCTCCGCGAGCTGCGGCACCAGCTTGTACTTCGATCCCATGTATCGCAGGCGGGGGAAGGATGCGGCGCGGGCGACGGCGCTCCGAACGCTCGCCGAGGCCGACGAGTCCATGCCTGCGCACGCGGTCATCGCGGCATCCTCTCTCAGGCCACCTCGTCAGGGTGGGACCGACACCCGGGGTTGGAGCGGAGGATCCAGGCCAGCGAGTTCAAGGCACGTTGCCTGGCGGTGCCGGACGAGGTCGCGCGGCACCGGACGGAGATCGTCGTGACGAAGCACGGGAGGCCCGTGGCTCGCCTCGTGCCCGTCTCCGACGCCGCACCGACGGAACGGTCTGTCACCCTGCTGGCCGACGATGACGAGCTCTACTTCGCCACGGGTGAGGTCTGGGATGCCGACCGCTGACCGGGTCCTGCTCGACACCCACGCCCTGCTGTGGTGGAAGGCCGGCGCCGAGCGCCTTTCCGCGACAGCAGCCCGGCTGATCGACACGGCGTCGGAGGTCCTCATCAGCCCGATCAACTGTTGGGAGGTCGCCGTGCTCGTCGGCAAGGACCGGGTGCAGCTGGACCGGCCCGTACGGACGTGGGTGACCGATGTGCTGGCAAGCGACGGCGTCGAGCTCGCACCGCTGACGGCGTCGATCGCGGTGGCCGCCGCCGAGCTGTCGGAGTTCCACGGCGATCCGGCCGACCGCTTCCTTGTCGCGACGGCCACCACCAACCGTGTTCCGCTGGTGACCAAGGACCGGCTCATCCATGCCCACGCCGATTCCACGGATGGGTTCGAGGTCATCTGGTGACCGTCTCCGTGCGGGACGTGCTGAGGTCGGCGCGGGGCGGCGGCACTGCCCACGCTGGCCGCTATGGTGATGGTGTGCCCGTCGCAGCCGTCAACCCTTTCGCTGTCTCGCCGGTGCTGGCCCTGCCGCCCGACGCCACGCCGGCCGCGATCCGCGACGCGCTGATCGATGAGGAGCGCGTCGAGTTCGAACGCGCCTATCAGGACGCCATCGCTGAGGCCGCTCAGACGCTGGACCTGACGAGGGTCCTGGACGTGCTCCGCAACTATCACCGGATCGCGTGGCTCACCCAGCGGCAGGGTCCTGAGGCGCACCGGCGGATGCTGGATCACGTCGAGCACGCGCTCCGAACGGGTAAAGCTCCCCCGGGAGCGGGCCAGCAGAGGATGTTAAGGCACTGTTCCAGGAGCGGCTCGGCCAGTAGGTGTACCGAGTCACCACTACTCTGAGGTGCTGGAGCAGATCGCAGCGCTACCCGTCGAGGCGCTGCCGTACTACGCCGCCGAGCTGGACATGGGCGTGAGCGACCGTGGTGAACAGCTTCGTACCTGGGTTGGCCACGACGACCGCGGCGTCGAGCTGGAGATCGCGGCGGTTGTCCGGCCGGACTGCCTGCTCGTCCTGCACGTCATGCCCACGGATCTGCGGAGGAAGCGATGACCAACACCACTCCCGGCAAACCGCGCTACGTCCTGGGCCCGGACATCGACCTCGATGAGGAGGACGTCCGCCGCCCCGACGGCAGCCGACTGACCGAGCAGGCTGCGCGAGAACTCGCTGAGGAAGCATTGTCTCAGGTGCGGCGCGGGCGGCCCTCGGTCGATCCGGCGGTCGGTCCGGGTGAGCGCTCTCCGCGGGTGACTTTCCGGATTCCGGCGCAGACCCTTCGCCGGCTTGAGCAGCGTGCCCGCGAGCAGGGCAGGCCGGTGGCTGACGTGGTGCGTGAGGCCGTGGAGCAGTACCTGCGATGAACCGGTGGGGCCTCGTCGCGGACTTCGCGCCACGGGTGTTCGCGGTCGCGTAGGAGGACGGGAACAGGGGTGGGCCGAGGCTGTCGGGCTGGGTCAGGTTGCTCACGTCCCACAAGGCCACTGAGCCGTCAAAGCTCCCGGCGGCCGGGGTGCGCCCTTCGGGAGCGAACGCGACGGACGACACGCCAAGATCGCTGAGCAGGGCCAGACCGCAGTCGTAGGTAAGGGGTGGACCAGCCTGCCCGCGTCGGTCTGACGCGCCGAGGACCGGATGCGCGACGACGGCGGTGCGGGTTGATCATTGCTGCTCCGCTGCGTCGCTGTATGAGGGTTCACCTGGCCGGGTGGCTAGGCTTCCGGGGATGGCGTTCCGGGTTGGTGCGGTGAGCACCCGTGACTGCAAGATGCCCTGTGCTGACTGCGGGTGTAGCGCCCGGGGCCGGATCTGCGACGAGAGGTTGTTGCCTGGATCGGCCGGGGAGGCGGAGGTGTCGCGTGGTGTCGGCGGTGAGCAACGACGTGGTCGAGGGTGGGCGTGATGGTGGCGCGGCGTAGGCGGGTGATGGTGGCGCTCAGCGCTGGCTTGTTGGTCGTGGTCGGTGCCGTGGTCACTGCGTTGATCAACCAGTTGGACGGCGGTTGGGGCTGGTGGGTCGCCGCGGGTGGTGCCGTGCTGGTGTGGGCGGTGGGTACCGCGGTGGTGGCGTTCCGCGCCGATGACGCGGATGGGAGCGTGCGTGTTCGTGAGGGCGGCGCCTATAGCGGTGGGTCGATCCGCGGCGGGGTGACGACTCGTACGACCATCCACGGTCCGGGTTCGGAACCACCCGGCGTGGGCGAGGGCGTTGACGTCGGGCGGGGTGCGGTGTTCGCCGCCGACGACATCGGTGGCCCGGTGCAGACCGAGACCGTCATCGGTCCGGGTGGATCGTCCGGTGAGGCTGGTGGGCAGACCGGTCCGGGGCCGACCCCGCCACCGGCGGCGTCCCCACCGGCGGGCTGATGAGCGTTCGATGGGCGCTCGGGCCCGGTGCGGTTGCCGCGGGGCGCGACATGGGCCCGGTCACGGTCGTGGTGGGCGGGGGTGCGGACGATCCGCTCGCCGCGGCGCTGCCGAGCCGGCCATTGATGGCGAGTCTGGCGCGTCGTCTGGATCTGGGCCGGTTCACTGGTCGCGAGGGGCTCATTCAGGACATCGACGCGACGATCACCGGTGCGGGTTGCGGCTACGTGGTGGTGCGCGCCGAGGCCGGGGTGGGGAAGACGGCGTTGGCCGCCTCGCTGGTGTGGAGCCCGCAACGGCCGTGCGCGTACCACTTCACGTGGTTACCGGGTGGGCGGTCACCGGAACGGGCCCGCCGTGGGCTGGCTGCGCAGCTGATCCTGGGCTGGCAGCTGGAGGATCAGCTTCTGGCCCCGGGGCGGCAGTTCCCCGCTCGGGCCGATGACCCGGGCTGGTTCGCCGAGGTCTTGCACGCGGTTGCCGCGCGTCGCGACGCCCTGGGCGCCGGGCAGGCGTCTCGGCCGCCGGTGGTGTTGGTGGTGGACGGTCTGGACGAAGCTGACGGTGCAGCGTCGGGCCGTGACACCGGGATACCGCTGGGTCTGCCACGGGCGGAGCACCTTCCGGAGGGAGTGTTCGTGCTGGTCACCAGCCGGTTCGGGATCACCCTCACCGGTCTGTGGGACGCCACGGTGTGGCGGACCATCACCGTCGATGGCGAGGACAACCTGGCAGACATGCGGCGGTTCCTTACTGCGGCGGTCGGCAGCGAGCACCCCGACCCGAAGCTGTGCGCGGCGTTGACCGCCGGGGCGATCGATCCGGACGTCTTCGTCGAGACGCTGGCCCGACGATGCGGCGGGGTGTGGATCTACCTGCGGTATGTGCTCGACGAGATCCGCGCGGGCACCCGCAGCCCCGCAGATGTGGCCACCCTCCCGGACGGCCTGGTGGGCTATTACCTTGATCAGATCCACCACTGGCGGTTTCTGACCGACAGTTGGGAAACCACCGGCCTGCCCCTGCTGGCGACCGCGGTGGCGCTTCGCTGGCCCGCCACGCGCGCCGATCTCGCCGAATCGGCCGGGCTGTCGGACACCGGCCCGGTCCCGGTGTGGCTGGGCGAGCGGCTGCGCCCGTTCCTTGACGTGACCCGCGATGACCGGAACCGTCCGTCGTACGCGGTGCGCCATCAGAGTCTGCGGGATCTGTTCCAGCCGGTGTCCGGGACCGATGAGCGTGACGAGACGAGACGGGACACGCTGCACGAGGCGCTGACCGACGCCCACCGCAGGATCACCTCCGCCCTCCTGGATCAGGTGCGCGACGCGCCGACCACCTCGGGGCCCCCCAGCTACGCGCGCGAACATCTCGCGGCTCACGCCACCGGTGCGGGGCTGCTCGAGCAGCTCATACTCGATCCTTCGTTCCTGCTCAGCTGTGACGAGGCGTCCTTGCTGCGCTGCCGCGTGGCCTTCACCACCAGCCAGGCTCATGCTGCTTTGAACGCCTACGAGCTGTCCGCCGATCGCAGTCGCCACCAACCCGATGCTGCGACGTGGTGGCTGCATGTGTGGGCGCGCAAGAACCGCTGCGACGAGCTTGCGCAACGTTGCGCCCCGACCGACGCGTCAGCGATCGCGTGGGCGTTCTGGGGAGGTTCGTCGCACCTGCGATTAACCAGTCACGGCCGCCCGATGAACGCGGTGTGTGCGGTGGTGTTGCCCGATAGGTGTGCGCTGCTCGTTTCCGCCGGTGACGACGGGTTGGTGCGGTTGTGGGATCCGAGCTCCGGTGACCTGGTCGGTAGCCTGCTCACTGGCTACGACAGCGAGGTGTGTGCGGTGCCGTTTCCCGATGGGCGCACCCTGCTCGCCTCCACTGGTGAAGACGAGTCGGTGCGGTTGTGGGATCCGAGCACCGGTGATCCGGTCGGCGAACCGCTCACGGGCCATGACGGCGAGGTGTGTGCCGTGGTGTCATCTGATGGGCGTGCTCTGCTCGCCTCCGCTGGCGATGATCGGTCGGTCCTGCTTTGGACCCTGCCGAACTGTCTGAGCCAGCAACGTCACGCGACAACGAGGAGGTAGGACTCACGAGCGTTGACACGCTCGGTCCTCAACGACCCGGATCATACGGTGACTAGCCAGAACAGCCCTCCGCACTGTTCCCGATCGAGGGGCCAGGTTTATGCCGAAGAGGTCATTGGCCACCGACGTGAGTACGGAGATCGGCTCGTCGACCTCGCTGGCCCGTTCGTTCCTGTAATGAAATAAGTCAATTTTCTGAAGAGGCCGTCAACGCTCTGACCAGCGCAGATGCAATTCAGCGCGATTTATTTAATTAATTACGAGCCCTTCGCTGGCGAGCTGTGTGCTGCGGCGTGGACGGCTTTGTTGTTCGGCCACGATGAGCACCTCGATCACGGCCGTGACCCCTGTCTGGTCAGGGTGGGCCGTGAGACGGCAAGGCCGTCGTGGTGGACGGTCACGTCCCTCCGTGTCGCTGGCACACGACGCGGGTGGGCGGGAGCCTGGACTCGCGTCTGCCCTCGGCCGAGAGCGACTTGGCGGTGAAGCCCTTGCGGAAGACTTCGTCGAGGCGGTCCGGCGCGACATCCGGCCCCAAGTCGCGGACGGTGACCCGTCAGGGAGGTTCCCGACGGCGTCCAGGGCGTTGCCTACGAGGTTGCCGACCACGGTGGCCAGATCGCAGGAGAGCTCCTCGGGAAGCGGCAGTGAACGGGCCCCGCTCACGGGCGTTGCGTCGGACGATTGAAAATTGCAGCAAGTATGTCGACGAGACGGCGGGCAGGCTCGTCGGTTCGTGCGTGAACCACTGAGGCCAGCAAGATCGTGGTCGCGCCCACCAGCGCGACTGCCGCCACAGCCCACAGTGATGCGGATGCCGTCCACAGCGTCGCACCGAGCACACCCAGACCAGCCGCGCCATACGTGAGGAGCTGTAACAGCCTGGGTCGTGCTGACGAACTCCCTGACGGAGGTGCTGACGGTTCCTCCGGATAGTCGATCATCGTGATGCTGTCCCTCCAGGCTGCGAACCGACTGGGATGCTGAGCGCTGATCAGGGGCCTCCTGCGCCAACAGGAGGCCCCTCTGTCCTACACATCGCAGTGGGGGGGTCGAAACGTTACGGTTTGGCCTTGATCATTTGCCGGGTGGGTAGGTTGATTTCTCGACCCGACCGTGGTGTTTCGTCTCTGCTTCTGATCTTTGTCTCGGTGTGGGTAGTGCACTCGAGGCCCGGAGGTCGCGTCGGGTGGGCGCCGGTTCAACGGGCCGTTGGGTTCCTCAGGTTGGGGATGGGTAGGGCCTTGGTGAGGTCAGGTCGGGTGGTGAGGGTGAGCGCGACGAGGAACGTGGTCTCGAGCTTGCAGGTCCAGGACTCCCAGTGTTTTGATCTTGCGTTTGCGTTGGCCGCAGACCAGCCGGACCGCGTCTGAAAGACCCGGTAGTGCAACGTCCTCGACTCGGCGTTGGCCAGGGACTTGTCCAGACACAGCAGTCGTAGCCAGGACGGCAGGTCTGCGGCGACGGTCGCGGGAACGCACCAGGCGGCGTTGATCGCCAGAGGGGTCGAGGGAAGGTGATCCCAGGCCAGTGGGCTTCCTGCAGCGAGCACCTCGACCTCGCTGCTGTCCTCGATGAGGCGAGCCAGATCGGATTCACCGGTCCAGCAGCTTCTTGATCGACTGGCTGGAGTGGGTCTTGATCAGCAGTGTGAGCCACTCGGAGAACAGAGCTTCGCCTGGCCCGACATGCCTTGCGTGAGGTGGTCTGGTTGGCCTTGGGAAGTTCCGTGTGGGAGTTCGTTGCGCTGGGTCACCATCGCCCCTATGCGCCGGTGCTCGCGGACTGCGTGCTGCGGCATGCACGGCCTGGTTGGTCGACCATATCCATATGGTTGCGGGTCGGTGCTGGAGACCGGACGGTCGGTGGTTCAGGTGGTGAAGGCGGTCTCGTCGAACTCGTGGTGGGTGACGCCGTGATAGAAGGCGCGGAGTTCGTCGTCGGTGAACACGAGGGCTGTGTCCGTGGCCTGGCCGGGTTGGGGGACGGTGCTGCGGACGACGTGGTGGCCGCGGTGGTCGAGGGTGATGTGGACGCAGCGGTTGGTGGGGTCGCCTGAGCGGATGCCTGCTTGCAGGTCGTCGAACTGGGTGGCGGTGAAGACCAGGCGGTGGTCGTCGGGGGCGCCGAAGGTCTTCTTGGTGTCGCGCATCTCTACCCAGCCGCCGCGTCGGGCGATGTGCACGCAGTTCAGGTCCGGGTCGCTGCGGCGGGCCTTGCGGAAGTCGGTCTCGGTGAACGTCGGCCGGGGGGCGGTCATGGTCGGGCTCCCTGTGCGGTGAGGGGGTTGCTGCTACCGGAAGTCGCGGGCAACCTGGCGAATGAACGCGCGACTTTCCTCGAAGGACAGCGCCGCGACGGACAGCCGCGTCCAGGCGTTCCGGTGGGCGGCGATGGCTTTCTTGTCGTCGATGTAGCGGACCTCGCTGTGGCCTTCGACGTAGGCCAGCTCCAGTGGCCCGGCCACGCCGGGCGAGGGGACGCGCAGGAGGGTGAAGCGGTGTCCGATCGGTGAGCCATGGCCGGGAGGTAGGCGGAACGGCAGGACCTGGACCATCACCGTGGGCCGCTCGGACAGGGCCAGCAGGTAGTCGATCTGTTCGCGCATGACCTGCTCGTCGCCCCGGACGCGGCGCAGGCACGACTCGGACAGCACGACGTGCACGGCGGGTGGTTCGGGCTTGTCATAGATGTCCTGGCGGGTCAGCCGCGCCTGGACGCGGTCGTCGAGCGTGACACCGTCCTGGTCCGGGACGTCGGCGTGGATGGCGCGCACGTACGCCTCGCACTGCACCAGGCCCGGCATGATCTCCACCTCGTAGGTGCGCAGTTCGTCGGCGTGACGCTCCAGGTCGATCAGCAGTCGCAGCTCCTCGGCGTAGGCGCGGTTGTGGCCGCTGGTCCAGAAGCCGCGCTTGTGGTTGTTGCGGCGTAGCTCCTCCAGCGCGGCATGGTGGCCGGGGTCGGTGAAGCCGAGCCTGGTGGCCAGCCGTTCCAGATCGCCGACGGTGATGTTGCCCTGGCCGTTGATCAGGCCCGCGATGCGGCTCTGGCTGGTCTCGATGATCACCGCCGCCTCGGCCTGCGTCATACCGGCGACCGCGATCATGTGCGCGATCTCATGGCCGAGCATCAGCTTCTTCATGGTGCGGACGGTGGCCATGTCGTGGTGGGCCCCTTCGAAGGACAGCGAGTCGTGCGCCGGACGCCGAGGCGGTCGTGCCTCAGCTGCGCAGCGTAGCGCCCAGGAACACCCGTTTGGACCCGTACCCCAACAACGATTATCGTGATAGCTTCCATCGCATGGCGATTATCACGACAGTAGTCATCGGCCAGCCGCCAGATTCACGGGCTCGTGCGAGGAAGCTCGACATGACGACGTTCCCGCTGGTGGCGCGGTCCACGACAGGTGCCGCCGGGTTCGCGCGCGCCGTGCCCTGCGGTCACCGCGGCACCGCTGGCGACGTCCACGATCCGCTCCCCAGCGCGCCCGGTGACGCGGGCCTGCCCCCGACATGGTCCGCGTCACCGGGTTCCCTCCTTCCACGTCTCCGACCTGAACGCCCCGCCGCACCCACGCCGTGCCGCAGCCTGTGCCCGACCGCAGCGCATCCCTCACCCCGACCCTGGACGGCCGATGGCGCACGGTACCGGTTGCGGACCACGCGGCCGGCACCGCGACCTGCGGTGCGCTGTCTCCCGTGCCGCCGGGAACCGCGGGGAGCAGCCGCGATGGCCCCGGACCACACGCCGGACCGGCACGTGGCGCTGCTGGGCCGCCACCGCCGACGGGATCCACCTCCACTGATCGGCCTGGGACCGTGCCATGGATGACTCCCCACTCGTCGAGTCCATCGCCCGCCAGCGCGAGCTGGTCGACCGGGTGCTCGCCGAGCACGTCGACGACGGCACCGGGCTGTGTAAGGCCTGCCCGAGCGGCGGTCTG
>Ga0136634_10000434_pt1 | contig 19055 bp, 13 predicted proteins | sample AntDrymUQ8332106_2_FD_104654 | JGI IMG/M metagenome (GOLD analysis project Ga0136634, IMG submission 104654) | Polar desert sand microbial communities from Dry Valleys, Antarctica - metaG UQ833 (21.06) | ecosystem: Environmental > Terrestrial > Soil > Desert | place: Antarctica: Dry Valley... | reverse complement strand
TACGAAAAGCCGATTGGTGCGGAAACATGGAGCGGAACTTATAGTCCTTTAAATATCCCTATCAATTTTACTCACGGAAATAAAGTAAAGATATTAGTGTATAATCCTGATCCTGCCAGTATAGGAAAACAGCTGAATGTGGAACTTGAAGCAGCTGTATCAGGAACTGGTGCAACTGATAATGGAATTGCAGTATTAAAAGTTCCCATTACAACTTCCGGGGTTTGGGAGGAATTGGTTTTTGATTTCAGTACTATAACGGAAATTGGCTCATCTGCAAGGTTCGGACAACTTGTTTTCAGATTTAATGATACAGAACCCGGCAATGCGGAAATTATTTATGTAGATAATATTAGAATTACTAACTAAAAAAATAATAATGAAAAATAATTTTAAAAGCCTTGCAGGAATACTGGTATTATTAATTATAATATTTAACAGCTGTGAGAAAAAAGAATATTCCCTGGGCGATTTAACTGCACCTTCCAATATTGTGATCACTACAGAGCTTGTTGGGCAGGATGCTGCCAATCCAAATGGAGATGGTTCAGGAGATGTAAAAATTTCGGTTACCGCAGACAATGCCTTATCATATAAGGTAGATTATGATGCAAATACACCTGTTGATTTAGTGTATTTGCCTACCGGTACAATAACGAAAAAATATACAACACTTGGACTGAATACTTATACAATTACTGTTGTAGTTTATGGAAAGGGTGGTACATCTTCCATAGCAACAAAAGACATTTCAGTAAAAAGCGACTTTACTGCTGATCCGACAATTGTTACAAACTTAACAGGCGATGCATCAAAAACATGGGTGGTTGATCAAAGTGTGGCGGGGCATTTTGGTGTTGGCCCATGGCCTGCTTCCTCTGTTACACCTGAGTGGTGGGCTGCGGCAATAAATGAAAAACAGGCTTGTTGCAATTGTTTTTATACAGCAACTTTTACATTTACAAAGGTGGCCGCATCTAACACGTATACTTTACAGGTTTCTACACCTGATGGAGCATTTACGAAAACAGGTTCATTAACCACCCTTCCAGGCATTCCGGGTTCGGGTGATGAAGGATGCTATAGTTATGGTGGAGCAACTTCCAATTTTACTTTTGTTCCTGCGAGTAGTGGAATAGCTTCTTCTGTTTCCACACAAACAAGTATACAGTTGGAAGGGAATACAACTTTTATAGGATATGGAGCGTTGCAAAAAGAATATGAAATATTTACATTAACGCCTACATTCATGTATTTGAGAGTACAAGGAACGGAAACTGGTAATGCCTGGTATTTAAAATTGAAATCTTTGTAAGATCAATGTGCTTTGAATTATAAAATTCCGGCCTGATTATATTATGTAATAATATTTGAAAGATTCAATATTTTAATTCCTGTATTAAATGCATATGTAGATAATTAAATGATAATTATTTCTTTGATCTTTCTGTTCATCGATACGTAAATATTGAAGATGTCTTTGATCCGATTATTCCATCTCCTTATTTTTAATTTTATTGTTTTATCATCTCCTGCACAAGGATTTTTAAAAGCAGATGGTAAAAAAATTGTGAATAATAATGGGGAAATTATTTTAAGAGGAATGGGTTTAGGTGGCTGGATGCTCCAGGAACCTTATATGCTCAGGCTTTCAGGCGTTGCAACTGCGCAATATGACATCCGTAAAAAAATAACAAACCTGATAGGTGAATCAAATACCGGGAAGTTTTATGAAGCCTGGCTTTCCAATCATTGCACGAAAGGTGATATAGATTCTCTCGCGTCTTGGGGTTTTAATTCAGTTCGTTTACCCATGCATTACAATTTATTTACACTGCCGGTTCAAAATGAACCCATAAAAGGACAGGATACCTGGCTTACAAAAGGTTTTCAGTTAACTGATAGTCTCCTGGTCTGGTGCAAAGCGAATAAGATTTACCTGATACTTGATCTGCATGCTGCACCAGGTGGCCAGGGAAATGATAATGCCATATCTGACAGGGATACTTTATATCCTTCCCTATGGCAGTCTGAAGCAAACAGAAAAAAAACAATTGCGCTTTGGCGAATGCTCGCGACACGTTATGCGAATGAAGAATGGATAGGTGGATATGATCTGATTAATGAACCCAATTGGGGTTTTCAAAAAGTTGAAGATAATAATGGTTGCGCAGAAACCGGTAATATTCCATTAAAAGCTTTATTAAAAGATATCACTGATGCTATAAGAAAAGTGGATAAGAAACATATTATTTATATTGAAGGTAATTGCTGGGGTAATAATTACGAAGGTATATTTCCATTATGGGATTCCAATATGGTAGTTAGTTTTCATAAATACTGGAACTATACAGACAAAGCATCTATTCAGAAGTTTATTGATTATAGAGATAAATTTAATGTACCTATATGGATGGGTGAAACAGGCGAGAATTCAAATGCGTGGTTTACAGATGCTGTATCTCTTTTTGAAAAAAATAAGATCGGCTGGACAATGTGGCCTTTGAAAAAATCCGGGCTTAATAATCCCTTACAGGTAAAATTCGATAGCGGAATGCATCAGATAGTAGAATACTGGAATGGAAAAGCAGACAGGCCTTCTTCTTCCACAGCTTTTAAAAGTTTCCTGCAATATGCAAATAACACGCATATCAAAAACAATATCGTACATAAGGATGTTGTGGCAGCCATGATGCAACCTGTAAACATGTATAATGCGGCTCCATATAAGCAGATCGAAATTAAAAATGGTGCAATATTATTTGCAGCCGATTATGACATTGGAAAAAGCGGTATAAGTTATCATGATAAGGATTCTGCCGAATACTGGGTGTCAACATCTGTAAGAACTCCCTGGAATATTGGAGGACAGTACCGCAATGATGGGGTGGATATAGAAATATGCACAGACAGTATTTCACAAGGTTACAATATTGGATGGATACAATCAGGCGAGTGGTTACAATACAGTATTTATCAGCCAAATGATGCATCTTATGATATGTACCTCCGCTCAGCATCGACAGGGGATAGCAGTAAAGTAAAGATCATGATCAATGATGCATTTACTTCAGAAGACACACATCTTCCTAAAACCGGTGGTTCCCAAAGCTGGAAAACTACTTATGTAAAAAATATAAAATTCCACAAAGGGTGGAATCGATTCCGGATCATTGCAACTGTCGGTGGTTTTAATTTAAACTACTTTCAATTCACAAAACCGGGCAGCGGTGCTAAAATTGATTAAAATATAATAATTATGACAAAAAAAAATTATTGTAAAAGTGGCCTGGTACTGATCATATCACTTTTTTCACTTAGTTCAGTTGCACAGGACAAAATGGATACAGTTGCGAGGATCAGCAGCCTGATAAAGCAAATGACTTTGGAAGAAAAAGTGGGTATGATACATGCCTCTTCCTCTTTTACGTCCGGCGGAATAAAACGGTTAGGGATACCCGAACTTGTAACTTCTGACGGACCTCATGGAGTGAGGCCGGAGCATGGCCGTAACTGGGACCTTGATAATAATTCCCTGGATTCAGGAACCTACTTGCCAACAGGTGTATGTCTTGCTGCAACCTGGAATCCCGAACTGGGTTATGCATACGGATCTGTATTGGGGAGCGAAGCGAAGTTTCGCGGGAAGAATGTTATACTTGGTCCGGGCATTAATATTATACGGACACCATTGAACGGAAGAAATTTCGAATATCAAAGTGAGGACCCTTTTCTTGTTTCGAAAATGGCTGTTGGTTATATAAAAGGAGTACAGGACCAGGGTGTATCTGCCTGTGTAAAACATTATGTAGCAAATAACCAGGAGGTAAGGCGGTTTACAATAGATGTTCATATGAGTGAAAGGGCATTACGTGAAATATACCTGCCTGGTTTTAAAGCTGCTGTTCAGGAAGGAAATGTTAATACAGTAATGGGATCATACAATAAGTTCCGGGGGCAGTGGGCATCTCAAAATCATTATTTGCTTACACATATTTTAAGAAATGAGTGGGGATTTAAAGGCCTCGTCATTAGTGACTGGAATGCTGTACACAATTCCTTTCAGGCAATTAATAATGGAATGGACCTTGAAATGGGAACCGACCTGGGCATGCTGCCAAACCCGGTATATGGTAAATTTTTCATGGGAGACACGGTTGTCTCACTCGTAAAAAGCGGAAAAGTGCCGGAGTATATTATTGATGAAAAAGTAAGAAGAATATTATATGTAATGTTTAAAACCGGGATGATCGAAGGTGTAAATACTAAAGGAGAGTATAACAGTAAGGCACACCAGCAGACGGCTGCGAAAGTTGCAGAGGAAGGGATCGTATTACTAAAAAATGAAAATAATACACTCCCTCTTAATAAAAACAGGGTTAAGTCCATTGCAGTTATAGGATATAATGCAGAAAGAAAACAGTCTATGGGTGGAGGAAGTTCCCAGGTAAGGGCATTTTATGAAGTAACACCCCTTGAAGGAATAAAAAATCATGTAGGAAAGAAAATACGGGTTACATATGCAAAAGGCTATGAGATCAAAAGAGGTGCAACTGCAAATGCCGTAATGATACAAGAGGCAGTGGATGCAGCTTCAAAATCAGAAATTGCTATCATTGTTGGAGGCTGGACACATGGGTTTAATTATTCAATATGGCAGGATAATGCTTATGATGCTGAGGAATATGATAAACCAGATATGTACATGCCGTTTGGCCAGGACCAACTTATTCAGGCAGTAATGAAAGCCAACCCTAAAACAATCGTGGTGCTGATGGGCGGCGGCGCTATTGATATGAGTAAATGGGTGGGAGATGCCCCTGCAATAATTCAGGCATGGTATCCGGGTATGGAAGGAGGAAATGCACTTGCAAAAATTATTTTCGGAGAAGTGAACCCTTCGGGCAGGCTTACTATGACATTCCCTAAAAAGCTTGAAGACCATCCGGCACATAAGCTTGGTGAATATCCCGGGGATACGGTGAATGTGCATTACCTGGATGATATCTATGTCGGTTACCGCTATTACGATACTTATAAAACAGAGCCGCAATTTGCTTTCGGACATGGACTTTCCTTTACAAGTTTTGAATATAGCAATTTACAGGTAACAGCTAACGGTAAGGGAGCAACGATAAATGTAACAATTAAAAATACCGGAAAGAGAGCGGGTGCTGAAACTGCACAGGTTTATGTGAAACAGGAAAAATCTTTATTGCCCCGGCCTGAAAAAGAATTAAAAGGTTTTAACAAAGTTTTCCTGCAACCTGGTGAATCAAAGAATATAAATATTGTACTTGATGAAAATGCATTCAGTTATTATAATGATATTGAAAATAAATGGGTGCATGAAAGCGGTTCTTATGATATCATTGTTGGTAGTTCATCGCGGCTGATAAGGCTATCAGCTAAAGTAAATTTATAATGAGGGAAATAAATAAAATATTGCTTACGGTATTGTTGTTTTCTGTATTATTATGCAGGTGTTCCAAGCCTGATAATGGCTCAGGCAATACTATTGTAAATCCACCACCACCACCACCACCCCCACCTCCACCTGTTGCAACAGGAATATCTTATTGGCTTACATCCGGTGATAAGACAAACCTGTTATCAAAAAAAACCACAAAACTTGATTTTGGGAATATTACGAATGGATTTCCTGTGATCAATGTAGATTCAACGCAGGTATTTCAAACTGTTGAAGGGTTTGGATATACACTAACAGAAGGAAGCGCTCATGTGATCAATCAACTTACCGCATTTGCAAGAAATGCATTGCTCACTGAATTATTCGGGGCAGGAGACAATAGCATCGGGGTAAGTTATTTAAGGTTAGGTATGGGAGCAACTGACCTCAGTACTAAAGTTTATTCATATGATGATATACCCGCAGGTGAGACAGACCTTACATTGGCATACTTCAGTCTTGCAAATGACCAGGTTGCAGTAATCCCTGTTTTAAAACAAATATTACAGATAAAACCAAATATAAAATTACTGGCATCTCCATGGTCTCCGCCGGTATGGATGAAAGATAACAACAGTTCAATAGGTGGCAGCCTGATTCCTGCTTATTACCAGGTATATGCAGATTATTTTGTGAAATATATCAAAGCCATGCAGGCAGAAGGCATTACTATACATGCTATTACACCGCAAAATGAGCCGTTGCATCCGGGAAATAATCCAAGCCTTTTTATGTCAGCGTCACAACAGGCAGTTTTCATTAAAAATAACCTGGGCCCGGCTTTCGCTGCAGCTGGGATCAATACTAAAATTATCATTTATGATCACAATTGTGACAGGCCCGATTATCCATTGGAAATATTAAACGATCCAGCCGCAAGAGCTTACATCGATGGCTCCGCATTTCATTTGTATGCAGGTAGTATAAATGTATTATCACAAATACATAACGCTTATCCGGATAAAAATATTTATTTCACTGAGCAATACACAGCCTCCAATGGTAGTTTTGCAGGTGATCTGCAATGGCATATAAAGAATGTGATCATTGGGTCAATGAGAAATCACAGTATGATAGCATTGGAATGGAATCTTGCCAACGACCCTTCTTTCGGGCCTTATACCCCTGGCGGATGCACAACATGCCTGGGTGCTGTAACAATAAGCACGACCGGTATTACCCGAAATGTAGCCTATTATAATATCGCCCAGGCATCAAAGTTTGTACCTGCAGGTTCAAAAAGGATTGGCAGTGATAATAATGGAAATTTGCATACGGTTGCATTTTTAAGGGCAGATGGTAAAAAAGTACTTATAGTTTTAAATGAGAACACCACGGATCAAAATTTTAATATAAAATTCAACGGAAAGTTGATTTCTACTTCTTTGCCCGGAACTGCTGCTGCAACCTATGTATGGTAATAATTAAAAATCTTGTATGAACAAATTTAGAAATATGCATATTAAATTAATACTGGCAAGTTTTTTATTATTCAGTAATTGTTCCAAAAATGAGGCAGTGCCCGCACCACCACCTGCCGTTATCACACCTGCTATAACTATTGATGATGTATCCCGCCCTGAAGGAAATACAGGCACCAACCAGTTTATATTTACTGTAAAATTAAACCGTGCTACCACTAAAACCGTAACCGTTAATTATTCCACATCAGAATTATTTGCAAAAGCAACTGAAGATTTTATTCATTCTCAGCAAGCGTTAACTTTTGCTCCGAATGAATTAGAGAAAACAATTACTGTAACGGTAAACACAGATGATGTGAAAGAAGGGAATGATGATTTTATTGTTACATTATCTGGAGCCGTTAATGGAACCATATCAAAAGGAACAGGTACAGGTGTTATTATAAATGATGATACCCGGGTAGGATTTACAAATGACGGTTATGATGCACCGGTTTCTTATCCTGGTTATACACTTGCCTGGGCAGATGAATTCAATGGCACATCTTTAAATTTAACTGACTGGAGTTTTGAAAATGGAGACGGTTGCCCAAATATCTGTGGCTGGGGAAACAATGAACTTGAATATTATACTGACAGGCCACAAAATCTTTTTTTTCAGGACGGCAAACTAATCATCGAAGCAAGGAAAGAAAATTTGGGTGGGAAGGCTTATACTTCTTCAAAGATCCTCACCAGGGATAAAAGAGTATTTAAATATGGTAGGATAGATATCAGGGCAAAGCTCCCAAAAGGGAAAGGTATCTGGCCGGCCTTTTGGATGTTGCCCCAGGATAATAAATTTGGTGGATGGCCGCAAAGTGGTGAGCTTGATATAATGGAAATGATTGGGCATGAGGCCAACAGGACTTATGGAACATTACATTATGGCCCAGGCCCAGGCAGCACACAACTGGGCAGAAATTTTACTTTACCCTCCGGGAATTTCAATGATGCATTTCATGTTTTTTCTATTGAATGGAAAGAAGACCAGATAAAATGGCTTGTAGATGGAAATGCTTTTTCTACTTATACTAAAAGTGAATTCGGAGCCAATAATTATCCTTTCAATGAAGATTTCTTTTTAATTGTAAACCTGGCTGTAGGGGGAAACTGGCCTGGTAATCCGGATGCAACAACTTATTTACCACAATGGCTGATCCTTGATTATGTCAGGGTTTACCAATAATTATAAAGGCGCAGTTGAGTAAATATCCGGGTGTTAATCCGGTTTTTTTTTAATTATTCAAACCATTTTTTTAACCCCGTTTAATTTATTTGTGCTTAAATTTTTTACTATAATATTTGTTTTGACTTTGATGACATTCGTGTCAGAAGCACAGTTGTGCCAGGGCAGCCTCGGCGATCCTTTAATTAATATAAGTTTTGGAAATGGCGGAAACCCTGGTGGTGCGCTTTCTGCGGCATCTACGACTTATCAATATATAACTACTGATTGTCCGCAGGATGGGTTTTATACAATTCGCAGTAACACCCAAAGTTGTTTTGAAAACACCTGGCATACAGTCAACTCAGATCATACAGGAAATGCAGGCGGGTATTTTATGTTGGTGAATGCCTCTTTTCAGCCAGGCGAATTTTATGTAGACACCGTGAGAGGCCTGTGTGGTAACACAACATATGAATTTGCTTCATGGATCATGAATGTACTCATTCCTTCTTCCTGTAATGGCAATACAATTCAACCTATTATTACATTTAACATTGAAAAAACAGATGGCATTTTATTGAAGACATATAATACCGGACCTATCTCACCATCTTTTTCTGCTATCTGGAAACAATTCGGGTTTTATTTTACTACTCCCGCTTCGGGATCTGATATTGTTTTACGGATTGTGAACAATGCACCGGGGGGATGTGGAAATGATCTGTTGCTGGATGATATTACTTTCAGGCCATGCGGACCGAAAATAACTTCAACAGTGAACGGACTGCCGGTTAATTCAGTTTCATTATGTGAAGGACAGGGAGGATCTTTCCTTTTCGATAATATTGTTTCTGGTGGTTTTGCCAGCCCCGTTTTTCAATGGCAACAATGGAATGATAATATGAATGTATGGATGGATATTCCTTTAGCAAATAAAAGCAGCATTACTCATAATATTACAGCTGCAACACCAGGCAATATCCGCTACAGGCTGGCAGTGAGTGAATCCGGTAATATGGCTTCATCCCAATGCAGGATCTTTTCCAATCCATTTATCATACAGGTTAATTCAAATCCGGTTACATCAATAATTAATGATGGTCCGGTGTGTGAAGGTAACGGGCTTACATTAACAGCCTCGGGTGGTACTGAATATCTGTGGTCAGGCCCCAATAGATTTACTGCTTCCGGTTCTCCCTTAACGTTAGTTCCTGCTTTAATTGACGCTGGTAAATATATCGTGAGTGTAACAAATGTTTCCGGGTGTATAAAAAAAGATTCCACTATTGTGATAGTTAACCCTTCGCCTTCTGTAATTACATTATTTACCGATACAACTATTTGTGCAGGAACAAGCATCAGGTTATCTGCTTCAGGTGGAAACAATTATCAGTGGTTACCCGCTGCAGGCCTTTCAGATGTAAATGTGCCTGATCCAATAGCCTCACCTGCATTATCTTCCAACTATAATGTAGTTGGTTCAAATGAGTTTTTTTGTACTGATACTGCCTTTGTAACAGTGAATGTCAAAAGCCCGCCCATTGCTGATGCAGGATCTGACAAAGTGATCTTTTCAGGTGAGTCAGTTCGTTTATCAGGAAGTATTGTGGGGGAGGGAAGTTATTCATGGTCACCACCTGTATTTATTGATGATACCAATTTGCTACAGCCTGTTGTAAATCCTCCCGCTGATATGCGGTATATTTTAAATGTTGTTTCAAAATGCGGAGATGATTCAGATAGTATAGATGTGAAGGTATATAAAGGCCTTTTCATTCCAAATGCGTTTACCCCTAATAGTGATGGCATCAATGATACATGGAATATTCCTGCATTGGGAGCCTATGGTTCTTTTGAAGTTTTTGTTTATAGCAGGTGGGGAGAGCTGGTTTTTTATACGAAGAACACTATCAACCCCTGGGATGGAAAATTTAAAGGAAGCCCTTTGCCGATGGGAGCCTATAACTATCTCATACTTACAAATGGTAAAAAAAATAGTCTAAGGGGTGCCGTTATACTCATCAGGTAAGATTTTTATCTGAGGGTTTAAATATAATTTTTATGTGCTAATATTTTTTGAAATAATTTTTTATATAACACCTGCCGCATGGGTACTGCGTTTTTTTAAGTCCCTTACTTCAATGTCTTCAATAATAGCCTCCGGCAATACAATGAGTGATATGCCTTGTTTTTTCCACCATCCATTTTTCTCTAAATTATTAAAGTGAATGACACCTATAAGGTAACACCCTTCGGGACTGTTATAAAATTCTTCTATCCATTCAAATTCCTCTTTAGGAATGATATTAATATCATTAAAGCTGACATAAACCTTCAGGTAAAAATCATTTGTCAATAAAGGCGGTACCTGGTAACGTAATTTTTTATATTCATACCTGTAGTCGTAACTAAGTGCAGAAATATCGCTCAACACAGCAGAAGCAGTAGGCAGGCTGCCTGCGCCTTTCCCGTAAAAAAACTGCTCATCAGAAAAATGGCTCTTTATTATCACCCCATTAAATTCATTCTTTACATTATACAACTGAGAATCATTTTTTATAAAGTGTGGCAATACAAAGGCTGTTACTTTACCATTCTTTAATTTAACTGCTTTTGCAATAAGCTTTACCTGGCAATCTTTTTCGACTGCTATTTTTGCATCATAGAGACCGATGTTACTGATACCACTGTATAACAAATCACCGGGTAAAGCCACAATGCCATAAGCATGAACAAGTAATATTGTCAACTTATTTACGGCATCTATCCCCATTATATCAAAGTCGGGATTACTTTCTGCAAACCCAAGCTGCTGTGCTGCAAGTAACGCCGTTGAAAAAGAAAGGTCATCATCAAACATTTTTGTAAGAATATAATTTGTGGATCCGTTTACAATGCCACTTATACTTTGCAGCATGTCATTATCATAATATTCTTCCAGGTTACGAATAACAGGAATTGATGCGCATGCAGCAGATTCATATAAGAAAGGCACATCGTATTGTTGTTGTAGCGAAAGTAGCTCCGGTAAGTGTTCTGCAATCATTTTTTTACTGGCACTTACTACAGATTTGCCATTTTTCATAGCTGTTGAAACAATATAAAACGCATCTTCAGAATTATCTATTACTTCTACAATTACATTTATCTCATCATCATTTAATAATTCTTCCTTTTTATTTGTAAATAATTCTTCCGGGGCATTACGTGTTTTATTTTTGTTTTTTATACACACTTTTTTAATAACTGCATTCAGCGAATGGGTTTGAAATAGTGCTTTATAAAAGCCTTCCCCTACGATTCCAAAACCAAATAATCCTATAACCAATTTTTTAAGTTTACGGGAAGGAGATACATTTTCAAATTCAGGATGATTTTCCTGGTGGCTGCGGAGAAAATTATGTATAAGCCTTGTTATTTTGTCAGATTCTATTAAAAAGCCATCGTGTCCGAGATCTGAATGAATTGTTTTGAAAACGGCTCCTGGTATATTATCTGCAATCATTTGCTGTTCAGAAACAGGGAAAAGGATATCTGTGGAAATCCCAATCACCAATGCCTTGGATCGTATTTGCTGCAGGGCTTTTTCAATACTTTCCCTCCCCCTTCCCACATTATGGGAGTCCATACTTTTACTTAAAAAATAATAACTAAATGCATTAAAACGCCTGGCCAGTTTTTCTCCCTGGTATTGCTGATAAGAAGCTGATTTAAAATTTTCGAATATATCGTTCAATGGCTCTTTCTGACCAGCATGATAAGTGATATAATTGCGATAGGATAAAAGAGCAACGCTTCTTGCCACTTTCATTCCCGAAATTCCAGCTTTTTCATTCTTTTCTTTCCAGGTTGCATCGCATTCAATACTTAAACGTTGAGATTCATTGAATGCAATTGCCCATGATGAATGTTGGGCATTGGTGGCAATGGGAATAATATATTGGAACAGCCCTGGTTCAGTAATTGACCATTCCAGTAATTGCTGCCCACCCATTGAACCTCCAATGCCAATGTATATTTTATTAATTCCAAGACTCGCCTTTAGTTGCATGTACACTTTTACCATGTCTTTGATTGTAAAAAAAGGAAAATCATGATAATAAGCTTCGTTCAGATCTTTACTTACATCTAAAGGACCGGAACTGCCGTAACAACTGCCGGGCATGTTCACACAAATAATGTAAAATTGGGAAGGATCAAATATTTTATCTTTCCCTACCAGGCCAGGCCACCATTCAGCGGGGTCACTATTGGCTGTAAGTGCATGAAAGATCCAGACAACATTATCCCTGCTTTTATTTAAACTTCCGCAGGTAGTATAAGCCAGGTGAAATTCATGGAGTATTTTACCTGATTCTAATTTTACCGGCACAGATGATTCAAAAATATTAGATTGCATGTTATCAATGTTAACCTTAATTAAACAAGGTCTTTTGTAAAAACTTTTTGAAAGGCCTGTTCAATGTCTGCTTTTATATCTTCGATATGTTCAATTCCCACACTGATACGAACCTGGTTAGGTAATACACCCGCAGCAGCTTGTTCCTCTGCATTTAATTGTTCATGCGTGGTTGAAGCCGGATGTATGGCAAGTGATTTTGCATCGCCTACATTGGCAAGGTGGCTAACTAATTTTAATGAATCAATGAACCTGCTTGCATTTTGTTTCCCCCCTTTAACACCAAAATTCAATATACCTCCAAAGCCGTTTGTAAGATATTTTTTTGCAAGAGCATTATATGGACTGCTTTTGAGACCAGGGTATTCAACAAAATCTACCAGATCATGTTTTTCCAACCATTCCGCCAGTTGCAAAGCATTATCTACGGTGCGTTGTACCCGCAACGATAATGTTTCCAAACCCTGCAATAATAAAAATGAATTAAAAGGGCTTTGTGAAGAACCGAAATCACGTAAACCTTCCACTCTTGCTCTTATTATAAATGCGATATTGGGCATGCCCAATGGATTGCCTTCGCCAAAAACATCCCAGAATTTTAACCCATGATATCCTTCCGAAGGTTCTGTGAATTGCGGAAATTTTCCATTGCCCCAATTGTAGTTTCCTCCATCAACAATAACACCTCCAATGGTTGTACCATGGCCGCCGATCCATTTTGTTGCTGATTCCACAACGATGTTTGCACCATGTTCCAAAGGACGAAATAAATATCCGGCTGTACCGAAAGTATTGTCCACTATCAATGGCAGGTCATATTCTTTTGCAAGTGCAGCAAACTTTTCAAAATCCGGAATATTTAAACGGGGGTTTCCAATGGTTTCCAGGTAAATGGCTTTTGTGTTTTTATCAATATGCCTTACAAAACTTTCCACATCATCGCCATCCGCAAACCTGGCTTCAATTCCCAGCCTTTTAAATGCAACTTTAAACTGGTTGTATGTACCGCCATACAAATAAGTTGTGGTTACAAAATTATCTCCTGCCTGAAGGATGTTATTGAGGGCAAGAAATTGAGCCGCCTGCCCGCTACCTGTTGCAAGTGCAGCAACACCGCCTTCCAACGCAGCAATACGTTGTTCAAAAACATCGGTAGTAGGATTCATGATCCGGGTATAAATATTGCCAAAAACTTTTAAACCGAAAAGATTGGCAGCGTGTTCAGAATTATCAAAACCATAAGAAGTTGTTTGATAAACAGGAACAGCTCTTGATTTGGTTACCGGGTCAATTTGCTGACCGGCATGTAATTGTAAGGTTTCGAAATGCAGATTGTTGCTCATAATTGTATTTTTAAAGGGGAAAAATAAATGTTGCAATAAATAAAATGGGGTAGCCGTAAGGGCAGGTAAATATGCCTTACGGCATACTACAGCAAGAAAAAGTGCAGAAATAATAAACAGTATGTGTTGCTATTAATTTCATCGAATTACAAACTTATTACTTGTGTTTGATATTTTATAATTTTTTTCAAAATTATTTTTAAGAAAATGAAAATTTCTTATTAATTTATTTTTTTACAGCTAATAATGATATATACTGAGTACAATTATTGAATAATTCTACCTCTCCAGGCTTATAATTTATTATGAGTAAGGCTATCTGAAAATTTATAAAGAAACAACCCGGTTTTCCGCAACGCTTTTATATGCAGCCTCAATAATTTTTATTACAAGCATGCCTTGATAACCTGTGACAGGAACGGCTCCATCATTCCTGATAGCATTATAAAGCAAATTATAATATTCCATATAATCACCTTTTAAACTGGGTATGTATTTTCTCGATACTTCACCAGCGATCTCTGTGTGTAATAATCCCATACCAGTTTCGGCTTCTGATCCCCAATCTTTATCAGACAGGTTTTTTGCTAATTTAAGGGCTGTTTCCTGTACATCTCCCCTTGATTTAATAAAACTTCCCATTGTGCCATGGAGTATATATGCCGGTAATGGTTCTTTTACAAGATAACTACCTTTCAATCTGACACGCAGATTATCATTATAATACAAAATCAATTCCATGTAATCATCCACTTTAGAAAAGGGTCGTATCATTGCTGTATCCCCAAAAACCTTTACAGGCATACCAAAAAGCTGAATCGCCTGGTCAATGAGATGGGAACCCAGATCATATAAAATGCCCGAACCAGGTCCGGTAAGTTCTTTATGTAGTTTAGGATTAAGATCTTTTTTATACCGGTCAAAATGAAATTCCGCTTCTACCACATCACCGAGTAATTTTTTACCTATCACATCCTGTACAGTTTTAAAATCACTATCCCACCGGCGATTGTGGTATACCGTTAGTATTTTATTTTGTTCTTTTGCTAACCCTATCAATTCTTCAGCTTCCCCAACTGTAGTGGTAAAAGGCTTTTCAACCAATACATGTTTTCCCATCTCAAGACCCATTTTTGCATATTGGTAATGAGTAGCATTGGGAGTGTTTACAATCAGCAACTCAATACTCTGATCATTTAAAAGAGAGGTAATTGAACGGAAGGTTCGAATTTCCGGATACCCCGTTTCGGCTTCACTTTTATTTCTTTCCAAAACCGCGTACAGATCAAAGCCCTTATGCAGGTGAATGAAAGGCGCATGAAATATTTTGCCGCTCATGCCAAATGAACATAAAGCTGTTTTAACCGGTTTCATAGAGTGATTATATTTTGCACAGATAATTTACCTATTTATTGGTTCAAAATATCATAAAATCTAATATTAAATATGGCAAGTGTATCATTTACTATTTGTGAAACAAATAGTGGTAACGCTGGAGCTTGACCATCCCGGCCATACGCTCATTAAAAAAGTAAATATAATATCAGGTAAAAAAATGATGGCTGTATTTAAGGGGGATTTTATACAGCTGGTATTTTAAAACTTTCCCTGATTTTTCCCGTAAGGTCTGTTTCCATCATTCTGCTGGCGATGTTGATCATATTTTTAAATGCTATTGCATGAGAGATACCATGACCAATGATAACGGGCTTTTGAACACCAAGCACAGGAACACCTCCATAGCTTTCAAAATTGAACCGTTCAAAATACACGTCTTTTATGTTGCGGCGTTGAACAATATCATAAATACTTTCTGCCATTTTTAAAACAACATTGCCTGTAAATCCATCACAAACACATACATCAGATCTATCCAGTAAAATATCGCGGCCTTCAATATTGCCAATGAAATTAAGTTGAAAATTTTCTTTTAAAATAGGATATGCAGCCTGTGCAAGGAGGTTTCCTTTGCCTTCTTCCTCACCAAGATTAATAAGGCCAACCCTGGGCTTTTTAATTTTTAAAATATGTTCTGCAAACAGGGATCCTAATACTGCAAACTGGTTTAAGTTTTCAGGTTTACAATCAGCATTCAGCCCTACATCCACCATTAGTCCCAAAGACCCGTCTTCACGTGGCAGGTATGCACCGATGGTGGGGCGAAGTACACCTTCAATAGCTTTAATACTGAAAAGTGCACCTACCATCATTGCACCTGTATTGCCTGCACTTATAAATGCATCCGTCTTTCCTGTAGCTAATAATTGGAACCCGACAGCAATAGATGATTGTTTTTTTTCTTTTAATGCTTTTGTAGGATGTTCATGCATTTCAATAACCTCCGGGGCATGAACAATACTGTAGTTATTTGCGGGAACAGGATGTGAGTCAAGGTGTTTTTTTATCAGATCTTCATTGCCAATGAGGATAAGCTGAATATTTTCTCTTACTTCCTCATTTAAAAATAACGAAATGCCTTTTACTGCCTCCAATGGTGCAAAGTCACCACCCATCATATCCAGGCCGATCTTGATCATTGAATCAACGTTTATAAAATATAAATTCCAAAACCTGGTTTGATTTTATTCAATCCTGGATCTTGGAATCAAATTTAATAGAATAAATTATGCTTTAAGAGGAGCTTTTTCAGCAACTACTTTTCCTTTGTAATATAATTTCCCTTCACTTATATGAGCACGATGGCGAACGTGTGTTTCACCAGTAGTACTATCTACACTTAAAGTTGGTGAAGTAGCTTTATAGTGTGTTCTTCTTTTTGCACTGCGTTGCTGGGAATGTCGCCTTTTTGGATTTGGCATGTTGATTTATTTAAAATTAATATTATCAGTTTTTAATTTATATTTTTTCAGTATTGCAAGGTGCCCTACCGGTTAGTTCTCTTTAAACTTATCCAATCCTTTCCATAATGTGTTAGCATTATTATCTACATGCTTTAACTCCATTTCTTTCAGCTTTTGCAACACTTCAATATTACATTGAGGACCGCCTATTTCTTCAGTACTGCACATGCGTTGCATAGGAACACTGAGCATTACAAATTCATATATCCAGTCACTAACATCTATATGGCTTTCTGTTCTGGATACATAAAAAACATCAGGATCTTCTTCCAGCTTATTCATCTCATCCGGGTTGTCCACCAGTTTAACAAGCATTTTAAATTCATCCCAGAGATCCATTTGTAAGGGATTACCACACCGGTCACATGTAACGATTGCTTTTCCACCCACTTCAAATTTTAAGATCATAAAGCCAATATTCTTATCCAGTGAAAGCTTTACATTTGCCAGGCCATTGGTAAAGTCTTCGGCTCCTTTTTCTTTAAAAAAGCTATCATCCAGTTCATAGCTAAACTCATGAATTCCCTGCCTTAATCCCACAAAAGCAATCTCAAAAGCCCGTCTGTTAGCCATTGTGTTCCATTTAAAGGACGGCAAAGGTAAGGAAATTTGGTTTTGTTTAAAGAGGGAAATTGCAAATAATCAGTATTCTGTAATTTTAAACTCTATGAAGTTTAGCAAAAGGGGATTAATGTTAGTGAGTTTACTCATTATCAGTGTGTTGATCCACATTTATAGCCAGGATAAAGCCCGGGTTGAAGCTGGCTACAGTAACCAGTTTTATATATATTTTTCCCGGTTATTGCGGAATATTTCAGGCCAGATCCCTTTCAGTGCAGGAGATATTTTATATGGCGCAATTATATTATGGTTTATTTGGAAACTGATCCAAAAGATCTCAATGCGTAAAAAAAGCAAACCTTTAAATCAGCGATATGCTAAGATATTTTTAAGACTATTAATTACCTGTAGTATCATTTACATTGTATTTAATATTTTCTGGGGAATAAATTACAACCGCAAAGGAATAGCCAGCCAGATAGGGATAAAAATAGAAAAATATAGTAAGCAGGAATTAAGGGATATGAATTGTCTTTTAACAGATAAAATTAATTTTACAAAGGAAGCCCTTATCCGGCAAAAAAAACCTTATCCATCAACGCCACAGCTTTTCAATATGGTGTCTGATGCCTATTATAAAATAGAAAGCCAATATCCATTTTTGGCATACAGGCATTCTTCAATAAAATCATCGATGTGGGGCTGGCTTGGAAATTATGCAGGAATTTCCGGATATTATAATCCTATTACGGCAGAAGCACAGGTAAATACATCTATTCCAGCCTTTTTACAACCTTTCGTTGCATGTCATGAAGTGGCGCACCAGGTCGGATATGCCAAAGAAATGGAGGCTAATTTTGTGGGCTATCTTGCTGCGAGTGCATCATCGGATACTTTATTTCACTATTCTGTATATCTTGACCTGCTCGCATATTCAAGCCGTAATTTATATCGGATTGATACGGTTTCAGCTAAATTAAATTATAAGGAGCTAAGCCCTGCCGTTATTAAAGACCTCGAAGAATGGAGACGTTTCAATAAGAAGCATACCAGTCCGGCAGAACCTGTTTTTAAATGGGTATATGGAAAATTTTTACAGGGAAATCAGCAGCCAACGGGAATTTTGAGCTATGATGAAGTTACCGGTTTCATTATTGCTTATTATAAAAAATTCGGAAAAATATGATCAAAGTGTGAGATGTGAGATGCAAGAAATTTTTATTGTGCGCATAATGATATACTAAATTGATCTGGTGTTATCCTGTAAACTGCGCAAAGACTATCATGCTCTATGATCTCTTTCCAATAATTCATACCAATTTTTTCCATTACTTTTAAAGAAGCCCTGTTTTCTTTCACTGCTGTAGCAAGAATGACAGGAAGATTTAATTTATTAAACCCATAATCAATACATGCAATGGAAGCTTCTGTAGCATATCCTTTATCCCAATATATTTTTTTAAAACGATAACCCAGATCTGTATCACCGTTTTCCGGGTGAAATTTTAATCCGCACCATCCCAATAATTCATTTGTTTCTTTTAATACTACTGTTAATCTGCCTGAATTATATTTTTGATACTGATCATAACCTGTAATTAAAGCTTTTGATGCTTCTATGGTTTTAAAAGGCAAATCTCCCGTGTACTTAATAACTTCAAAATCATTATTCAGTTCAAAAAAAAAGGGTGCATCCTCTTCCAGGAACTGTCGAAGTATTAACCTCTCTGTTTCGATACGGATCATAATAAACTTTAAAAGCTGTTTTTCCACATCATGCTTTCTAC
>Ga0136634_10000433_pt1 | contig 19192 bp, 17 predicted proteins | sample AntDrymUQ8332106_2_FD_104654 | JGI IMG/M metagenome (GOLD analysis project Ga0136634, IMG submission 104654) | Polar desert sand microbial communities from Dry Valleys, Antarctica - metaG UQ833 (21.06) | ecosystem: Environmental > Terrestrial > Soil > Desert | place: Antarctica: Dry Valley... | reverse complement strand
GATGACGTGGCCGAGATCACGTGTGCACCCTAGGCCGCAGGGCTGGCGCATCGGGCTTCTGGCGCGTCCCGGCCGGCCCGGGCCTGGCCTCACCTCGCAGCAACACCACCCAGCCGCCCAGCGCAATGAGCGTGAACAGGAACCACTGCACGGCGTACACGAGATGCGGTCCGGAGCTCGGCTCCGGTGACGCACTGACGCGCGGAGGCTCGGCGCCGGTGCCTGCGCCCGGCTCGCCGGGCAGGAGCGCGGCGTACGCGCCGTACACGGGATAGGGCAGGTCGCCGGCGATGTCGTGGACGGCGATCTGCCGGATCTGGCCCTCCGGCAGCCCGGCGGACTCTGCGTCCTCGGTCGTCCCCAGGCGTACGCGCGCACGGACGGCCACCTCGCCGAGCGGAGGACCCGGCACGGCCGGGCTGTCGGTCGCGGTCTCGCCGACGGGCACCCAGCCGCGGTCCACGAGGAGCGCGGGTCCCGCGGCGGTGACGAGCGGCGTGATCACCTCGAAACCCGGGTTGCCGTCGTAGGACTGGTTGCGCAGGAGCAGCTCGTGCTCGACGTCGTACGTCCCGACGACCTCGACCTGCCGCCACTCGAGGTCGGCCGAGGGCGGGTCGCCGACCGACAGAATCTCCTCGACTGGCGCGACGGGATGCGCCAGGCTGGCGGCGACGCCGGCGTTGAGCGCGGCCCGCTCGTCGTGGCGTCGCAGCTGCCAGCGCCCCAACTCGACGAACGTCACCGCGACGACGAGCACGAGCACGGTGAACGCCACCCAGCTCGGCCGTCGCAGCACATGTCCCACTGCTCGACCGTACCCGCGGCCGCTGACGCCTGCCGCTCGCTCGTGCTCGATAATCTCTGTGGTTCGCCGGGCCGGAGGGGGCGTGGGTGAGACCCGACCAGATCGAGCTGCCGACGAGCGCTGCGTGCGCGAGCGCCGAGCGGGTCGCGCAGCGCTATTGCATGCCGTCGCTGCTCAACCACAGCGTCCGCTCGTACGTCTGGAGCGCCGCGATCGGGCGACAGGACGGCATCGACTTCGACGCCGAGCTGCTGTACGTGGCGGCGATGCTGCACGACATCGGCCTCACGGCGGCGTTCGACAACCACGCGCTGCCGTTCGAGGACGCCGGCGGTCACGTCGCATGGGTGTTCGCTGCCGGCGCCGGTTGGACGCCCGAACGCGGCACCCGCGCGGCCGAGGTCATCGAGCGGCACATGTGGCCGGAGGTCGACCCGGCCGTCGACCCGGAGGGTCATCTCCTCGAGGTCGGGACGGGCGTCGACATCTCCGGGCGGCGGACCGACGACATCCCTCCCGAGGTCCGGGACGAGGCGCTCCGCCGTTGGCCGCGATTGGACCTCGCGGACGAGTTCGCCGAGTGCTTCCGCCAGCAGGCGCATCGCAAACCGCACAGCCCCGGCGCTGCCTTCGGCGAGACCGTGGCACTACGACTGCGCGATCATCCCTTCGAACGCCGCTGACGGCGGAGCGGTTCGCAGAATCTGCACCGGGCGGTCGGCACCCAGCGATGCCCCATCGGGTGCGGTCCCGGCGACCCAGGTCACAGGACGGTGAAGCCCGCCGGTAGCCCGCGCCTGCCCGTCAATGCCAACAGCACTTCGGCGGCGTGGCCGCCCTCGACGGCCATGCCACTTGCAAGGGCGATAGCCTCCACCGCCGCGGCCTCGGGCACCTCGACCGGCAGCTCGAGTGCGGTGGCGAGGTCGCAGGTGTGGACTGTGAGCTCGAAGGTCCGCGTGGGGAGGTAGTCGGCAAGGCGCATCCCGCCGACGATGCTCGTCACCAACGCATCCGGGGAGTGACGTGGTACGGAGGGACCGCTGGTACGGAGGGACGGCAAAGCCTTTGAGCCGATCCACCGCAGGGCCGGCTGTCGCGGGGCCGACCCGCGTACGCTGAGGGATTGCACCAGCGTGTCCAACATGGGGAAGGGGTCGCGTGCTCATCGACCGCTTCGGCCGCGTCGCGACTGACCTTCGGGTCTCGCTCACCGACAAGTGCAACCTGCGCTGCACCTACTGCATGCCCGCCGAGGGTCTCGACTGGCTGCCGAAGCCGCAGCTGCTGACGGACGACGAGATCGTACGGCTGGTGCGGGTGGCGGTCGAGCAGCTCGGCGTGACCGAGGTGCGGTTCACGGGTGGTGAGCCCCTGGTGCGCAAGGGCATCGTCGGCATTGTTGAGCGCACGGCGGCCCTGCGCCCGCGCCCGCAGGTCTCGCTGACGACGAACGGTCTCGGGCTCGCTCGCATCGCCGGGGCGCTGGCGGTTGCGGGTCTGCATCGGGTGAATGTCTCTCTCGACACGATCGACCGCGCGGTGTTCGCCGAGCTGACGCGACGGGACAGGCTGCCGGACGTCGTCGCCGGTCTCGAGGCCGCGGCCGCCGCGGGCCTCACTCCCGTCAAGGTCAACGCCGTCCTGATGCGCGGCGTGAACGACGAGGGCGCGGCCAGCCTCCTCGGGTGGTGCCTGGACCGGGGGTACGAGCTGCGTTTCATCGAGCAGATGCCGCTGGACGCCGATCACCGCTGGAGCCGTGACGGGATGATCACGGCTGACGAGATCCTCGAACGGCTCGGCCGGTCCTTCGTGTTGACCCCGGACGACCAGCAGGTGCGGGGGAGTGCCCCGGCCGAGACCTGGCTCGTCGACGGGGGTCCAGGTCGAGTCGGTGTCATCGCCTCGGTCACGCGCCCGTTCTGCGGCGACTGCGACCGCGTACGCCTCACCGCTGACGGCCAGGTGCGCGACTGCCTGTTCGCGCGGGACGAGTCCGACCTGCGCACGGCCCTGCGCGCTGGTGCAACGGACGCGGAGCTCGCGGACCGCTGGCGCCTGGCGATGGTCGGAAAGCGCGCGGGTCACGGCATCGACGACCCGGCGTTCCTGCAACCGGTTCGTCCGATGTCCGCGATCGGCGGCTGACTCCGCCAGTTCGGCAATGTCTCGGCTCTGAGGCGGAGGCGCTGTGGCGCAGGCCTCCCTTACCCTTCGACGCATGGATCCTCTGACCTACGCGTCGTCCGGAGTCGACGTGGAGGCCGGGGACAAGGCTGTCGAGCTCATGAAGCGGTCGGTGCTTCGTACGCGGCGCCCGGAGGTCATCGGTGGCCTGGGCGGCTTCGCCGGCCTGTTCGACGCCGCATCACTCACGTCCATGAACCACCCCGTGCTCGCCACGTCCACCGACGGGGTGGGCACCAAGGTGTCCGTGGCCCAAGCGATGGACATCCACCACACCATCGGCTTCGACCTCGTGGGCATGGTCGTCGACGACCTGGTCGTGTGCGGGGCAGAGCCCCTTTTCATGACCGACTACATCGCCTGCGGAAAGGTGGTCCCCGAACGCATCGCGAGCATCGTCGAAGGGATTGCGAGCGCGTGCGAGGAGGCGGGGGTCGCGCTCATCGGGGGCGAGACCGCCGAGCATCCCGATCTCCTCGGCGCGACCGAGTACGACATCGCGGGGGCCGCCACCGGGGTGGTGGAGCACGCGGACATTCTCGGGCCTGAGCGTGTGCTGGCGGGCGACGTCGTGCTCGCGCTGGCCTCAGCCGGCCTGCACTCCAACGGCTTCGTCCTGGTCGGGCGCGCCATCGACCGCGCCGGCTGGTCGCTGGACCGTGACGTTCCGGAGTTCGGCCGGACCCTGGGCGAGGAGCTGCTTGAGCCGACCAAGATCTACTCCGCGGAGCTGCTAGAGCTGATCCGGACCGCCGGCATCGACGTCCATGCCCTCTGCCACGTCACCGGAGGCGGCCTCGTCGCCAACCTCGCGCGCGCGCTGCCCAGTCACCTGCACGCGCGGCTCGACCGCGCCACCTGGCGACCGCAACCCGTCTTCGGTGTGATCGGCCGGTTGGGCAATGTGCCGGCGAGCGACCTCGAGCGTACGTTCAACATGGGCGTCGGCTTTGCTGTCCTCCTTCCCCGCGACCATGCAGACGCCGCAATTGCCGTGCTCGAGCGTGGTGGCACCCGCTCCTGGGTGGTAGGCGAGGTCACCGCCTGCACCGACGCGGACATCGAGAGCGGGTACGAGGTTGTCCGCGGCACGAAGGGTTGGCACGGCGGCTCGGTCCAGCTGGTGGGCTCCTACCCGCACTGACGCTGCTGTCCCTCCACCGAGCCTGCGGGCGGATGCAATGTGGATCATCGGCGGCTGCCCGCCGTAGTCAGCATCGCGCCGCCCAGCAGGTAGGGCACCAGCGTCGACATGAAGGGGATGGTGAGTCCGAAGGCGGCGCCGGCGGCCACCGCCCCGACAGCTCCAACCCAGGCGGCAGCGGCCGAGCTGACCATCGTGACGCCCGCGAGCGCGAACGAGACAGCAACGATGATGCGGCCGGTGCGCGGTGCCACCAGCCCATCTCGGACCGCTGACCGACTGATCAGCCCGAAGCCGACGTAGCCGAGCACCAGATAGACGACCTGCAGCAGATCCATCAGGACGAGCAGGTACGCCAGGAAGTTGGGTTCGCGGGGCAGGCCGCGCAGATAGACATTGGCCATCCACGCGCTGGCTTCGACGTCGAGCTGGAGTCCCGAGGCACCGGAGAGCACCACTGCCCAACGCGCGACGAGGTTGATCATCCACCCGGCGCTGCCGACGAAAACGGCCAGCAGTCCGAGCACCGCTGCGCGGTCAAGCCGGCTCTGATCGAGGACGAAGTTGGTTGCTGCCACGATCAGTACGACCGCGACGGCCGCCAGCACGGCGGCGTTGAGAAGCATCAGCCCCGGCGCTTCCGCCGTCGGCGGGCCGGTCAACCCGGCGAGGACGAACACCATCGGCCCGGCGAGGACCAGCAGCGAGGCCGGGCGCCGGACACTCGTGGCTCGGCCCAGGGCGCGCAGGCCAGCCCGACGGCGGCTGCGTAGCCCGTCGCCAGCAGCACGAACGTCCAGTCGCCCAGGAAGCCACCGAGGGTGCGAGCCACGATGAGCAGCAGCCCCACCGGCCACGACGCCCAGACGACGACGACCGCGGGTCGTACCCAGACGGCTGTTGTCGGATGGTGCAGCTCCGCGGTGGTTATGAGCGGCTCCGAACGGCATCGGCGAGCACCTCGGGCTGGTTGAGGTACACCTCGTGGTCACTGATGCCGGGCACCGTCCACGTCGGTCGACCCGATAGCTCGGCCAGCCGTTCGGCGATCGCGGCATGCAGTTCGCTGGTCGCCGCGCCGACCGCGACGATGGCCGGCGCGGCGGCGAGGTCATCACCACAGAAGCGGTGCCGCGTGATGATCTCGGCGTCGTCCCGGACGGCAGCCTCGGCATTGCGGCGCATCGCCTCGACGATCGGGTCGTGCAGATCTGCCGTGCCACCGGAGATCGCCATCAACATCAGGTCGTACGCGCCGCTCCAGTCCTTGGGATGTGCCTCGAGATGAGCGCGGACCGGAGCCATGATCAGCTCGTGAAGTTGGTCGGCGTCGGGTAGCACCCGTACCGCCGCTGGCTCCCACGCGATCGCCTCGGTGACCAGGTCGGGATGGCTGGACGCCAGGGCGAGCGCGAGAACGCCACCAGAGCTGAAGCCCAGCACACGGACGGGGTCCGCGCTGCTTGCGCGGATGAGGTCGGCGGCGTCTTCGACGTGGCGGGGCACGCCGCGGTCCGGCCACCGTTCGCGGGAGCTCTTACCGGTGCCACGCCGGTCGTATGTGATCGCGGTGAAGCCGCGCTCTGCCAGGGCTTCGGCCTGAGGTGCCAGCAAGGCGGCATCCTCGCCACCACCGTGCATCAGCAGGATCGGCGGCCCACTGCCGGTATGCACGACGTGTAGGTCTGCTGAAGGGGTCATGTAGGGCTAGCCTTTCGTTTAACTAGCCGTCTATTGAATATGCCGTAAGAGAAGGCAATGGCCCACGGTGCGCAACCGCGTTCCTACGACTCGACCGGACGCCGAGCTCAGGCGCTCGTCAACCGAGCCAGGATCCTGGCGGCGGCACGCAGCCTGTTCATCGCCCAAGGATTCGCCGCCACGTCGGTGGCGGCTATCGCAGCCGCTGCCGGTGTGTCCGGCCCCACGGTCTTCGCCGCGTTCGGCTCGAAGGTCAACCTGCTGAAGGAAGCTGTCGAGACGACGCTCGTGGGCGACACCGAGCCGGTGCCGATGGCGGCGCGGGCGGAGATGCAGCACGTGCACGCGGCGGAGACGGCCGCGGAGGTGCTGGACCGACTGGCCGAGCTGGTCGTCAGTCGCGGCAGCGCTGTCCAGCCGATCTTCGCCGTCATGTACGCCGCCCGGGACGGGTCGCCGGAGATCGGCGCGTTGATCGACCTGCTCGAGGAGCAGCGATTGTCCGGCGCAACCGCGCTGGCACGTACCGTCGCGGCGCGCACGGGCGCGGACGACCCCGACCTGGTCGCGGACCTGCGGGACTGCATCTGGGCGTGCATGTCGCCGGCCTTGTACGAAGCGTTCGTGGTCAGACGCGACTGGTCGCCCTTGCGCTACCGGGTGTGGCTGCGCGCAGCCCTGCAGATCCCGCTGGACGCAGCGACCTGACGCGGGTGTAGCAGCGCTGGTCGGCGCGCCGCTCGCGCCCGTGCGCTGAGCCTCAGGCGCGGGGCTCCTCCTCGTACACGATCGTCGGACGTCGCACGGGCGGGGCCTCGATCCCCAGCAGGTGGGGGTCGGCCATCCGGGGTGCCTCGGGCGCAGGTTCCCGGCCGCCGTTGGCGATGACCACAGCGAGGTAGGGCAGGACGACCGCGGCAGCGAAGAAAAACCAGCGGAACGGGCTGGGCGTCACGATCGCGAGCAGGAAGCACGCGGTGCGGATGCCCATCGAGAGCAGGTACCGCGTCTGGCGCGCCTTGATGTCCTCGCTCAGGCTTCGGCGCGCACCCGTGATCTTGTGGATGTCGGCGGGCCGGGAGGTCATGGCTTCACCGTACGTCCGGCGGGCTGCGAAGCCGATAGCCTGCCGCGCGGCGCTGACGACACCGCACGTGACCACGTATCGGTGGCTGCGGGTGGTCTCACGTGGCATCGACGCCACGTGGGAGCACACTTGGCCACGTGTCGTCGGGGCCGGCCGTGAGACGCGATGCGTACGCCCACATGGGGGACCCAGCCGCGTCCGACACGTGAGGAGTGCGCATGGGCCGATCAGTCCTCGTGACGGGTGGCAATCGCGGGATCGGCCTCGCGATCGCAATGGCTTTTCGCGACGGCGGCGACGATGTCGCCATCACGTATCGCAGCGGCGAGCCGCCCGAGGGTTTCACTGCCGTACGCGCCGATGTCACGGACATGTCTTCGGTCGAAGCGGCCTTTGCGGATGTGGAGGCGGCGCAGGGACCGGTCGAGGTGCTGGTCGCCAACGCCGGCATCACCCGGGACACGCTCCTGCTGCGTATGAGCGAGGACGACTTCGCCGCGGTGCTCGACACCAACCTGACCGGCGCGTTCCGGGTCGCGAAGCGAGCGTCCAAGAGCATGCTCCGCGCCCGTCGCGGGCGCATCATCTTCATCTCCTCGGTCGTGGGCCTGCTCGGCTCGGCGGGCCAGGTCAACTACGCGGCCAGCAAGGCCGGCCTGGTGGGCATGGCCCGCTCGATCGCGCGCGAGCTCGGGTCCCGCAACATCACCGCGAACGTCGTCGCGCCCGGCTTTGTCGAGACCGAGATGACGGCTGCGCTGGCAGAGGAAACCCAGGCGTCGTACAAAGGCCAGATCCCGCTCGGCCGCTTCGCCAGCGCCGCGGAGGTGGCCGGGGTCGTACGGTTCCTCGCCAGCGACGAGGCTGCGTACATCACCGGCGCCGTCATCCCAGTCGACGGTGGCCTGGGCATGGGCCACTGACACCGGTCGATCTACACGCCCGGCAACCGGCGCGAGCGAGTCCTAGTCAGGGCTGCCCCCAGATCCAGGGTGCGATCAGGTTCGTGAGTTGCAGGCGAGTGGCCGGGGCGGCCGCGCCCGATAGCCTCCCTACGGTCCCAGCGGGGTCGTCGGTTTCGGGCGCCCGGCTCGACCGGAGCGAACAGGCGTCGTACGAGGCGTCGGAGAGGCGGGGCGAATGGCCGGGTTGTTGGAGGGCAAGCGCATCCTCGTGACGGGGGTGCTCACGCCGGATTCGATCGCGTTCTACGTCGCCAGGATCGCGCAGGAGCAGGGCGCGCAGGTCGTGCTGTCGTCGTACGGGCGGGTCATGCGGCTCACCACGCGCACTGCCGGCCGGCTCCCGGTCGAGGTGCCTATCGTTGAGCTCGACGTCGCCAACGACGAGGATCTCGCCGCTCTCGCCGACCGAGTCCGCGAGCACGTGGACGGGCTCGACGGCGTCGTGCACGCGATCGGGTTCGCGCCGCAGGCCGCGCTCGGCGGGAACTTCCTCAACACGAGCTGGGACGACGTCGCCACGGCCCTGCGGGTCTCCACCTACTCGCTGCCAGCCCTCGCCATGGCGTGCCGGCCCCTGTTCAACGGGTCGGCGTCGATCGTCGCGCTGGACTTCGACGCCCGGGTCGCCTGGCCCAAGTACGACTGGATGGGTGTCGCGAAGGCGGGCCTCGAGTCGGCTGCGCGCTACCTCGCCCGCGACCTCGGCCCGGAGGGCGTACGCGTGAACCTCGTCGCGGCCGGGCCGCTGCGGACGATGGCGGCCAAGAGCATCCCGGGCTTCGACGAGTTCGAGGTGGTATGGAGCACCCGCGCGCCGATCGGGTGGGACCTCGACGACCCGACCCCCGCTGCGCAGGCGTGCGTCGCGCTGCTGTCGGACTGGTTCCCGCGCACGACCGGCGAGATGGTGCACGTCGACGGCGGCGTCCATGCGATGGGCGCCTGACCCGATGGGCTGCCGACACCAGTGGGTGGCGCTGTGCCATTCCCCGTATGGCACGGGGTGGCCCCGTGCCATTCCTATGAGCACGGGGCCACCCCGTGCCAAAGGGCGAATGGTGCGACGTCGCCCGGGGGCGGGCCGATGAGCGAGACACCGGCGAAGGTCGAGGCGGCTCTTGCCCACCGCGAGCCGGAGCGGGCGTCGAGCTTGATCGAGCTGCGGGTGCTCGACGGGCCGAACCTCTATTTTCCCCGCCCGACGATCAAGCTGACGCTGGACATCACGCCGCTGCTCGGAGCCACCGAGGCGGAGGCGCGTGCGCTGGCACGGCGGCTCAACCTCCGTAACGTACGTCCCGGCCCGATCGACAGCGGGCAGCGCCAGCGCTTCGCCGCCAGGGCCGTCGCGCGGCTCGTACGGCTCGTCGCGCGGGGGGCCGGCACGACGCGGCTCGCTGTGCGCAGCCGCCCCACCGCAGACGTGCACCGGCTCGTCGTCGCCTACCCGTGGCGCCACCTCGGCAAGGCCAGGGCGTACGGCGAGGCGGTCGCGACGGTGCTCGACTCGATGCCCGCGGCTGACTTCGACCAGGTGGTGCACGACGTGGCGGCGCTGGTCAGAGACGCACCGGCGGGGGAGTCACCGAGCCTGCTCAGGCCACGCGTACCTGTGGTCGCGGTCACCGGCACCAACGGCAAGACCACGACCTCGCGCATGATCGCCCACATGGGCCGCTGCGCGGGCCTGCGCGTCGGCTGGTCGAGCACCGACGGTGTGTACGTCGACGGCGTGCTGGTCGAGGCCGGAGACTATTCCGGCCCGAGCGGCGCGGGCCGCGTCCTGGCCGACCCAGGCGTCAAGCTGGCCGTCACCGAGACCGCGCGCGGCGGCATCCTGCTGCGCGGCATGGGCGTCGCGTACAACGACGTCTCGGTCGTCACCAACATCTCCGCCGACCACCTGGGTCTGCAGGGCATCGACACGCTCGACCAGCTCGCCGAGGTCAAGGCCGTGATCACCAAGGTCACGAAGCCGACGGGCTGGGTCGTGGTCAACGGCGACGACCCGAGGACCTTCGCCATGCGGCTCGGATCGCCGGCGCAACCCTTCGTGTTCTCCCGCGACCCGGGGTCGCCCGCGCTGCGGGCCGCACTCGATGAGGGCGGCCGGGCCGCGACTGTCATCGACGGCGACATCGTCGTGCTCGACCGCAACTCCGACCCGACGCACCTGACGCCGGTCGTCGACGTGCCCATGACCCTGGCAGGCCTGTCCCACTTCAACGTGGAGAACGCACTGGCCGCCGCGGCCGCCGGGCTGGCCGTCGGGCTGGCGCGAGATGCAGTCGTCGAAGGGCTGCGCAGCTTCCGTCCGGACCCCGAGCACAACCCCGGTCGCATGAACATCTACAGCGCGCGTGACGTCACCGTCGTGGTCGACCTGGCTCACAACGAGGCCGGGCTCGACGCGCTGCTCGAGGTGATGGCCGGCCTGCGGGCGCCGGGAGCGCGCCTGCTGCTCGCGCTCGGCACGGCCGGCGACCGTACGGACGAGATCCTCACCGCGCTCGGCGAGATCGGCGCGCGGGGCTCAGACTCGATGGTCATCGTGCACAAGGAGCGCTACCTCCGCGGTCGCGCCACGACCGACCTCGACGAGCTCTACCGCGACGGCGCTGCTGCGGTCGGCGTCCACGACGTTCCGACGTACGGCTCCGAGCTCGAGGGTCTGGTCGTGCTCATGGAGACGGCAGCAGCCGGTGACGTGATCGGCCTGATGTGCCACGCGGATCGCGAGGCGGTGGACGCCTTTCTGCGCGGGCAGGGTGGCAGCGTGGACCACCCCGAGACCGTACGTGCCAAGGTGCTCGCCGCGGCCAGTTGACGGAAACTCCGCCGACGCAGGCCCTTGTGAGCAGTCGGTGCATGCGGGATGATCCCGACGTCGACATGATCAACTCGGGCGTCGACTCTCGCGTCGGGCGCCCTGAAGCCGCCCCACCGCGGCAACCATCGGGGGTTCCTCCATGCGCGTACCGCGATCTCGTCCGTCTGCCGTCGCAGTCACGTCCGCCGCTCTCCTGGGCGCCCTGCTGCTCGCGCCGACCGGCGCCACGGCTGCCGACGAGCGCACCACCGCGCGGCCGGCCAAGATCGCGACCGAGCTGGTCTCGCTGTTCAAGGATGAGGCGGCGCAGGACTTCTGGGTGCAGCTGAACGTACGTGCTGACAACGCTGGCGCCCGCGTCATGTCCGACTGGAACGCCAGGGGCGCCGCGGTCGCCGCCAACCTTAGATCCGTCGCCGCCGCGTCGCAGGCGCCTGTCCGCGAGCTGCTTGAGCAGCAGGGCGTGGCGTACGAGTCGTTCTGGATCAGCAACGCGATCAAGGTCACGGGAGGCTCCGAGGCGCTCGCAGCCGAGCTCGCCGCGTTGGCCGTCGTCGCGCAGGTGTTCCCGCCGGTGGACTACGTGCAGGAGGAGCCGCTGCAGGGCACGGCACAGCCGCGGGTCGACGCCGTCGAGTGGGGCATCGCCGACATCAACGCAAACGACGTGTGGGCGCAGTACGGCTTCACCGGCGAGGGCATCGTGATCGCCAACATCGACACCGGTGTCGAGTACGACCACCCGGCGCTCGTCGAGCAGTACCGCGGCAACCTCGGCAACGGCCAGTTCGACCACAACTACAGCTGGTACGACGCTGCCGGTGACAGCCCGAACTTCCCCGCCGACACCGACCTCCACGGCACCCACACCATGGGCACGATGGTCGGCGACGACGGCGGCGCCAACCAGGTCGGCGTCGCGCCGGGCGCGCGGTGGATCGCCGCGAACGGCTGCTGCGTCGGCGACACCGCCGCGCTCGCCTCGATGCAGTGGATGCTCGAGCCGACCGACCTGCAGGGCAACAACCCTGATGCGTCCAAGCGCCCGAACATCGTCAGCAACTCCTGGGGCGTCTCGACTGTGCCGACCGACCCGTTCGGCGACGACATCCAGCAGGCGTGGATCGACTCGGGGATCTTCGCGACCTGGTCCAACCGCAACCTCGGCCCCAGCTGCGACTCGACCGGCTCACCGGGCGGCCGCGTCCTGAGCTACTCCTCCGGCGCGTACGACATCAACCACGTCATCGCCGACTTCTCCTCGCGCGGGCCGGGTCAGGACGACGTCATCAAGCCCAACCTCTCCGGCCCCGGTGTCGACGTCCGCTCCTCCGTGCCCGGCGGCTACGACGTCCTATCCGGCACCTCGATGTCGACACCTCACACCGCCGGCACCGTCGCGCTGCTGTGGTCGGCGGCTCCGACGCTCATCGGCGACATCGACGGCACCCGCGAGATCCTCGACCAGAGCGCCGTCGACGTCGATGCGCTGGAGTGCGGCGGCACGGTCGATGACAACAACGTGTTCGGCGAGGGCCGCCTCGACGCGCTCGCGGCCGTGGCCTCGGCACCGATCGGTGACAGCGGGACGGTCTCCGGCACCGTCACCGACGCGGCCACGGGCGACCCGATCGCGGGCGCGACGGTTCACTTCTCCGGGCCGTCGGACCGTGACGTCGTCACCGCGGCTGACGGCAGCTTCGAGGTGCTTTTGCAGGTCGGCACGTACGACGTGGAGGTCAGCGCGTTCGGGTACGTCTCCGAGAGCGAGGTCGTCGAGGTCGCAAAGGACGAGACCGTCACCCTCGACGTCACGCTCGTGGCCGCGCCGTCGTACAGCCTGGCCGGCCGGGTGACCGATAAGAAGACAGGCGAGCGGCTTTCGGACGTCACGGTCGAGGTGGAGGGAACGCCGCTCGAGACGACGACCAACGCCAAGGGTCGCTACACGTTCGCCGAGGTGCCGGCGGGCACGTACGACGTCACAGCCACCGGCGATGGCTGCTACCTGCCGCGCACGAAGACCGTCGTCATCGACGGCGTCCGGCAGCGCCTGGCACCGCTCGCGACGGATGAGAAGAAGAAGTTCAAGCTCAAGGCCGTGTCGGACAGTGCAGGCAACACCTGTCGGACCGAGCCGTCGGCGTATGCACAGGGCGACACCGCGTTGGCGCTGACCGGTGACGATGCGGTCACGACGGTCGCGCTGCCGTTCGACTTCCCGTTCTACGGCGCGGCGTACGACAGCGTGGAGGTTTCGACAAACGGCCACCTGCGCTTCCTGCCGACGTTCGACGCGGCGTACGCCAACCAGCTGCTGCCCGACCCGACGCCGCCGAACGCGGTGGTCGCAGCGCTGTGGGACGACCTGGTCGTGGACGCCTCATCGACACTGTGGACCGGCGCCGGCGCCGGCTCGTTCACGGTGGAGTACCGCAACGTCACGTTCTACGGCGCCCTGCTCACAGAACGCGTGGACGTCGAGGTCACGCTGTTCGACAGCGGCGAGATCCTCCTCGCCTACCGCGGCATCGACCAGGCGTCCGGCCTCGAAGCTGGCAGCTCCGCGACCGTCGGCATCGAGAATGCGGACGGCACCATCGGCCTCATGTACGCGTCGTACCAGCCGGTGCTCGAAGACGCCACCGCGATCCGGTTCATGCCCGGGTCGTAGCCGACCGTGATGTCCGGCGTCACCATCTCCAGCCGGCGTGCATCAAGCGCGCCTCGGCCATGAGGCGGTGGGTGGGGCCTGGCTCCTCGACGAGCTGACCCACCAGGCGGCACGCTTCGTCGAGCGTCTGCTGGTAGGCGAGTGCCACCGCTCGGGAGTGATGACCGTCGGCGAAGTTGCGCCCCGGTTGCTGGTCGAGTGCGTTGATCTCGGCGGCGAGCCGACCCAGGCGCTGCTGCAGCTCCACCGCCTGGTACGCGCTGGGCGGTGCCTCAGGCGGCGCACCCGGGAGCCGGCGGCGTAGACGTTCCATCAGGTCTCGCACCGGTCACCTCCCGCCACCTCAGCGGCCTCATCAGTGAGTTGCCAGCGTACGTCCCGTCGCCCCCCTCGGCGAGCGCGTTCCCGCGCGGCGGAATGCGCTCGTCTCGCTGCACCTGGGTCGAAGATCGCACGTCATGGCGTGATCGCCGGTGGGAGGAAGCTCAGCTCGCGGCACGAGTCGGCCTCACATGCCGCGTAGTCGCCCAGGTAGTCGTTCAGCTCGCCCTTTTCGGCCTTCGTCAATGCGGGCCACAGATTGGTCAGCTCGAACGGGTCGCCGAGCAGATCGTAGAATTCTCCGTTGCGTTCGCCCGGTGCCTTGGTGTCCAGAGTCGAGTAGTCGACGTACAGGTAGGTCGAGGTGCGGAATGCCATATACCGCGTCGGTTCCTCTTTGAGGGTCTTGATCGAGTCGGGGTCCTCCCGAAAGGTCGCGGCTTCCTCGGGTCCTTCCTCGTGCTCGATCAGGGTGGCTCGCTCCACCGGCTCGAGCGCGCTGTCGGTGATCATCGGCTCGAGGCTCTGACCATCGACGGGTGGCATTGTCACGCCGGCGATGTCCAGCAGTGTCGGCAGCACGTCGACGTTCGAGGCGACGAAGCTGCGCTGCGTCGGTGTCGTCCCACCGGGCGGAGCGACGATGAATGGCAGCCGCACGTCGTGGTCGTACGCCGTCTGCTTTCCGGAACGCAGCGCATGCTCGCCCAGGTGGTAGCCGTTGTCCGAGCCGAAGAAGACGTACGTGTTGTCGGCGAGCCCCGCCGCCGAGATCTCGTCCCGCACCCGCCCGAGGAGATCGTCGACGCCTTGCGCCATCTGCACCTGCTGGACGAACTCGTCCAGTGCGGTGGCCACTTCCTCCTCCGTCATTGGTTCGGTGGGCGCCCATTTCGGCGCGTCCGTGGCAATGACGTTGAAGTTCTCCGCGCGTGCGTCCTCGTCGGCAAGCGGTGCACACCCGCCGTCCACCGGGTCTCCGCAGTCGCCGAGCTCGAACTCCGGCTCTCCCCAGCTCGGCGGCCGGTTCGGCGAGGCACTGCGGTCCCGGGGAGCAGGCGGGAACCGATAGGAGTCGGGCTGCTGCAGGTCCTTTGCCGGGCGAGCGGAGTGGACCGCGTTGGGCGTGAGGAGCAGGAAGAAAGGCCCGTCGCCTGAGCGCTCGAGGAACTCACTCGCCCGATCGCCGAGCACGTCCGTGCGGTAGTCCTCTGGCTCGGTGCCGTACGTGTCCCGGTCCGTGACGCCGTCGACCCCGTCCAGGGTCGTGTAGTCGAAGTACCGGTCGCTGCCGTTGAAGGCGAACCATTCGTCCCAGCCGGGTGGAACGAAGTCGCGGGGATAGTCGGGCGGGTCGACGCCGTCGGTGTCGCCCGCAATCTGGTACTGGTTGAGATACTTCCCGAGCAAACCCGTCCGGTAGCCCGCGTCCTTGAGATAGATGCTCAACGAATCGTCGAGGTAGCCGTGGGCGAGGAACTGCCCGAACCCGCCGAGCGGCCACGTGTTGGTGAGCACCTCGTGGTTGTGCGGGTACTTCCCCGTGAACATCGTCGTTCGAGAGGGACAGCACTGGGAGTTGCTGGTGATGAACTGCTCGAATGACACCCCCTCCCCGGCCAGCTCGGCCAGCTCCGACATGTACGGCGTGACCGCTTTCGACAGGTCGTCGGCGAGGATGAACACGATGTTGGGCGGTGTGTCGGCGTTGCCCGCCCGCGGTTGTGACTCAGGAGGCGCCGGCACAGCAGCCGTGATGAGCAGCAACGCCGTCGCGCACAGCAGCGCCCGTAGATACCTGGTCATGACGCTCCCTCGCCGCGGCGGTCGTCACCGCACTCTGCCGAGATTCTGGACGTATCGCCACGTGAATACTCGTCACGCGCCGAGTAGAGGTCACCCAGAGCGCTGACGCAAGGCGAGACAACCGACTCAGGTCCGGCCCGTGTCGTCGCCCCGCTTGGGCTGCCTACCAGCAAAGCTCTTCACCAGTCGAGCTTGGCGGCGCGAAGTCCCTCGATGCTCAGCTCGGCCCACTCGTCCTCCTCATCGCCTGTCGGGCTGACGCCGTACCCCCGCTCCAACTCTGCGTCCACCTGCTGGGCGCGCCGTCGCGCAAGCCACTCGTGAACCGCGATGCGGACTACCTCAGCCCGCGATCGGTAGCGCCCGGAAACCACCTGGTCGATTTCAGCGATAGCGTCATTGCCGATCTGGAAACCGATTCTGCGCATCAGCCGACCGCGACAGTCGCCTCGACGTCGGGGTCGATGGCGTCGTCGCTGTGCACACCTGCCTGGGCGTGGTGGGAGACGGTCTCGAGCTCGGCCATGACCGCGCGGTGCTTGTCGACGCACAGCACGACGAGGTCGCCCGGGTTGGCGCGGCCCATGCAGTGGCGTACGGCGTCGATCTCGTCGAGCACCATTTCCAGCTGCTTGCACCGTCCGCCCGCCGCCATGGTGGCGTGGACGCCCTCGGCCACGAGACCCGCGACCTCACCTCGGGCGCGGCCGCGCAACGCGGTGTCCTCGCGCACCACGACGACGTCGAAGTGCTCGGCCGCGATCGCGCCGAGCTCGCGCATGTCGTCGTCGCGGCGGTCGCCCGCGGTGGCGATCATTCCGATACGAGAGGGCTTTCCGAGCTCGGCGGTCTGGGCGAAACTCGCGGCCAGCTCCTCGACGAAGTCCCCGAGCGCGCGCATACCGGGAGCGTTGTGGCAGTAGTCGACGATCACAGAGATGCCGTTGACGTCGACCTGGTTGAGCCGCCCGGGGGAAAGGTAGTAGTCGGTGCTGAAGGTCCGCAAACCCTGCCGGATGTCGTGCAGTGGTGCACCGGCCGCGAACGCAGCACCGGCTGCGGCCATGGCGTTCTGGACATTCATCTTCGCCCGGCCCCCGAACGTCGCGGGGAGCAGATGTGTCCATGCGAGCTGCAACGAGCGCCTGCCATGGCGGATGACGATCATGTCGCCGAGCTCGCTGTGGTCGAGCACGACCGCGCGCCCGCCGTGGCGGCAGTGGTCGTCGATCATCTCCCGGACCTCGGTCCCCGACGGCTGCATCGAGAACCAGATCACGTCGCCGGACGACGACCGGCTCATGGCACGTACGAGCTCGTCGTCGGCGTTGAGGACGCTGAAACCGTTGCGCGGCACGGCTTCCACGATGACCCGCTTGACCGCGGCCAGCTGCTCCAGAGTGTCGATCCCTCGCAGTCCCAGGTGATCCGGCGCGACGTTGAGCACAACCGCCACGTCGTTGCGCTCGTATCCCAAGCCCTCACGGAGGATCCCGCCGCGAGCGACCTCGAACACCGCGAAGTCCACGCGCGGGTTCTGCAGGACCATGCGCGCCGACTTGGGCCCGGATGCATCGGCGCGGATCACGAGCCGCTCGTCGATCACGACGCCGTCGGTGGAGGTCATGCCGACCTTGTTGCCCATTCCCTTGAAGACATGGGCGATCATGCGGCTGGTGGTGGTCTTGCCGTTGGTGCCGGTGACCGCGACGATCGGGATCCGGCTGGGTGAGCCCGGCGGGAACAGCGAGTCGACGACGGGCTTCGCGATGAACTGCGGGTCGCCGATCGTCGGGTGCGTGTGCATCCGGAAGCCGGGTGCCGCGTTCACCTCGCAGATCGCGCCGCCGGTCTCGCGTACCGGCTCGGAGATGTCCGGCGAGATGAAGTCGATGCCCGCGACGTCCAAGCCCACGACGCGGGCGGCCTCCTCGGCGATGTCGATGTTGTCGGGGTGCGCCTCGAACGTACGGTCGATCGAGATCCCGCCCGTCGACATGTTGCCGGTGAGCGTCAGCTTGACCATCACGGCCGCGCCCGGGGCGTCGTCCATCTCGAAACCCTGCGCTTGCACCAGGGCGACTGCAGCGTCGTCGACCTTGATGCGGGTCAGGACCTTCTCGTGCCCGACACCGCGACGAGGGTCGGCGTTGGTCTCGTCCACCAGCTCGCGTACGGAATGGACCCCGTCGCCGATGACGTGTGCGGGCATCCGCTCGGCGAGGGCGACCATCTTGCCGCCGATGACGAGAACCCGGTAGTCCTTGCCCGTGACGTAGGACTCGACGATCACCCAGCCGCGACGGGACTGGTCCTCGGCGACCACGAAGCCGTCTCGCACCGACTGCTCGTCGGTGAGGTTGAGCACGACGCCGCGGCCGTGGTTGCCGTCGAGGGGTTTGACGACGACCGGGTAACCGATGCGCTTTGCGGCTGCTGCGGCCTGGTCCGAGGTGCGTACGGACTCCGACTTGGGCACCGGTAGACCCGCCGCGGCGAGCAGTCGCGTGGTGAGGTCCTTGTCGCTCGCGATGTCGACAGCGAGCGCACTCGTGTTGGAGGTCATCGTGGCGCGTATGCGCTTCTGGTGGACACCCTGGCCGAGCTGGACGAGGGAGCCCTCGTTGAGCCGGAGGTAGGGGATGTCGCGGCTCGCGGCCTCTTCAATGATTGCAAGGGTTGACGGGCCGTACGCGGTGCGCTCGGCCCGAAGCAGGAAGTCCTCCAGCTCGGTCGCGAAGTCGAAGTCGGGGTCGTCCTGCACGAGGTCGTTGACGAGGCGGACCGCGAGGCGGCCTGCGCTGAGGGCGACGCGCTCGTCGGCATAGCCGTAGATGACGTTGTACTGCCCGCGCGGCCCTGCGCTGCGCGTCTTGCCGCGGCGGATGTCCGCGCCGGTTTCCTGCTGCAACTGCAGGGCAACGTGCTCCGCGACGTGACCCAGCCAGGTGCCTTCGTGCAGGCGGGCGGCGAAACCACCCTTGTGACCGCGCGAGCAGGTGTGGCGCCCGACGCCCGGCAGGAGCTCGAGCAGGCGCTCGGTGAAACCGGGCAATGCGGAGGTCGGGTAGTCCTCGAGCGAGCCGAGGTCGACGAGCAAGTGGATCGCAGGGTCGTACGACCAGATGTTCGGCCCGCGGTAGACCCTCGTCTCGAGGACTCGGAGGTCGGGCTGGGCCGGACCCACCGGGGTGGGCCGTTCGGTCTCGATCACGTCGACTCCTGATCATCCGCTGCCGCCGAACCCGTTGCTTGCCCCGTTGTACCAGGCTGCCCGCGGGCGCGCGGCCGGCGAGGCACGGAGCTCGCATCCTCGCGCGATATCCGACGGGCGAGGCGACGCATCTCGGCCTCGGTAGCGGCGATCTCGGCCCGCTCGGCTGAGGGGACCGCGGCGGGAACGCCGTACAGGCAGCGGTTCGTCATGTCGAAGCGGGTGCCCGCAGGGAGCACATGGATGACGGCTCCGGAAACGAGGATCGGCTGGCTGCTCCTCGCGGTTGGCGCGGACGTCACCGCGTCGGTCGCGTCAAGGACGGTCACGGCGCCCTTGCCGGCGACCTCCATCACCCCGTCGGTGATCATCGCGGCGGTGTCCTCGTCGATGCCGAGGCCGAGCAGGCTGGGGGACTGGGCGATCAGATAGAGCAGCCGGCCGTACCGGTC
>Ga0136634_10000432_pt1 | contig 19193 bp, 18 predicted proteins | sample AntDrymUQ8332106_2_FD_104654 | JGI IMG/M metagenome (GOLD analysis project Ga0136634, IMG submission 104654) | Polar desert sand microbial communities from Dry Valleys, Antarctica - metaG UQ833 (21.06) | ecosystem: Environmental > Terrestrial > Soil > Desert | place: Antarctica: Dry Valley... | reverse complement strand
GATGGTGCAGCCCTCGAGCGTGGACGTGCGGCTCGACCGTTACTTCCGGGTGTTCGAGAACCACCGCTACCCGCACATCGACCCTGCCGAGGACCAGCCCGACTTGACCCGGCTGATCGAGAGCGCGCCGGACGAGCCCTTCGTGCTGCACCCGGGGGAGTTCGTCCTCGCCTCGACGTACGAGGTCATGACATTGCCCGACGATATCGCCGGGCGGCTGGAGGGCAAGAGCTCCCTCGGGCGGCTCGGACTGCTCACGCATTCGACGGCCGGTTTCATCGACCCGGGCTTCTCCGGGCATGTCACGCTCGAGCTGTCCAACGTCGCGACGCTCCCGATCAAGCTCTGGCCCGGCATGAAGATCGGCCAGCTGTGCCTGTTCCGGCTATCGTCCCCGGCGGAGCACCCGTACGGCTCCGCGGTGTCAGGCTCTCGATACCAAGATCAACGAGGCCCGACAGCGTCAAGGTCACACCGGAACTTCTACCGCGCCGATGTCTCCGCGTGAGTGGCGTCAGGACGTCTTCACGAGGCGCAGCAGGCCCTGCCCACCGATATCCGTGCGGCTCCGGCGTCCCGGCGCGGGAGCAGGAGGCGGGTTCGTCGGTGTCGCCCGGGCGCAACGGCACGCGACGTCCATCACCCAGGCGGTGCTAGCGCCCTGCGGGCGGCCGGCGCTGGTAAGCCAGATCTCGGCGAACGCGGCGACGGTGGCCTCCTGTGCAGCTGGCCCGTCCTGCGTGATGGCGAGCGCCAACGCGTACAGCGGCCTGCTGATGAGGTCGTAGAGGTCACCCGCGCCGGAGGTGCGGTGGGCGGCGATCGCGGTCAGCGCGTGACCGACGCGAGCATCCAGGCAGTCCGAAGCTCGCGAACGAGCGGCAAACGGGAGCACCGTCGCCGTCGGCCGTGCCGCGGTGTCGTGCAGCGAGCATGAAGTCGCCACGTCCGGGACGACGCGGACCGAGCCGGCTCGATATGCCGCCCGCCGTGAAACCGCGTCTCCGGTCAGCGCTTCGTTGGGAACCGGGGCCCCGACAGCTTTGCCCTGGAGATGTATGGGGCTTTTACGCATGATTGAGCAGTCTACAACGTATCGTAACTCTCTGCAATAAAACGATCGCTGCTAGTAATATGTCACGCGAGCAGCGTAGAGACGGCGATGGAGTCGTCGAGGATGCCCGCAGCAACCAGACTGAGTGCCTGACCGGTGCGTCGGGCGTAGGACCGCATCAGTGTGAACGCCTCGCCCACGGTCACGCCGCCACGCTCGGCGAGCATCCCCTTGGCCTGTTCGAGGAGGACGCGGCTGTTGAGCGCGGTCTGCAACTGCTCGGCCAGAACTTCGCGCTCGGCGACCGCGCGACGCTGCAGGAGACCGATGGTGGCGACATCCGCCATCGCCTGGCCCAGGTCGATCTCCGCCGCGCCCAACAGATCCGTACCGACGGTGAACAGGTTCATCGCGCCGACCACATCTCCGCGGAGGCGGAGCGGGAGCACATGACACATCCTGAACTGAAGGGACAGAGCTGCCGCGGCGAACCCGGGCCATCTGTCCGTGGAGCGCGCCAAGTCGACGTTGACGAGGAGCTGTCCGGTGCGGAGGCAGTCGATGCACGGACCCTCGTTGTGCTGCACCGCGTAGGACTCGACCGTGGCGGCCGCCTCGGTCGATGACGCCATCGTGCGCAACTCACCGCGTTGGTCGGCGAGCATGATTCCGGTCGCATCCACCGGAAGGAGCTCGACCGTGTTGTCCGCAAGACTGTGGAGGAACTCCACAACATCGAACTCGGCGACCAACGTGTCAGCCAGCTGGACAAAAACCTCTGCGAGACGCTGTTCACGTAGCACGGCGGCCTCCCTTTACCGAGAATAATTTTAGCGCTTGCCGCGGACGACCGCGACCCTCCGATCCGTCGGGCAACGTCGGCACCGGTCTCACTTCTCCAGCCGAAGGCGCCGAGCGACGACGTCGTTGGCGACATCGATGACGAGCCGCTCCGCTGCGTACGCGTAGGCCCGGAGCAATGCGAGCGAATGGGCCAGGGACAGCTCGAGCTGTGCCGCGGTCATACCGGTGGCCTGGTGCACCTCGGCGTGGTAGTCCATGGGCTCGGCTGTGTGCAGTTGCATGACATCTGTCGCGGCATCAGTCTGCAGATGCAGCAGGATCACCGTCGCCGCATCGGCGTACGAGAGCGCGTCGGTGAGGTCTTCCCGTTCCAGCGACCCGGGAGAGTCGCGGTACAGGTCGAGGACACCCAAACGGATGCCGCCGACCTGCAGGGGAAGGGCGAAAATCGCCCGGATGCCGGCGTCGATGGCACCCGCGGTGAAGGCCGGCCAACGCGCCATTCCCGTGCGCGCAAGATCGGCCTGCAGCACAGGGCTCCCCATAGCTGAGCTGTCCACGCACGGTCCCTCACCGAGGCTGAACTGCAGCTCCTCCATGACCCGCGCGGGTCCGTCGGTCGCGGCGAAGGTGCCGGCCGGACCGTCGTCCGTCATCCAGGCAAGGCCCGCACCCGTGACGGGGAGGTCGGCCGCACATGAGGTGACGAGACGGTGGGGGAGGGTGGTTCCGTCGGGACTGCCCGCCATCACATCCGCAAGGATCTGCGCAACTCGGGCGGCGGACACCGGCCTTCTCCTCCGTGGGCACTGGACAGGATGGGCTCACAGCCGACTGGGTCCAGGTCGGAACGGGTCTGGCGGTCTTTCGATCTGAGGCCTACGGGCGGCAGCGGTCGATACGGGCGCGCCCTCGAGCCTTCGACACAGGTTACGTCGCTCGAGTGTTTTCGGAAGAATCGCAATCGGCCCGTTGTGGAGCGACCCGTTCCGCGAGCTGGCCGTCGTGCAGACGGGTCATCGCCGTGAGCGCCAGCAGCGACCCGAGCAGAGCCAGCAGCAGATCCCACTGCGTGTCCCATGGATCGCCCTGCCCGCCGAGGAAGGCTGGGTCACCGCCCTCGACCGCGAGCGCGCCCGCCCATTCGAGCAGCTCCCAGCCGGCACTGAAAGCCAGGCACACGCACACGGTCAGTGGCGGCAGCCAGGCCGAATGTTGCAGTGGGGAGCGGCGCCACAGCACCTCACGGACCGCGATGGCCGGGACGAAGCCCTGCAGAAAGTGACCCAGCCGGTCGTACGGGTTGCGCTCGAGCTCCAGCCAGCTCTGCACCGCGTCGCCGGCGGGCGTGTTCGCGTAGCCGTAGTGGCCGCCGTACGCGAGGACGGTGGCCCACAGCGCCAACAGGCAGCACAGCAGGGTTGTCAGTGGAAACTGACGCCAGGCGACGACAACCACGATGACGCCGGCGACGGCCCAGATCGTCTCCATGAGCCACGTGCCGTACGCGTTCGGTCTCACCGCCGACCACACCAGCACGACGCTGACCGTTGCGAGCAGAAGCGGCGGCGTACGTCGCGAACCACTCATGCGTGGACGGTAGTGACCCGTAGGGTTGTGGGAGCCACAGGACCGCCGCTTCGTAGGCAACGCCGGCTCCGCCGGGGGATCGCCGGATCGCGACAGCGGATTGACAACAGCGATCCACGACGGCGGGCGCGCACGTCCGGCTTCGACAGCGACCTTTCCACGAAAACCAGAGGTGGGTGCGATGACTGACGCGCGGCCGCCCAAGGCGGCGCACCCTACGGAGCTGGGCGCGGAGGGCGACGCTCGGTCGCTCGCACCGCAACCGCCCGTGGCGCAGCGGCGGCACATTGTCGAGTCGGCTCGCCGGATCGTGGTCAAGGTCGGCTCGTCATCGCTCGCGTCAGCTGTCGGCGGCCTCGATGACGCCAGACTCGGCGCGGTGGTGGAGGCGCTCGCGCTGCGGCACCGGGCCGGCAATGAGGTCGTCCTGGTGTCGTCGGGTGCGATCGCGGCCGGCATGATGCCGCTCGGACTGAGCCGGCGCCCCCGCGACCTGGCGACCCAGCAGGCGTGCGCGAGTGTCGGCCAGGGCCTGCTGATGCACCGCTACACGGAGGCCGCCGCGCGACTGGGCATCACCGTCGGGCAGGTGCTGCTCACATCCGACGACCTGGTGCGCCGCGCGCACTACAGCAACGCCAGGCGCACGATGCAGCGACTGCTGTCCCTGTCAGTGCTGGTCGTCGTCAACGAGAACGACACGGTGGCGACGGAGGAGATCAGGTTCGGCGACAACGACAGGCTGGCGGCGCTCGTGGCGCACCTGATCGGCGCCGACCTGCTGGTGCTGCTGTCCGATGTCGACGGGGTGTACGCGTCGGACCCTCGATTCTCGGACGTGCCACGGATCGCGGAGGTGCGCACCGCCGCCGATCTCGCCGAGGTGCAGACGCGGACGGCCCTGCCGGGGCGGGCGGCCGTGGGCACCGGCGGGATGCAGACGAAGCTCGAGGCAGCCACCGTCGCGACCAGCGCCGGCATCCCTGTGGTCGTGGCCGCGGCCAAGGACGCCGTCGCGGCCCTCTCGGGTGACGACGTCGGGACATGGTTTGTGCCCGGCCCGTCCCGACCGGCCGCGCGCCGGCTCTGGTTGGCGCACGCCACGCACGCGCGGGGCCGGCTGCAGCTGGACCCCGGCGCCGTCCGCGCGATAGTGCATCGCGGCTCGTCGCTGCTGCCCGCCGGGGTGAAGGCGGTGGACGGTCGGTTCGCGGCAGGCGACCCGGTCGACCTCGTCGACGAGTCGGGCGCCACGATCGCGCGTGGCGTCGTCAACTACGACGCCGAGGAGCTGCCGCCGATGCTCGGCCGGTCCACGCACGAGCTCGCCTCGGCGCTCGGCCCGGAGTACGCGCGCGAGGTGGTCCACCGGGACGACCTGGTGCTCCTGCCGCAACGGGGGCGGGTCTGAGCGCGCGGCTCGAACGCCTGCCAGGGCCACCTGCGCCCTCGTAGGCTGACGCCATGACCGCGATCATCACCCCCGACCACGACGCGCCCGCCAGCGGCAACGCCGACAACGCCCCCGTCACCGAGCGCCCCGCCACTGAGAGCCTCGTCACTGTGAGCCCCGCCACCGAGAACCTCGCCACCGACAGCCCCGCCACCGAGAACGCGGTGCGCGAGGTCGAGCGCGCGGGCGCCGCCGCCCGGGGCGCCGCGGTCACCCTCGCCATGGCGACGCGCGCCGACAAGGACCGGGCGTTGCAGGCGATGGCCGATCGCCTCGAAGCGGACATCGACGCGATCCTGCGCGCCAACGCCGACGATGTCCGCGCGGCCGAGGAGGCGGGCACACCGCCCGCGTTGCTCGACCGGCTGCGGCTCGACGCCAAGCGGGTGGCGGCGATGGCCGAGGACCTGCGCGAGGTGGCGCGCCTGCCCGATCCGGTCGGCGAGCTCGTACGGGGCTCGCGGCTGGCCAACGGGCTGGAGCTGCGCCAGGTGCGCGTGCCGCTCGGGGTGCTCGCGATCGTGTACGAGGCCCGCCCGAACGTGACCTCCGACGCCGCCGGACTGTGCCTCAAGTCGGGGAACGCCGTAATCCTGCGGGGTTCCTCGTCCGCGGCCACCTCCAACGCAGCGATCGTCGCGTCGCTGCGGGAGGCGCTGGACGAGGCAGGGCTGCCCGCCGACGCGATCCAGTTGCTCGCCGAGCGCAGCAGGGCGAGCGTACGGGCGCTGCAGCACGCCCGCGGGCTCGTCGACGCGCTGATCCCACGCGGCGGTGCCGACCTGATCCGCTCGGTGGTGGAGAGTTCTTCGGTCCCGGTGATCGAGACCGGCACGGGCAACTGTCACGTCTACGTCGACAGCGCGGCCGACCTGACCGCGGCGGCTCGCATCGTGCTCAACGCCAAGGTGTCGCGGCCCAGTGTGTGCAACGCGGCGGAGACGCTGCTCGTACACATCGATGTGGCCGACGAGTTCCTGCCGGTCGTGCTCGCCCAGCTCGACGCCGCCGGGGTGACCGTCCACGGCGACGAGGCGACGATGACGGCTGCCAAGACTGCGGGAGTCGCCGCCGAGGCGGCCGTCGCCGCCGACTGGGACACGGAGTACCTCTCACTCGACATCGCAGTCCGGGTCGTCGACTCCCTCGACGAGGCGATCCGGCACATCCGCGAGCACAGCTCGGGTCACACCGAAGCCGTGCTCACCGACTCCGAGCCCGTGGCGCGACGATTCGTCGCCGAGGTCGACTCGGCTGTGGTGATCGTCAACGCCTCCACCCGCTTCACCGACGGCAGCGAGTTCGGCTACGGCGCGGAGATCGGGATCTCGACGCAGAAGCTGCATGCCCGCGGCCCGATGGGTCTCGCCGAACTCACGTCGACGAAGTACATCGTCTCCGGCTCGGGGCAGATCCGCGGCTGAGTCGGGGCGCCTCAGGCAGCCTGACGCACCGGCTCGAGGGCCTTGCTCCAGCGCACCACCTGGTCGAAGAGCGGGGTGAGCGCCTGCTCCTGGTGCGGCGCAGGGGTGAACGTGTGCATGTCCTTGAAATCGGTGAAGAGCGAGAGCATCACCTGGGCGCGCACGTCGGCGATCTGGAGCTCGGCCATGACGCCGCGCAGGTGCTCGATCGAGCGCGCGCCACCTGCGCTGCCGTACCCCACGAAGCCGGCGGCCTTGTTGTTCCATTCGGCGTACAGGAAGTCGATCGCGTTCTTGAGTGCGCCGGGAACGCCGTGGTTGTACTCACCCGTCACGAACACGAAACCGTCGAAGCCCTTGATCGCCTCTGCCCAGGCCAGGGTGTGCGGCTTGCTGTACTGACCCACCGAGGGCGGGATCGGCTCGTCGAGCAGTGGCAGGTCGAAGTCGGAGACGTCGACGAGGACGTACTCCGCGTCGTCGCGCTTGCTGGCGTGCTCATGCACCCAGTCGGCAACGGCCGCGCCGTTGCGGCCTGGCCTGGTGCTGCCGAGGATTATGGCGATCCTGGTCATCGTGCTGCCCTTCGACAGGGGCCGGGTACGCGCTCGCCCGACCTTCCGGCGCTCGCGGGACTACGAGCTTGTCTGGCAAAAGTCGGTGAAGGTTCAACCTATTCCCTGGCGAACGAGTCCGGAACGAGTCTTCAGACCGCCCGGCGGGTTCAGGCTCGGGCAACCTGCCGACAGCTCGGGGCCGGGAGTCAGGGCACGACGTCGGGAATGATGTGCTGGCTCTCCTTGGGCGGGCGGACGTAGCCCTCGTCGCTGACCTTCGGACGCGCCGGCAACTCCGGGGCCGACGGCGTGAGGTCCTCGTACGGAACCATGGTCAGCAGGTGCGACATGACGTTGAGCCTGGCCCGCTTCTTGACCTCGGCCTCGACCACCCACCAGGGCGCCTCGGGGATGTCCGTACGCGCGAACATCGCGTCCTTCGCCTTGGAGAACTCCACCCAGCGGTTTCTTGCCTCGAGGTCCATCGGTGAGAGCTTCCACCGCTTGGTCGGATCCTTGAGCCGTGACTGGAAGCGCTTCTCCTGCTCGGCGTCGCTGACCGAGAACCAGTACTTGATGATCTGGATCCCGCTGCGCACGAGCATGCGCTCGAACTCGGGGCACGACCGCAGGAATTCCTCGTACTCTTCCTCCGTTGCGAAGCCCATCACGTGCTCGACGCCCGCGCGGTTGTACCAGGACCGGTCCAGCAGGACCATTTCGCCGGCCGCAGGCAGGTGCGCGACGTAGCGCTGGAAGTACCACTGCGACTTCTCGCGATCGGTGGGCGCAGCGAGCGCGACGACCTTGGCCGCGCGCGGGTTGAGGCTCTCGGTGATGCGCTTGATCGAGCCGCCTTTGCCCGCAGCGTCCCGACCCTCGAAGATCACTACGACCCTGAGGCCTTTCGCCCGGATGTACTCCTGCTGCTTGACGAGCTCGACGCCGAGCCGTGCGACCTCCTTCTCATAGAACTTGCTGTCGACCTTCTCCTGCAACTGGGCGTCGTGGTCTTCGTCGGCATCCCGCTCTGTGTCGCCCCGATCGCCGCCCTGTTTCGTGTCGCCCCGCTTGGGCTTCTGCTTCGTGTCGCCCCGCTTGAGGGTTTTGGTCGCCATGACGCGTGATCGTCGTCCTAGAACCGCCGATTGGCAACCCGCGCGTCGGGCCGCCGGCGAGACAATGCCGCCGGCGGTCCGCGGGCCAACCCGCGCTGCCTTTGGCGTGGGGGCCGTTGTGGCGTGCCGGGTCTACGCTCCCGGCCATGGCAGTGGACATGTACACAGTCGTGAGATCGCAACTGATCGACGCCCCGCCGGCCCGTGTGTTCGAGCAGATCGCGGACTTCCACAACTGGACCCGATGGTCGCCGTGGGAGGACATCGACCCCGGCATGAAGCGCAGTTACTCGGGCGCCGGGTCGGGCACCGGAGCCGCGTATGCGTGGTCCGGTAACCGCAAGGCCGGCCAGGGTCGGATGGCGATCACCGACGCCCGTGAGCCGTCGACCGTGCAGATCGACCTGGTGTTCGAGAAGCCGTGGAAGGCCCGCAACGAGACCTCGTTCACGATCGAGCCGGAGCAGTCAGGCTCTCGGGTCACCTGGTCGATGACCGGCAAGAAGACGGTCATGACGAGAGCGATGGGCCTCGTCAAGTCGATGGACAAGTTTCTCGGCCCCGACTTCGAGAAGGGCCTCGCCCGGTTGAAGGCCGCCTCCGAGCAATCGACCGGCAAGTAGTCGGTCCGGGTGTCGACCGCGGGCGTCCAGGTCGCCGGCAGGCCGAGATCCGCGCGTCCAGGACTCGGCTGGGCGATCGTTGCGTTCGGGCTCGGGCTCGCCCACGCGCTCGTAAGCCTGTCATGGGGGCTCGGCAGCACGGGGCTGCTGGACACGGTCGGTGGAGCGTTGGCGGAGGAGGGCCCCGCCGGCAATTCGATGCTGCTGGCCGTGGTCTGGGCCAGCGTGCTGCTCAAGCTGGTCGCGGCGGTGCTGGGCCTGACGGTGACACTGCCACGCATCCCGCCGTCGCGGCTCGTCGTGATCGCCGCGTGGGCGGCGGCGGTGGTCCTCACGGCGTACGGCGGCGTGCTCACGCTCGGCGGCCTGCTCGTACAGGCGGACATCATCCATGCCAGCGCGGACGCGGACCGGCGCGCGCTGGCCTGGCACACCTACCTGTGGGACCCGTGGTTCCTGCTCTGGGGTCTCTCGCTCATGGCAGCGCTCTGGCGCAGCCGGTCCCGCCGCCAGGCAGAGCTCGTACGTGAGACCTGAGGTGTCGGGTCACGACCCCCGAGTTTCGTGACCCGCTCGGCGTCAACTCGCGATGAACTTCGCGCCGATCGGGTCCATCGCCGAGACGTCACATCTGTCCTGGTGGGATCCGCGGCCCTGGGACAGGAAGATCGTGACGAGATGGTCCTGTCTCCGTCCGCACGAGCGCGCACGCGGGCGCCCGTCAGCGAGGACGGCCATCTTCAATCACGAAGAGGATCCGCCGCCGGTTCAGCCCAGGTCGTACGGGCTGTCGACCGCGTCGGCGCGCCGCGGGTAAGGGCGTTCGGGCTCCCCTATGTACACCTGGCGCGGCCGGCCGATCTTGGTCGACGGATCGTTGATCATCTCCTGCCACTGGGCGATCCAGCCGGGCAGGCGGCCGAGGGCGAAGAGCACCGTGAACATCTTCGTCGGGAAACCCATCGCCTTGTAGATCACGCCGGTGTAGAAGTCCACATTTGGGTACAGCGAGCGCTCCTGGAAGAAGTCGTCGGCCAGCGCGACTTCCTCCAGCCGCATTGCGATGTCGAGAAGCGGGTCGTCGGCGCCGAGTTTCTCCAGGACGTCGCGGCTGGCCTTTTTCACGATCGCGGCGCGAGGGTCGTAGTTCTTGTAGACGCGGTGACCGAATCCCATCAGCTTCGCGCCGGCCTCCTTGTCCTTGACCCGGCGTACGAAACCCTCCACGTCATCGCCGTCGGCGTGGATCCGGCCGAGCATTTCCAGCACTGCCTGGTTGGCACCACCGTGCAGCGGACCGAACAGCGCGTTCACACCCGCTGAGACGGACGCGAACAGGTTGGCGTTGCTGGAGCCTACGAGCCGTACGGTCGAGGTCGAGCAGTTCTGCTCGTGATCTGCATGCAGGACGAACAGCATGTCGAGCACTCGAGCGACCGTCGGGTCTACCTCGTACGGCGCGGCCGGGACGCCGAACGTCATCCGCAGGAAGTTCTCGACGTAGTTCAGTGAGTTGTCGGGATAGAGGAACGGCTGCCCGACGGACTTCTTGTACGCGTACGCGGCGATGGTCGGAAGCTTGGCCATCAGGCGGACCGTCGACATCGCGACGTGCTTCTGGTCGAACGGGTCGAGGCTGTCCTGGTAGAAGGTGGACAGTGCGCTGACCGCGGAGGACAGCACCGCCATCGGGTGTGCATCGCGCGGGAACCCGTCGAAGAAGCGTCGGAAGTTCTCATCGAGCAGCGTGTGTACTCGGATCTGCTGTGCGAACGGCTCGAGCTCCTCGGGCGTCGGCAGCTCGCCGTGGATGAGCAGGTACGCCACCTCGAGGAACGTTGCCCGCTCGGCGAGCTGGTCGATCGGATAACCCCGATATCGAAGGATTCCTACGTCGCCGTCGATGAATGTGATCTTCGACGTACACGACGCGGTGTTCATGAATCCCGTGTCCAGCGTCACGAGACCGGTCTCGGCGAGGAGCTTCTTCACCTCGAACCCGGACGGGCCGTCGGTCGCGTCGACGATCGGCAGCGACATCGAGCCGCCAGGATGCTTGAGCTCGAAGTCGGACATCGGACTCCCTCACGCAGTTCGCCGTCGGCGGATTCGCAGTCTCGCAAACCCGCTGAGTGAGGACAACTTGCCGGGTCTGCCGGGCGCTGGGTGCGTCTACGATCCAGCGCAGGAGCAGGGTGGGGCCCGCGGGGTTTGGGGGAGATCATGGTCAGGTCGATGTGCACCGCGTTCACGTCGGTGGCACTGGTCGCTGCTGTCTGTGCACCCGCAGCAGCCGGAGCGAGCGAGGTCCTCGACGGGACCGTCGCGATGGTGGTCGCCGCACACGAGGCCCCGACCGCCGCGGAGGTCAAGCTCCAGGAGCACCTCGTCGAGGCGGGCTACTTCGTGGTCCTCCTGGACGACGACACCGTGTCTCCGGACGAGGTAGGGGGCGCCGCCTTCGTCCTGGTCTCGAGCACCGTCGGCAGCGTGGTGCTCGGTGATCGACTGGCGGCGGTCGCCGCTCCGCTGTGGCTCGGCAAGCCGTACCTCTTCGACGACTACGGGCTGACGGATTCTGTCGCCGAGGTGGACTACGGCACCAAGCGGGCGACGAAGGTCAAGATCTCTGAGGCATCGCATCCGCTCGCGGCGGGATACCAGGGCAAGGTCAAGATCTACGCGGCCGAGAAGAACGTCTCCTGGGGCAAGCCGGTGACGGCTGCCACCGTCGTCGCCAAGGTCAAGTCGGACCCGGCGATCTTCAGCATCGCGCAGGGCGCGACGCTGGCCGACGGGAGCGTGGCGGCGGGCTGCCGTCTGACGTTCCCGATCTACGAGACGGCTCCGCTGGGGTTCACCAAGAAGGGATGGCGGATGTTCGACGCCGCCGCGGCGTGGGCTGCGGCAGGTTGCGCCTAGCACCGGGACGTTCGTCGCGGCCGCCTCGTTCTGGGCCTCTTGGTCTTGGTCCGGGGCGAGCGGGCTGCCAGGTGGGCGTCACTGGCCCCGAGGTCGGTTGCTTCGGGCGGTCCGCGCGTCTTGTCGGACCCTGTCGTCACACTGGCGGCATGGCATTGACCGACATGGACAGACCGGCGAACGCGGCGGATGGTCGATCCTCCGAACAGGCGACGACGCGCTGGGCCCGGTTGCGGCAGTGGGCGCTGCGGCGGCTTCGCCCGGGACGGGTCAGGGAGTCGGTCGCAGGGCCGCACCCGGCGACATCGGTCGACTCGATCTCGGGGGGCGACGTTCTCGCTGCGGTCGGCGCCGCGTGTGAGGCCGGCGAGCGGCTGCGGTTCGACTTCCAGGGGCGGGACGGCTCGCACGCGGTCCGCGATGTCGAGCCGTACCGCCTGATCCGCTCCGGCCGCCACTGGTATCTCCTCGCGTACGACACGCAGCGCGAGGACTGGCGGACGTTCAGACTCGACCGGATCTCGCCCCGTGGTCCGAGCGGACCGCGGTTCGTCCCCCGCGAGGTCCCGGTCGGCGACGACGCACCGTACCTCTCGACCGGAGGGATCGACGGGCTGCCGCCGGCAGCGCCCCCTGACCCCGCGGTCGTCGACGCGACCGCGGGCTGGGCGCGCGACATGCTGCGTCCCGGCGCGGCGGTGGTGCTCGACACCGAGACCACCGACCTGCCCGGTGCGATCTGCGAGATCGCCGTGGTCGACGCCGCGACCGGCGAGATCCTGCTCGACACACTTGTCGACCCCGGACTGCCCATGTCGCCGCGGGCGCAGGCAGTGCACGGTCTGGCCGACAGCGACCTGGTTGGCGCGCCGACCTGGGCAGCCGTGCTTCCGGAGCTGCTGGCAGTGGCCTCCGGCAGGCAGGTTCTGGCTTACAACGCCGAGTTCGATGCGAGTGTGATCCGGACCGACACCGACAGGTACGGGCTGACGTTGGGCCCGCTCGAGGCGAGCGATCGCTGGGACTGCGTCATGCTGCGGCGCGCTCAGACCCTCCCCGGTGGCTCGGCGCTCGCTCTGGGTGCTGGCCATCGCGCCCGAGGCGACGCACTCGCGGCACGCGCGGTATTGCAAGACCTCGCTGCGCTGCGACCCGCGGCCTGACCCGCGAGGTTCGAGCAGCTGGTCGGACCGGGTGGGGCCCGTGACTCCGTGCGCGAAAGGGTGCACCTGGTCAGGCAAGGGCGCGCCTACACGTACCGTTATGCCCGCTCTGTTGTGCGGCGCTGAGATCGGCGCCGCCACTGCCGCCCCCTCGGGCGGCTCGTCGATGGGATGACATGCCGCACCGCTCAGCGTTCGCTCTGCTCATCTGTGCCTGCCTCGTTGCCGCCGGGTGCACGGCCGACCCGGCCGAGGATGAGGGTGCCGAGTCGGCGGAGTCGGCGGAGTCGGCTGCGGCAACGTCGGCCCCGGTCGCCCCCGAGCTGGTGCAGCCGGCGGCGGGCACGACCGTCGTGCCGGGTGCCGGCGCATCCGAGCTGGCGATCGCGACGAGCGAGGCGTTGTTCGCGAGTGCACCCGTCGTCGTGCTCGCGCCGGCCGACGACGTGGGTGCGCAAGCTCGGGCCGCCTCCATCGCAGTGCAGCTCGGCGTGCCGATGCTCCTCGCAGAGACGGCAGCCGAGGCGGCCGGGCGGGCCTCCACCAGCCCCTCGCCGTCAGGCTCGAGCACGGCCGGGGAGTCAGCCACCGCTGGGAGCGGCGGCGCTTCGCCCGACTCGGCAGCCACTGGTGCCATGCGCGCCGAGCTCGAGCGGCTCGGGGCGAGCACCGTTCTCGACGTGGGAGGCGCGAGCGAGAGCCTGGCGCTCGGCGATGACGTGACGGTCGTCGCGGCCACCGGGGACGCCGACCTCTCCGCCGTGACCGGGCTGGATCCTGGTGCTCAGGAGCTCGTCGGCGCAGGCGACCTGGTTGCCGCGGTGGCCGCGATCGATCCGGCCACGCCGACGATGCTGACGGTGGCCGATGGTCCCGACACCGGCACGCCGAGCCCAGACGAGTCGACAGACGAGTCGGCCGGTGAATTGGCCGGCGGTGGCGCGCTGCCGGCGCTCGCGGCCGCGCCGCCGCTCGACGACGTGCTGGTTCTGGCCTTTCCCGATGTCAAGTGGCTTGCGGCCGCGGCGACTGCGCGCGCGGCAGGCGCCCAGGTCGAGGTCGTCGCGAGCGGCGATCCGCGCTCCGATCCCGCCATCGTCGCTGCCCTGGCCGAGCGTCAGCCGGGAGCTGTGCTGGGACTCGGCCCTGCCTTCGGCACGCCACAGAGCCTGGCGTACCGCGTCGACGTCGCGGCGACCGGCGTGGAGCTGCCGGGCGGCGGTCAGGTCCTGTTCCCGGGTCGCCGCATGGTCGCGCTCTACGGCAACCCGACGACGAGCAGCCTCGGCGTGCTCGGTGAGCAGCCGCTCGACGAAGCGATCGCTCGCGCACAGCGGACCGCAGCCGAATACGACGGCCTGTGGGGCGACGAGCCGGTCGTCCCCGCCTTCGAGCTGATCACGACGGTCGCGTCGGCCGTGGCCGGCCCGGACGGCAACTACTCCACCGAGATGGAGATCGACGAGCTGCGGCCGTACGTCGACGCCGCACGCGAGGCCGGTGTCTACGTCGTGCTCGACCTGCAGCCGGGGCGCACGGACTTCCTCACCCAGGCCAAGATCTACGAGGAGCTCTTGGCCGAGCCGCATGTCGGGCTGGCGCTCGACCCCGAGTGGCGGCTCGAGCCGGGCGAGGTCCACCTGGTGCAGATCGGGTCCGTGAGCGTGGACGAGGTCAACGCTGTAGTCACGTGGCTCGCTGACCTCACGCGAGAGCGGCAGCTCCCGCAGAAGCTGCTGATCCTGCACCAGTTCCGGCTCGACATGATCGAAGGCCGGGAGCGGGTCGACACCTCTCGCGACGAGCTTGCCGTGCTGATCCACGCCGACGGCAACGGCCCACCCGGGTCGAAGCACGCGACGTACGGCGCACTCACCGCCGCTCCGCCGCCCAATATCTGGTGGGGGTGGAAGAATTTCTATGACGAGGACAGCCCGACGTTCACGCCCGCCGAGACCGCCGCCGTGGAGCCGTCACCGGTGTTCGTGTCCTACCAGTAGTCGGCCCAGTAGTCGGCCCAGTGGTCGGCCCAGTGGTCGGCCCAGTGGTCGGCGCAGTGGTCGGCCCACCAGTAGTCGGTCCGTGGTTGGACCAGTAGTCGGTTCAACTGGACCACTCGACGAAACGTCCGCCAAGGACGCCGACTTCACGGATCGTTGCTGGAGGTCAGGTCGCGACAACGGGGAGTAGTTCCATATGCGTGCACGTCTTAAATCGGTCGTCGCCGCCGGAGCGGTTGTTGGTGAGCGCGGCGCTGGGTGGGGTGTACGCGGCGCAGGCCGCGATGCCGGCCGCAGGGGACGGTGGCCCTGCGGTCGCTGCGGAGCACTCGACCTACACGCTCCTGAAACTCGGCATCCTGGCGGGCGATGAGCTGAGCATCCCGTTCGGCATCAATGCTCAGGGCGACGTCGTCGGCTACTCGGGTGGGCTCACGATGTCGCCGATGCCGTTCCGCTACACCGCCGCTACCGGAAAGCTCAAGGCGCTCCCACTGCCGACCGGGACGACATCCGGCACGGCGGAGGACATCAACGACGCCGGCTTCGTCACGGGTTGGGTGACGCACGCGCCCGCCGAGGACGAAGCGGTGCGCTGGCGGCCGAACAACAAGTCCCTCTGCTCGGCTCGCTGGGCGATGCCGACGACTCGAGCTACGGCGCCGGCATCAACAACGACAAGTCGGTGACCGGCTGGTCGTCCATCACGCCGTACGCCTTCGGCGGTCAGGAGGCCTTCCGCCACACCGATGCCGGCGGCATGGTCTCGGTGACGCCCGGCGCGCGGCCGGCCTTCGGGTACGACATCAACGCCGCCGGCGATGTCACCGGGGAGTACGAGTACGAGGCATTCCGCACGGTCGGCACGACCATCGAGATCCTCAGCGAGGGGCTCGAGGGCAACGCCGCGGGCGAGGACATCAACGCATCCGGACAGGTGGCCCTCACCCAGGAGAACCCGGACGAGCACGACGCCTGGCGCTGGAGCCCCGGCGTGGGTCTCGAAGATCTCGGCTTGGCGAGCGAGGACGAGCGCATCTTCGCGCACGCCATCAACACCGCGGGCGACGTGGTCGGCAAGGGTAGCCCGGCCGCTTCGGCGGATATCGCGGCCGGCTTCGTCTTCAGTGACGGCCTCGGCTCGATCAACCTCAACGAGCTGCTCACGGGGCCCGGCGTGCAGAAGTGGTTCATCGCGGAGGCCTGGGACATCAACGACGCCGGCCAGATCGTTGCCGACGCTCTCAACCTGCGCACCGGCAAGCATCAGGCCGTACGCCTGGACCCGGTGCCCTGAAGTCCCCGTATTCGCTCAAACACCAGTCGTCACAGGCACTTCCATTCTCTGGCCCGTATCCCCGGAAGAGGATGACGTTGCCTCGCCCTGAGGCATAGTGAATGGATGCGACCGAGCGTTCAAACGTACGAGGTGTCCCGACGACGCGTGCTCGCGGGCGCCGGCGGTGCCGTGGCGGCATGGGTCGGCGCCGCCATCGCAACCCCGGGGCACAGTCGCGCGGGCACCGCCGTGCGCACCGCCGCGGGTCGGCTCGTGCGACTCTCCGAGCACAACAGCGCGGTCTGGGCATGGCATGTCCTGGTCCACGGCCGCGCCGATGGACCCGCGACCCTCACGGTGGACGGCATCCCAACGGCCGTCGAGAGCGACGGCAAGCGCTTCGAGTCGCTCGTTCCGCTGCACGCCGGTGACAACCTGGTCGTCGCGAAGGCGGGCGGCGATGCGGCCAAGGTGACGTACGAGGTCCCGATGGCCGCTCGGCCGCGTGCGGTCGCCGCGGCGACCGTCGACGGCGATGAGATCGTGCTCGACGCGACCGCGAGTGCGCCCTCGCAACCCACCGAGGCAGCCCTCGTCAGCTGGCGCTGGGCGCAGCGCGGCGGCGCCGACCTCGTCGGTCTGCCTGCCGACGGCGCGACGGTCAAGATCGCCAGGCCGTCCGGTCCGGGTCCCTGGTACGTCGACATGTGGCTCACCGACAGCGCCGGCGAGACGGACCGGTCGGGCGTCACGCTCCTGGGGAGTGCTGACGGCGCGACCGGCGGCGCCGTGCCGGCGGAACCGGAGGAGTCCGCTCCGTGGGTTGCGGACGCGATCGTCTACGGCATCGTGCCGTGGGCCTTCGGCTACAGCGGGTTCCGCGACATCCGCCTCGCCCTCCCCCGGCTGCAGAAGCTCGGCGTGACCACGCTGTGGATGTCTCCGGTGTTCGGGGCGGAGCGGTACGAGTTCGGGTACGGCGTGACCGACTACTTCCGGATCCGCAACGACTACGGCGGCCGCGAGCAGCTAGAGCGGCTGATCGAGGCGGCACACGGGCGTGGCATGCGGGTGCTGTTCGACATTGCTGCCAACCACACGTCGAATCAGCACCGCTACTTCCGTCAGGCCGAGCGCTACGGCGCCCGGTCGCACCAGTGGGACTACTACCAGCGCGACGAGAACGGCGACCACGTCTACTACTTCGACTGGGAGAACCTGCCCAACCTCAACTTCGACAACGTCGAGGTCCGCCGCTGGATCGCGGAGGCGATGACCTACTGGATGCGCGAGCTGGACATCGACGGCTACCGCTTCGACGCCGCCTGGGGCATCCGGGAGCGCAATCCCGACGTCTGGCCCGAGCTCATCGCCGAAATGCGCCGGACCAAGCCGGACGCACTCCTGCTCGCGGAGGCGTCGAGCAAGGACGAGTACTACTTCGAGGTGGGCTTCGACCTGTCCTACGACTGGACCAACGAGCTAGGGCACTGGGCTTGGGAGAAAGTCTTCGAGGAGCCGGACCAGATCGTCGCGGCGCTCGACGACCGGGTCGGCCTGGCGCCGGAGCAGGACGTGTTCCGTTGGATCAACAACAACGACACCGGCGAGCGGTTCATCGACCGGTACGGCCTCGAGCTCACGCAGGTGGCGGTCGCGCTGCTGTTCACCCTGCCCGGCGTGCCGACGCTCTACACCGGGGACGAGGTCGGCGCCTCGCTGGACCCGTACGAGACGTACGAGCCGATCGACTGGACGACCTACCCCGAGCTCACCGCGTGGTACACCCGCGTGATCCGCGTTCGGTCCGAGCTGCCGGAGCTGACATCGGCGCCGTTCCAGCGGGTGAGCGTCACGCCTGCGGACGTCGTGTACGCGTTCTCGCGCGGCGATGTTCTGGTGCTGCTCAACTTCAGCGCCGCGGACGTCGAGGTCGAGCTGACTGAGCCGGTCAGCGCGCCCATGCTGGATCGGCTCAACGGCGAGGCGATCCCTGCCGGTCCGATCCCCATGCCGGCGTACGGTGCCCGCGTCCTCACGCCGGAGGGCGCGGCCTGAGCGAACAGGCAATGCGGCCTCTTCAGAGAGCTTGATCAACTCACCGACAGCTGACTCCTGGTCGCCGGAGTCGGCGTAGGTCTCCAGATAGCTCCGAAGCAGGGCGTTGACCGTGTAGCACGGATCTACCGCTGGGCTTGGCAGTGCGGACCTCTGCGGGTCACTGGCGGGACGTACGACTCTGGGGCTGGCCACGCGCGCCGGATGGACTGGGAGAGACAGCAGGCACCAGGACTGTCAGCACACGCTGGTACGCCGAGAGGAATGTCATGACCCCCGAGACACGCAGCCGCACATCCACCGAAACGGGAACATCGAACTCCCTGGCCAGGTTGGTGGCGATCTTCACGATCGTGGCCGGTCTCGTGATGATCGTGGCAGGCGCCGCGACCTGGATGACGGTGCAGTCCAGCCTCGCCGACGAGCGGATCACCGTTTCCGAGGACTCGCCGCGGTTCGCCAATGACGCAGTCGACGGCCCCCTCACGGCGTACCAGGAAGCGCAGATGATCGAGCTGCACTACCTCGAGAGCACCGAGGGCAAGACCTATGCCGAGCTGGACCGCGAGGACCCGCTGCGCCAGACGGCGATGACTGCGTCGTTCCTGCGTGCCTCGCTCTTCACCTCAGTAGTGAGCTTTGGCGTCGCCGCGATGGCTGCGGGGCTTGGCGTCGTGCTCCTGCTGCTCGGTCTGGCACTGAACGCCCTGAGCCGGCGCACCGCGTAGCGAGGACATCGCTCGCCAAGAGCCACCGCTCGACCGATCGGCCGCGGCCCCGCCCAGGGTGCGGCCGTTCTCGACTGTGAGCACACGAAGCCGAAGATTCGGGGGCACAGCGACTTTTCCGGGACACAGCGTGGGACGAGGCGATTAATCAGGTTAGGCCGCGAGGGGGCGAGTTGATGACAGTCGCCGAGTCGAGCGCGGGGGCACTGTGAAGGATCAGCAACGTGAGATCGAAGGATTCACCCTGCTGAAGCCCCAGCGTGCGTTGCCGACATATCGGGCCGGCGACGGACCGCTGGTCATTGTGATCCACGAGCTCTATGGCCTCACACCTGAGGTTGTCGCCTTCGCACGCAAGCTTGTCATTAACGGGTTCTCGGTGTGGCTGCCTGTTCTCGTGGGGAACTCTCCGTCCACAAG
>Ga0136634_10000431_pt1 | contig 19198 bp, 20 predicted proteins | sample AntDrymUQ8332106_2_FD_104654 | JGI IMG/M metagenome (GOLD analysis project Ga0136634, IMG submission 104654) | Polar desert sand microbial communities from Dry Valleys, Antarctica - metaG UQ833 (21.06) | ecosystem: Environmental > Terrestrial > Soil > Desert | place: Antarctica: Dry Valley... | reverse complement strand
CGATGATACGATTCGAGCCTACTACCTATCTGTCCGCACCAATTCCTTCCCACACTTTGGGCACTTGCCGGATTTGTCAGAGATCACTTCGGGATGCAGAAGGCAGGTGTAAGCGGAAGTATTGAGACTCCCTTGCAAGGCGGGCATAAAACTTTTCTGAGTTGCATTTTTTCTTTTTTTCATGATTTGTGATATTAGTAGGCAAAGATCCTTTTTTTGTAATTATTATTACTAATTGCCCAAATGGTTTGGCGAAGCAGGGCATTCCGTCAAAAAAAGTTTTTAGGCATTTTATGGGTGATTTTCAGTCCCGGATTACTATCGGGTTCCTTGTGTTTTTGCAGGACTCAAATTTTCTTAATTCCGTAAAAGGTTATCCCCTTTTTTTACCCGGATTGAATCCAGCAGAGAATCGATTATTTTCATTTTTTGAGGGAACTGTAGTTGGGTCAAAATGCGAATCATTTCATTTTGAATCAGCCGGTCGGCTTTCCCATAATCCCAAATGGGTAAAATGCTCTCTTCAAAAATTTCCTCAAAGGACTTTTCCTTTGTCACAATCCTTACCGTTCCATTCTTATCCCGAAAATGGGTTTCAGGAAAATGCTCTAACCGGTATGCCAGCAGATCACTCAACGCCTGCAAACTAATGATTGCGGTTCCCGGATCATTGATTCCAGGGCTCAAAGCTCGTATCGCTACTTCCGCCAGTTGTTTGAAACCGTAATAATAGCTGGAATTTATATCCTGGCCACGGTGTATGTTTATGTGGCTGATCAGTTTATCAGCGAAATCTATTGGTAAATCCTTTTTGCTGCCCACCACTAACATAGGCCTGCCTTCAATCAGGAAGGTTCCAACGGGATAAAAGAAAAAAATCGTCACTTCTTCCTTTTCGCAAACGCTTATGAGATTTTCCGTGTCAAAGCCCTGGTAAAGGCCGGATTTGAACGCGTTCAAGGTGACTTCGCCCGTTTCAACCATTACTTGTACGGGCATATCTTCAAACTGACAGCTTCTTTCTAATGCCCCTCTCGTATTATCGTAAATTTTATGAATAATGGTTTCAAACTTTACCGACTCGGTGATATAGTGAAGAAAGTAAATGAAAAGGAAAATGTCGGCAATGGTTAATGCTATAAGCAAATACGTGCTGATTGCAGGAACATATATTCCTGAATTAATATCCCGAATAGTGCTGAGAAGAAATAACGCATACACGATTGTGCCGATATAGAAACCCAGCACCGATTGCTGAAAACGATTGCCAATAAGTTTATCCAGTATCCTGTTGCTCATCTGTGAGGCCGTCTGGTTCAGCACTATCATTACCATACTGAAACTAAACACTGTAAGCGAAATAATTCCACCTGCAATCATCGAGATGATCGTCCGGGCCGTGGTCGCATCTTTAAGTGTAAGCCAATGCACGTTTGATTTGATATTTTTGCCCGTTTCCGAAAAGTCGAGCGATATCATTAGAAATGAAACCAACAAGAACAGTAAGGCAATAATTGCAGGAAGGAAGGCGATACTGGTGATTGTTTTCCGATAGGTGTCTTTCAGCCATTTAAACACGATCTGAACCATACAATGTCTGTTTTATCATTATTGTTAAAAGTATGCAATGTGAAGAATCATATGTAACCTTCCTTTTGATATTCCTCATTTGTCATGCATTCTGATTCAACTTCAACTTCCGCGGGACAAACAGTTCATCAACCAATTGATATTTTACAGTTCGTTTTCACTTAAACAAAACAGTTATACAATAACGAAGACAAAAAAAGTGATTGCTGCGAATCGGGTATTCAAAGGCAATCTAATTTTGCCTATGTTTCTCTTAACGAATCTATTCGCAAATATTAACTAATATATATCTTAACAAGACATATTTTGCAGCGGACTGACGGCTTGAGATGCCATTCTTGTTAAACTTGAGAATTTTTTGTATGAAGCATTTTATTTTTTTTATGGTACTGTCGCTTTTTTTTGCCATGTGTAAACAAAAAAACGCGAAAAGAGAAGATACGCTGGTGAAGCGTGATACCACAATAAAAGTATCGAATGCCTTTACCAACCTGTTCCTTGATAGCTTAAAGGTGGAGAAATACATCATTAATAAAACACCGGTAGACAGTATTGCCCGGCAAATACGTAATTTCTATAATATACGGAACTACGAATTTGCATGGTTTACCGAGGAAGGATTGGCAGAACATACCCGGGCATTTTGGAACCTGCATAACAATTATGTGAATGACATAAAAGACAGTGCGATCATTGATCTGCGACTGCATAAAAGAATGGAGATCCTTTTAGAAGAAGACAGCACAATAACTTTTGACAGTAGTGACATTACAGAAATGGAATTACTACTGACCGAACACTTTCTAAACTTCTCAAAATATACGTATCATGGTATTATTGACCCGGAAGAACTGCAGTGGCATATTCCCCGCAAAAAAATAAATCCGGTAATCCTTCTGGACTCATTAATATTAAGCAAAGGAAGAAACCTCGAAGCATGGGAACCTTTGCATCCGCAATTCAAACTTGTAAAAAACCAGTTAACACGTTATTTGAACATTGAAAGTAGTGGCGGATGGGATGAAATAGGTCAGACAAAAAAAAGGTACCGCGAAGGAGATTCAAATGCGGTCGTCAAAAAGATAAAACATCGTTTGTACATGACAGGCGACCTCACTAATGAGGATACATCTATTTATTTCAATAACGGGTTGTTAAGTGCGGTACGAACAGCACAGGGTAGATTTGGTCTTAAGCAAACCGGCATCGTGAATGACGAATTAATCAAAGAATTGGATGTTCCTGTTAAAAACAGGATTCTGCAATTATTGATTAACATGGAGCGCATGCGTTGGCTTCCTGCGCAGCCGGGAAAGAAACTCGTGGTAGCTAATATTCCTGAGTTTAAATTGCATGTATTCGAAGATGGCAATGAAATCTTTGCAATCGACATAGTGGTAGGAAGAGAGGCAAACAAAACGGTAATTTTTAGCGATGAATTAAAGTATGTGGTGTTTAGTCCTTACTGGAATGTTCCGCGTAGCATCGTCAGAAATGAAATTGTACCTGCTTTGCGGAATAATCCAAATTATCTCCGCAGAAACAATATGGAACAAACCGGAACAAGCAACGGGCTTCCTGTGATCCGCCAAAGGCCGGGGGGAAATAATGCATTGGGAAGGGTTAAATTTATTTTTCCAAACACCTATAATATCTACTTTCACGATACACCTGCCAAGTCACTATTTCAAAAACAACAGCGTGCTTTCAGCCATGGATGCATTCGCTTAGCGAATCCGCAGAAATTCGCCGAATACCTTTTGAAAGATAAACCTGAGTGGACTGGTGAAAAGATAAGAAATGCAATGTATGCAGACCGTGAAAAATGGGTACCATTAGACGAGACGGTGCCTGTTTTCATTACCTATTTTACTGCCTGGGTTGATCATGAAGGAAAATTAAATTTCCGGGATGATATTTATCGTCGTGATAAAGAAATGGCCGACAGGATTTTTGAACGCCCTTAGCCATTAGAGACCCCATTTCGTACTTCATTGACCATAAAATGATGCTCTCAACTAACTTTGCAATGAATAATTTCCGATTTGTTTCCGACTCGTATCCGGTTGAAGGAATACCTTTTGGGTTGGATATGCGAACTCAATACCCTCTCTTTCAAATGCATCAAAAAGCTTCAAATTGATCGCCTGCTGCCTGTCCATATACAAATTATAGTCTGAACTCAGTACAAAATAAACGCATTCAAAGTTGAGGCTGAAATCTCCGAATTCGGAAAAATGTGCCCTGTCAAATTGTGTATCCGGCTGGTCGAGGACGATCTCCTTTAATATTTGCGGAATTTGTTTTAGTTTTTCACCATTTGTCTCATAAAGAACTCCAATAGAAAACACGACACGTCGTTTTTCCATTTTCTTGTAATTGTGAACCCTTGAATTGGTCAGGTCGGTATTTGAACATACCAGTTGTTCTCCGTTGAGCGTTTTTATACGCGTTGTTTTGATTCCAACATATTCAACGGTTCCCATCTTGTCGTCAACAATAATAAAATCTCCTATTTCAAAAGGTTTATCAAAGAAAATCACAAAATAACTGAAAAGGTCGCCCAGAACGGTTTGAGCGGCAAGAGCGATTGCAATACCACCGATACCCAAACCCGCCACCACGGTGGTAATGTCGTAGCCCAGGTTATCAATCATGAAAAGAAGGCCGATCATCCAGATAATAATTGAAGCGATCAGGGCGATGCCTCTCACATGCTTTTTCTTATCAGCATTTTCTTCTTTAGCCGCAGCAAAACTGATTATGATATGATTGATCAAGGAGGTTATGGTTCTGATGACAAAAAAGGTTGCAACAGTCAGAAGCGCGATATTGATAACCTGGCTTGTCTTTTTGCCAAACGTGACGTACGATAAGCCTCCATACACTGCCAAAAAATAAGCAAAAGGGAAAAGGTTTTTTTCAACGGTTGCAACGATGAAATCATCAAATTTCCAGTGAGTTTTGGTAACCCAACGCTTTAGCCTGCAAAGGATGGCTTTCCTGAATATTCTCAGGACAAGAAATGAAACCAGTATAATGAGCGCGGCTGTTAACCAGTCTAATAAAGGATTTCCGGCAAATATGTTGTTTAAATATTCATTCATGCTTATTCGTTTGTATTTGTTCAGGCTAATGCCCCGAGGGCCAACCCCTAAGGGCAATGTCATTTAGTTCAGGGCCCCTGCGGGGCCTCGTGTTTATAGAAGCGAATTGACGTTTATCCGACTCCGTAAGAGTCACGTGTGAACTGCAGAAACATCAAACACAATGGAGGTTTATGGTGTTTTCTTCCGGAGAAAATCCGTAGGGATTAAATATCGGTAACTGGAATTCAGGAAACTGATATTCCATCCCTAAGGGATGAGATTCTTTTGTTTGTTTTCTACCGACATTTTATCCCTACGGCATGATCACCCATCCATGGCTTTCCTTAACTTATCATCGCTCTGATAGGGTTCAAATCCTTACCTAAATGACATTGCCCCTAAGGGTTAGTCATTCTCTGCGACATTATTACCATCCCTCGCAATTTGCTGATGGAGCTTTTGGGTGACGGATAACATCGAGTCATTCTCCAGCAACAGCTTCCTGTTTTGTCTCTTGTATTTGACGTTTTGTGTAGAAACCGGCAGGAGAATACAAATAAGAATTGTGCACAAAATCGTCAGAAAATATAGAAATGTTTTGGAGTTCATACGTTATAGAATATATCGTGATTGTCACTCTTTTTTTCCGCGCACGATTATTAAGAGAGCCCTCTACAAAAATAAATTCGCCTGTGGGCTTAACATATTATTATCACTGCCCCTTTCCCTGTTAAAGTTCGATGGATCATACTCCTGTTTCAACTCTGAGCCATCCAATGATCGATTTAAAAAGATGGTTGAATTTGCCCAGTTAATTTCCTGAATCCAGTGTGGAGATAACATTATTTTTTGCCCGGGAAACCAATTACCTGTATCAACGATAAAAAACTCAAGCTTCCAGGTCTGAGGATCCATAACAAAATCTTCCAGTTCTCCAACATCACCGTCCACACCCGATACCCGATAACCAGTCAATTCTTTTGCACTGCGCAAGTGAATATCATGTTTGGTTTCGGTTTCAGATTTATGAACACTGACCCTTGCGGTTGTAAAAGGAAACGCTCCGGCCCACACGTTTGGTGAAAACGCCCTTGGGCCCCAGTAGTTGGGCAACGGGTAATGCTCAAAAAGTTCTTTCTCTTTCTGGCGGGATACAGGCTGGTCTGTATCGATATCCGGGCTATTGCGTATCTGTTCTTTTGTAAGATTTGTCAAAAATCTTTGATGATCCCAATCAGATTCCTGAATGGCTTCGGTGGGAATCAAGACTTTTCGTTCGAACAGCCAATTACCTGTTTGAACAATCAGATAACGAATGCTTAACGATTCATCATCGAAATAAAACTCTTTTACAGTTCCTATTTCTCCGTCCGTAGCACCTATGGAAAAACCCATTAGATTTTTAATAGTACAGTTCATATTTATCTTTTTGTATTAATAGGGTAAGCCTCCGTCTTACGTGACGGACCGGCAATCACTCAAAGCTTCCTGCTTTTTGCACTCCTTAGGCGACTTAAAGGTATCCGCATATTATTAAGATGAAATTAAACCTGTATTAGAAATGGATTAGAATGTATTCACTAAGCCGAATGTTGCTGGTAATGAAAGATTAAAATGCGAACGTGAATGGCGAAATATGTTAAAAATAAAACCTATCAGGAAATACGAGGTGCATGGCACGCCAATCTAATTCAAAAGCGTCCTGCAAACTTCTAATGGGATTCTAATGTGAGGTTAATGCTGCTTTAATTCGCGCACCTTAATTTCATCACCATCAGAAAAACATAATCTATTTATCTACTTATTAAAACGCTTCAATATGAAAGGAAAATTTTTAGTCATTGTGTTATTCTTATGTACCGGATTTGGATTTGCGCAAAGTATTGAAGAGGGCAAAAAGCATATTTATTACGAAAGGTGGGAGTCTGCTGAAGATCATTTTAGAAACCTTATTACAAGCGATCCTGGTAATCTCGAAGCATACTATTGGCTCACAAAGGTCCTGTTTGCCAAAAATGATATAGAGGGCGCAAAGAATTTACAAAAGCAGTTGAATGTGTTTCGGGCCACAAATTCAAAGGAAGAGGTGCTTCCGTTAAATAAGGTTACCTCTGGAGAATTGCTTTTACACGAAGGAAAAAGCCAGGAAGCAAAAGTCGTGTTTGATAAGGTACTCGATGAAACCCGGAATAAGAAACCCGAGGTTTTAATTGCTATTGCAAAGGCTTATCTTGATGTAAAGTCCACTGAGTATCCCTATATACTCGAATTGCTAAATAAAGCGGAGAAAAGGGATAAGAAAAATCCAGAAATATTTGCATTGAGGGGAGATGTGTACCGGAGAATGAATGATGGCGGTAAAGCGGTTCAGGCTTATATGCAGGCACTTCAAAAAGAAAGTGGATATGCAAAGGCCTCCTATAACATTGGCAAGATCTACCTGACACAGAATAACCCGGAAATGTACCTGAAATATTTCAACCAGGCTATCACAAACGATGCTGATTATGCACCTGCCTATTATGATTTATTCTATTATTATTATTTCCGCGACGTGAACACGGCTAAAGGGTTTCTCGATCAGTATTTATCCAAAAGCGATTCTTCTCTTGAAAATGACTACCTGTTAACAGATTTTCTGTATGCTTCATCTCAGCCACAACAAGCTATTGAAAAGGCGAAAAGTTTATTGGATCGTCAGGAGGAGAAGGCTGATCCACGGTTGCTGAAATTGATCGCGTATAGTTATGAAGCATTAGGTGATTCGGCGAATGCGCTTAATTATCTTCAACAGTATTTTGCAAAAGAAGCTGATTCGAATTATGTTGCGAAAGACTTTGAACTGAAAGCAAAGTTGCTCACTAAATTTCCCGGAAACGAGGAAGAAGTGATCGCCAGCTTGCGCCGCGCTTTGGAGATGGATACATCAAATGCTCACAAGGTTGAATACGCATCACAGCTGGCAGACCTTTATAAAGAGCAGAGCGATAATAGCAATCAGGCGAAATGGCTTGGAATAAAATATCAGTTAAAAGAAGATCCTTCAAATATCGACCTGTATTATTGGGGAGTTGCACATTATTCTGCCTCTGAATATTTGCAGGCTGACAGTATTTTTTCAGTGTATACCGAAAAGTATCCCGAACATCTCCAGGGATTTTACTGGAGAGCGAAATCAAACGCGCTGCTCGATTCGACTATGGAAAACGGTTTAGCCGTACCGTTTTATGAAAAGGTGATTGAGATGGCTTCATCGGATACTGTTGAAAATAAATCGCTCCTGATGCAGGCTTACGGATACCTGGGAGCGTATCATGCAAATATTAAAAAGGACTATGAAAAGGCGCTGCTCAATTTTAGTAAAATTCTTGAACTCGAGCCCGATAATGCTGATGCGGTACGGTATCAGCAGATTCTTCAAGAATGGGTAAAAACAGGAAATCAGTAAATGGTAAGTAGATAAGACTACAGATAGTATGATTTCTGAAACGTGCCCTGTATCACGCTCTCAAGGGAGGGAAAGGTCCACATCCGAAATAAGAATCATTCGCTACTGGAGTTGCTTCGCTCTTCACGCCATTATACGGAAAAGCATAGTCGCAGGGAGTAAATGCCTTTGACTGCGAGTATGAAATATCATGTTTTCGACTTTTTTCAAATACTTTAAAATATAAATCATGAAAGTTCCCATAGATTTTTTGCAAATCAATTCAAATTTACGGATTGTCCTACCCGCTATTTTACTAATCGTGTTGAGCGCTTGCTCCCAGAAGGTGAGTTTCCAGCAATCGAGTGTTGTGCCTGCAGCTCAAGGAACCATTAAGGTTAAAAAGGATAAAAACAGCAATTACGCTATCGATATAGACGTGGTCCATTTGGCCAGTCCGGACAGGCTGCAGCCTGCAAAAAAAACTTACGTTGTATGGATGGAAACAAAAGATAATTCAACAAAAAACATAGGACAACTCTCCAGTTCCGGAAGCTTGTTGTCAAAAGCGCTAAAAGGGTCGCTGAAAACAGTTACTTCGTTTAACCCTCTTCGCTTTTTTATCACCGCCGAAGACGATGCGTCCATTCAATATCCTGGTATGCAGGTGATTCTTACCTCCGAAAAGCTGAAAAACTAACGCGTATTGTACACTAAATATCTTTATATGGCTACTAATGAAAATTTATTGTCGAAAGACAATTTTGCAATAGCAAAAAAAACCTTGTATATCATTCTTGCAATAATCCTTGGTTTATTCATAACGCTGTGGGTTTGGAAGGCCATTCAGATCAGAAATATAAAACACGCGTATTCTCTCCGTGAAAATGACCTTAAGCAAAGCATGAGGGTCAGTCTGGCAGAGACGAACAAATCATTTTTAAATTTATTGGCGAAACCATATGTCTGGGCCGTAAGACCGGAACTGATGCAATCAAATTATAAACAAATCAATTTATTTGGCAGTGATATTGTGAAAGAAAAGGGTTTTGTTTCAATAATGGTTGTCGATAAAAACGGGATAATTATTTCATCAACAGATAAGAAATTTGATGGTAAGAACTTTGCCGCCAGTGGGAATCCATTTTATTTAACGATAGATAGCACCATGGTTGATTTGAAAAGTGACTCCACCTTTGTGACCGCTTCACCAATTATGAGTTTTAATAGCAAAGTGGGTACGCTGATCATCACTTATGCTCCCAAAAAGCAGAATTTTTTACGTTGACATTGGGCATCCACAATCGCCTTAAGGATAAGAACGTAAACCGCCTACTCGATAAACATTTTTACTGAATCTGATTTGATGCGATCCTTTACCCAGTTTTGAAGTTTGACGTGATTTTATTTGCGCAAGGCCTCTTAAATTTCATTTTCATCAATGAGACAGTATCGACTTTCGCCGAAAAAAGGCTGTAAATACAGACTGTGACAATAAATATTTTTCTAAATCAGGATACAGGCTTTTCAATTCTGCCCTCAAATCAGGGATGGGTAAATCTATTTTTTGGGCCGCAACCTTAGAGGCCTCCAAGGTTGAGTTTTCTTTAAATACATATTCAAGAATACGGGGGTAGATTTTGGCTAAATCTGTCTCCTGCTTGGTATCAAGCCCCTGGCGAACAACTGTACCTTTAAAATGTACGTCCTGTTTTATAGATGCTACTATTTCTTCTTCTTCAGCTTTGTCTTCGTGTAGATTTAATCGGTCTTTTGCAAAGCTCTTAATGGGGCGACTATTTCATTCATTATTTACTGGCTGTTATGGAACGTGTTCAGGAGGAAAATTTCAATTTCTAAAAATTTTTCTCCTTAAGTTTGAATTTACCAAAACAAGTTGGAAGAGCGTTTTGCTTTCTTGAAGAACACCAAACGATCGATTTTCAAATAATAAATTACAACGACTGCAACCCTTTTCTCTGAAGACCGTATATATATACTATGAGGTACCTGTAATATTAAAAACTACCCCCAACCCAAAATTGTATGATTGAGCAATCGCTTTCAGACCAAACCAAGTAGTTGAACGGAACATTGGAAAATATCATTGATATCATAAAAGGTTGCACAACCAGCGATCATAGATGGCAAAAGGCACTCTATGAAAGGTATCGCGGATTTGCATTAAAAACAGTATTCAGGTATATCTATTCATACGATCGCGCGCTTGATGTAATGAACGATGGCTTTGTGAAATTGCTGAAGCATTTTTCCTCATTCAGGTGCGACGAAATACAGGATGCAGAAAAAGTGCTGATGGGCTGGATCAAACGGATTATGATCAACGCCGCGATCGATGAACTGAGAAAAGGAAAAATGCTTCCAGAGATCGGGGCCATTCCTGATCATATCTGGGACATACCGGATAACCGGCAGGCTGATCAATTATTAATGTACAAGGATTTAATTCTTCTGATAAAGCGGCTTCCACCCCAGCATCGGATCGTTTTCAATATGTATGTCATTGATGGCTTTACTCACTATGAAATTGCTAATATGTTGGAAATACCAGTTGGAACTTCAAAGTCTAGTTTATCAAGAGCCAAGACCCTCTTACAACAATTCATAAAAGAAGAAGAGAAAGTAACAGTATGGAATCTTTGAACCACGATATGAATGATATGGATTCTTTGTTCCGCAAGGCAGCGGAGAATTATTCATTGAAATCGGGAGATGACAATTGGGATAAGATTTTTGGAAAACTTTTTCCTAAGGATCAGCCCATCTTGCCGATTCAGAAAAACAGGTATCGAAAATATCTTGGTTTGTTTCTATCATTTCTTTTATCAGGTGCCGTATTTTTTTACCTGGGAGTTCAAAATGGCAGCCAGGATCAAATTGTAAATGTGGATCGTAAGACTTCGCCAAATAGAACCATCACACCTGGAATGAAAAATGATGTTGGAGAGAATGCTTTGGAACTTAAAACTACAAAAAGCCCAGCCACAATAAAGACTGCAGCCACCGTGCCTCATCAAACCCTGGCTGTCACCACGAATCAAAATGAAATACGGACGGATATTAATGGCGCAGATCCTTATGTCGGATTTGAGAACAGCTCAAGAGGGACTGTTAGTCCTTCCTCTTACCCGCAAACACCAAAAATATTTTCGGGTGCAGATCTCTCTGTGAGTCGGTCTGTTCTGAAAAAAGATAGTATCATCGCTTCTGCCTATTTCGAAAAGCAAAACAAACCAGACTTAACAGATCCGGTTTTCGACAGCAGGAAAGACAATCAAAAATTCCCTGCAATCAAAAGTATGAAAGGTTTTTATCTGGGTTTGACTGTGGGCCCTGATTTCAGCAAAGTCAAATCTCAGCCTATCGAGCGGAGCGGTTATAATCTCGGATTGCTGGCCGGTTATCGTTTTAATAGAAATATATCTGTTGAGTCAGGGATTGTGTGGAGCAGAAAAAAATATTATACGGCCGGTGAATATTTTCAGATGAAAGGATCATCGATGCCTTCGAACATGAAAATTATCACGGTTGATGGTCAACTTACGTCATTTGAACTTCCCCTTAAGATCAAATACGATTTCCTACGTAAGGGAAAATCAAACCTGTTTCTTTCCACAGGTGTTTTATCAAATATTTATTTGAAAGAAAAGAACAATTATCTAACTGAGATGAACGGAGTTCAGGAATACCAGGTTGGCTTGTATAAAGACATTTTTTATTCCTGGCTTTCTCTCGTAAATATCAGTGGCGGCTATGAGCACTCGTTTCGTAATGCGGGCACTGTCAGGTTAGAACCATATATAAAAATTCCCCTAAAAAAAGTCGGTGTCGGAAGCCTGCCTGTGTTTAGCACAGGCATAAACGTGAGTTTTGTGAATTTGTTTAGCAGTCGTAACAAATAATCATTGGCAGTTGCCGGATACGCATTTGATTTTACAAAAGATCGAATAGGAAAAGTTTTGTCGTTGCAGTTCTTTTCAATCATCAATTTTTAACTTAAAAAATCTAGTTTATGGTACACAAGAGAAGTTACTTAATGCTCGCTATTGCTTTCTTTACGTTCGGTATTTTTTCATCCTGTGAAAAAATTGGAGACTTTATTGATCATGGTCATTCAAAGGGTTCTAAGGGGTATGTTTACACTACCAGTAATGCAGCCGGGAAGAACAGCATTCTTATTTTTAAGCAGGACGCCGATGGAAAACTTTCTTATAAAACATCGGTTGCTTCGGGTGGTGCAGGCAAAGGAATGGGACTTGGCTCGCAGGGCAGTTTAATCCTCGATAAACATCACAAATGGATGTACACTGTGAATGCCGGCGACAATACAATTTCATCGTTTAAAGTTACTGATGAAGGAGAGGTTACATTGCATCAGACAATTGCTTCCGGAGGTATGATGCCAATAAGTGTCACCGTCAATGAGTCGTTACTATATGTTGTAAATTCAGGCGGGAATATCTGCGGATTTAAGATTGCCTCAAATGGATGGCTATCAAAAATTGAGGGTTCTTCCCACTCCTTAAGTTCAGCCACCGCCGGTCCTGCAGAAATTTTGTTTAAACCTGATGGTTCAGCGTTAGTGGTAACAGAAAAAGCAACAAATAAAATATTGGTTTTTAAAGTGAATGGAAACGGTGTAGCACAGCCGGCTGTTTCATACCCGGCTCAGGCAGAAACACCGTTCGGATTTGTGTTTGCAGGTAAAGACCATATTATTGTTACTGATGCGTTCGGGGGAAGGCCCGGTGAATCAGTAGTAACTTCGTTTACGCTGGGCGGGAATAATCTGACCCTTAAAAGTTCTGTCCCGATACATCAGGCTGCAGCCTGTTGGGTTGTGCTGACAAAAAATGAAGACTACGCATTTGTCACTAATACAGCCAGCAATAGCATTTCTTCTCTCAGGGTAGCTTCAAATGGAAGTTTGCAATTGGTGAACTCAGTGGCTGCGACCACCGATAAATCCCCGACAGATATATGTCTTAGCGGAAACGCATCATTCGTATATACTGTAAACGAAATGTCGCGTACAATCGGCGGATATCGCATACTTCATAATGGGGATTTGCATCCGCTTGGGAATGTCCCTGGTTTATCTCCTTCAGCAGTTGGCCTGGCTGCTTTCTGACGTTTTTGGGCAAACAGATATCAAGAGAAATTTCACATCGCCTGTAGAGTTAAAAATTCTACAGGCGATCTCTGCTATTTCAAATCTGTTATTATTTTCCCTGCATGCTTGCCGATATTCCATCAGAAGATTACCTCTTTAGCATGGCAATTCTGATGCATTGTATAACGGTTTATTGCATGAACAACTTTCGGACATGAATTTTGTCAAATTGTTGAGTTCCCTTTCAGTACGTGCTGTTCAGTATTTTTTATTCAACCGAAGGCTGGCATAATTATTTTATATTTTATTTATGTCTTAGCAATTGGAATTGTTGAAACCTTATAGATCCATCCTCTCATGCTTCGCTACGTATTCTATTCTGAAATTTAATAGTCCTTTTTTATTAACTCTTCATGCCTTAAAAATTAAGATCACTATGTCCATAGTTAGAAAAGTAATTGGATCGTGCAAAGAACATTTTATCGTAATAATTGGGCATAATCGCGGCCCATAGTGTTGTGCTTTATTTTCTCCCGCCCATTTAGATTCTCAACTGTTAAGGTATTCGCTCAGTATTCGTTACTTGTAAAATTATTTTTATGAAAAAGACATCGATTGTACGCCTCAGTTCGTTCGCAATATTTATTTTTTCGCTATTCATAATAGGAATTTCCTGTGAGAAGGAACATGGGACTGATCCCAAAAATCCAAAATGTGCTGACGCTTCGTCCACGATTGCCAGTTGGCCGGAAATATCTAAAAAGGTTGCGAATATGATGATTGAAAAATATGGTCAACCCAATGGAGTGACTCCTGATATGCTGGTATGGAAAAATAATGGACCATGGAAAAGGACAATTGTTTCACGGGATACAGTAGCACACAATTTTCCTACACCGCATCCCGACCTGCTTGAACAATTTATAAATTACAAAGTGCCGGTTGATAAATATGATGATATGGCTGCTTATGATGGGAGCGTGATCCTGGAACGTACTAAAGGTGAAATGTCGGCAAGATGTGATGCAGAAGGCGCTAATTTTCTGGCAATAAACCTGGCAAATGATGTTGCCACCGGAAAAAGAACCACAGACCAGGCCCGCGCTTACTATACCCAAGCGATGAAAACATTTAAGGAAACCGGGGTGATGGATCCGTATATGAAGGGATTTGTATTTCCAGTTCCAACAGGCGGAACTCAAGACCCGGATATGAAAACTTTCTAAATAAGGATTATTGAATCCAGGGACCTTCTTAAAAATTGCTAAGAGGCTGCTTCAGGAGATATTTATAATATTGCCGCGAAGACATAAAACCACAAATATGTAAATTTAACTTCTATTACTTTGTGGTTTTGTGCCTTCGTGGCAAAAATGTTTTTGAGGCAGCCTTTTTTATCAGAAGGCCTTTTGTTATTTATCAACCAGTGAGTATTGCAGAAGCATTCCAAACCAAATACGGAAAAGCCCTTGGTGCTATTTAATAGATAATTGATTTTCTTCTTCAGCGCAGACATATCTAAAAGTGTTTCATTAACATCAAATAGAATTACCGGAAGATGATTTTTATAAAGCTTTTGTTTTTTCCTTTATCTTTTTAATAGTAGAATAAATACCGTAACCAACCAGTAAGCCAATAAAAACATACACCCATACAGGAATATTTTTACCGGCTATTATCAGATATAAATAAGCTGATATGAAAAAGAAGCCTGTTAATAAAACTGGAAGGGCAATTGATTTTTTCTTTTTAATATTTTTAATTGTCCAGTAAAGTGAGATAAAGAAAAAGGGAATAGCCCCTAAATAAATGCCTCCAAAAATGAAAGGATTTACGTGGTATTTTTCACCAAGACTTAAAAACCATTCCTTAAAAGTTTCCCACCACTCCATTATCAGATATTTTTAAAATTTATGCTTCTTCATCATTCTTCTATGAACTTTCAACATGTGCTCCTTCTAATAGCCCAAATAATACATTGCCCCTATGCGATAGAATATTCCCTGCATCCTGTACACTCCATTATGTAAATCTTTCCTTGCTGAAGTGGCAACAACATCATTTAATACTTTGAACCTGCTGTGCTTTTTCAGACGGTGGATGATCTCCTGCTCTTTCATCATCACGAAATCCTCCCTAAAGCCGCCAGATTTTTCATAAGATATTCGCTTAGGAATACCAATCAGTCATTTGATTAAAACTACTATACAAAAAATATAACCGAATATGTTGAGTCGGTGCATCCTCTCGGCTCAGCTTCGCAGAAGCTGTCAAGCCTTCATAAAAAAAATAGCCCGGGAATTAACCAGGGCTACATAAGGTATACAACCGTCGAAGTATCGCTGTTTGCACCCTCTCGGCTGATGCAAAAATAAAGGTAATATTATTTGTTTTTGATAACAGTACCTTGCGCCAGAATCTTTGTTTTTCGAAGAACGATATGCTTGCGCTAGATATGGGATTTCGGGGCCTTGGTTGACAATTACTTTGTTTATTGAAAATACAATAGTAAAAGGTTTATAGTCCATGCGTTTTTGATTTGCATAGGCTTACCAATTCTTCAATCGGAATCCCGTAGGGATTCAATATCGGTAGAAAACACCCGATCCCCAACAGGTAATCCCGTAGGGATTGAACATCGGTAGTGAAACCTGCGTGTTGTCACAGTCAATCTCGAAAATGTCACAAGACCGATATTGAATCCCTACGGGATTCTGATTTTGAAGGCGAATTTTTCTACCAATATTCAATCCCTCCGGGATTGCCACAGCATAGTACTCGGGCTGTTGAAACTTATAAAACAAAAATTATTTGGTTTTGATGACAGTACCTCGCGCCAGATACCTTTTATTTGAAGAGGACATACTTGGGAGAGGTGTGGGAAAAAAAGTAATGCCCAACAGATTGATTCGTCAAAGTCCAGCGCCCTCCTTTCTCTACCGATGCAATCCTGTGGATCATGTCATTTAGCCTGGGTTCATTTACCCATATAGGTTGCCACATTTTCATTTGTTTTATATTTGACAAGTGTTTTTTAATGTTGGTTTTATTCATGAAAAAAAAATTCCTTTTCGTCATCTGTTGCTTCTTTTCCTTGCTTGTTATGCCACAACAAAAAGTTACTATAGGGGGTGGCGATGATACGGTCTATTCGCTTCAATCTTCTGCTGGTGAATTACCAGCATCACTCAACCTGCTGCAACCGCTTTTTGTCTCTAAGGAAATTGTTGGGCTAGGTGAAGCAACACATGGCACTCGCGAATTCAGCCACTTGAAAACCAAATTGCTACAATTTCTCATCACCCGGTGTGGCTACCGCGCTTTAATAATGGAAGGCCCTTTTGGCTCCTTCCTGTATATCAACGACTATGTTAATAGCGCTGACGGCAATGTTGATACGCTGCTTCGTAATACAGGGTATTGGATGTATTACACATCCGAAATAAGTGGCTTGCTGAACTGGATTAAAAAGTTCAACACTGACAAATCTCCTGAGGACAAAGTCCGTGTATTCGGGATGGACATGCAAGGCATGGAAGCTCCCCTAAAATACCTGAATACGAAAATGGCCGCACTGCCCTTAAGTGACCGTACCTCATTTGATGAGCTCATGCTACCCTTACTTCAGCTCTTGAAATCAGGCAACCAGCATAAAGCCCGCCAGTCAACTGATAGTAAGCCGCACAACATAGCAGTTCGCATTGAACAGTTGCAAACCTGGGCTAATGGTAACCGTGCGGTGCTCTCCAGGTATTTTACGCAGGAAACTATCAGGCTATTTGAACTATGCCTGCAAAACAGTTTGTATACAAGCCAGGCAGAGAAGCAGGATGAATACTTTCGTGACAGCTGCATGGCTGCCAATGTGAAAGCTCTGACAACACTAACCAGAAGCAAAGCCGTTATTTGGGCGCATAACGCTCATATCGGGATGCGTGATTCAATTGTCGGCTATACTTCACTTAGCAAGCCAATGGGAGAACACCTGCAACAAGCTTTCAAAGAACAATATTATCCGATCGGTTTTTTTTTCAACCAAGGAAGTTTTCTCGCTCTCGAGAAAAAGAAAAGAGGCAACAGCTTTTATTATCCGCATTTAAAAAGATTCACCTTACCCAATTCTGCTCACGATTACCTTTCCCATCTATTGGCCTCAGCTTCATCCATTCCTTTCTTCCTTGATGTTTCTTCTAGTGATACCCAACTTTGGAAACGATATCATAAGTTGTATACTGTAGGTGCCACATACAATACTAAAAGCAACAATACTCACTACATTACTCCTGCAGTCGCTTTCAAAGGGATAGTGTTTGTAAAACAGACAACGCCAATCGCACAGCTGGACGACCACTTTTATCCGACTAAGTAAAGAGCTTCATAGTGGGCCGACGAATGCACTTGGATAGATTCCTTCAAGTATACAATCAATCAGCAATGGCATGTCGGTATTCTGTGGACTGGTTTCGCCCAGGCTGCCACACAAAGTCCGGGCTACCTCGCGCCAGAATCGAGGGAGCCTTTTAGAGTCCTTGATAAATTGCGGGAAGTCTGATATCGGAGTGATAAAAGTTTTTAATGATATTAAGGTGTCTTTATCTTAAATTCACATACAAGAGGCAAATGAAATCGAAATAAAAGAATGTCCTGACTCAAAGAAAATTTTAAACGCCCTATAAAAATGGGTAGCTCTCACATATTCAAAAATAAATGCATGCATACAATTCATAAGCAACTGGATATAGATGGTGGGGAAAATCTACTAACCCTGGATCCCAATCAACGTCCAAACCCAAACGTCTGGATGCCACCGGTCATGTGGGAAGGGTTTTTAAATAATGAAAAAATACGCATTGCCCAAAATGCCCAATATAGTTCAGGCGCTGATGATTTTGAGTTTGAGTTATTCCAGGAAAAGTTTGACGCATTAAAACCTGACATTGTACGGGCGATACAGGAAGCCACAAAGGCAATGGAAATAACTACTTACAAGCTTTTAGTGAAGCTCGTTAAATCCTCTTTTTACCTCCGCATAGATTAAATCTTAGCTATAATTTTCAGACACCTTTATTGTCCTGAGGCTATTCATTTCCTGCGATTATCAAGAGGATAAAAGGTATTCAATGAATCATAAGACATCTTGTATACAACTATAAGATGATTATTGGACTGATCCAATAATCATCTCAAAATTTCATTTAAAAAGCTGCTATGAGGGCTTTGACAATATTTCTTTTACTATTTCTTATTAATAAGACTGGTCTAAATTCGCAAGTTTTACAATTGCCGTCTTATGATGTTATTGCTTATGGAGAAACAATCAATAGAGCAGAATTATTGATTACAAATTGGCAATTTAAAGATGCTTTTGAAATATATGATTCGCTAAACAATAGCTTGAGATATGAAACGACATACTTCGCTTTCAACTTAAGGAACCGAAAAGAATGCCTGCCCCGTCCGAAAGGCGGGGGATGTTATGGCTGTTGCAAAGAGCTGGTATGAAAAATAGCAACAATTCAGACTTTCAGCTATGGCAACAAGACAATCATCCTATTCAATTGAGCAACGCAAAAATTGCACATCAGAAGTTGGATTATGCCGATTACAATCCTGTTGTAGCTGGAATCGTTGAAAAGCCCGAAGACTACCTGTATAGCAGTACGAGAAATTATTATGGGATGAAGGGATTAATAGAGGTGATTTTGTTGAATCCTCTAGTGTTGTAAAATGCATTGCAGGTTATTTATCCACTATAGCAAACTTGCGTCTGGTTTGCATAACTACATCATGTACAGTCAGGCACAAGATGCCAACGCACCCAATCTACGCCTCAATCTCATATCTTTAATTTTGCAAAAGCAAAGGGCTAAAAGCAGCAACTTGGTCTCTTAAGTTAACATGTAATTTACAATGTTCTGCGCAAGGGTAATCTGCTTTTAGTTTCTTCTTACAAAGCCT
>Ga0136634_10000430_pt1 | contig 19221 bp, 19 predicted proteins | sample AntDrymUQ8332106_2_FD_104654 | JGI IMG/M metagenome (GOLD analysis project Ga0136634, IMG submission 104654) | Polar desert sand microbial communities from Dry Valleys, Antarctica - metaG UQ833 (21.06) | ecosystem: Environmental > Terrestrial > Soil > Desert | place: Antarctica: Dry Valley... | reverse complement strand
GCCGCCGCCGGCGCCGTCGCCGCCGCCGCCGCCGCTGCCGCCCGCGCCGCCCCAGCCGCCGGCGCCGCCGCCGCCGCCATTGCCGCCATGGCCATTGAAGTAGCCGCCGCCGCCGCCGCCGCCGTTGCCGCCCTGGCCCCAAGCGTATCCGGCTCCGCCTTTTCCGCCTTTTCCGCCGGTGCTGGCAGCCATCGCGCCAGAAGCCGCAACCATCACCACTGCCGAAACCGCTGCGATAACAAACTTTTTCATGATCTTTCTCCGAGTGCTTGTGTTTGAATTTTAAGATTAACGAGTTGTATGTGAACGGCGTTCGAATAAAGTTTTAGCTGTTATTCAGAAACGACTGCGCTTCGAACCTCGTTTCCACCTTTGGCTGGTTTGGGAGGATTTGCTGTTTGACCTCTATTTGCCTGCCTGGTTATAGGTCGCGGCAGCCGCGAAAACGGTTCAACGCACCTGCATTTTTTTTGAATCTTTTTTGCTGCGCGCGCGCATGCGTCGGCAAGGGGCGGCGGCCAACGAAAAAGGCCGCCCGGAGGGGCGGCCTTTGCAAGGGTTTCGATGGGGTTTGCTATCTCAGCGGCTCATACATAGGCGCGAGATGGTAGGATAGACGGCTGCGCAGCACGAAGACATCGTCATCGCCGGACGTGAAAGACAAGGTGGCCGCCGGCGGGATAGTACCGCCGTCATTGTCGTCATCGAAGCTGTAATACAGACCCTCGAAACCGAGCGTCAGGCGATCCGTCAATTTGGCGTCGATACCGGCGCCGATAACGAAGCCGACTTTGTCGTCTTCCTCACCGACAGCTCCGGCCACACCGCCCGCGCCGCCCAGGCCACCCGCACCTGTCCCCAAGGCATCCACCGAGTCTGAGCCGTCCGCGCCATCGGCGCCGTCGCCCACGAAGATCCCGGTGAAGCGGTCGGTTCCGGCGAAAGCGACGCCCAAAGTGCCGTAGATGAGATAGGAGCCGGTCGCATAACCGAGGCGGGCGCGCGCGCTCGCCAGATATTCGTATTTGTCGTCCTCGCTAAAACTGGCGTCGCCTTCCAGGCCATAGACCCAGTTGCCGCTCTGCCAGTTGAAGCCGATCTGGCCGCCTCCCGCAAACAGCGTGTCTTCATTGAGGCGGGCAACCGCGCTGCCGCCAGCGCCACCGCCGCCGCCGCCACCGGCGCCGCCCGTACCGACACCAGCCCCTCCGGGCCCGCCGGCGCCGCCAGCCGCGAAATCCACGGAGTCGATGCTGTCATTGGAGTCGAACAGCGCGCCGGCATGCGCGCCGAAATAGAAGCCGTTCCAATTGCTAGCCAGAGCCGGATACCCGTCCGGTGCGGCGTCATCCTGGTCGAGATGCATCGTTAAGCGCGCGCGAACGGAGAAGAAGTCGCCACCGCCGATGCCGGACATTTCGTCGTCGAAGGTGTAATACAGACCTTCGACGCCGATGCCGATTTGGTTGGTGAGCTTATATTCGATGCCGCCGCCCGCCACGAAGCCGACTTCCGATCCGCCGTCACGCGAGAGTCCGGCAATGCCGATGCCCGGGGCCGCCTGCGGGCCGATGCCGCCGCCACCGCCACCTGCATCGCCGCCAACGCCGCCGGCGCCGCCATCGCCGCCGAGAATGATGGCGCTGTCTCCTCCCTCAATGGACACATAGGCAAGGCCGGCCGTTACATAGACCAAGGTGCGGTCCCACGCGTAGCCGGCGCGCCCGCGCACGCTGCCAAGAAGGTTATCGAGCGAATTGTTTGCATCGATGTCGGCTTCGAGGCCGTAGACGAAATTGGCGCTCTGCCAATTATAGCCGATATGCAGCCCTATCAAGGAATCGCCGGCCTCGGAGCCGGCGCTTACGAGAGATGCTGATCCGCCTACACCGCCAGCGCCGCCGATGCTGCCAACACCAACCGCATCGCCCGCGCCGCCGCCATCCCCGGCTCCACCGCCCGCCGTAAGCGTGTCGAAATCATCGTCGGAATCGACGACACCACCGGCCTGCACGCCGATATAGGGGCCTGCCCAGCTCGGGCTGGGGCCCATAATCGCCGGACGTTCATCCTTGAGGGAGAGATCGGCCGCGTTTGCCGGAAATGCAGCGCCCAGGAAAACCGCCGGTAGACACATGGCCAGAGTGCCCCGCAGCTTTTGCGATCCAGAGAGGTTTACGCAAGCACCCCCCAAATGTGTTGATTGTCGAAAATGTCTCCGCATCGCCGCCCCTTTTTTCGCTGGCTTATTGCTAATCGCGTCTACGCCGAACGGAGCCCGATATCGCCTTGCGGTTGAGCCGTCCCCTTTCATTCAATTACCGGTGGAAAGGCTGTCAGTCAATGTGGGAGGAAATAGAATTCTACCGGAAGTTGTATTGCGGTTACATGGGTTTTAGGTAAGGCAAGGCTGATAGAGCGCGGGAACGTTGGAGGGAGGCAGATGCTGGCCGCGTGGGAGTAGCCTCGCAGGCGCAGTCTCAACCGCCTTGGTACGGTTAGCCCAATAAGAGACCGCTCAAATGCAAAAGGCCGCCCTAAGGGGCGGCCTTTGTACATAAATAATCTAGAAGTGTTTTACTTCAGCGCTTCACGGTCGCCGGAGAGGCGAAATGACAATCGGCTGCGTACCACGAAAAGGTCGTTGTCGTCATCCGAGTTGACAGAGAAGGCACCGTCAACCTCGCCATTGTCATCGCCGTCGAAGCCATAATAGAGCCCTTCGAAGCCGAGCGTGACACGGTCGCTCAGCTTGGCTTCGATACCGGAGCCGACGACAAAGCCAACCTCGTCGTCTTCCTCACCCCCGAAAGCTCCGGCCAATCCGCCAGGCCCTCCAGCGCCGCCGGCACCGTTCGGTCCGTCGCCGCCATCATCGCCGTTGCCGCCGCGTCCGGCAAAAATCCCCGAAAAGCGCTCGACGCCGGCGAAAGCGACACCCGCCGTGCCGTAGAAGAAGTACGATCCCGTCGCATAGCCGAGGCGGGCGCGGGCACTGGCTAAATAGCTGTATTTGTCGTTATCGCTGAAGCTGGCATCGCCTTCAAGGCCATAGACCCAACTGCCGCCTTGCCAGTTGTAACCGACATGCACGCCGCCGATCAGGCTCGTGTCGTTGTTGAAGCTTGCCGCAGCAGTGCCGCCGCCGCCGCCACCGCCGCCACCACCACCAGCATCGCCGACACCATCTGTGCCGTCTCCGCCGTCGCCGCCTTCGTTGAAGTCGACCTCATCAATGCTGTCGCCGGAGTCGAATGCCGCGCCAACGTGGCCGCCAAGGTAGAACCCTCCCCAGCTTGTGCTGGCCAAAGCCGGGTAGCCGTCCTTGAACGATCCAGCGCTATGGTCGCGCTGCAGATGCATGGTCAAGCGCGCGCGGATGGAAAAGAAGTCTCCTTCCTCGCTGACGCCCAGATCGTTGTCGTCGAAAGAATAGTAGAGACCTTCGACACCCAGGCCGATCTGGTTCGTCAGCTTATATTCCATGCCGCCGCCGACCACGAACCCGGTTTCGGAGCCCTCCGGCCCTGTTACGCGCCCGATCACGGTCGCGCTGCCCGGTCCTCCTGCTCCGCCGGAATCTAGGCTCGAGGCACCGCCGTCACCGCCTGCGCCCCCTCCACCGCGGATGAAGACCGCGCTGTCGCCGCCCTCGACGTTGAGATAAGCAAGACCCGCCGTGAGGTAGAATAGGCTACGCTCGGAGGCGAGACCGATGCGGCCACGCACGCTGCCGAGAAGATTGTCGAGCGAGTCGTTGGCATCTATATCCGCCTCGACGCCGAACACGACGTTGCCGCTCTGCCAATTGTAGCCGACGTGAAACCCGGCCAACACATCGCTGCCACCGCCGACGTCAACAAAGCTGCTGAACGCGTCTCCGCCATCCCCGCCGTCACCGGGTATGTTGGCCGGTGCTAGGCCAGTAACTCCGCCACCTCCGCCGCCATTGCCTGCGCTCGACCCGGATGTAACCACGCCGTTATCATCGTCATCATTGTCGAGAATGCCGCCAACCTGTGCGCCGATATAGAAGCCGGCCCAATTGTAGCCGCCATGGCTGACGATAGCGGGCCGCTCGTCCTTGTAGGACAGATCGGCGGCGCTCGCGGGCAGAGCCCCTAGCAGCAGCGCCGGAATGGATGCGGCGCACAGCGTCAGCGCAAATGGTCTGGTCGCCCTGCCCGACGTCCTCAGCAATGAATTGAGAATAGAGTTCTGCATGGCCGCCCCCCTGGCTGCTACCCAATAGTTACGCTATTAATAGCAGTGCAGCGCTGAGTTCGACTGATTTGTGGCCTTAAGTAGCTCTGGGTAAGTCGAAAACAGGTCGGAAGTGGCAGAGTCATCACACAAACTGGTGTTATTCTATCTTAAGTTGTATATTGAGCAATGCACTACTTTAAGGGGCAGACAGTTTGGCCTGATTTTACTTTGCAGGTCTCGTAAATTCTGGCGTGTTTAGCGCGGCGCGGTCTGCTCGCCCTCGCCGAGGTCGGCCCTCCCCATGCGCGCCAGGTCGCGATTTTGATGGGCTGCGGAAATGGTGGGGTCGAGCTGGATAGCCTGATCGAAATTGGCTAAAGCGCTGGCGAAATCGCCTTTCCGGCGCAGGGCCATGCCCCTGTTGAGGTAGGCGCTGGCAAAGTCCGGAGCGATTTTTATGGCTTGGTTGAAATCGGCGATGGCCCGATCGTAGCGGCCCTTTTCATACCAGATCAGGCCACGGTCGCGATAGATCGAGGCGTTGGAGAAACTGAGCCGGATCGCCTGATCGAGGTCGGCGAGGGCGCGCTCGATGTCGCCGCGCTGGCGCCGCAGCAGGCCCCGCCCGTGAAATGCGGCGATGCTGCTCGCATCCCGCCGGATGGCCTCGTCATAGTCCGCAAGGGCGTCGTCCTCGCCGCTCGGTGCGCTCAACGCCGCGGCACGCTGTAAATCGAGTTGCGTATTGCCCGGATCGGGCTGATCCAGCGCGGCGGCTAAGGTTTCGCTCCCATCACATGCGCCGAGACAGACAGGCTGCCCGCCGCTATGGGTGCTGGTCCGCGGCAGGACATCAGCCCCCTGGTCCACGCTTGGAGCTTCGGCTGCCTCCACGCTGGGCATGTCCTTGGCATGCGCCGTCATCGCCGCGGGAGCAGGATCGGAACCGCGCGCCTCGCTTGCATCAGGCAAGGCGGCCGTTGTGAGGTCCTGCGTTGCGGCAGCGAGTCGATGCAAGCGCTGCCGCACACGCTCCGCGACTTGCCCATTTGCGGCGGCCCCTAATGCCTGAAGGCTCGCAATATCGTCGCTGCCCTCGATGAAGCGCTCAAGCCGGCTCAGCGCAAGGGTGGCGGCCGCGGTTTCAGGATAGCGTTGCGAAAAGGCCCAAATCTCAAGGGCGTTGCTGCCCCTCTCGACGTCGAGCCATGCCCTTTCCGGCAGGGGCGCCGCAAATGAAGGCTCGCGGGCGGGTGGCTCGGCCTGCTCCGGTGCGGAGCGCTCGGGCACCGTGACCGGACCGGCCGCGGTCAGCGCAACCTGTGCCACCGACGCGAGCCCGCCGGTCTCGCTTTCGCGGTGCGTCGCGGGTTCGAGACCTTGAGCCGAGGATTGTAGCGCCGCAACGGAGCTTTCGGGATCAGCAGGTTTCCTGAAATCTTCCGTGACAAAGCGGGACAGGGCGGTGGAAGCGCGGGTGTCGGGTTTGAGCAGCACATACAGGAGCGCAAGGGTGCTGCTGCTGACCAGGCCCGCGCTGACCACGGCTGTGATGGCATAGTGCCGGAACCGCAAGTGTCTGCGCCGCAAATATGAATCGTAAAGCGCCCGCTGCTCCGGATCCTTTAGAACGTTGTGAGCGGCAATAATAAGCTTGCTGCGCTGCTCGGCCGCCTTATCGCCGTCATTGACATCCGGGTGGTGAGCCTTGACCGCCTTGCGGAAGGCGATCCGGATCGCCTCGTCATCGGCACTCGCAGGCACGCCCAGAGCATCGTAATGCGTCTTCGCCACGAAATTCTCCCGCAGGTCCGCCGGTTCGCGCCTACATCGTGAAGGCGTAGCTCGCGCCCTCTTTCGCGATCCGGCCCACGCCCGGCCAGGGAAAGTGCGAGCCGCAGATCATCATCTTGTCGGCGATCGCCCGCTCGAGCAGTTTGCGGCGCGAATCCTCCGCCATCGCTCCGTTCTGGTCGTAAGCGCCATGCCAGCCCGGATGGGCCGCGACCAGAGCCGGCACATAGACCGTATCGTTGGAAATCAGCAATTGCTCATTGCCGGAGCTGAGGTGAAAGGCGGTGTGACCTGGCGTATGACCCGGGGCGCTCATGAAACGGATGCCGGGCACGACCTCGTCCTCCCCTTCCACCGGCAGGACATTCTTCCAATTCGGTATGACGGCTTGAATCCGCCGGGCAAGAGGCCTTCGCGCCTCAGGAATACGCTGCGTCAAGGAGGGGTCGGTCCACCATTTGTACTCGGCGGCCGGGACGATGATTTCCGCGTTCGGAAAGACGGCGGCGTTCGTCTTGTCCGCGAGCAGACCGAAAATGTGATCGGGATGGAAGTGCGAGATCAGAATTGTCTCGATCTTTGCCGGATTGACGCCGGCCGCCTTGAGATTGGCGAGCATCTTGCCCGACACGAACACGGAGTTCGGATTGAACGCCTGCACCTGCCCGCCGCCGCCGGCATCGCAGAGCACCAGCTTGCCGTTCACCTTCACCACGAGCGTCATGATCGGGATCGGCACGAATTTTGAGATTAAGCCGGCCGATGTGAGGGCCTGCTTGGTTTCATCAATGCTGGCATTTTTAAAAAATCCGGGCTCGTGGGCCTTTTCCCAGATGCCGTCATAAAGCGCGATGCATTCCGCATCGCCGACCTTGTAGCGGTGAAAGCCTTGTTTCGGCTCCCGCGACTGCTGGTTTCGTGCCGGCGCACTGATGGCCAATTGCCGGTCTAGGCCGAACGCCGCCCCGGCAGCGGCCGCAGAAAGGACAAATTCCCTGCGCGTGATCCCCATGGCTTTCCCCCCCCAATTTCTTTTCCATAAACGCTTGATAAACAACTTAATTTTTCAGCTTAGGTATCAATCCGTATACGCAAAATACACCAGGGGGAGGCCGGTTACAATTTTCAATGCTGCGCTTGAGCTTGAGCATGGGATCGGCGGGGGGAGGAAAGCCCAATCCGATTGCGTGCCTAATCCACCGGGTGAGGCGGTGCGTTGAAAAATGGCGTTAGATCGCTGAGGCAAACTTTTTCAGATTTCGTATCTGAAGGAATGCAGAGGCGATCCATGACGCTGGAGGAACTTACGCTGGCAATGTTTGCGGTGTGCAACTCTTTGCGAGTCGTGGGCTTTATACCGCAGATGGTCTGCACCCTTCGCGACCAAACGGGAGGCGAGTCAACATCTGTTGCGAGTTGGCTCATCTTCCTGACATCGCATGTGTCGGTTGCCGCTTACGCCTTCGTCAATCTGCATGATACTGTCTTGGCAGCGATGTTTTTGGTCAATGCGTTCTGCTGTCTGCTCATCGCTTGCGCTACGCTTTGGAAGCGCAATACGCGCGCGCGCATGCGGCGGGAGCGCGAAGGTCACGGCCTCCCCTGCCGCCAGCCCGCATACCCCGCGTGAAGGCGATAGGATGCGACGGTCTCAGCCGCGTTGAGGATTTGCGTGCCAATCAACTGGATGCCTTCGCCGGCAAGGAATGCTCCAGGAAGAAACGCACCATCTCGCGCGACGCGTCCGGCCCGAGCGGATCGGTGTAGGAACCGGCTGGACTACCGCCAGACCAGGCATGGGCGCTGCCGTGCACCGTCCACATCTCCAGCACCGCTTTGCCGCCTGCGTCCAGATACAGCGACCGGCTGTAGCTATGGCCGGCTTTGGCGCGGTCGCGCTTGATTACCTCGCGCAATTGGCCGGCCCCGAGAGCGCGCGCCTGCTCGATGACTTGCTCGCTGTTGCGCGGATGCACGGTGTCGTCCCTGTCGCCGTGAAAAACGATGGTCGGCACCAGCGGCTGGCCCCCGCCAAGCCCGGGCGATAGCGACGCGAGGTCCGGGATCACGGCGCGCCCATGCCGCATGGCGTCGAACGCTGAAGGCACATTCCCGGCCGCGCCGCGCGCGAGACCCGAATGCACCCCGGCGGCGGCGTAGACATCGGGATAGGTCGCGGCCAGCACCGCGGTCGCCGAGCCTCCCGCCGACAGACCAGCGGCATAAACGCGCCCCGCATCGATCGCGTATTCGCGTATGATCCGGTGCGTGAGGCCCGCTATGATGGAGGGCTCGCCGCGGCCGCGATGCTGATGGCGCGGGCTGAACCAGTTCCAGCATTTTGAGCCGTTTGCGTATCGCGATTGCTCTGGATAGACGACGAAACAGCCATGTTCCTCGGCAACAAGGTTCATGCGTGTGCCGGCCGCAAAATCCTCGGGAGACTGCTTGCAGCCATGCAGCATCACGATCAATGGCAGCGCTTGGCCCCTATAGACGCTTGGGATGTAGAGCCTGTAGGCCCGCATCCCTGCGAAATTCGTGTAACTGCCGGCCACGAACCGCCCCCCGGCTGGAGCCCGCCCAGGCGCGACTTCCGAGGCAAATTGAACGGGTGCAGCCGCTGCGTCGGTTTTCCCGGCAATCCGGCCAAGCTTGCCGATGAGGCCGCGCACGGTTTTAAAAGTCGAGGATCTCATGCCGAAAATGCGCGGCCGGGTTGCTGCCGGCATGTTGGACGGCTTGCGCGGCGCGCTGTCGGAAACGCCTGTTTTCCTCCCGCGTTGCCTGCGCAAGCGTTCCGGCATGGTCTGCCCTCGTAACATTGCGCAAACAGCAAGGCGTCACCTAGTCCAGGAATACCGTTGTCGGTCTCGCTTATAGCGCGGCATCGTCAAGGTGCCGAGCAGCGATAAAGGGATGGCTTAATGGAGGGGTTCGCAGCTGCAAGCAGCGTAGCTATCGAACAGTATTGATCGTGAAATCGAGGGGATAAGGCGGCAAGCATTGCGATCCGAATGGAGGCACCACTGTGCAAGGTAAATAGCGCAATAGCCACCTCAAACCGACCTCATCTGATGACATGCGAGTGACCTGTGGCCATGGAGCCAAAGGGCTGCGACGGGCTATCGAAGAGCCCGCCAGCACTGTCCCGCACTGTCGCAATGCGTCCAAATCGCAGTAGGCGAATAACCGCCAAGGTCATCATTGCCGGCACCAGGGTCGCCGCCGGGACGCATTAGCGATCCGCCTTGGCCTTCCTTTTGGGTTTCTCGGGCTTGGCAGTGGCTGCTGCCGCTTGTGCCAAGCGAAGAGCGCGAAGGCGTCCTGTTTTGGCGATGACGGCGAGCTTTTCAGCCTCGTGTTCTTTCATGGCCTGTGCCGCATCCCGCGCGCGTCCTTCCTTCGTCGCGGTCCTTGCAGCCCGCTCCTTGGCATCTTTTGAGATCGGCATCAGTTTCTCCCCAGTTACCCTTGTTGCTTGCGGACGAAACTCCAGCTCGTTAAGGGTGCTCGGCGAACAAAAACCCGCGGCTGGCGGACCAGACGCGGGGGGTACTCTAACAACAAGCTTGCTAGTGCGTCCATTGTTAGAGCGGGATGGATATCTTCGCTGCCGCTTAGACGGCGCGCAGATTTTCAGCGGAGGACTTTCCAGTCCGCCCGTCAGCAGTGATGTCGAAAGACACTTTTTGTCCCTCGTTAAGCGTGGTCATTCCCGCGCGTTCGACCGCACTGATATGCACGAAGACATCCTTGCCGCCGTTTTCCGGCTCGATGAAGCCAAAGCCTTTTTGGCTATCGAACCACTTGATAGTTCCCTTGTTCATGGGAGCTTTTCCTCTAGATAGGTGTGTCGTGAGCGATGCCGTAGCACCGCCATTCAGGTCGAGATTTTACGGAGAATGTCGTCAGTCGGACGCGGAATGCGCGGCGAAGTCAAATCGTTCGGCCGAATCTCTTTGTTATAGATGGTCGCGGAGTCTCCTTTCCGCAAGGGTAATCGCCAAATCGCCGGGTTTATTTGGTACCGCTGGCGCTTAGTCCAGCGGAACGCCAGGCTCGTGTTTGGTGCAGCGTATCGCCAATGCCGTGCGGACGTGATCGACATTGGCGGCGGCCGTGAGATCGCGGATGATAAAATTCTGAAAGGAAGTGAGGTCGGGTGCGACGCATTTCAGCATGAAGTCGATATCTCCGGACAACATGGCGCATTCGCGCACGACGCTCCAGGAGCGCGCCAATTCCTCGAAGGCGACGAGATCGGCTTCCGCCTGGCTCGTCAGGCGCACCATCGCATAGGCTTCGAGGTCGTAGCCCAGCAGCTTGGCGTTAAGATGGGCGTGGTAGCCCAGGATGAAGCCGGCCTTCTCCAGCGCGCGCATCCGGCGCAGGCAGGGCGGCGCGGAAATGCCGACCCGGCTGGCCAGTTCGACATTGGTCATCCGGCCATCCGCCTGCAATTCGCGCAGCATGAGCCAATCGATGCGGTCAAGTTTAATCCACGACGGCGGCTCACGCCTTGTATTCATGCTTGGCCGGGCTCCTGGAAGCCGCTAAATGGTTTAAAGGCTGGTTACTATTAGTTTGTGTCGATATCGCGCAACAAATGAAAAATGCCTCACGCCCAAAGGCTGGTAAAGTTTCCCAATTCTGTCACATGGACGAAGCCAAGCCGGGTGATTTGTCTGGCCGACCTGCCTGGGTTCTTTCCGACGGCCGGGCCGGCCACCTCGCGATCCTGTTGGGCATTGCCGATACGCTCGGCCTTGCCGCCGAAGTCAAACCCGTTAGGCCGAGCTGGGCATCCCGGTTGCTGGCTCCCTGGGGTCCTGCCGAAGCGCGCGCACTGGATGCACTGCTCAGCGAGCCTTGGCCTGCGATCGCCTTGGGCGCAGGGCGGCAGACGGTGCCCATGATCCGCGCCTTAAAGAAGCGAAGCGATGGCGGGATATTCACGGTTCTTTGTCAGGACCCGCGAACCGGCGCGGACAGCGCCGATCTCATCTGGGTTCCCGAGCACGATCGCTTGCGCGGAACGAATGTCGTGTCGACGCTTACGCCGCCGCACCGTTTTGGCCGGCAACGCCTGGCTGCTTTGCGGGCGACCACCCCGCCCGATATCGCGCGCCTGCCTTTGCCGCGCATCGCGCTCTTCCTCGGCGGCCCCGGAGGCGGCTACACCTATCCGGCAGTGGAGATCGAAAGGTTTGCGCGATGCCTCAGCGCCGCTGCGGCACAGGGCGCCAGCTTTCTCATCACGCCGTCTCGCCGCACCCCACCGGATCTGCTGTGCGCCGCTGACGCCGCCACGTCTGGCAATGCGCGCATCCTCTGGACGGGTCTTGGGGAAAACCCTTACGCGGATTTCCTCGCCCATGCCGATGCGTTCATCGTCACCGCCGATTCGGTGAATATGGCGGGCGAAGCCAGCGCGACGGGACGGCCTATCCACGTGTTCCACCCCAGCGGCGGGAGACGCAAATTCCGCGATTATCATGCGGCGCTTGAGATGCATGGCGCGACGCGGCGGCTTAGCGGAAATGCCGCGCTGCACGATCCCTGGACCTATGAGCCGCTCGACGCCGCGACGCAGGTCGCGGCCGCGATCGAACGGCGCTGGCGCGATCCGCGCTAACAAGCTGTGCCCATCCCGCTGAACAGGGTTGTCAGCCAGCGCGTGATTTCTTACCTCTCAGCCGAAGCTCAGCATGACGAGCAGGGCAGGGAGGGGTCATGACGGCTCGCCATGAAAAACTGATCATCATCGGTTCGGGGCCGGCTGGCTATACCGCGGCCATCTACGCCGCGCGCGCCATGCTTGCGCCGCTGCTGATCGACGGCATCCAGCCGGGCGGCCAGCTGACGATCACCACGGATGTGGAAAACTACCCTGGCTTTGCCGATGTCATTCAGGGGCCGTGGCTGATGGAGGAAATGCGCAAACAGGCGCTTCATGTCGGCACCCAAATTGTATCGGATCACATTTCATCGGTCGCGTTCAACCGCCGGCCGCTGCGCCTGGAAGGCGATTCCGGCGCCGTTTACACCGCCGATAGCGTCATCATCGCCACCGGCGCGCAGGCCCGTTGGCTGGGGCTGCCGAGCGAGGACAAATTCAAAGGCTATGGCGTTTCAGCTTGCGCCACCTGCGACGGCTTTTTCTGCCGCAACAAGGAAGTGATCGTCATCGGAGGCGGCAATACCGCCGTCGAGGAAGCGCTTTATCTCACCCATCATGCCAAACGCGTCACCCTCGTTCACAGGCGCGGCGAATTGCGGGCGGAGCGTATCCTGCAGGAGCGGCTGCACAAGAACGAGAAGATCGACATCGTTTGGGATACAGCGCTCGAAGACGTGCTGGGCACGTCTTCGCCTCCAAGCGTCACAGGGGCACGGCTACGCAACCTTAAAACAGGCGAGGCCTACGACAAGCCGATTGACGCGATCTTCATCGCCATAGGCCACACTCCCGCCACCGAAATTTTTCGCGGCCAGGTCGCCATGAAGCCGAGCGGGTATATTCTTGTGGAGCAGGGTACGACGGCCACGAACATTCCCGGCGTTTACGCGGCGGGCGATGTCGCCGACGAAATCTACCGCCAAGCCGTGACGGCGGCCGGCATGGGCTGCATGGCCGCGCTGGACGCGGAACGGTATTTGTCGCAATTAGAGGCGCACAGCAAAGCTGCCGAATAAGCGCGTGCTTGGCTCACAATAGGAAGGCTCGATCTGCTGGGCGATGGACTGGGATAAACTCAGGATATTTCACGCAGCCGCGGAGGCTGGAAGCTTCACCCATGCCGGTGATGCGCTCAAAATGAGCCAGTCCGCGGTGAGCCGTCAGGTTAGCGCTCTCGAAAGGGAGCTCAACGCGCCGCTTTTTCATCGCCATGCACGCGGGCTGGTGCTGACGGAACAAGGCGAGCTGTTGTTCCGCACGGCGCAAGACGTGTTCATGAAGCTGGCCTCCGCGGAAATTTTGCTGTCGGATTCACGCGGCAAGCCGACCGGCGACTTGCGCGTCACGACCACGGTGGCACTGGGTTCGGCATGGCTGACCCCGCGCCTGGGCGAGTTTTTGAGCCTGTATCCCGACATTCGCGTGCAGCTTCTCCTCACCGATGAAGAGCTCGACCTCGGCATGCGCGAGGCCGATGTGGCCATCCGCCTTGCGCCCCCCTCGCAAAGCGACCTGATCCGGCGCAAGCTGTTCACAGTGCATAATCATGTTTACGCCTCGGTGGGCTATGTGCAGAAACATGGCACCCCCAAAAAGCTCGACGAGCTCGACAAGCATCGCATCATGACCTATGGCGGGACCGCGCCGGCCAACCTTAAACGGCTGAACTGGCTGGAAACGGCCGGCCGTGAAAATGGCTCGCCGCGCGCCGCCAGCCTACAGGTCAACAATGTGCTGGGTTTGCTGCAAGGGGTCAGCCGCGGGGTGGGAATCGCCGTGCTGCCGGATTATGTGGCGCGCGACGATGCGCGTCTGGTCGCGGTTCTAGAAGCGGAGGACAATCTGCCGACCTTCGAGACCTATTTCGTCTACCCGGAAGAAATGAAAGCCTCCAAACGCGTGACCGTTTTCAGGGATTTCCTCGTGGCGAAGGCGCGCGAATGGTCCTTTTGACCGGCTTTGGACGGCCGTGCTGAAAGGGCGAAGGGGCGTTGGCCAACAGTTCGGCGATCTCCGCAAAACTCCAGGGCTGAAACTCGTGGCTGTCGACGCCGACATCGAGGCTATGGCCGAGCGGCGCATGGTTCAGCCTGCCGTGCACATGCCCGAAGAAATGCCAAGCGCCACGAAAGCTGCCATGCCATTCCCGCATTGGATAATGGCAGAGCACAATCGCCTGGTCCTCGACGGCAATTTCCTTGATGACGCTGACCGAGGCAAAGCGGTTGCTGTGCATTTTCAGCGTATGCCCGTCGTGATTGCCGGCGATAAGGTGGACGTCGCCGTTTAGCCGTTCGAGATAATGCGGCGCCTCTTCGCCACTGCGAAAGCAGAAATCGCCGAGATGGTAGACAGTGTCGCCGGGGCTGATGACCGCGTTCCAGCGGGCAATCAAGGCGTCATCCATCCGGGCGACCGAGGCGAAGGGGCGATCGCACAGGCGGAGTATCGAGGCATGCCCGAAATGCGTGTCGCTTGTGAAAAAGCTCGCCATCCGATTCCCCCATGCCTTTTGGGCTCCGCTTGTTGATACCGCGGGAAAGCGCATACAATCGGACAACCCAACAGAGCACATCGTCTCATGCAAGACATTCACTCAGCTTTTTTCTTAGCCCTGGGCCTGATCGCCTCGGGCGATGCCGGCCTTTGGCATATTATTCTGCTGTCCTTGGAAGTGACTCTGTCGGCGGTGATCTTCGGTTGTGCGATCGGCATTCCCGGCGCGGCACTGCTTGTCGTCGTGCGCTTTCCGGGCAAGACGGCGCTGATCGCGCTGCTGAACGCCTTCATGGGCCTGCCGCCGGTCGTTGTCGGCCTCACGGTCTATCTGCTTTTGTCGCGGGCGGGGCCGCTCGGTGAGCTAGGGCTTCTCTATTCGGTTCCGGCTATGATCATCGCGCAGACTGTCTTGGTCGCGCCGCTCATCGCAGCCCTGGCGCGGCAGATCATCGCCGATCTTTATGAGGAATATGACGAGTTTTTCCGCTCCCTCGGTGTTGGGCGCTGGCGCATGGCGCGCGCGCTGGTGTGGGACGCGCGGTTCAGTCTGATAACGGTCGCTTTGGCGGGCTTCGGTCGCGCGATCGCGGAAATGGGGGCGGTTATCATTGTCGGCGGCAACATCAACAACGCAACCCGGGTCATGACGACAACGATCGCGCTGGAAACCTCTAAGGGCAATCTGGCCCTGGCCCTGGCGCTGGGCGTAGTGCTCGTCGGGCTGGCGGTCGCGGTGACGTCCGCCGTGATGGCTCTGCGCGGGACCGCCAGCCGGCTCGCTTATGCATAAAGACGCCGATGCATTGCTGCAGAGGGACTCTCGTCCGCTTTGTCCGCTCGAACTGCGCGAGGTTGTGTTCCATGCGGGTGGCGCAAAGCTCTTGGACATTGCCCATCTCGTGATCGCGCCGGCCTTGCGCACTGTCATCATGGGCGCCAATGGCGCGGGCAAGAGCCTGCTGCTTCGCCTCGTGCATGGCCTTATCGACCCGAGCAGCGGCAGCATTTTATGGAACGGCTTGGCGGTCGATGGGCAGGTGCGCGGCCGTCAGGGTTTCGTCTCTCAACGCCCCGTGCTTTTGCGGCGGTCCGTTACCGCGAACATCCAATTCGCCTTGCAAAGCAGCCTCGCCGCTGTCGAGAAAAAGCGCCGCGTCGCCGAGGCAATTGGCGCCGCGCGGCTCGAGGATCAAGCCGAAACGCCGGCGCGGCTGCTCTCCGGCGGCGAGCAGCAGCGGCTGGCGCTTGGCCGTGCCTTGGCGCGGCGACCGGAGGTTTTGCTGCTCGATGAGCCGACCGCCAGCCTCGATCCTGCCTCGATCCTGGCTGTCGAAAGCATGATCGAAACGGCGCATGCCAACGGCGTTAAAATCATATTTGTAACCCATGACATCGGGCAGGCGCGGCGGATCGCCGACGAGGTGGTTTTTCTTCATCGTGGCCGGTTGGCGGAGCAAACGCCCGCCAAAGCTTTCTTCGCCGGGCCGCATTCCGTGGAGGCGCGGGCCTATTTGGAGGGGCGCGTCCTAGTTTGAAGGAAAAGAAATGATGAAGAAAGCGTTGCTGCATTCTGTGTGGGCTGCTGGCGCCTTCTTGGCAGCTGCGATCGGGCCGTCAGTCGCCCAAGACTCCTCCATTTTGATCCAGTCCACGACATCGACCGAGAATTCCGGACTTTTCGAATCGATCCTGCCCAAATTCAAGGAAAAGACCGGCATTAACGCGAAAGTCGTCGCCGTCGGGACCGGCCAAGCGCTGAAAAACGCACAGAACGGCGATGGCGATGTCGTGTTCGTGCATGCCAAGGAGGACGAGGAAAAATTCGTCGCGTTAGGCTGGGGCGTGAAGCGCTTCGACGTGATGTACAACGATTTCGTCATCGTCGGCCCCGCGAGCGATCCGGCCAAGGTCGCCGGCTCGAAAGATGCGGGGGAAGCGCTGCGCAAGATCGCCTCCAGCAAAACGCCCTTCGCATCGCGCGGCGATGACAGCGGCACGCACAAGCTGGAACTGAAGCTGTGGAAGGAGGCCGGTGTCGACGTGACGGCGGCAAGCGGCGCATGGTACCGCGAGACCGGCTCGGGCATGGGGCCGACGCTAAACACCGCCGTGGGCATGGGCGCGTACGCCCTGACCGACCGCGGCACATGGATCGCCTTCGGCAACAAAGCCGGTCACGGCATTACCGCGGAAGGCGACAAGGCGCTTTTCAACCAATATGGCGTGATCCTGGTCAATCCGGACAAGCACAAGACGGTCAAGGCCAAGGAAGGCCAGGCTTTCATCGATTGGCTGACCGGCAAGGAAGGCCAGCAGGCGATCGCCGATTTCAACGTCAATGGCGAGCAGCTTTTCTTTCCCAATGCCGCGCCGCAAAGCTAAGCGAAGCGCCGGGTGAAGGGGCGCCCAACACCCAGGCGCTTGGAATGGCTTACTTCCCCACCGGGGTAGCGACCGCCGCGCGGATGACGTCCTGCGCTGCGGTGCTGTCCCATTCCGCCGGACCGAGCATGCGCGCGATCTCCCGCCCCTCACGGTCGACGATCAGCGTCGCAGGCAGGCCGAGGGCGCCGATCTTCTTTGTCATACCGCCAGTTTTGTCGATGAACAAACCGAGCTTGTCGAGATTATTGCTGGCCAAAAACTGGCGCGGCCCCTCGATCCCGGTACGGTCGAGACTCACGGCGACGACCGCGAAATCCGCGCCGCCAAGTTCGGCTTGCAAGCGGTTGAGAGCCGGCATTTCCAGCTTGCAGGGCGCGCACCACGTGGCCCACAGATTGAGGAGAACGACCTTGCCTTTCCAATCGCCGAGGGTTTTGGGCTGGCCTGAGCCGTCCGCGAAGGTCATGTCGGGCAAGGGCTTGGGGGCCGCCGCGTAAACCAGCTTGGTCATTCCCCCCTTGGCATCGCGCGAAGACGCTGCAGGCTCGCTCATGGTGGGCTGAGCGCCAGACAGGCCCTGCTCGGCCTGGCGCGCCATGTAAGCGCTGATGGTGACTGCGGCAAAGCCTGCGATTGCAGCAAAGGCTGCCGCGAGGATATATACCAAGGACTTGGCTCTCAGAGGCTGCTCCGCCGTGGGCGCCTTGTGGTCAGCATCCGTCATCGTTCACCCGCGCAGTAAAAACCATGAGCAACACAATGTGGGGTGGCCGCTTCGCCACCGGGCCAGCCGAGATCATGGAGGAGATCAACGCCTCCATCGCCTTCGACCGCCGCCTATACGCGCAAGACATAGAAGCTTCGATGGCTCACGCCAAGATGCTGGGACATCAAGGCATCATCTCGAGCGCTGACGCCGAAGCCATCATCAACGGCCTTCGCGACGTCCGTGCCCAGATCGAAAGCGGACAATTCACCTTTTCCCGCGCGCTGGAAGACATTCACCTCAATATAGAGAGCCGGCTGAAGGACCTGATCGGCGATGCTGCCGGACGCCTGCACACCGCGCGCTCCCGCAACGATCAGGTTGCGACCGATTTCCGCTTGTATATCCGCGATGCGGTAGATCACCTGACCGCGCAACTCCGCGGCTTGCAGCTCGCGCTTGCCCGCAAGGCCGAGCATCACGCCGCGACGGTGATGCCCGGCTTCACCCATCTGCAAACGGCGCAGCCGGTGACCTTCGGCCATCACTGCCTGGCCTATGTCGAAATGCTGGCCCGCGACCGCGGACGGCTCGCCGATGCGCGGGCGCGGCTGAATGTGTCGCCGCTGGGCGCCGCGGCGCTGGCCGGGACATCCTTCCCCATCGACCGGGCAATGACGGCCCAGGCACTGGGCTTTGACGAGCCAATGGCCAATTCGCTGGATGCCGTTTCCGCGCGCGACTTTGTCCTGGAGGTCCTGGCGGCGGCGGCCATCACCGCGACGCATCTTTCCCGCCTTGCCGAGGAGATCGTCATTTGGTGCTCGGCGGAGTTCGGCTTCGTGAAGCTCAGCGACAAATTCACCACCGGCTCGTCGATCATGCCGCAAAAGCGCAATCCGGACGCCGCCGAACTGGTGCGCGCCAAGACGGGGCGCGTCGCTGCCGCGTTCCAGGCGTTGCTGATGGTGATGAAGGGACTGCCCCTCGCCTATTCCAAGGACATGCAGGAGGACAAGGAGCTCACCTTCGACAGCCTGGACACCTTGTCGCTGATGATTGCCGCCATGACCGGCATGATCGACGATCTCGAGCCGGATGCGGCGCGCATGAAGGCTGCCGCCGGCCGCGCGTTTTCCACCGCGACCGATCTGGCCGACTGGCTGGTGCGCGCGCTTGGCATGCCGTTTCGCGAAGCGCATCACGTGACCGGGCGCATTGTCCGGCTTGCCGAGGAGAAGAGCTGCACGCTGGAGCAGCTTGCGCTGGCAGATATGCGCGCCGTCGAACCGGCGATCACGGAGGCGGTATTTACCGTGCTCGGCGTGGAGAATTCCGTGGCGAGCAGGCGCAGCTTTGGGGGCACAGCGCCGGAAAATGTGCAAGCCGCGGCGCGGCTTTGGCTAAATCGGCTGGAAGCGGAGACGGTTTCGCGCTAAGAAAAGCCGGATTTCGCCTCTAAAACCGGCTAGAGGCGAAACGGGGGATTGTGCATGAGCCGCAGCCTGACACTGATTATCACGCTCAGCCTTGCCACGCTGGTGCTTGCCGCCTGCGGCAAACGCGGCGCGCTCGAACCCCCAGGCGTCGCACCGGCCACCGCCAAATCCGAAAAGTCGGCCTCCGTCGAGCCCAAGCCCGATGAGAAACCGCATCGGCCCTTCGTACTGGACGGGTTGCTGCGCTAAAGCGCTCGGTGTCCATTACACCCGACGGCACGTTTGCCTACGTGACTCCGCAGGAGAACTCTGCCCTCGCGGACATTTTGTCCAAGCAATCAAATTGGGACTTTTCGCTTGAATTAGCACGTCGCCCCCCGTCACGCTGGGCTTTGCAAGGGCATCAGCCGGTCTGCCCGCGCCGACGCTCCGCTTGACCTTGCGGCATGCCGACCGCTAAGCAGCGGGGCCGACCGTTCTTCCGGAGCTTTGGGTGGCGATGCACCACT
>Ga0136634_10000429_pt1 | contig 19223 bp, 14 predicted proteins | sample AntDrymUQ8332106_2_FD_104654 | JGI IMG/M metagenome (GOLD analysis project Ga0136634, IMG submission 104654) | Polar desert sand microbial communities from Dry Valleys, Antarctica - metaG UQ833 (21.06) | ecosystem: Environmental > Terrestrial > Soil > Desert | place: Antarctica: Dry Valley... | reverse complement strand
GTACGCCACCGACCTGGACGGTGTGTTCGTCGCCGGTGACGCGGGACGTGGGCAGTCTTTGATCGTCTGGGCGATCGCCGAGGGCCGCGCCGCGGCGGCTGCCGTCGACGCGTACCTGCAGGGGTCCTCCGCGCTGCCGGTCCCCGTGCACGCCTCCGAGGCCCCGCTCAGCTGACGCGCCCTGCCGCTGCTCTGTTCTGTCAACCGGCCGTCGTGACGGCTGGTGCCCGCGGCTCGCCGGGACCGCTCGGCGTCTCCCGCCGGGACACATAAGGTCCGACTCGTGGCCACCCTGCCGATGTTTCCCCTCGGCTCCGTGCTGTTCCCGCACATGCCCCTGCACCTGCGCGTGTTCGAGCCGCGGTACGCGGTGATGCTCGCCGAGCTGATGAAATCGGGCTCGTCGGAGTTCGGCGTGGTGCTGATCGAGCGCGGCCAGGAGGTCGGCGGCGGCGAGCACCGGTTCGGTGTCGGCACGGTCGCCGAGATCACCGATCTGCAGGCCCAGGGCGGCATGCTGGCGCTGGCTGCACGCGGCGCCCGCCGGATCACGGTGCAGGAGTGGTTCGCCGACGAGCCGTACCCGCGGGCCGACGTGGCGGACCTGCCGCCACTGGAGTGGCGGTCCGAGCTCGAAGAGATGCTCTTGCGCGCTGAGCAGCTGGTGCGTCGAACGTTGGCCGTGGCCAGCGAGTTCGAGCAGGGGCGGTGGCCGCCCGACATCGCCCTCGACGACGACCCGCTGACCTGCACGTGGCAGCTCGCCGGCGTGGCGCCGTTGAGTGCTCTGGACCAGATCGCGTTGCTCCACGCCGGCAGCGTCGAGCAGTTGCTGGCCGATGTGATCGAGCAGACCACGCTGGCCGCCGAGGCGATGACTGCGGTGTGGCCGGACCAGGGACCCCCGTCCGAGTGGCGCGGGAGGTAAAGGGCGTCGGTGTGCACGACGCGCCGTACGGGCCACTCACCAGCGCCCTTTGCCCGGCGCGAGTGGCGAGCCGGCCGAGGCCATGACAGCGGTGTGGCCCGACGAGGTCCCCCGACGCTTTGACACCTCCATCGGCGCGGCGCGGTGAACGAACCTGGTCCTCGAGGTGAACGGACATACCGCAGCTTGATACGAGGGGCGGGCTCAGTACGCTCGGCTCCATGCGCCGAGCGAAGATCGTCTGCACCCTGGGTCCCGCCACCTCGTCCGCGGAGGCCATCCGAGCCCTCGTCGACGCGGGCATGGACGTCGCCCGCCTCAACCTGAGCCATGGCTCCCACGATGACGCCGAAGAGGTGTACCGGCACGTTCGCAAAGCCAGTGACGAGTCAGGCCGCAGCGTCGGCGTGCTCGTGGACCTGCAGGGTCCGAAAATTCGACTGGGCCGCTTCGCCGACGGGCCGGTGATGCTCGTGGAGGGCGCCGACTTCACGATCACCACCGAGCCTGTGCTCGGTGATGTGACGATCGCCTCCACGTCCTACCTCGGCCTGCCCGACGACGTCGACAAGGGCGACCGGATCCTGATCGACGACGGGCGCCTGGTCGTCCAGGTCGTCGAGGTGGACGGCCCCCAGGTCCGCACCGTGGTCCAGGTCGGCGGCCCGGTCAGCAACAACAAGGGGATGAACCTGCCGGGTGTCGCGGTCAGCGTCCCCGCGCTCACGCCCAAGGACATCGAAGACCTGCGCTGGGCGCTGCACCTGCAGGCCGACGTCATCGCGCTGTCCTTCGTACGGTCGCCCGCCGACGCCGAGGCCGTGCGCGCGATCATGGCCGAGGAGGGCGTGCGGCTCCCGGTCATCGCCAAGATCGAGAAGCCCGAGGCGGTGGCCCGGCTCGAAGAGATCATCGAGGCGTTCGACGGGATCATGGTCGCCCGCGGTGACCTCGGCGTCGAGCTCGCGCTCGAGCAGGTGCCGCTCGTGCAGAAGCGGGCACTCGAGATCGCCCGCCGCAAGTCCAGGCCCGCCATCGTGGCCACCCAGATGCTCGAGTCGATGATCACCAACCCGCGGCCCACCCGCGCCGAGGCGAGCGACGTGGCCAATGCCGTGCTGGATGGCGCCGACGCCGTGATGCTCTCCGGCGAGACCAGCGTCGGTGCGTACCCGTTCATCACCGTCCAGACGATGGCCCGCATCGTCGAGCACGTCGAGGACGAGCGGCTCGACCTCGTCGCCCGGATGGAGTGGGTCCCCAAGACGATCGCCGGCTCGATCACGCTGGCCGCCGTGCAGGTCGCCCAGCAGGTGGGCGCTCGATATCTCGTGTCGTTCAGCCAGTCCGGTCGAACGGCGCGACTGATGGCCCGCTACCGCACCGCCATCCCGCAGCTGGCTTTCACGCCGGACCCGCGCGTGCGGAGCCAGCTCGCTGTGGTCTGGGGCGTGGAGACGTTCATCACCCCGACCGTCCAGCACACCGACGACATGGTCCGCGCTGTCGACCGCGCCATGCTCGATCTCTCCCGGTGCGCCGTGGGCGACCTCGTCGTCATCGTCGCCGGCAGTCCGCCGGCCACCGCTGGGACGACGAATGCGCTGCGGGTGCACCGGATCGGCGATACGGTCGGCGGCGTGGCAGCGGCCTACCGCGCGTGAGTGGCGCCCGTCCCTCGTCCGCGGAACGGGGAGGTTCGGGCGGTTCCTGACCGTCGTGCCGGGTGCGGGAATCGAACCCGCAAGCCCTTTCGGGCAGATGGGTTTGAGCCATCAGCGTTTGCCTTTTCGCCAACCCGGCGTGAGGGACAGGGTACTGACGCAGGAGACCGGGCGATCGTCGGCGGGACCACCGAACTCCGCACGCACCACACGGCACCGTCACGGCTGTGGGGAGACGGTAACGAGACGGTCACGGCCGCCTGTCAATGCGCCGCGCGCGGCGGAAGCGGCATTACAGTGCTCCGCATCCCCCGTTCGGGGGTGCCGAGGCGCGCCATGCGCAGCCGACCGGCGAACCGGATCACCAGGAGGACTCGTGCGCCAGCGCTCGATGATTAAGTTCGGCGCCGTCGTCGTCGCCGGAACCCTTGCCCTGTCTGCCTGCGGCAGCCGCGACGAAGAACCGGAGACCACCACCACAGAGGGCAGCACCGCAGCCAGTGGCGGCGAGGAGCGGACTCTCAAGATCGGCGTTATCGCGCCGCTGTCCGGCGACCTGTCCGCCCTCGGCCTGGGCATCCAGAACTCTGTCGACCTTGCTATCCAGCAGGCCAACGAGAGCGGTGACCTCGGCGGTGTCACTCTCGAGCTGGCCGCGGAGGACGACACCGCAACTCCGGACGTCGGCCAGCAGGCCGCGTCTGCGCTCGCGGACGACGAGGAGATCGTCGGTGTCGTCGGCACGTTGAACTCCAGCGTTGCCCTGAGTGCCGCGCCTGTCCTCAACAGCGCCGGCATCGCGATGGTGTCGCCGGCAAACACCAACCCCACCTTGACTCTCGGCGACGACTCGATCGAGAACCCGGCTCGCGTCTGGGACACCTACTTCCGCACCGCGACCACCGACAACCAGCAGGGTCCGTTCGCGGCCGAATATGTCTTCAACGAGCTCGGCTTCACCGAGGTCGCGATCATCCATGACCAGAAGGCGTACGGCGAGGGCTTGAGCCGCGTCTTCGGCGAGACGTTCACCGAGCTCGGCGGCACGGTTACGACAACCGAGGTCATCAACCCCGACGAGGACGACTTCTCCGCTGTGGCCGGAGCGGTCGCGGCGACGAACCCGCAGCTCGTCTACTACGGCGGGGAGTACCCCCAGGCTGGTCCGCTTTCGGCGCAGCTGGACGACGCCGGTCTGACGGTCCCCCTCATGGGCGGCGACGGCATCTACGACGGTCAGTTCATCGAGCTGGGCGGTGCCGACGGTGACGCCGCGACCTCGGTCGGCGCGCCGACCACCGAGCTCGAGTCGGCGGCTGACTTCGTCGCCGCGTACGAGGAGGCAGGCTTCAGCGAGCCGTACGCCGCGTACGGCGCGTACGCGTACGACTCGGCCAACGCGATCATCGAGGCGCTCAAGGCAGCTCTCGCCGAGGACGACGCGATGGAGGGTGCCGACCTGCAGGCCGCGGTCGTGGAGCAGATGTCGTCCGTGGAGTACGACGGCGCGACCGGCACGGTGTCGTTCGACGAGTACGGCGACACGACCAACAAGACCCTCACGGTCTACGCCGTCGAGGGAGGCGAGTTCGTGCCGGTTTCCACCGGCGAGTACCAGGGCTGACCGGACAGCTCGAGGTGTGTCCGCAGGGGCGGGAGGTGCTGAGCCTCCCGCCCCTGCGGCGTCTTCGCTAGCGTTCGCCTGATCGCGCACCCCTCGACCGCAGGACGGAGCGACGGAGTTGGAGTTCTTCCTTTCGCAGCTGCAAGGTGGGGTCGTGCTCGGCGCGTTGTACGCGTTGATCGCTCTCGGATACACGATGGTGTACGGGATCATTCAGCTGATCAACTTCGCCCACGGCGAGATCTTCATGGTTGGCGCGTTCGGCGCGCTGGCCGCGTACACCTGGGGTGCGCTGGACGGAACCACCACCCTGGTCGCGCTGCCCCTGATGCTCCTCGGTGCGATGGCGGCGTCGGTGTCCGTCGCCGTGATCACGGAGCGATTCGCCTACCGGCCGCTGCGCAACGCGCCGCGCCTCGCGCCGCTCATCACCGCGATCGGCATCTCCGTGCTCTTGCAGGAGCTCGTCCGCCTCTTCTTCCCGATCAACACGGGTGACTCGGTCGCATTTGGCGCCAAGTCCGACCAGCCGTTCCCCAAGCTCATTGCGGGCGAGCGGTTGGAGCTGGGTGTCATCGACATATCGCGCGTCGACGCAACCCTCATAGTGGTCGCGCTCGTGTCGATGGTCGGCCTCGTGTTGTTCGTCAACCGCAGCCGAACGGGCCGTGCGATGCAGGCGACTGCGCAGGACCCCGACACCGCCCGCCTGATGGGCATCAATGTCAACCGCATCATCGTCACGGCTTTCGTTCTGGGCGCGATGCTTGCGGCGGTCGCCGGCATCATGCACGGGTTGAAGTACGGCAATGTCGGCTTCCGGATCGGCTTCATAGCCGGGTTGAAGGCGTTCACCGCTGCCGTGTTGGGAGGCATCGGCAACATCGGTGGTGCGGTGGTCGGCGGGTTCTTCCTTGGAATCGTCGAAGCCATGGCGGTGACGTACATGCCGGGTCAACTCGGCGGGGGTGCTTGGAAGGACGTGTGGGCCTTCGTCGTGCTGATCCTGGTCCTGGTGTTGCGGCCGCAAGGTCTGCTCGGCGAGAAGGTGGCGGACCGCGCATGAGTGCAACGGAGCGCAGCGGAGTGGCGCGAGATGCGCAGGTGTTCAGCGCATGAGCGGAACCGGGCGCGAGCGGGATGATGCGAACAGCGCATCCGTGTCGCACACGAGTGAATCGGCGGTGCTCACGAGTGACGCCGGCAGCGCGACGGAGCAACACGCGCGCGAGTTGACCTGGACGCAGCGACTCGATGCGCTGCTGGTGGCGGCGCTCGGTCGAGCCGGTTGGGCGGTCGCCGTCGTCGGTGCCCTCTTGACGGTGGTCGCGACGATGCTGCCGTGGACGTACACGGCGGAGTACCCAGAAGACCTCACGGTCTACTTCTATCCGGCCGGGCCGCAGCTCTACGTCCTGGTGTTCGCCGTCACCGGCCTCGTCTTGCTGGCGACCGAACGAATCCCGCCCCTCACGACACTGGTCCGCAGGTTGCTGCCGCACGGCGTCGGCGGCACCGTACGTGCCCTGTCGCTCGGCTGCTTCGTTCTCGCTCTCGCCGTCGTGGTGTTCATCACCGGGACACTCGGAGGCCTGGTCAACGTCGACCCGGGCGGATACCTCGCGGTGCTCGGAGGGTTGATCTTTAGCGCTGGCGCCAGAACCTTGACATCCGACACGGTGACTGCGATTCGTGGCAGGCTGCCTGACGCCGTCGAGATCGCGGTGGTGGCGGTCGCCATGCTGGTGTTGCTTTTTCTCATTGTCGCGGGACTCGACATCGACGAGCAGCAGAGCTTCGCCGCGTACGTGATCTTCGTGGGCTTCCTGGGACTGGCCGCGACTCGGGCCGGCGCGGTGTCGTGGGTCAGCGGTGTCGCCGGCCGTCACTACGGCGTGACAGTGACGGCGGCGTTTCTCGTCGCGTTCCTTTTCCCCTTCACCCAGGGGGAGAGCAACCGCTATCTCAACGTCATGGCGAATGTGTTGATCTTCGCCGTGGTGGCAATGGGCCTCAACATCGTCATCGGTCTCGCCGGGCTGCTGGACCTCGGCTACATCGCCTTCCTCGGCGTCGGCGCGTACGTCGGTGCGCTACTGTCCGGCAGCCAGTTCAGCACCATCGACGTGGTCCCGCCGTTTCCCGTTGTCCTGCTCGCCGGTGCTTTCGCGGCAGCGCTGTTCGGTGTCGTGATCGGCGTGCCCTCGATCCGTACGCGCGGTGACTACCTCGCCATCGTGACGCTCGGGTTCGGCGAGATCTTCCGACTCACGATGAACAACCTGAACGGCAGCTCCGGGCCGGACGTCACCAACGGCCCCAACGGAATACCGGATATTCCGCACCTGGAGTTCTTCGGCTGGAATTTCGGCGAGAACCTCAACCTCTTCGGCTTCGAGCTGGGCTACTTCGCCAACTACTACTTCATCGAGTTGGTTCTGCTCGCATTCGTCGTCCTGGTCTTCGTCCGCAGCAACAACAGCCGGGTGGGTCGGGCGTGGGTCGCCATCCGGGAGGACGAGACCGCGGCGGCGGCGATGGGCGTCAACACCTTCCGCCTCAAGGTCAGCGCGTTCGTGCTCGGTGCGTCGTTGGCAGGCATGGCCGGCGTGTTGAAGGCGCACCTGTCCACCTCGGTGGAGCCGACGCAGTTCCAGTTCCTGGAGTCCGCTTTCCTGGTCGCGGCGATCGTGCTCGGCGGGATGGGCACCGTGACGGGCGTGCTGCTCGGCGCCGTTGTGCTGAGGCTCCTGCCGGAGAAGCTGCGGTTCCTCGATGACAAGCGACTGCTCATCTTCGGCCTGGCGCTCATAGTCATCATGCGATTCCGTCCGGAGGGGATCATTCCCAGCCGGCGACGCGCGGCCGAGTTCCACGAAGACGAGATCGACGAGGCACTGGCACACGGCTTGAGTGCCCCGGGCCCCGCGGGAGGAAAGGCATGAGCACCGCCGCGAGCCCGACCAGCTCCCCAGGAGCGCCGACATCAGTGCCATCGGGCGCCGCCCGCGAGACGGTGCTCAGGGCAGAAGGCGTCACCATGCGGTTCGGCGGGCTGGTGGCCGTACGCGACGTCGACCTGAGCGTGTCCGAGGGGGAGATCGTCGGGCTCATCGGCCCGAACGGCGCCGGCAAGACGACCTTCTTCAACTGTCTCACCGGTCTGTACGCCCCGACGGCGGGCGTGGTCACGTACCGCGGCACCGTCCTTCCGCCGGTCCCGCACAAGGTCACCCAGGCCGGCGTCGCCCGGACCTTCCAGAACATCCGCCTGTTCCACAACATGACTGCCATGGAGAACGTCCAGGTCGGCGGTCACACCCGCACCAAGGTGGGGCTGTTCGACGCCGTTGTCCGGACGCCTCGGTTCCGCCGCGAGGAGGAGGCGAGCGTGCAGAAGGCGCGCGATCTGCTCGCCTTCGTCGGGATGCCACGTGCCGCTCAGACCGTGGCGCGCAACCTGCCGTACGGCGACCAGCGTCGGCTCGAGATCGCCCGCGCTCTTGCCAGCGACCCGGGGTTGCTGCTGCTCGACGAGCCCACCGCAGGCATGAACCCGCAAGAGACCCGAGAGGCCAAGGACCTGGTGCTGCGCATCCGCGACCGCGGGCTCGCCGTCGTCGTCATCGAGCACGACATGCGGTTCATCTTCAGCCTGTGCGACCGGGTGGCCGTGCTCGTGCAGGGCCAGAAGCTCGTCGAGGGCCTCCCCGCCGAGGTGCAGGCGGACGAGCGGGTCGTCGCGGCGTATCTCGGCACGCCGACGGACGACGTCGTGGACGAAGAGGCCCTGGAGGTCGAGGCCGCGGAGGCGCGCTTCGCCGCCGCGCACGCCCAGCCCGTCACGAGAGCAGCGGACACCGAGGAGACGCAATGAGCACGCCGATGCTCGAAGTGTCCGACCTTGTCGTCGCGTACGGGAAGATCGAGGCGGTCAAGGGCATCGACCTGGTCGTGCACGAAGGCGAGGTCGTCACTCTCATCGGCACCAACGGCGCCGGGAAAACGACGACGCTGCGCACCATCTCCGGGTTGATCACGCCGGTCAGCGGCTCGGTGAGCTTCCTCGGCGAGCGGGTCAGCGGTGTGGCCGCGCACACGATCGTGGCGCGCGGGATGGCGCACTCGCCCGAAGGGCGGCACATCTTCCCGGCGATGACCATCGAGGAGAACCTGCTGCTGGGCGCGTTCATCCGCCGCGACGCCACTGGGATCAAGGCCGACATGGACCGGGCGTACGAGCTGTTCCCGGTGCTGGCCGAGCGTCGCAAGCAGTCCGCCGGAACGCTCTCCGGCGGCGAGCAGCAGATGCTGGCGATGGGCCGCGCACTGATGTGCCAACCGAAGCTGCTGCTGCTCGACGAGCCCTCGATGGGCCTCTCGCCGATCATGATGCAGAAGATCCTGACGACCGTACGGCAGCTGCGCGCCGACGGCATGACCATCCTGCTCATCGAGCAGAACGCCCAGGCAGCGCTGTCCCTCGCCGACCGCGGCTATGTCATGGAGACCGGCCACATCGTCGTCGAGGGCACCGGCAAGGAGCTGCTCGCCAACGACGCGGTCCGCAAGGCCTACCTCGGCGAGGACTGACCCCCTCCCCGGGCGCACCCCGTTGACCACGTATCGGGGGCGGAGTGTGCTGTTACGTGGCGCCGACGCCGCGTGGGGCCACACGTGACCACGTATCGGTGGCTGCGGGCGGATCAGTCGGCGCGGCGGCTGGGACCTGATGACGTACGGCTGTCCGGCGGGTCTTGAGCGCTCAGCGCAGGAAGATTACGAGCTGCACCAGCACCGGAGCGACGACCAACGCAGGCAGCAGGTCTCCAACAGGAAGCGGTTTGACGCGCAGCAGGCGGAGCGCGACGCCCACCAGGAGCAGCCCCCCGGTCGCGGTGATGGCGGCGATGTGCGCGTCCGGCAGCAGCCCGCCGAGCCCGTACGCGAGCGCGGTGAGGGAGCCCTGCACGACCAGCACCGTCAGGGCCGAGGCAGCCACGCCCCAGCCGAGTGACGCGGCAAAGGCCACCGACGCGAAGCCGTCGAGAACCGACTTGAGCGCGAGCTGGTCGTAGCCTCGGCCCAAGCCGTCACTCAACGAGCCGAGAATTGTGAGCGGCCCGACGCAGAACAGCAGCGACGCCGACACGAAGCCCTCGATGAACCGCTCGCGCGTCTCGCTCCCGCCGCTGCCGAGGCGAGCCTGCAGCGCGCCTCCTACGGACTCCAACCGAGCCTCGATGCGCATCAGCGAGCCGACGATGCCACCGACGAGCATCGACCCCAGCACCACGAGCACGGTGGTGTCATCCCCGACAGCGGCGATCAGCTCCGCATCGAGCAGCGCGGCGACGTTGAGACCGGCCACGAGCAGCGTCACGAGGCCGAGGGCGTCGGTGACGACGTCGCGCGTGCGGGTCGGCAGGCGGTGGCCGATCAGGACGCCGATGCCTGAGCCGACGAGGACCGTGGCCACGTTGAGCACGGTCCCGAATCCGCGAAACACCCGCCGCCCCTGCCTCGAGTGGATGCCCCAGTGAGCGCTGCCAATGAAGGCTGCCAGTGAAACCTGCCAGTAAAGGTTGCCAGTGAAACGTGCCGGTGCAGGCTGCCCAAAAGACGGCCCCAGTGAACACGCTCCGCGTGAAGGAGCCCGTAGACGCCCATGAGGACGGTCCCGACATACGACCAGCGGCGGCGGGCGCCTTGATCAACCCCGGCCTTTCGCCCGAGCGGCTTAACCCGTACGCTCCAAAGTCACTCGGGGTGATCGTAGTGGCGGGGGAGCGGCAGGCGTTGCCGCGCGCGCCCCTGCCCGGTGATGCACTACGCAGCCGTAAGGGGGCGCCATGCGTCGACTTGGAGTCGTCGTCCGCGATGCGGTCGTTGCCGACGTGCCACGGCTGGTCGAGTTGTGGGCGGAGGCTCGGCGTGCCGCGGGGACTAGCGCCCGGACGATGGGATCAGCCGCCGAGACCGCTGTCCGCGCTCGGGTCGAGCGCGCCGCGAGCGATCGGGACGCCCGCCTCATCGTCGCCGAGCTCGACGGCTCCGTCGTCGGCCTGGCGTGCTTGAGCCGCGAGGTGATCGTGCCGTTGGAGGACATGGAGGCGCTGCGGGTGGCGTACCTCCACGTGTCCGAGGCGGCGCGCCGGCGCGGCGTGGGATCCGCCCTGCTCGCCGAGGCGGCCGAGCACGCAGCCGCGATCGGCGCGGGCGAGGTGATTGTCGCCGTGCCGCCGTCGCTGCGGGAGGCCAACAGGTTCTACGCCCGGCTAGCGCTGGCGCCGGTGCTCGCGCATCGTGGCGCGGCCACGATGGCGTTGCGGCGCCGCCTCGGGGGCGACCTGGGCCCGGCACCGACCGACGTGCTGGCCCGGCGGCGGGCGCGCGTTCTGCTGGCTGGTGGGCGGCCGTTGCGCCCGATCCACGCCTCGCGCGACGCCGGCGCCACCTGACGCTTTACCCCCGCTGCAGCTCCGTGTCGTTGGACCGCCACCCGGTCAGCACGCCCCGTGGCGCGGCGCCACCTGACGTTCAACCGCGCGGGTCTGCCTCGCTCGGCAGCAGGCGGGACATGTCTCGTGCCGGGTCCGCCCCCGGTGCATCGATCAGCATGCAGGTGAGGCGCGCCGTCGCCACCCGCCGCCCGGTGTCGTCGGTCACCGCGATCTCGTACGTCGCCGCCGTGCGGCCGAGGTGCAGCGGTGTCGCGACTCCCGTGACGGTGCCCGACCTGACGCCGCGGTGGTGCGTGGCGTTTATGTCCACACCGACCGCCGCGCGGCCGACGCCCGCATGCTGCGCCGCGCCGATCGAGCCCAGGGTCTCGGCGAGCACGCAGGTCGCGCCGCCGTGCAGCAGACCGTACGGCTGGCAGTTGCCGGCCACCGGCATCGTTCCGACAACCCGCTCCGAGGCGGCTTCGAGGATCGCGATCCCCATCGTCGCCGCGAGCGGCACCGGGCCCGAGTCGGCGCTGGGGGAGTCGGGAGTCATCATGCGCTCCTGTCCGGCAGTGCTGTCTGAGGGCGAGATCGTGCGGTCGTACGGACCTGACCCCCGGCAGATGGCGGGTCGTTCGGGCTCGCTCGAGGGGGTCTGGCGCCGGCCCGTCGTACGGCGCTGATGCGACGGCCGGGCTGGGCGACCAGCCGGGATTGTCGGATCGCCACATTAGGCTCGGGCCGTGCCCCGTACCGAATCGAGCTCGCCCGCCGTCCTCAGCAGTGACCCTCCGGTGGACACGAGCACAGCGGTCGGCGAACCCCCCGACGCGGCCGGCGACCTCGGCACCGACCCGCTCGACGACGGCGCGGGACCACGACCCCTTCTCCTGCTCCTCGACGGCCACTCCCTGGCGTACCGCGCCTTTTACGCCCTGCCTGCGGAGAACTTCTCGACGACGGACGGCCAGACGACGAACGCGGTCTTCGGCTTCACGTCGATGCTCATCAACAGCCTCCGCGACGAGAAGCCCACGCACGTCGCGGTGACGTTCGACGTCTCGCGCTCGACGTTCCGCTCGGAGGAGTTCCCGGAGTACAAGGCGGGACGCGCCAAGACCCCCGACGAGTTCGGCGCCCAGATCCCGCTGATCAAGGAAGTCCTCGCGGCGCTGCGGATTCCAGTGGTTTTGAAGGATGGGTACGAGGCGGACGACGTCATCGCGACGATCACGGCGGCGGCCGAGCGCAAGGGGTACGACGTACTGATCATCAGCGGCGACCGCGACACGTTCCAGCTCGTCAGCGACCGCGTGACGGTGCTCTACCCCACCCGAGGCGTGTCCGAGGTGGCGCGGGTCGATCCGGCGGAGGTGTTCCGGCGCTACGAGCTGTCACCCGCGCAGTACCCCGACTACGCGGCCATCCGGGGCGACCCTTCGGACAACCTGCCCAACATCCCCGGCGTGGGGGAGAAGACGGCGTCGAAGTGGATCCGCGACTTCGGCAGCCTCGACGCCCTGGTCGACCGGGTCGACGAGGTCAAGGGCAAGGCCGGTGATGCGCTACGCCAGAACCTGTCGTCGGTGCTGCGCAACCGGCGGCTCACCGAGCTGATGCGTGACGTCGAGCTGACGGTGACGCCCGAGGACCTCGAGCGCCGGCCGTGGGACCGCGAGGAGATGGAGCGGGTCTTCGACTCGCTGCAGTTCCGGGTGTTGCGGGAGCGGCTCAACGCCACGCTGGAGCCGGTCGTGCCCGAGGCCGACGAGGGCTTCGACATGGCCGGGGTCCTGCTGGCGCCGGGCCAGCTCGCCGGCTGGCTCGCGGAGCACGCGCCGCCGGGCGCGCGGCTGGGCCTGCACCCGACCGGCACCTGGGGCCGGGGCACGGGCGTCCTGACCGGCGCGGCGCTCGCCACGGGCGACGGGACCGCGGTGTGGTTCGACCCGGCGGAGCTCGAACAGGCCGACGAGATCGCGTTCGCCGCGTGGCTCGCCGACCCCCAGCGGCCCAAGGCCATGCACGACGCGAAGGGCCCGATCCTGGCGCTCGCCGCCGCGGGGTGGACCCTCGCCGGGCTCGCCTCCGACACCGCCCTCGCGGCGTACCTCCTGCAGCCGGCGCAACGGTCCTTCGAGCTGGGCGAGCTCACGATCCGCCACCTGCAGCGTGAGCTGCGGGTGGAGTCCGAGCCAGCGACAGGCCAGCTGTCGTTCGACGGCGCCGACGAGGAGGGGGCCGCCACCGCCGCGATGGTCAAGGCCAGGGCGGTCCTCGACCTCGCCGATGCGCTGGACGTACGCCTCGCCGAGGCCGGTGGCGACCGCCTGCTGCACGAGGTCGAGCTGCCCCTGATCGAAGTCCTGGCCACGGTGGAGCGCGACGGCATCGCCGTCGACACGGACTACCTCACCGAGCTCGGCGCCAGCTTCGCCGCCGAGATCTCCAACGCCGCGGACGCCGCGTACGCCGTCATCGGACGCGAGGTCAACCTCGGCTCGCCCAAGCAGCTTCAAGTCGTCCTCTTCGACGAACTCCGGCTGCCCAAGACCAAGCGCATCAAAACGGGCTACACCACCGACGCCGACGCGCTCGTCGAGCTTGCCGCGAAGACCGACCACCCTTTCCTCGCCCACCTGCTGCGCCATCGCGACGTGGCCCGACTCAAGACGGTCATCGACGGTCTGATCCCGATGATCGACGACGCCGGTCGCATCCACACGACGTTCCAGCAGACCATCGCGGCGACCGGCCGCTTGTCGTCGGTCGACCCCAATCTGCAGAACATCCCGATTCGCACGGAGGAGGGTCGACTCATCCGATTCGCCTTCGTGGTCGGTGCGGGCTACGAGTCGCTGCTGACCGCGGACTACTCCCAGATCGAGATGCGCATCATGGCGCACCTGTCCGAGGACGCCGGGCTGCTCGCGGCTTTCGAGAGCGGGGAGGACCTCCACACGACGGTCGCCTCGTCGGTTTTCGGCGTCGGGCGCGACGACGTCACCCTGGCGATGCGGGCCAAGATCAAGGCGATGTCGTACGGCTTGGCGTACGGCCTGTCTGCGTACGGCCTCTCCAAGCAGCTCAACATCAGCCCGGACGAGGCCAAGGGGCTGATGGCTGAGTATTTCGAGCGTTTCGGTGGTGTGCGCGACTACCTCCACGACGTCGTCGAGTCGGCTCGCCGCGAGGGCTACACGCAGACGATCCTGGGTCGGCGGCGCTACCTCCCGGACCTCACGAGCGACAACCGGCAGCGCCGGGAGATGGCGGAGCGGATGGCGCTCAACGCGCCCATCCAGGGATCTGCGGCCGACATCATCAAGGTCGCGATGCTCGGCGTGGACGCGGCGATCCGCTCGCAGGACATGGCGTCGAGGCTTGTCCTGCAGGTGCACGACGAGCTGGTGTTCGAGGTGGCGCCGGGGGAGCGCGATGCCCTCGAGACGCTCGCCCGCGAGCAGATGGCGGCGGCATACCCACTGCGTGCGGCGCTCGACGTCTCCGTGGGGGTGGGGGCGACCTGGCAGGACGCGGCGCACTGACCCCGCGTGCTCACCGGCCTCAGGCCGCGAAGGGGGCATAATCGCCCGTGGCCAGGGAACGTCCCCGGCATCACCGCCGTTGCGCGGTACGACTTCTCCCGTAGTCAGGCAGCCCCCCGCTGCGGGGACCCGAACAGGCGCCCTCGGTCACAGCGACCGTGACGCCGAGCGCCACAGGAGGCCCGTACGTATGAGTTCGGAAGAGACGACCGTCTTCAAGACCGCGGTGCCGCCACCTCAGGGGCCGGCGGTCGAGGTCGACACCGGACGCGGTCGCTGGCGTGACAGCCTGCTGGTCCTGCTGTGGTCGGCGATCCTCGCCGCGGTGATCTTCTTGCCGCTCCTCCGCGGCCGCGGTGTCGCCTTGATCGGCGAGATGGTGTTCGTTCCCCGCCAACCCATGAAGGAGGCGTGGCTCGGTCTCGATGGGGGGAGCACCGCCGCAGTGCCGGCGGACTTCCTCGTCTCCCTGCTCACCGTGGTCGCGCCGGGCGACTTCGTGCAGAAGGTCGCGCTGGTCGCTGCAGTCCTGCTCGCCGGCACCGGTGCCGGGGCCGCTGTTTCACATCTGGGCCTTGCGCCGCGTCTTGCCGCCGCCACCGTCTACGTGTGGAACCCCTGGGTGTTCGAGCGGCTGGCAGTCGGCGACTGGACGCTCGTCGCTGCGTACGCCGTCCTGCCGTGGATCGTCTGGGCCGCACGCCGCACGGTCACCGGCGGTGTCGGCGAATGGGTGCCGATCGTCGTGTTCATCGCGTTCGCCGGCTGGCTCAACCCGCTCGGTGGCCTGCTGGCGCTCCTGCTCGGGGTCCTCCTGCTCGTCGGCCGCAGCGCCCGCGGGGTCGTGGTCGTGCTCGTCGCCGGCATCGTGGTCAACCTCCCGACCCTCGTTCCGGCGCTCCTTCGGCGGGGTGGAGCCACCGCCGATCCGGCCACCGTCGAGGCGTACGCCTTATCCGACGATGGCGCCCTCGGTTTGATCGGGAACCTCGCGACGCTCAGCGGGATCTGGGACACCTCGGCCGCCGCGCCGGGCCGGGACCAGCTCCTCGTCGTCATCCTCGCCCTCGTGCTTTCGGCGGCGGCGCTCGTCGGCGCGGTGCTGCTGTCACGTCGAGCAGGCGGCGGCATCGTAGTAGGCGTCGGTGTGGTCGCGGCGGTCGGCGTCGTCATCGCGCTGCTGGGAGCCCTTCCCGGCACTCGCACCGCCCTCGAGAACGTGGTCGAGTCGGTGCCCGGTGGTGCCCTCCTGGCGGACGGTCACGGCTGGCTCGCGCCGCTGGCCCTGCTCTTCGCCGTCGGGCTGGCCGGCCTGGTGAAGGAGGCGGCCGGTCGCGTTTCCGGCGCCGGCGCTCTTGCCGCCGCGGGGGTCGTCGCGGTGGCGGCGCCCATCGCGCTGCTGCCCTCGTTGGCGATCGGTCTCGACGGCCGCCTCGAGCTCGTCCGCTACCCGCTGGAGTGGTGGGAGGTCCGCCAGGTGCTCGACGAGCAGAGTCCGGCGGGTGTGCTCGTCCTCCCCTTTGCGCCCGAGCGGGCCTTCGCGTTCAACGAGGAAGGGTCGACCGCGCGGGAGAGCGACGATCCTGCACTCCGGTACTTCCCTGGAGACGTCGTGGTCGACGACGCGCGCGAAATCGAGGGCGTGGCCGTGGAGGGCAACGATCCGATGATCGCCGAGATCCGTGCCGCGTTCGGTCGGGGCGGCGATCTCGCGACCGCCCTGTCGGACAACGGCATCGACACGATCGTCGTGGAGAAGCAAGCCGAGGGCGACCTGCCCCGACTGGGTTCCCTCGAAGCGGAGCGCCTCCACAACGGTAGGCAGTTCACCGTGCTGTCGCTGGCGGCGCCGACGGGGGAGCCGGACAAGCCTGCCGCAGCCGTGATCCTCGGCGCGGACGTGCTCGCGGCGCTGGTCGGGCTCGGAGCGCTCGGAGCGTGGATCGTGATGGGCCGAGGGCGGCGGGAGGAGCCGGCGCCGGAGCTCGCGTCGAGCTACCCGGCCGGAGGCTCGCACGCGGTCTGACCCGCTCGTCAGGCACCGTCTCGGGTCAGGTGCGTTTTGCGGTGACGTAGATCGCGGTGCTAGGGAAGATGCGTCCGCGTAAGGGGCTCCACTGGCCCCAGATCCGAGCGTGCCCCTCGGGCCACTCCGGCTCGATGAGGTCCTCGAGCACGAGCCCGGCGGAGCGGATCTCCCGCACCCGGTCACCGAGGGTTCGGTGCTGCTCGACGTAGGTGGCGCGGCCGTGCTCGTCCTGCTCGACGTACGGCCGGCGGTCGAAGTAGGGGTCGCGCGCGACGAGACCGCCCAGGCCCGGGTCGTCGGGGAAGCACCATGACATCGGGTGGTTCGTCGAGAAGACCCACCGCCCGCCGGGGCGCAGCACCCGGGCGACCTCGGCCATGACCAGCCCAGAGTCCGCCACGAACGGCACCGCACCGAAAGCCGAGCACGCGATGTCGAAGACGCAGTCAGCGAACGGCAGCCTGGTCGCGTCGGCGTGCAGGACAGGGGCGCGTACGCCGGACCGCTCGTCCAGGCGTCGCGAGTGAAGGAGCTGGCTCGCGGACAGGTCGAAGCCGACTGCGTCCGCCCCTTGCGTCATGAGCCAGCGGGTGCACTGGCCGGCGCCGCAACCCACCTCGAGCACGCGCCGGCCCCGAACCGGCCCGAGCAGGTGTACCTCAGCCTCGTCGACACCTTCGGGGCACCAGATGAAACCGGCGTCGCGGAGGAACTCGCCATGCTCGCCCTGGTACCAGTCGGCGGCACCGTCCCACCACCCGCGGTTCGCGCGGCGGGCCTCGTCGGCTCCGGCCGCACGCCGGGTCACCCGACTGATGAGGTCGAGGCCGGGGTCCGCGTCCGGCGGAGGCCCATTGTCTGTCTCGGTGTCTGTATCGGTGTCTGTATCGGGGTCGGTCACGACACCTAGCATGGCCGCATGCCACGCGAGACAGGCACGGCCGAGTCGCTCCGATCGGACGACGATGCATCGGGCGGCATCGAGGTCGAGGCCGATCACCTGCTGGCCTTCATCGACGCGTCACCGTCGCCGTTCCACGCGTGCGCCGAGGTGGCAGCGTGGCTCGACGCGGCACGGTTCCGCCGGCTCGATGAGACGGCGGCATGGCCCGGCGAGCCCGGTCGCTACTACGTCGTCCGCGGCGGCTCGCTCGTTGCCTGGAGCACTGAGGCGGCGACCGGCACGACGACGCCGTTCCGGATCGTCGGGGCGCACACCGACAGCCCCAACCTGCGGATCAAGCCCCAGCCCGACCTCGCCCGCGCGGGGTGGCAACTGCTCGGCGTCGAGACGTACGGCGGCCCGCTGCTGAACTCCTGGCTGGACCGCGACCTGGGCCTCTCGGGCCGGGTCGTGGTGCGGACAGCCGACGGAGTCGACGAACGGCTGGTGAAGGTCGATCAGCCCATCCTGCGCGTCCCCCAACTCGCCATCCACCTCGAGCGCGACGTCAACGACAAGGGCCTGCAGCTCAACCGCCAGCAGCACCTGAGCCCGGTGTGGGGCGCGGGGCACGGGCCGGGGGACTTCACCGCGTTCGTGGCGGCCGAGGTCGGGGTCGAGCGTCGCGCGGTGCTCGGGTGGGACCTCATGACCCACGACCTCACCCCGAGCTCTCGCATCGGCGTCGAACGCGACCTGATCTCGGCCCCTCGACTGGACAACCTGGGCACCTCCTTCGCCGGCGCCCGCGCCCTGTTGCGGGCGGTCGAGGAGGACGCCGGCGTGGTGCCGGTCCTGGTTCTCTTCGACCACGAGGAGGTCGGCAGCGTGTCCGAGCGCGGCGCGGCGTCGACATTCCTGCCGGCCATGCTGGAGCGGATCGTCGCAGCCGACGGCGGGGACCGCATCGACCTGATGCGTGCTCTGGCCGCGTCGGTCTGCGCGTCCGGCGACATGGCGCACGCCACCCATCCCAACTATCCAGAGCGCCATGAGCCTCAGCACCAGATCGCGATCAACGGCGGGCCGGTCCTCAAGATCAACACCAACCTCCGCTACGCCACCGACGGACGGGGCGCGGCGGAGTTCCGGCTCGCCTGTGAGCAAGCCGGTGTGCCCGTGCAGGTCTTCGTCACCCGCTCAGACCTCCCGTGCGGCTCGACGGTGGGGCCGGTCACGGCCGCGCGCCTCGGCGTGACGACGGTTGACTTCGGCCAGGCGGTGCTCGCTATGCATTCGGCGCGCGAGATGTGTGGTGCGTACGACCCGGCGATGTACGTCGCGGCGCTCGCCGCGTTCCTCGCACCCGCCCGGTAAACCCGCGCATGACGGCCCGCTCGGACGCTGTTGCCGATCGGCCAACCAGGGCAGGCCCCGTCACGGGCGCCTCCTCAACCCCGCCAGATTGACCGGTGTCAGTTGGCTTGCGTATTCTGGACGATGCGCTGTGGGCCTGCGCAGCCTCGGACCGAGCAGGCTCGCGCTCGTACCTGTCGATCCCCTGTTTCCTCAGCATCCGTGAGCAGATCCAGGCCTGGCACGTGACGAAAGGGCCCTCCGCGCGTACGCCGAGAGACCCATCCGTTCCGGAGCCCCCCACCATATGACGAGCAGCACCGACACCCTCGCGCCGAGCACCGCGCCCATCACAGCGAGCCAGCCGGCCCAACAGCCGGGCACACCGCAGGTCGCGATCAACGACATCGGCTCGGCCGAGGACTTCCTCGCCGCCATCGACGAGACGATCAAGTATTTCAACGACGGCGACATCGTGGACGGTGTGGTCGTCAAGGTCGACCGGGACGAGGTCCTGCTCGACATCGGCTACAAGACCGAGGGCGTCATCCCCTCGCGTGAGCTGTCGATCAAGCACGACGTCGACCCGGGCGACGTCGTCTCGGTCGGCGACCAGATCGAGGCGCTTGTCCTCCAGAAAGAGGACAAGGAAGGCCGTCTGATCCTGTCCAAGAAGCGTGCGCAGTACGAGCGCGCCTGGGGCACGATCGAGAAGATCCAGGCCGACGACGGCATCGTCACC
>Ga0136634_10000428_pt1 | contig 19252 bp, 14 predicted proteins | sample AntDrymUQ8332106_2_FD_104654 | JGI IMG/M metagenome (GOLD analysis project Ga0136634, IMG submission 104654) | Polar desert sand microbial communities from Dry Valleys, Antarctica - metaG UQ833 (21.06) | ecosystem: Environmental > Terrestrial > Soil > Desert | place: Antarctica: Dry Valley... | reverse complement strand
GTCTAGTACTACAGGGACAGTTATATGTTGATCATAAAGAACTCGCAGGTCACGAGCGCTCCGCTCGGCGCCCGCCCGCGGCATCTTCACAGGTCGCTCAAACAAGTGTCTCTGTAGTACTAGCGGCGCGTCACCGCTGGATGGCCGGTCGTCGCGCAGGTCGCCGTGCAGCCGCCCGAGCAGGGTGGGCGGACGGTCCGGGAGCTGGTGGTGGTGCTCGACCCGCTCCGGCGCAGCGGTGGCGAGCCGGACCTGCAGCTCCCGGACGTCGCGACCGAGCGAGGACAGCAGCGGATGTCGAGGGGCGCTGGCGGTGGGGTCGTGGCGCCGGTGGGGAACCGCCGCTGGCGCCGTGACGCGGGCCCACAAAGCGGGGGAGGGGTGCGGCAGCCACAGGTGCACCTCGCGGTGCTCGGCGAGCGCGGACAGGACGGCGAGATGCTCGGCTGGTAGCCGGGTGGGTCCGAACAGCGACAGCCGCGCGGGCAGCTGCGCCACGGCGGGATCGGCGCGCACGGCGGCGCAGGCCGCGGGCAGCCGCTCGGCCGGGCCGGGCATGCCGATCCGTTCCCGCAGCCGTCGCCACAGCTCCGGCTGCCAGGCCAGGTCACCGGCCCGCTCGTCGGGGACGCCGCCGCCGGTCAGCCAGTGCCTTAGCATCGCCGGGCGGTGCGCGGCGTAGGCGGCGAACAGGTCGGCGAGGTGCCGCGCCGTGGCGTAGCGCCGCCGCCGCTGCGCGTCCCCACCCAATGGCGCGCACCATGTCTCGCCCGCGCTCTCGTCGATCACCTCTAGCAGTGGCCACACCGCTCGTTCCGGGCGCCACGGGTCATCCTCGGGATCGACGCCGGTGACCCCGCCGACCGTCGCGGTCACCAGGGCACCGGGGGAGGGGAACATGACCCCGGCACAGACCCCGTCGCCCCGGCCCGGCGTCGCGCCCAGCCGCTGCGCGAGCCGCTGCGCGAGCCAGCGCTCCACGCCCTTCGCCGGCACGGCGACGACCTCGGCGGTGAACGGGTCGTCGAGCGGGTGGGCCAGCAGCGCACCGAGGACGTCGGCCAGCGCGTCGGCGCGCTCGGCGCGGTGCACGTGCAACATCGATGCGCTCACCCCTCGGTCGTCGCCCCTCGGCCATCGGCGACAAGGTAGGGTGCGACTCCGACAGTCCGGGACGCGGGCGGGGTGATCAGACCGCCTGCTGACCGAGCGTCACTACATGCAGAGCAACGACACGATGGGGGTATCCCGCTGCCGGCCCGTTAACGGAAGGCTGTGCCGCGTGCGATTTGGTGAGTACGAGCGACACCGATGGAAGAGGGCCGACGTGACCGACGCATCGACCGGGCCGGCACTGCCTGAGCAGCGCGGTGTGCGCGACCAGGACCGCAGCGAGGTCCTGCATCGCTATGCTCGGTTGACGAAGAACGGCCGCCCGGTCTTCTGCACGCCCAGCCGGGCCGAGATCGACGGCGCCGTGCTACCCCGCCAGAGCCGCGGCACCGACGGTAAGGTCATCTACCCCACGCGGGAGGCGGCGGAGGCCGCCGCGCGCGAGCTGGAGGCCCTGGGCTCCCGGTTCCTGCGGTCCTACCTGTGTGGCCGGTCCCGCAGCGGGCACTTCCATCTCACCACCGACACCGCGGTGCGCGTCGGGCAGCTCCCGCTGCACCTGCGTATCCCGCAGCAGCGCGACCGGCTCTTCGTCTGACTACACCCCGTCCCAGAGCCTTTTGGTAAACGGATCAGGCGGCTGATCTGTCCGGTTTCGGGTGGGAGTGGGACGGGCGTCGCCGCACCGAGGTGGTGGTGGGTTGGCGGTGGTGTGGCGCACCAGCGGCCTGGTCGTGATCGTGGTTGTGGTCTGCGGGACCATGGTCTCGTGGTGGGCGGGCAGCCGCTCGTGGTCACGGACCAGACGGCGGTGACGCATCGACCACCCGAGGTGTCTGCTCCATAACCGGTGCCTCGACACGCCGACGTATCCAGATCGCTACCCGCGCCCACCGCCCCGGCCGGGTTCGCTGTGGTTCATCACCAGGTTCTGGGTGCCTCACGTGGGCGGCTGCACAGGGTGCTCAGGGTGTGCAGCCGCCCGCGTGAGCGGTGATCGGGTTCAGGGCCCGTTGATCAGATGCGCGAGGGGTTTGCGTCGGGGGACCCGGTCGGGGTCGATCCAGCACGGTGGGAGGAACTCCGGTAGCCCGTCGCGGATCTGGACACACCACCCTGGGTGGTGCAGCAGCCGGTGGTGGGCGGTGCAGAGCATGACGCAGTTGGTCAGCGAGGTCGGGCCGCCGTCCTGCCAGGGGCGGATGTGGTGGACCTCGCACCACGACACCGTCCGCCCACACCCGGGGAACGCGCACCCGCGATCACGGGCGGCCACCGCGCGGCGCAGCCCGTCGGGGATGGTGCGCTTGCTCCGCCCGACATCGAGGGGTTGCCCGGTCCCGTTCATGACGATGGGGATGACCGCGGCGTCGCAGGCCAGCATCCGCAGCGTCTCCGGGGCCAGGGTGCCGCCGAAGTCCAGCATCGCCGCCCGCGCCTGGGTCTGGAGGTCCTCCCAGGAGAGGAGCACGTTGAGGTGGGGGCGGGATCCGCCCGTGTCGGGGAGGTCGGCGTGGTCGAGGGCGTAGCCGCAGATCTCGGCCAACGCCTGTGCTTGCCGCTGCGGCGTGGTCCGCTCGTCGTCGCCGGTCAGAGGCTTCGACCCGGCATCCACGGCGGTGGCGATCGCGTCGTACAGCGCCGCGTCGTCGAACCGCCCACTGATCCGCCCACCGGAGCCGTCTCGGTTCCGGGCCAGGTTCAACTCGTTGACTTGGGCTGGGGGGCGGTCGTCGGGGGCGGGCCCGTCCTGGTCGAGGACCTCGACCAGCCGCGTGCCGTAGGCGGACAGCTCGCCGGGGGCGTAGATGGTGGCCTTGTCGGCCAGTTCGGCCTCCGCGCCGGCCCACACCGACGGCGACAGGCGTCCCGCGGCGTCGGAGGCCAGGACCTTCGTGATCGTCTCCACATGCCGCAGTCCGACCTGTCCGGTGGTGAAGACTGCGGCGGTGGCCGGCAGCCGCGCCGGCAGCACCTGTCCGTCGAGCCCGACCCGGGCACAGACCTGTTCGGCGGCCACGACGCGGCGTCGTGCCTCGAACCGGTCCCACCCGAGCAGGTCGGCCACCGCCGCGGTCGGGTTGCGGTAGCCCCGCTCGAGGAACGCCCCGCGCCGGTCCAGATCCGCGATCACACCGACCGCGAGCCGGTCGACGCGGCGGGTGAGGCCCTCGCAGAGCGTCAACGCCGACAACAGCTCCGCATCCGCCGCACCAGGACCCACCGCCGCACACAGCTCATCCAACCCAGCCACTACAGTGGTGTGCGCGGAGGTCAGCGGGCTGTCGGTCACACCAGGATCATCCCCGCCGCCACCGACAGTTCCCGACCCTGCGACCACCACCCCGGAGAATCTTTTCAAGATTTTTCCTGGGAGCCTGTCGGTGAACCACAGCGGACCCGGCCAGGGCTGTGAGCGCGGAGAGCGATGTGGTCACGTTGAAGTGTCGGGACACCGTGTGAGGCGGGGTCCCTCAGATGGTCTGGGCGATCGGGGGGCCAGTTGAGGGTCACCGTGGTCACACGCACCGACGACGCCCCGGGTTCGTGGTACCACCCGCCGGTGGTGGAGCGGCTATCAGCCCACCACTACCTCGGTGCGGCGCCCGTCCCCCACGCCCACCCCCACCGAGACCGGACAGATCAGCCACCTGAAGACGTTTACCAACAGGCTCTCAGGGGCGCAGGTGCCGGGTCAGGAAGCTCACCTGATCCGTGGACAGCGCCTCGAAACCCGCGCCGATACAGGCCCCGACGTGCGTGAACGGGTAGCGGCGCAGCTCACCACGCGGAGCGGCCGCCGCCACGACCGCGGCTGCTGCGGGCGGGGCGACCATGTCCTGCTCGCAGACGGCGATGAGTAGCGGGCAGGTGATCGCGGCGGCGCAGCGGCCGGGACGGTCGAACGGGATTCGCAGCGCGATGCTGGCGGCGACCTCGTTGCGCCAGGCGACGTCGTCGGGCACGAGGTGGCGGATCGCGGCCTCGACGCCCGCCCCGGCGATGATCGCGCCGCTGCCGATCTCCCCGGCGACCGGGACGAGCACCGGTGGGCGACCGCGGCGCCGGCGCACCTCGTCACGCACGGCGTTGCGCAGCAGCATGAGGCCGTGGCGGGCCGCCGCGGACACCGGCGTGCGGCGCTTGCCGCGGCGGGCACCGAGCCCGCGGAGCAGGGCCGGCCCGTCGACGAAGGGAACCTGCGCGACGACGGCCGCGAGCCTCGTGTCGGCGGCGGCCACGGCGAGCACGTGCCCGCCGCTGAACGAGCTGCCCCACAGCGCGATCCGCGCCGGGTCGATCCCGGGCGTCGTGCGGATGTGCGCCACCGCGGCGCGCCAGTCCGCGCGTTGCCCGGTGATGTCGACCACCTGCCGCGGCTCGCCTGCGCTGTCGCCGAAGCCGCGATAGTCGAACAGCAGCACCGCCATGCCCGCACCGGCGAACCGCTCAGCCAGGGCGTCGAGCCGGCAGGCCCGGGTCATGCCGAACCCGTGCGCCATGACCACGCCCGGCGCGGTTCCCGGCCGGGACGGCCGGTAGAGCCAGGCGGCGCACTCCACGCCGCCGCTGCGGAACGGGTGCTCGGTGCGGGACACGACTCACCCGGTGGGGGCGCCGGCCCATCGGGGGAGCACGTACGTGTCGAGCAGCACCCCGAACCGCCGTGCGCGGGTCGGGACGTCCAGCAGCGGGCAGGTCGTGCAGTACTGGTCGCCGGGTCGACTGGTCTCCTCGTCGGTCCGATAGGAGAAGCAGCACGAGCCGCGCACCGGCATCTGGAACTCCGAGCCGCCGCGGACCACGGCCTCACAGGTGCCGCGCCGGCCGATCCGGGCGCCGCGGGCGACCAGCGCGTCCAGCAGCGCCTCCCCCAGCGCGCGGCCCGCCCGCTCGTCACCACCGAGGTAGAGCGGCACGAACGTCGCCGTGCCGAGCACCGCGTCGGCCGCCACGTTCCATGCCGGCACCACCCCGAACCGTGACAGTGCGTGCACCGCGTCGATCATCGGGGTCAGCGTGGCCACGGCCTGCGCCGCCGCCGCGTCGAGCAGCGTGGCCAGATCGGGCGCGACGATCGTGTCCGGCGCACCGGCGGCGATGTCGCCGGGCAGCACCGCCACGGTGGGACGGCGGACCGCGACCCGGTCGGCGCGGCCGTCCTCGTCCAGGTGCACGAGGAGGTTGGTTGCGGACACGTCATGGGCGCGGCGGTCGAGCACCAGTGCGGCCGTGAGCCGGCTGAGCACCACGCGCGCCAACATCCCGACCACCCGCACCGCGGCCACCGTGGGCGGCAGCGCCGGGTTCTCCCGGCGCAGCGCGGTCTCCCACCAGCTGAACAATGCCCCGCTGGGGAGCGCGTCGTGCAGGCCGAGCCAGCCGGAACCGTCGGGCACCCCTACTCCGACCGTGTAGACGTGCGGATACTCCGGACGTGCGACGCGCAGCCGCCGCTGGGTCTGCTCCAGTGGGCCGACGGTGGACGGTGACGGACTCATGGCTCGCTGCTCCCCGAGTGCTGCGTAGATCGGGCGGAGGATACACACACATGGCCCAAGATGTAAGTGAGGCTTTCCTATTGCCGGAGGGTGGCGGGACCCGCTATCACCGCATCGGGATCGGTTGCCGGGCCTGGTAGACGACGGCGGGTGGCATGTTGCGCCACACCGTCGGGCTGATCACGACCTCCGCGAAGTGCGCGCGCAGGTCGGCGAGCTGACGGCGAGCGGGTGGCGCCCAGCGCGTCCAGGAGTAGGCGAACTGGGTGAACACACCGGTCGGGGCGAGCACCTCGGTGAGCAGCGCGTGCAGGCCGCGCCCGTCCCGGCCGGGGGCGTAGGCCACCCACGGCAGCCCGCTGACCACGGCGTCCACCCCAGAGATCCCTCGTTCGGCGAGCAGCGCCGGTAGCTCTGTCGCTTCGGCGACCACCACGTCGACGCCCGGGTAGCGCTGCGCCAGCAGCGCCGCCCAGCCCGGGTTCCGCTCGACGGCCAGGTGCCGGCCCCGGCCACCGACCCGCGCCTGGATCGCGGAGGTGAACGACCCGGTGCCCGGCCCGAGCTCGACGATCACGGGCTCGCCCGTCGCGGGCAGCGGCAGCGTCATCGCCGCGGCGAGCGCGGTCGAGCTGGGAGCCACCGCCGCGGTGTGCAGGGGGTCGCGGGCGAACTCGCGCAGGAACAGGCCGGTGTCCGCCCAGCGCGATCTTGACATGGCCACGACGCTAGCGGCTGCGCAGCGTGCCGGGGTGCGGATGGAGCCGGTGACACTCGACAGTGCGGGACAGCTCGGCCGCCGGGTGTCAGGCGGTGTCGTCCTCGTCGCCGTGATCGGCGAGGAACTTCTCCACCTCGGCGGCCAGCTCGTCAGCACTGGGCAGCTCGCCGGCCAGGCCCAGGCTCGAGTGCTCCCGGCGGCCGGTGGACACCATGTCGTACTGCCGTTCCAGGGCCTGCACGACCTGTCGCATCTCCTCGGAGGCCGCCACCTGCTCGGTGATCTCGCTCGCGACCCGCTCGGTGGCCCGCGACAGCGACTCGGTGGGCAGGTACAGCCCGGTGGCCATCCCGGCGTGGTCGAGCAGGACGCGGGCGGCCTGCGGGTACTCCGCGCGGGCCAGGTAGTGCGGCACGTGCACCGCGAAGCCCATGGCGTCGAGCCCGGTCTCGCCGAGCCGCAGCTCCATCAGCCCCATCGCGCTGCCCGGCACCTCCGCGCTGGCGAACCACGCCTCGTGGCCTTCGGTGAGCTCGGAGCGGGTGCCGTGGGCGGTGACCCCGATCGGCCGGGTGTGCGGCACGGCCATCGGAATCGCCGTCAGGTTGACCACCAGGCGGACGCCGAAGCGTCGCACGAGCTGCTCGATGGCAGCGGAGAACCGCTCCCACTGCGTGTCCGGCTCCGGGCCCGCGAGCAGCAGGTACTCGGTGTGGGCGGTGTCGGACAGCGCCACCACGTCCAGCTCGGGTGCGCTGTAGGCCGCCCACCGGTCGGTCTCGAAGCGCAGTGTCGGGCGGCGGGACCGGTAGTCCACGAGCTGGTCGACGTCGAAACGCGCCACCGGCCGCAGCTCGCGGCCCTCCCGCAGCGCCTGCACCGCCAGCCGGGACGCGTTGCCGGCGTCGACGAAGCCGTCCAGCGCCACCAGCAGCACGGGCTTGTCCAGCTCCGGGGCGTCCTGCGCCACCTCGTACAGCTCCGCTGGCTCCAGCACCGTGCACCTCCGTTCCTCGACGGGGACAGCCGCCCCCGCCATCCAGCATCCCGCTCCGGAGCCTGGTCGCGCACTACCGGGATGCGATGTGAACCCTCATGGTCCCACCCTGGCCGTCCGGCCCGCAGGCCGCCGTCCACGGCGCACCGGCACCCGGCTTGATCACTCGTTAGTGACAACGATTATCATGCGCTTGTTCAATCGGAGACCAGGGAGAGGAAGCCGGATGCGCATCGCGTTCGTTGGCAAGGGCGGCAGCGGGAAGACCACCTCGGCGGCGATGTTCAGCCGCTACCTGGCCGAGCGGGGCCTGCCTGTCCTGACGATCGACGCGGACATCAACCAGCACCTCGGCCAGGCCCTCGGCCACGACGGCCCCCCACCCCGCGCGCTCGGCACCGACCTCACCTGGCTCAAGGACCACCTGCGCGGCACCAACCCACGCATCCCGTCGGCCGACTCGATGATCAAGACGACACCGCCGGGACCGGGGTCGCGGATGCTCGATCTGTCGCTGTCGGATGAGCTGATCCAGCGGTACACGGCGACGGTCGGCGGAGTGCGCTATCTCGTCACCGGCGAGTTCGACGAGGCCGACATCGGCGTATCCTGCTACCACTCCAAGACCGGAGCGGTGGAACTCTACCTCAACCACCTCCTCGACGGCCCCGGCGAGTACGTCGTCGTGGACATGACCGCGGGCGCCGACGCGTTCGCGTCCGGCCTGTTCACCCGCTTCGACCTGACGGTGCTGGTCAGCGAGCCCACCCGGCGTGGCGTGGGTGTCTACCGGCAGTATGCCGAGCACGCCCGTGGGCACGGGGTGGAGCTGCGGGTGCTGGGCAACAAGGTCGCCGACCCGGCCGACGTCGCGTACCTGCGAGACCAGGTCGGTGACGCGCTGCTCGGCTGCTTCGGCCAGTCGGCGTGGGTGCGGGCGGGCGAGCGCGGTGACGCCACGCCGTTCACCGCCCTGGAGCCGGCCAACCTCGCGGTGCTCGACGCCGTGCTCGACGCGCTCGACACCCGCGAGCGCGACTGGGCGACCTACCACCACGGGACCGTCGAGTTCCATCGGCGCAACGCCGCGGCGTGGGGCAACCGGGCCGTCGGCGCGGACCTCGCCGCCCAGATCGCCCCCGACTTCCTCCCCGCGGCTCCGCCGCCCGTGCGCGGAAATCGTCGCTGGGGCGACGATTTCCGCGCACGAGGCGGCGAGGTCGCCTACTCGGCGAGTAGGCGGTAGATGGTCTTGCGCGCCTCGGCTAGGGCCGTGGTCGCCGCGATGATCTGCTCTGGCGTGCCGGCGCCGATCACCTGCTGGGCCGCGGCGTGCAGCTGGCCCAGCTGCTCCCAGAGCTCGGCGGAGTCGGCGTCGGCATCGCGGCCGACCGACTCCCACACCGCGTCCAGCTCGGCGCGGTGCTCCTCGACGTAGCGGGTGCCCTCCTCGGTGAGGTGGACGATCCGGCGGCCGTCGGACTGCTCGACCCGGACCAGACCTTCGTCTTCGAGCTGGGACAGCGTCGGGTACACCGAGCCCGGGCTGGGGCGCCACGCCCCTCCGGACCGTTCGGCGATCTCCTGGATGATCTCGTAGCCGTGCCGGGGCCGCTCGGCGACCAGGGCCAGCACGGCAAGGCGGATGTCACCGCGCGCGGTCCGCCGGCCGCGCCGGCCGCGGAAGCCGGAACGGGGCGGCGGACCGCCCGGGCCGAAGCCCGAACCGAACCGGCGGCCCCGGTGACCGTGACCGTGGCCGTGATGGCCGTGGCCTCGTGGCCCCTCGTCCCCGCTGTCGAGCGGGCCCTCGAAGGGTGCGGGTGGCGGGGTGTCCGTCGCCGCGACCAGCGGCCTGAAGGGCGGGTGGGGCCGGCCGTGCCGGCGCCCGCTCCTCGTCCTGAAAGCGGTCCACGGCGGTTCCCATGCGGGATTCATGGCGTTCATCGTTGTGTCTCCTCAGACGTTGCGAGCCTCCTGCCTCGGTAGCATTGAGTAGCTCGTGCCATCACGATATATCGCGATAGTGCAGAATCCAACGTGAGCTGCGTCACGTATCGCTACGGTCCTCGTGCCGCCGTGACGTGCGGAACGTCGGCGCCCGGGAGCACCACGGGCATGCCAGCGGTGTCTACTACCCGGAGTTCCACCGGGGCGGGGCACGACCGTGACGAGCCAGAGGCGACCGCCACGGCCGTGGCCGAGCAGGGGAGTGCGAATGGACACCGGGGGCTGGACCAGCCTGGAGATCGTCACGTTGATCGTCTCCGCCTTGACCCCGCTCGCGGTGGTCGGCGTCGGCTACCTCGTGTCCCGGGCGACCACCCGCCTTGAGTCGGTGCAGTGGGCCAACCAGACGGTGATCCAGCGCCGGCTCGACATCTTCTCCGAGACCGCGCCGAGTCTGAACCGGCTGCTGTGCTTCGCGCTGTTCGTCGGGGGCTGGAAGGAGACCACCCCGCACGACGTCATCCAGCTCAAGCGGGAGATCGACATGACGATGCACGTCAACCGCATCCTGTTCTCCCCCGAGCTCTTCGACGCCTACAGCCGCTTCATGGAGACCTTGTTCCGCATGTACGCCCGCACCGACGGTGACGCGCCGATCCGGGCCGAGATCGCGTCCGAGCTCGGCGACCGGCGGAAGCTCCCCTGGTGGGAGACGTCGATGGAGGCATGCTTCAGCACCACCGAGAACCCGTCACGCGAGGAGGTCCAGGCGGCTTGCGACGAGCTGGGCGAGGCCTTCCGCCGCGACCTCTACGTCACCCGACAAGAACTCTCCCTACCAGAGCACTGACCCCGTGCGCGGAAACCGTCGCCAGGGCGACGGTTTCCGCACACGAGCCGTGTTGCTCCGTGGGCTGGTCGGTCAGGCGGCGCCTGGTCGGCCGTCGTACGCCTACCAGCAGCTGCTGGCCAACCGGTGCGATACCGCGGCGTGGGCCACCAGGTCGTTGACAACCTCGCAGCTCGGCCCCCGGTGCTCCGCAGCCGCTGACAGCTCACCGCGCCCGTGCGGTGGTCCAACAGGACCCGGTAACTCGAGCTCTGGTACGCACCGATGTCGGGTTCGCTGTAGCGCCTTGGCGCTGGAACCCCCACTGGTGGTTGACTTGCTGTGGGGCGTTATGAAGAGCACAATCGATAGTGCCAAGGCAGTAGCTGCGGAAGTGGGCCCGGCTCTTCTCCGGACGGTGGGGGGTCGGGTTCCGCGACGTTGGGGCGCTGTCAAGATCCCAGTCGTGGCCTGATGCGATCAGCCCACGAGCCGCCCTTGCCGAGCGCCCAGGCAGCGGCGTCCGCGACCCACAGTGCAGCCTCGGTGGATGCGTCCACGTGGCCGTAGCGTACGGGCGTGACGCTGCCGAGACGTGCCAGTGCCTGGCTGATGTCTCTGCGATCGCGCTGTTCTGCGCCGTCGAGCCGTTCGATGATCAGTTCGCCCACCCCGTACGTGACCAGCTGAGGGACCAGCCGACTCCAGCAGACGCTACGAGCGGTCGTCTCCCGACCCCGGCTACGTTCACAGATGATCTTTAGGTCCATGGCCGCGATCATGGACAGGACCGCCTTCCTGTCGGGATCACTCGCCTTCGAGAAGCGGACGCGACGCTGCCCCGGCCGACGGTGCCGCTGCATCTCGCGGCGCACCATCTCGATGCAGCACCGGCAGATGCATACCCCGACCAGCAGGTACGTTCCACCCCGCACGCTTTCGTCCACGAAGGCGACATGCGTCGATCTATCACCACAGGCGGTGCAGTTCGGGCGACGCATGCTCGTCCTCAAGATCGTGCCGGGTGGGCGAGAGACGCGGTGCCGCAAGGCTCGGTGCTCACCGGCCACTTCGTCTAGCGTCAGGCTGCAATGGGGGCGGCACCGCGTCAGCGGCACTCTAGCCACGTCTCTGGAGCTTGTGCAACCAGCTATACTACCTCTAGTGTCAGCAAGTGTTCATGACGATTGATCCGCTGGTGCATGAGTGTCGAGATAGTGGATCGGCTGGTCGTCGCTGAGTCCCCGCTCGTGCGCGGAAACCGTCGCCAGAGCGACGGTTTCCGCGCACGACCCATGTCGAGGAGGGCCTGCTGATGGTGTTTCGTGAGTTGGTGGGTCGGGCGGCGGCTGGTCGGCCGCCGTACGCCTACCAGCAGTTGCTGGCCGACGAGGGGCTGCCGGACGTCCTGCGGGTCCCGACCGGGGCCGGCAAGACGATGGCCGCGGTCCTGCCCTGGTTGTACCGGCGGCGATACCACCCCGACCCCGCGGTCCGGCGCGGCACGCCGCGGCGACTGGTGTTCGTCCTGCCGCAGCGAGCGCTGGTGGAGCAGACGGTCCGGGTGATCGACGGTTGGCTGCGGGCGCTGGCCGAGGCCGACCTCGGGTGCTACGTCCTGATGGGCGGGGTGGACCCCGAGGACCGGCTCTGGAAGACCCGACCGGACCAGGACGCCGTCGTCGTCGGGACACAGGACATGGTCCTGTCGAGGCTGCTCATGCGCGGCTACGCCGAACCCCGCCCGGCCTGGCCGGTGAGCTTCGGGCTGCTGCACGCCGACACCCAGTTCGTCTTCGACGAGGTCCAGCTGATGGGGCCGGGGCTGCCCACGTCCCTGCAGCTGCACGGCCTGCGAGAGGCGTTCGTTGCCGCGAGCCCGTGCCGCTCGATGTGGATGTCGGCCACCCTGGACCCGACGCGCCTGCGCGACCTCGCCCCGGACCTCGCCAGGGCACCCACCGTCGTGGAGCTGTCCGACGCCGACCGGGCCGGCCCGCTGCGCACCCGGCTGCAGGCCACCCGCACCGTGCACCGGATCGACGTCGACGCCAAGCGCTACCCGCGCGACCTCGCCGGTCGCGTCCTCGACGAGCACATCGCCGGCACCCGGACCCTCGTCGTGGTCAACACCGTGGACCGGGCCGTCGAGGTGTACGACGCGCTCGCCAAGCGCGACCCGGCCGCGACGCTGGTGCTGCTGCACTCGCGCTACCGGCCCGCCGACCGCCGCGCGCACACCGAGTCGGCGCTCGCGGACCCGCCGACCGGCGGCGTGATCGTGGTGAGCACGCAGGTGCTCGAGGCCGGCGTCGACGTCACCTCGGAGCTGCTGGTGACCGAGTTGGCGCCGTGGTCGTCGATCGTGCAGCGCGCGGGCCGGTGCAACCGGGACGGCAAGGCCCAGCACGCGCGCCTGCTGTGGACCCCGCCCCCGCCCGGCCGCGACCAGCACCTGCCCTATGACGCCGAGCGGCTGGAGCACAGCGCGGGCGTCCTCGACGCGCTGGAGGGCGAGGCGGTCACGAGCACCCGGCTGCACGACGACGCCGAGGACCTCGACCCGCCGCTGCACCCGGTGCTGCGCCGCCGCGATCTCGTGGACCTGTTCGACACCGCCCCCGATCTCGACGGCAACGACATCGACGTCACCCAGTGGATCCGCGACGCCGACGACCGCACCGTCTCCCTCACCTGGCGTGATCTCGCCGCCCTGGACGAGGACGCCCCGTTCCCCGGCCGGGAGGAGCTGTGCCCGGCGCCGCTGAACACCGAGCTCCGCGAGCTGCTCGCGCGGCTGAAGGCCCGGGTGTACGACCAGCGCGACGGCGTCTGGCGGGCCGCGGAGCGCGGTGACGCCCGCCCGGGCGCGGTGCTCGTGCTCGACGCCGCGGCCGGGGGCTACCTGCCCGACCGCGGTTTCGCCCCGCGCAGCACCGCACCGGTCGATCCGCTGCCGCTGGAGCCGGGACGGCCGGCCGAGGCGGTCGCCACCGACCCGCTGTCCCACGTCACCGGGCCGTGGGTCGCGCTGAGCCGACACCTGGCCGACGTCGAGCGGGAGACCACGACGTTGCTCGACGCGCTGGACCCGCCGGGCGTCACCGCCGACCAGCGCCGCGCCGCGCAGCTCGCCGGGCGTCTCCACGACCTCGGCAAGGCGCACCCGACGTTCGACGCCTCGCTGCGCCGCGCCTCCGGCGACCCGGAACCGGACGGCGACGGGCCGTGGGCCAAGTCGCCCGGCCGCGGGCAGCTACGCCACCGCCCGCCCCACTTCCGCCACGAGCTGGTGAGCGCGCTGCTGGTGCTCGACCCGAGCACCGGGCTGCTGGACGGCGTGGCGGAGCCCGACCTCGTGGTGCACCTCGTGCTGGCCCACCACGGGAAGGTCCGGCTGTCGGTCCGGGGCCGGCCCGATGAGCGGGACGGCCGTGTCCTCGGGGTCGCCGACGGCGACCGGACGCTCGCCGCGACCCTGCCCGACGGAACCGTGCTGGCGCCGACGGCGCTGTCACTGGAGGCGACCAGGATGGGCCGCCACGGGCTGACCGCGCGGGCGTTGCGCCTGCGGGACCACGCGGATCTCGGCGTGTTCCGGTTGGCGTTCCTCGAGGCGGTGGTCCGGGCCGCGGACTGGATCGCCAGCGCGAGCTACGACCGGAGTGATCGATGACCGCGCTGTTGCTGGCCGGCTGCCGCACCGCACCGCTGGGCGGCTACCTGACCGGGCTGGGCCTGCTGCGCGCGGTCACCCGCACGTTCGACCCGCAGGCCGCCGGCTCCTGGCGCGACCAGCGTTTCGTCCTGACCTCCCGGTTCGCGTCGGTGGACGCCCTGGTGGCCGAGCTGGCGTGCGCGTTCGAGCCCGAGGCGATCGTGTCGCCGTGGAACGCGGGCTCCGGGTTCGCCGGCAACGGCAAGAGCGTCGCCGCGGAGCAGGCGTTGCAGCAGGTGCGCGACGCGTCCGACGCGCGGCTGGCCCCGCTGGCGGCGGCGGTGCGCGCCGGTGACCGGGTGGTGGAGCTCGGCCGGGCCCGGGGGTGGGGCGGCACGGGCGAGGACCTGTGGGACAAGACCCGCAAGCCGGAGGTCCTCCGGCTGTGCCGCAACACCTTCCCCGACCAGGCGCTGCCGTGGCTGGACGCGGCGGTGGCGCTCGGCTCCGCCAAGGACCCGACCTTCAGCCGGCTGCTCGGCACCGGCGGCAACTTCGGACGCCAGGACCTGTCGTCCACCTACGTGCAGCGGGCGCTGTCGGTGCTCACCGACCCCCGGAGCACGCCGTGGCTGGCGGCCACCCTCACCGGTGACGAGTCGGTCCCGTACCTGCGTGACGCGGTCGGGCAGTTCGACCCGGGGCGGGCCGGCGGCATCCAGTCCTCGCCGCTGGAGAAGGCCGACGAGAAGGGGTTCGTCAACCCGTGGTCGTTCCTGCTGACCATCGAGGGCGCGCTGCTGTTCGCCGGGGCGGTGGTGCGCCGGCTCGGCGCGCAGTTCGAGCGTCCGGCGCTGCCGTTCCAGGTCCGCGGCTCGACCGCGGGTTTCGCGTCCGCGGCCGCTGACGAGACCGCGCTGGGCGAGATCTGGGTGCCGGAGTGGCCGGCGCCGTCGCAGCTGGACCAGGTGCAGCACCTGCTCACCGAGGGTCGGGCACAGTGGCGCGACGGCCCGGCGCGCACCGGCCTGGACTTCGCCCGGGCCGTCGCCTCGCTCGGGGTGGACCGGGGCGTCGAGGCGTTCACCCGGCACGTGTTCGTCGACCGGCACGGTCAGAGCCCGCTCGCCGTGCCGGCCGGACGGGTCGAGGTGACGCAGCGGCGGGGCGTGGGGCCGCTGGCCGAGCTGGACCCGTGGCTCGCGCGGCTGCACGGGGAGCACCTGCCGAGCGGCGTCGCGGTCGAGGTGCGCCGGGTCGAGCAACGGTTGTTCGACCTGGCCTCTGGTGACGGCGGCCTGGTCGAGGTGTTCGTCGCGCTCGGCCGGCTGACCGAGTCGGTGGCCCGCTCCGGTGACGCCCGGGAGGCGAGCTACCCCCTGGAGCTCCGTCGCGGCGAGGAGCTGCTCGACGACCTGGCGCCACCGCTGCGAGGTGATGATCTCGAGCTGCGGTTGGCGCTGGCGTTCGCCACCCTCGCCGACCCCGCCCCGGTCACCCTGCGACCCTCGCTCCAGCCGGTCGGCTGGACCCGGGGATCGTGGACGTGGACCGAGCGGGCGGCGCCCGCACCGCTGTTCATGGGGCTCGGTGCCGCGCTGGCCGAGGCCGCCCGCCGCCGGGCCTTCCCGGGCGCCGTGCCCGAGCGCGTCACCGACCGGGAGCCGAGCGTGCGCGGGTCGCGGATCGCCTTCGTCAACGGGCTCGTGCTCGGCACGGCGGACCGGTCCGCGTTCGCCCGCGGCGCGTTCGACGCCGATCGGCTGACGGATCTGCTGGCCGGGCTGCTGTGCGTGCGCTGGCCCACCGGGGAGCACACCCTGCTCCCCGGCGGCTCCGCGACACCGCCTGTCCCGGCGCTGGACGTGTTGTTGCCGTTCTGCAGCTCCGGTGCCGACCCGATCCACGTCCGGCCCGGATCGGACTGGCCGAACCTGCTCACGGCCGGTCGGGCCGCGGACGTGCTGGCCGACGCCACGCGCAGGCTGCGCATCGCCGGCAGCCGGTTCGTCGTCGACCCCGTCGCGGCCACACTCGACCCGCACCTGCTCGCCGCCTCGCTGCTGCTCCCCAGCCTGGCCTGGCAGCGACGGGCGGCACTGGACAACGTCCGCATCGAGAAGAAGGAGACCTCATGACCACCCGCCGGCGGTTCCACGCCGCGCTGCAGCCGGTACTGGGCAGCATGTTCCAGCCCACCGGGTTCCCGGATATCGGAGCCGCCACCTTCACCCGGTTCGAGGACGGGACGGCGGTGCCCTCGCTGCTCGTGGAGTCGGTGCAGTCGATGGCCAACCGGCTGGAGGCGACCGCCTGGGACGCGGCGCGCGACGAGCCGGTCGAGGCGGTGCGCGGCCTGCCCTACGTCCGGGTGCTGCGCGCCGGCACCGACGAGTTCCTGACCTCCAGCCGGCTGGAGGCGCACCGGCTCGCGTCCCCGTTCGTGCACACCGCATCGGTGAACGGCGCCCCGATGTTCGGGGAGATCCGCAGCCGGCTCGGGCTGGCCAAGGACACCCCGCTGGACCGCCGGCGGATGGCCGCCACCGTCGCGGGCCTGGACCCGTTCTGCCTGGTCCACGGCGTGTTCTTCGCGCACAAGGACTGGTGGGGCCAGCCGAGGTTCCCGCGCGCCGTGTCGGCCGTCATCGAGGCGCACCACGTGGAGCGGGCGATCAGCGGCGGTCGGAAGTCGGACCGGGTCCGCCATCAGCTCGGCGAGGACGTCGGGGGTACCGCTGAGGGCTACGGGTCGGTGCCGTTCCACCGCACCGAGTGGACCGCCCGGCAGATCCGGGTGTCGTTCGTGGTCGACACGGAGCTGCTGGGTTCCTACGGCCTGCCGGAGCCGGTGCCGGAGCTGCTGGAGACGCTGGCCCTGTGGGAGATCCGTTCCCTGCTCGACGGTGGCATGCGGCTGCGCACCGCGTGCGACCTGGAGCTCGCCGGCGCGATCGAGGGCGACCTGCCGCCCGCCGCCGCGCTGACCGAGCGGCTCGCGGAGCTGATCCCGCAGGGGCGCGAGGTGTTCGGCGACGGGGAGCCGCTGACGGTCCAGTGGTCCGGCAAGAAGGCCTGATGGCGACGATCCTGCTGCTCCGGTTCCCGTTCGGGCGCTATCACGCCAACCCCTGGGCGCGGCACGTCAACGAGGGCGCGGTGGAGATCCCGCCGTCGCCGTGGCGGCTGCTGCGCGCGCTCTACGCGGTCTGGCGGACGCGGGTGCCGGAGCTGGGGGAGGAGGTGGTGCACGCGTTGCTGGCCGAGCTCGCGGCACCGCCGACGTTCCACGTCCCGCGCCACACGATCGCGCACACGCGGCACTACTACCCCGACTCCCGCGACGGCACCGACCGGACGCTCGACGCGTTCGCGGTCCTCAGCCCGCAGGCCGAGCTGGCGGCGCAGTGGCCGGGGGAGCTGCCCGACGCGCTGCGGCCGGCGTTCGAGCGGCTGGCGGCGTCGATGCCGTACCTCGGGCGAGCGGACAGCCTCTGCGAGGCGCGGGTGGCGGCGCAGTGGCGACCGTCGGATCACGAGACCTGGGTGCCGGTGGACGTGGCCGAGGACGTTGCGCCGCACGCCACGGCGACCACCGTGCTGGCCCCGGAGCTGCCGCTGCGGCTCGAGACCCTGATGGCGCGCGCGGTCGATGTGCGTCGGGGTGGCCTGCTGTTCCCGGAGGGCAGCCGGTTCGTGGGGTACCAGCGCCACGCCGAGCTGGTGCCGCTGCGCCGGCCCCCGCGCGCCGGCCCGGGGGAGCCGACCGCCGTCCGGTTCAGCGTGCTGCAGGCGGCGTTCCCTCCGGAGACCGAGGCGCTGGTCTACACCGATCTGCTGCGCCAGGCGGCGCTGAGCAAGCTCAAGGCCGATCCGGAGGATCGTCCGCGCACGCTGCTGGGCGGGCGCACCACGGACGGTCGCCCGATGGAAGGCCATGCGCACGCGCACTACCTGTCGGTTCTCCGGGATCGTCGGCTGACCGAGCTGATCGTCTGGGTTCCTGCGGGGCTGCCCGAGCCCGAGCTGGTGAAGCTCGCCGCGGTCACCGAGCTGCGGTCCTCCTGGGAGAAGGACTGGCGGCTCGACGTCCGGGTCGCCGGCTACGGCGGCTCCGAGGAGGTCGCGCCGGAGCTGGTGGGGCCGGCCCGGATCTGGCGATCGCGCACTCCGTTCGTCCCTCGGGGCTACCGGAAGCAGTCCGACAGTACGGAGAAGTACACGTCACGCGAGATCGCCAGGGAGCTCCGGTACCGCGGGATGCCGGCGCCGGAGTCGGTGGAGGTGGTCCCGGCGCGGGACCCGCGGGAGTTCGTGCGCCAACGACCGTCGCAGCTGTCCCGGCGGTCGTCGCGGGGCAGCCGACCGGGGTTCTTCCTGGAGCTGACCTTCGAGGAGGCGAGACACGGCCCGATCGCGCTGGGGCACCTGAGCCACTTCGGCCTCGGGCTGTTCGAGCCGGTCCCGGCGGGCTGAGCCGTGGACGATGACGCCCTGCTCCTAGCGACGATGATGGCGATGGCGACGTCGTGATCCCGGTCGACTATAAGAAGGGCTCGCCGCAGGCCAGCGGGTCGCCGTGGCCGTCGGACCAGGTTCAGGTCTGCCGGCAGGCGCTCGTGTTGAGGGAGCATGGGTACCGCTGTGACCACGCGGAGCTCTACTACGTCTCGACCCGGCAACGGGTGCGGCTGGAGGTGACGGCCGAGCGGCTGAGCTGGCCGTGGGCGGGTTGGCCGAGGCACCGGGACGCTGACTTGCGCCACCAACCGGACGCGTCAATTACCATGCCAGCCTAGGGTCTCCCCATACTGCTACAGCTTCTGAGTTGCAGTTGTCAGATACGTCCCCCTCCACCAGGGTAGCTTCCAACTTCAATCGAAGGGCATCTTTAACGGAGAATTTGATCGTCACTGTTTCCTTAAGGCCGACTTCTGCTTCGCCGTTTTGAGGGATACGTCCATCTATATAGAAAGTGAATTTAACCTTTGCCTCGGAGGTCGGTGAACTATCCGCTAGCCCTACAACCACAGTGAACGTTTGAGCGCCCTCAGGTACGACATATTCAGCAGGGCCAGTACTGTAGCATCCACCCAAGCTATCATAGAGGGCGTGGGCGTAGCTGTTGTTGTCAACGCGTCTTGGCTCCGACTTGAGGTAATCACGGCCGACTGGATCGAGGGAGTCCAGATAGGTAGTTGCACCTGGAGGAGGTAGACTGCTTGTCTTCGTTCGCCGGTCAGTCGGTGATTCAGTTGTCGAAGAATTCAATTCTTCCGTAGGCTCCCGTGAGGCTGTTTGCGTCATACTTGCAGGAGGATTATCAGACGCACTAGGCGGGACGGCTGGCTCTTTCTGGATGTAGGCGACCCACACGGCAAACCCACCTCCGATCAAGGCAACGAGAATCGTGGAAACTGTTGCTGCTTGTGTTGTCGAATCCAAGGACCTAAACCATGACCAGAAACGATGCATCAGACCC
>Ga0136634_10000427_pt1 | contig 19254 bp, 16 predicted proteins | sample AntDrymUQ8332106_2_FD_104654 | JGI IMG/M metagenome (GOLD analysis project Ga0136634, IMG submission 104654) | Polar desert sand microbial communities from Dry Valleys, Antarctica - metaG UQ833 (21.06) | ecosystem: Environmental > Terrestrial > Soil > Desert | place: Antarctica: Dry Valley... | reverse complement strand
CCGTGTCTCCCGCCGAACGTGTCCCGCCGAACGTGTCCCGCCGAACGTGTCCCGCCGAACGTGTCCCGCCGAACGTGTCCCGCCGAACGTGTCCCAGCGAAGTGTCCCCCAACTGACGCGACCAGGTCGGCCAAGAGCGCCCCGCCGCCACCGGAGACTCGCGTATGGTGATCCTGTGTGACGATCAATCATCTCACGGTAACCAGTGGGCGGTCGAGCGTGAATCACGCCACACCCGGATGAATCGTTGATGAACCAACTGGTCATTTTAGAATCGCTTGGCTGAGCACAGTGGATCGTTCGGGGTCGTTCGTCCGCCCGTCGTGCGATTTTCACTCGAAGGGACACAAGGATGGACGGTGGCACAGCGCCCGGCCTGCTTCTCGTCGCATCCAGCGGGGGCCACCTGGCTCAGCTCTTCGCCCTGCGACCGTGGTGGGAGCACCACCCCCGGACCTGGGTCACTTTCGACAAACCGGATGCGCGCTCGATCCTCGAGGGGGAGACGCTCGTGCCCGCGTTTCACCCCACCACCCGCAACCTCGGCAACGCCGCCCGAAACCTCGGCCTGGCCGTCAAACTGCTGCCGCAGGTGCGGCCCTCGCTGGTCGTGAGCACGGGCGCCGGGTTGGCCGTTCCGTTCTTCGCGGTGGCGCGCGCGATGGGCATCCCCTCGGTCTACCTCGAGGTCTACGACCGGGTCGACAGCACGACGATGACCGGACGGCTGTGTCGGCCCCTGGCAACCGCGTTTTGCGTGCAGTGGCCCGACCAGCTAGAGCTGTATCCGGGCTCCGAGTTGGTCGGGAACGCGCTGTGACGTCCGAGCCGGTGGACACCGACCCAGCGCTTCCACTCGGGGGGGCGACCGACGCTGGGAGGCCGGCCGCGCGCCGGATCTTCGTGACGGTGGGTTCTGACCATCACCCGTTCGACCGCCTCGTGCGCTGGGTCGACGCCTGGGCGGCGAAGCGGGGGCGCGGCGCGGACGTTCTCATCCAGCACGGGCCCGCCCAGGCTCCCGCGGTCGCCGCAGGTGTCGACTTCATCGCCCACGACGTGCTGCTCGATCTCATGCACGCTGCGGATGTCGTGGTCACCCAGGGCGGTCCGATGTCCATCGTCGAGTCCCGCCAGCAGGGACGGCGGCCGATCGTCCTGGCGCGCACGGCGGCCCTCGGAGAGGTCGTCGACGACCACCAGCACGCCTTTTCCGCACGACTGGCGGCCGATGGCTGGATCGACCTCGTCGAGGACGAGCTCCATCTGCACGCCGCCCTCGACGTCGCACTCGCCGCCCCGGAGCTCAGCCGCGTCGGCCGCGATGCTCGTCACGAGGAAGAGGTTGCGCACACCATCGTGCGGTTCGGCCGCACCGCGGACGGTGTGCTCGCCGACAGTGCCTCGAAGCGCGCTGCCGATGTCCGTGGCAACTCCGTTCGGGACGCACCGAACGTCCTCGTTCTCGGTGGCTTCGGCCGGTCTGGATCCACACTGCTCGAGCGCGCCCTGGGCGAGGTGCCGCGCGTCGTCGCGCTCGGCGAGGTGCTGCACCTGTGGGAGCGCGGGCTGCGAGACGACGAGCGCTGCGGCTGCGGCGAACGATTCTCGGTCTGCACCTTCTGGGAAGAGGTCGGCAAGCGCGCGTACGGCGGCTGGAACGAGCTCGACGCGGCCACCACGATCGAGGATCGCGTGGCGGTGGTGCGCAACGCCAATGTGCCCGCCCTCGTGCTCGGTATGTTCTCGCCCACCCGCCGCCTGAAGCGAGACCGCCTGCGACGACGACTCGGCGACCTGTACTCCGCCGCGCGCGACATCGCTGACGCGGACCTGGTGGTGGACTCGAGCAAGCACCCCGCGTACGCCTTTGTCTTGCGCGGCTGTCGGGTCCAGCTGCGCTGCGCACTCGTCATGCGCGACCCCCGCGGCGTGGCGTACTCCTGGAGCAAGGTCGTTGCGCGGCCGGAGATCACCGAGCGCGCAGTGAACATGCCCCGCTACGGCCCGGTCGCGACGTCGCTGCGATGGTCGTTGTACGTCGTCCTGTTCCACACCCTGCGCATGCTCGGCGTCCCCGTGTTGACGGTGCGATACGAGGACCTGGTTGCGGACCCCCGCGCGACCGTGACCAGCATTCTCGAGTTCGCCGGGCTGCCGGTGACGGACTCGAGCCTGGACCACCTCCATGCCGACCGCATCGACCTGGGCGTTCACCACACCGTCGCGGGCAACCCGATGCGCTTCCACGTCGGGCCCACGCCCGTACGCCTCGATGAGGCCTGGCGACGGCAGATGCCGGCGGCCCGCCGCCGCGTGGTTTCGGTGTTGACCGCGCCGCTGCGAGGTCGACACGGCTACCGCTGAGGTGTGCGCCGCCGGGTGTCGCGCCGGGGGTGACCGGCGGCCAGCTCATCGGACTTAGACTGAGCAGCCCCGGTGGCGGGTGGCGGGGGAGGAGGCGTAAGGATCTCCCCACCACCGACGAAAGGGACACCACATGAGCGACAACTGGGTCGACGGAGCGTTGGAGTCCGGCGCCGACGAGGGCGCCGCTGACATCGCAGCTGACGACACCGCGGCTGACGACACTGCGGCTGGCGACCTCGCTGCCGCCGACGACATCGACACTGCGATCGAGGCTGGGGATGTCGACAACCCGACCCCGCTCTCCGGCGCTGAGCTCGGGCTCCAGGGCGGCGGTGAGCCCAACAGCTTCGAGCCGGAGGAGGCAGACCCGGCCGTGACCCCCGACCCGGCAGACGAGCCCGAGCCGGAAGACTTCGCCGGCTGATTCTCCGAGGCTGACGGAGCCAGCCGGCCCTTGATCATGAAGTGTGGCGGTCGTTCGAGCGACCGCCAGACTTCATGATCAAGGAACCGATGGCTGGCTCGGCGCTGCGCGTCCCTGCCAGCGCCTGTCAGCATCCCCGCTCAGATGCCGCGGCCGCGGGCATTGAGCGCACGGAGGACCCGCTCCGCTGACAGGAGGCGGGCGGCCACGAGCAGCGCGAGCGGGCCGCGCGGCTCACGCGGGTTCAGCCGCAGCGATGTCACCGCGGTCCGCGCCGCCGCGAGCCGCCGGCCGTCGGCGGCCATCGCGAACGCGCGTTGACCCTCGATCCACGCCCGTCCGCGACGGTCGGCGGCGAGCTCGGGGTGCTTTGCGAGGAGGTAGCCGAGGCCGTCGATCATCGCCGGCCAGCGGCGCGCGAAGTACGAGCCCGGGTGCCAGAGCACCACGGCGAGCACTGCGGGGACCACGGCGATGGCGCCGACCTTCGCCGCCCGCAGCAGCAGGTCGTAGTCCTCGCCGTAGCCGTACGGAATCTCCTCGTCGACCAGGCCGAGCGTGCCCTCGAGCGCCGCGCGGCGGATCACGAAGGTCGACGGATGCGAGCCGGTCACCCTGCTGCTGGCGAGGTCGGAGCCCTCGATCCGCCCGCCCGGAGGGATGCGCTCGCGCTGCACGTCGCCGTACCGGATGCGGATGCCGCCCACTGCGAGGACCACCCCGTCGGCCATGAGCCGGGGCACCTGCCGGGCGAGCTTGTCCGGCACCCAGATGTCGTCGTCGTCGCAGAACGCGATGACGTCGCCCCCGGCTGCGTCGATCCCGGTGTTGCGGGCGCCAGCGAGCCCGGTCGACCGCGCGTTGGCGAGCACGCGGACCGTGCGCCCGGGCGAGTCCATCGCCAGCTCGGGGCGTACGGGCGCCTGGTCGAACACGATGATCACCTCGATGGCACCCGCGTACGCCTGGTCGAGGACCGACGCGACGGCCTCGGCGAGGAGCTCGGGGCGATCCCGGGTGGCGATGACCGCGGTCACGGTCGGTGCGGAGTCGGTGGTCACGGGCGGGCCGCCCGCAGGCCGGCGAGCGCTACGCCGGCCATCGTCCCGATGAGCAGTCCGGAGACCACCGTGGCGGCAGCCAACGGCCTCGACCCCCGCATCGGCGCCGCGGGCGGCGAGACCATGGCGCCTCCCGCCGTGCTCGTCGCCGCTGCGGTGGCCTTCTCCTCCGTCAGCACCCGCAGCCGGTCGAGCAGCTCGGTCTCGGTCGCGTCGAGGGACAGCACGCCGATGGAAGTGGCGCCGCCACCGTCAGCGACGCGATGCTCGGCGAGCTGATCCAGGACGGCGCCCACCCGTGCCTCGATCCGCGCCGCGGCGAGATCGTCCGCAGCCGCAGCCGCCTCGGCTCGCACGCGCAGGAACTCGCCCACGACCTCGCCGCTGCCGCGCAGCGCCGCGGCCCGGTCGGGGTGGGTGACGCCGACGATGAGGACGCGGGAGTTCGGGACAGCGCTCACCTCGACGCTGTCGCGGAGCGCATCGAGACCGCCGGGGAACTCCGCCGCCTCCGCGGCACGGGCGAGGACGGTCGTCGAGATCATCAACTGGGCGTCGGAGTCGATCGAGACGAGCCGCGGTCGATCCGGGTCGGCCTCGATGCCGCTCGGCATCGCGGCGGTCATGACCTTGGCCTGGGCGACGTACACCGCGGGCCAGTACGTGACCATGGCCACCCCGACGGCGCCGCCCAGGAGCGCCATCGCGAGGATGAGGGCACGGTGCAGCCGGACGAACCGGCCATACCCCCGCAGGCTCGGTGCCGGCGCGCTCATCGTCGCCACGACGGTTCCCGGCCCAGATAGGCCGCGAGCCGAGCGTCGTACGGCTCGAAGTGGGCCTCGAGCTCGCGGCGCGCAGCATCCGGGATCGGTCGACTCGGCCGCGCATTGGCCCGCGGCACGACGCCGGGGTCCCACGCAGAGATGCCGATGTGCCGCAGGGTCTGGTCCCACGCGTCGCTGCCGGGTGCGAAGAGCTCGTCGGTCTCGACGACGAGCACGCGCTCGCGCCCGACGGTCGCGCAGAGCGCGTCGAGCTGAACTGCATAGCGCCCACGCCGCCGGTAGGCGTGATGCTGGTGGTGGAACGACTGGTACGCCGGGTCTGCGCGGAGTCGCTCCTCCTCGCCGGCGAGCCGCTCGTCCTCGAGCGCGAGTGCCTGCTCGAACGTCGCGGTCTCGAACCCTCGGCCGGTCTCCTGCTTGTGCGCCGAGAATGCCCGCTCGACCGGGTCCCGCAGCAGCACTATCAGGCGTGCCTCGGGCAGGACCTGGGCGATGCGGGCGCCGGCGAGAGGGTGGAACAGGTAGTACGGGCTGGCCTCACCGGTGACGGCTCGCCCGCTCGACGCCCTGCGGTCAGCGAGCACGCGCAGCGGGAAGTGGCCCTGGTACCAGCCTGTCCCGCGCGCGAAACGTGACGCCGTGTCGAAGTAGTGCACGCCCTTGTGGAACAGCGGCGGGGCGACATCCGGGTGCTTGGCGACCGCGCGGTACAGGCTCGTCGTGCCACAGCGCTGCGCGCCGCAGATCAGGAAGTCGGGGAGCATCCGGCCCGGTGCCGACACGCGCCCCCAGCCGGAGGTGACCGTCCGGGCGGCCCGCTTCGCCCTGTCTGCGGCGGCGGCGCTCACACGCGCCGCCCGGGCGGCTCCGCTGTCTCCCGCACCTGGAGCGGTGGCACTCCCGGCCGTACGGCCAGCCGCTCGGCCGCGACGCGGAGGTACCACGTGGCCAGGCGCTCCACGGGGGCGGTGGCTACCTCCGCCGCGTCCCCGGCGAAGCGGCATGCGATCTCGAGAAGGTAGGCGTCGACAACCGCCCGAGCTGCGATATCGCGATCCGGCGCGGGCACCCACGGCGCAAGGAGCGCAGCGACGGCCGTGCCTGCGCGGCCGGTTAGGGCATCGAGCGCAACGCCCATCTCGTCCACGCGACGCAGCTGCTGGTGCGCGACGAAGTGGACCGCGTCGAAGCCCACAGGCACCTCGTCGGCGCACCGCTCCCAGTCCCAAACAACCGGTCGGGCGCCTGACCACGCCATGTTCCACGGACCCCAGTCGCCGTGCCAGGTGCCGTGGGTGAGGCGCCGATCGCCGTCACGGCTCACCAGGGCGTCGAGCAGCGTGTTGAGCGAGTCGGCGTGCATCCCACCCGCGACCGTGATGCGCGCGCGCAACGACCGCACCCACGGGCTGTCCCGCAGCAGCACGTCATGCGTGCCGCCGACGGTTGCCACCTCGCGCATCGCGTCGTACGGCAGGCCGCGGTCGGCGCCGCGCGAGCCGCGTACGGTCGCGAGGAGCAGCACCTCCGCGCCCTGCCATCGACCGGTGTGCAGCACGGGGGGGATCTCCAGCGCCGACAGCCTGACTGCCGCCAACCGCGTGAGCGTTGCCGACTCGCTCGCCACCAACCGGCCGGCGAGCGCGCTGCTGCCGACCTTCGCGAAGCCGAGCTCGACGCCCCCCGCGGCGCGGTACACACCGAGGACGGGTTTGGCGTTGGCCCGCTCCGCGCCGACCTGGACCGACAGCCGCAGCTCGCATCCCACCACCCGGGCGAGGTACGCCTCGACGGAGCGGTCGTCGACGGGCGCAACCCGTGCGGTGGTGGAGAAGAGCAGCGGGCCGAGCGGTCCCGAGGCGAGGACCCCAACGCCGCGCCGCGCGGCAACCTCTCGCCGGCCGTCGACCGCGGACACCCGCTGCAGGGCCGCGCGGATCACGTGGGAGCGGTCGGCTCGCGGCAGGTCCGCCGGGACGAGCAGTCGCGGCCTCGTTCGCGACGGCAGGACGAGAAACTCCCGCGCAGTGCTCTTCGGTGTGGCCGGACTCGCAGCCGGGGTGGTCGGACTCGCGACGTCGGTGTCGCGAGCGCGCAGGCGATGCGACGGTGCGATCACGGCGCGAGACCCCGGATAGATGGTTGCCAGCAGCTCGGCGACCGCGCGGAGACGCTGGGGCGCGTCGGTCACGGGTGACCGACCGGTGTCGCGAAGCTGCCGACACGCGCGGCAACCCGTTCGGTCGTACGTTCGTCAGCCCCCTCTGCCTCACGACGCCACAGCAGTGCGAGCGTGACCATCAGGAAGACGGTCGGCAGCAGCAGCAGGTCGTACACGAACATCACGGTGAGGTAGAACACCACGACGGCGCACATCGCGGTCGCCTCGCGGCTTGGATCGCGCAGCCCGGCCAGGAGGCGTCGACCGAGAAAACCCAGGAACAGCAGGACTCCCCCGACGCCGTGACCGAAGATCAGCAACCACACGTGTCCCTGCGTCCCGACGTTTGGCGGGGCGCAGCCTGGGCAGAGCGGGCTGTCACCGCCGGCGATGGAGAAGAAGTTGCCGGCGATCTCGCGTGAGCCGCCGAAGCCCAGCACGGGCGACTCCTCGAGAGCCGTTGTCACCGCCCTGAGCGCGAGCTCCGTACGACCCTCGTTGCTGTGCTGGTTGTCCAGGCGTGCCGTCACGAGGTCGCCGAGCGGGGTCGCCACGATGAGCCCGCTGAGCACGACGGCTGCGACGGTCACGTTGGCGAGCGCGCCGAGGCGGCCCTGGGTCGCGAGCCGCAGCGCAACGAACGCTGCGGCGACGATGAGTCCGAGCCACAGCCCGCGGTTGAGGCTGAAGACGATCGGGGGGATCGCGAGCACCGCAAGGACCGGGAACGCCCTGCGGCGCCAACCCGACAGCGGTCCCGTCCAGGCGAGGAGGAAGAACGGGAGCAGCAGCCCGAAGTTCGCGCCCCAGTCGTTGGCATAGACGTACGGCGCGGCCGGCCGGGTCACGTTGATGCCGATGTCCTGCACCTGAGCCAGCTCGGGGTGGATCAGCAGCCCGAGGAAGTCGATGCCGCGCAGCGGCCCGGGCAGGACGATCTCCAGCAGGGACCGCAGCTCGACGGCCGGCGCGAAGTAGCCGACGTACCCGCCGATGACGGTCAGCAGCAGCATCCAGCCGAGCAGGCGGTGCAGCAGGTGGTCGGGGAGCTCGCTTCGAGAGAAGTTCCCGACGTACAGCAGGACGATCGTCGCGATCAGGTGCCAGCACAGGGCGAACCCGAACGGCAGCAGCCGGTCGACACCGCCGACGGGTGCCGTCCCGCTCGGCTGCACCCACAGCACCGTGACGCCGGCCGTCACCCAGACGAGGAAGAACAGCCACAGCGCGAATCCAGGTGGGACGCGAATGTCTCGTCGTCGCAGCAGGTTGTACGCCATTGGCACCGCGGCGACCATCATCCCGAGCACACCGAAACCCGCTATCCACCACAGCGGAAAGGCGCCGAAGAACACGAAGAGCGGCCAGCCGGGAAGCAGCGCGACCCGGGACGGCCGCGCGCTACGAAGCGTCGCGAGGCGCACGCCCTGGCGTCCTCTGGGCGCGGCGAAGCGCTCGCTCGAGAGTGCGGCAGAGCTGGCGACGGCGCGGTCGGCCGCCCCGGCCCGGTTCGGCCGGGTCGCGGTCGTCGGGCGAGCCGTCACGCGCGCTTCCTCTCGCTCGCCGGCGCGCCCACCCCGAGCTGGCTCGGTCGAACGTCGCAGTTGTCTGGTCTGTCCGGCCCCGAATACGGATATATGGCGCGACTTCTGGGTTGAGGCCCCGCGCATAGAGCGTGTCACGCATGCTGGTTCGGCGCCCGTTCGTGGGCGCTTCGAGTCGGGGGACTTCTTGAAATCACGCAATTCTGCGTCGCTGTCGTGCGCGCTCGCACTGGCGATGTCCGCGTTCACGATCGGAACCATCGCCGCGCCAGCCCATGCATCGACGTCGGCCGCAGCCGTACGTGAGGCACCGAATCCTCAGCAATCGCAGACGCAACAGCCGCAAGACCTCGTCGTGAGTGACGACCCCGCGGGCTTCACCCCGCATGTGCTCGACGGTCAGGTCCTCGCGGTCGCGGTCGTCGGCAACAAGGTCGTGCTCGGTGGCGACTTCACCCGAGCCCAGAACGCCTCGGGCGGCGCGGTCATGACGCGCAACCGGATCCTGGCGTTCGACCGTACGACCGGCGTCATCGACACGAGCTTCGTGCCCGTCCTCGACGGCACGGTCCGGAGCCTCACCCCCTCCGCTGACGGGCTCTCCGTCTACGTCGGCGGCCAGTTCAACTCCGTCAGCGGCGTGAGCGCGTACAAGATCGCACGCATCTCCATGGCCACCGGGAAGTCCGTCGCCGGCTTCAACGCGGGCCTGGTCAGCGCCCTCGTGTACGACGTGAAGCTCGTCGGCACGCGGTTGTTCATCGCCGGCCAGTTCACCAAGGTCGCCGGGCAGGACCGCTCGCTCCTGGCCGAGCTCGACCCGGTCACGGGAGCGCTGCGTCCGGGCGCCGGACCTGTCTTCGCCGGCACCCATAACGGCGGCACGACGCACATTTACAAGTTCGACGTGAACCCGGACGGCCAGACGCTGGCGGCGATCGGCAACTTCACCACCGTCGGCGGCCAGCCGCGCGTGCAGGCCGTGATGCTCGACATCGCGGGCACGCCGACGCTGTCCGACTGGCAGAGCATCCGGTACGAGCCGCTGTGCTACTCGGTCTTCCAGTACTACGTGCGCGACATCGAGTTCTCTCCCGACGGCGAGTACTTCGTGATCAGCTCGACGGGCGGGTACGGCAGCGGGCCGCCCACGCTGTGTGACACGGCTACGCGCTGGGACGCCGACGAGCGCGGTCAGGGTGTCGACCCCGAGTGGGTCGCCTACACCGGCGGCGACTCGTCGTACGCGGTCGCGTTGACCGGCACGGCGATATACATCGGCGGGCACCAGCGCTGGTGGAACAACCCGTTCGCCGCCGACGCGGCGGGGCAGGGCGCGGTCGAGCGTGAGGGCATTGCGGCACTGGACCCCGTGAATGGCGTCCCGTTCTCCTGGAACCCGACCCGTACGCGTGGCCGCGGCGTCTTCGACATGATCGCGACCGCTGACGGCCTGTGGGTCGGCAGCGACTCGGACCGCATCGGTGCGTACGAGTACCACGCCCGGATCGCGTTCTTCCCGCTCGCAGGCGGCACCGCCGTACCGAACCCGGACCCCGCCGCTCTCCCGGTCGACGCGTACGTCGTCGACAGCACCGCGTCACCGGGCGACGGGTCGACGCCGTCGCGGTGGAGCTTCGACGGCGACACCCCCGGCGCGGTGGAGGAGATCGAGCCGGGCACGGTCGACTGGATCACCGTCCGCGGTGGTTTCTCGCTCGACGGTGACCTGTATCTCGGGCACAGCGACGGGACCCTCAGCGTCCGGTCGTACGACGGCGTGACGACCGGGCCCGCCACCGTGTTGGAGCTCTACGGGCTCACGAACTTCCAGGGTGAGCTGGGTCAGCTGACCGGGTTGTTCTACAGCGAGGGCAGCATCTTCTTCACGCTCCTGGGTGACCCGAACCTCTACCAGCGGTACTTCACGGTGGAGAGCGGCATCGTCGGTGCGGAGCGGTTCGTCGTCGGCAGCGGCGGCGTCGACTGGGACAACGCGGGCGGGACTCTCCTTTCCGACGGCGGGCTGTTCTGGACGGACACGACCACCGGCGACCTGCACCGCGTCGCCTTTGCCGGCGGTGCGCCGCAGACCGGCACGGACGAGATCGTGAGCGGCCCGGCGAGCGACGGCCGCGACTGGCGGGGGAGCGCGATGTTCGCGCTGCCGGGCGCGCCACCCAACGAGGCTCCGGTCGCGGCGTACGACGCGAGCTGCGCCGGCACCGCCTGCAGCTTCGACGCGAGCGACTCTGCGGACCCCGACGGCGAGGTCGTCGACCATGCCTGGGACTTCGGCGACGGCTCGACCGGATCGGGCGCCGAGGTCGAGCATGACTACGGCGCGGCCGGGACGTACGACGTCGTCCTGACCGTCACCGACAACGCCGGCGCCACGGCATCGACGGCAGAGCAGGTGACCGTCGTCGCGTCGAACATCCAGTTCATCGGGTCGGCCCAGCACCAGAAGACCAGCAGCGTCAGCGTGCAGACGCTCACCTTGCCGGCCGGGATCGCACCCGGCGACCAGCTCGTCCTGACGATGTCGTACAACTCGAGCACGGTGACGGCGACCGACCCGGCCGGCTGGACCCGCGCCGCGGTGCAGCAGGCGAACGGCGTGACCACCATCGTGTGGACGCGGTCCGCCGCCGCCGGCGCGGCCGGGACGAGCGTCTCGGTCACGACGAGCGCTTCGGTGAAGAGCTCGCTGCTGGCGGGTGCGTATCGGGGCGCTGTGGTCGCGGCCGGCGGCGTCGCCGTCGTCAAGGAGACCGTGAGCCGTGCGGCTCACACGACTCCGGTGGTGACGGCTCCGGCAGGGTCGTGGGTGGTCTCCGCGTGGACAGACAAGACCGCCGCCACGACCTCCTGGACGGCTCCTGGCGGCCAGCAGGTGCGGCAGACCGGTGCCGGCTCCGGCACCGGGCACATCTCCTGGTTGCTGACGGACAGCGGGGGCCCCGTGGCCACCGGGCCTGCGGGCGGTTTGACCGCGACGGCGAGCTCGGCCACGGCCAGCGCTGTCATGGCGACCGTGGTGCTCGCCCCGACCCCCTGACGACTCACTGCCTTGCCACCGACGAGCGATGCGAGCACGCTGGCCGTGGGTCGGTCGAGCGAGGAGTCGTCATGGATCACGTCGAGGTCGCAGGCTTGCGCATCGCCTATGAACGCGCCGGGACCGGGCCCGCCTTGGTGCTGCTCCATGGCGGGTTCCAGCACAGCGGGGCCTGGTGGCGCCAGCTCGAGGGACTGTCCGGCGATTTCACGGTCGTGGCGTGGGACGCGCCGGGCTGCGGCGGGTCCGCAGTCCCGCCGCGCGGGTTCGGCGTCGAGGACTACGGCGACTGCCTGGCCGGCTTCATCGACGCGCTCGGGCTCGGGCAGCCGCACGTGCTCGGCCTGTCGCTCGGCTCGGTCATCGCGCTCGAGCTCTACCGAGGGCACCCCGGCGTTCCTGCCTCGCTGATTCTCGCCTCCGCCTACGCCGGGTGGGCCGGTTCGCTGTCGCCTGCCGAGGTCGCCCGCCGGACGGCGCAGGTTCTGCATGAGATCGACCTGCCGCCGGCGGAGTTCGTACCCGGCTGGATCCCGACCCTGCTGACCGAGGCGGCCTCGGCGGATCTTGTCTCCGAGGTCTCGGCAGTGATGTCCGAACATCATCCGGCAGGTACTCGGGTGATCTTCGAGGCATTCGCCCCGGCTGACTATCGCTCGGTGCTTCCGACCATCGCCGTGCCCACGCTGCTCCTGTACGGCGAACTCGACCGCCGGTCGCCGGTGTCCGTCGCGCAGGGCCTGCACGAGCAGATCCCGGGCTCGACACTGATCGTCATGCCGGCGGTCGGCCACGTGAGCAACATCGAGACGCCGGACCGATTCAATGCCGAGGTCCGTCGCTTCCTCCTGACGCTGGGTTGACGCCATTCATCGTTCGAATGTTCACGAGGAGGCTCAGCGCAGGTCCCGGTGCCGGATCCAGTCGACGAAGCTCAGCACCTCACGGTGTTGGCGCGCCGAGAGGCGGGGTCCGGAGTAATGGATCGAGGGCAGCGCGTCCGCAATGTCGAGGCGGTACGAGCGAGGGTCGAGGCCGCCCACCTCCCGCAGCGCGTCGTCCAGTCGCTGCAGCGCGAGTCGCACGTCTCTCGGCAGGCCATCCGTGGCGACATCGATCTTGGTGAGGAGCGCGCGGAGGTGCTCCACCGGCGCCCGGTAGACCTTTATCCCATGGTCGGTGAGGCGCAGCAGGACGCTGCGCCGGTCGCTCGGGTTGGGGACCCGCTCGAGCTCGCCGCGGCGCTCACAGCGGGTCAGCATCCCGGACAGAGTCGTCGGCGCCAGGCCGGTCGCGCGGGCGAGATCCGCGGGCGACAGCGGGCCGAGATCGACGATCAGCCCGTACGTCGCGAACTCGTCCACGGACATCGGCGACCCGGCGAGCGCGTTGTCCACCAAGCCCGTTGCGAGGGTGGACAGCAGCCAGAGATCGACGAGGACGTTCTTCGCCGGGCCGTGTGCCTGACTCGTGTCCATAGTACGACTCCGTTTGTTATCTCCTACGATCTAGTATCAACTATATGGCACTGGCGACCGGGAAGCTGAGCACCCGCAACGGTGGGCGGCGGGTGAACCTGGCGCTGGGTCTCCTGCTTGTCGTCGCCACCCTGACTGGCTCGGGAGCCAACACGATCGGCGTGGACTGGCCGATCGACCTCATCCAGGTGCACGCCGCCGCCGCTCTCGCCCTCCTGCTGCTCGCGCCGTGGAAATCACTGGTCGTACGCCGCAGCCTCAGCCGCCGCCGCGGGCAGCCGGTGCGCTGGCTGTCGTTCGTGCTGCTCGCCAGCGTCCTGCTCACCATCGGCAGCGGTCTGCTGCACGCAACCGGGTCCGTCGAACACGTGGGGCCCCTCACGCTGATGCAGATCCATGTGGGCGCCGCGGTGGTCGCGTTGCTGGCGCTCACCGGGCACTTCCGGCTGCATCCCGTACGGCCGCGTCCCACCGACGCCGACCGGCGCGCCCTGCTGCGCGCGGCAGCGGTCGGGGGTGGAGCCGCGCTCGCGGTTGCGGCGTGGGAGACCGGGCTCAACGCCTCCGGCGCATCGGGTGGTCAGCGGCGCTTCACCGGCTCGGTCGAGAAGCCGCGCGGGGTGCCTTCCGCGATGCCCGTGACGTCCTGGTTCGACGACCGTGTCCCGCGGCTCGATGCGGACGAGTGGCGACTGCACGTCGGCGACTCCGATTGGGACCTGGCGATGATCCGCGCCCTCCCGCAGGAGTCCTTTGCCGCCACGCTGGACTGCACCGGCGGCTGGTTCGCCGAGCAGGATTGGGAGGGCGTACGCCTCAGCGCGGTGCTCGCCGCTGCCGGCGTGGCGCGTACGGAAGCCTGGCGCAGCCTCGAGGTCCGCTCAGTGACGGGGTACGCGCGCTGGTTCGGGTCCGGCACGCTGGATGACGTCTGGCTGGTCACTCGCGTCGGCGGTGCGCCGCTGTCGTACGGCCACGGCTACCCCGCGCGCATCGTCGCACCGGGGCGCCGCGGCTTCTGGTGGGTCAAGTGGGTGGCGTCGCTGCAGCCGTCGTCGCGCCCCGCCTGGGTCCAGTCGGTGTTCCCGCTCAGCTGAGCCGTGCGCGCTGTGGCGTGGTCACGGGTCCAGCGTCACCGTGATCGACGTGCCGGTGCTGATCACCGAGAACGGCACCTGACGACTCAGGCCGACGGCGAAGACGACGGTGTCGGCGAGGTGCTGTGCGAGCAGCACCTCCTGGACGAGGTCCTGACCCGGCACGATGTCGCCGGCCACGGCATCGCTCAGCCCCTGCTCGCCGGTCGGGTCCGCGGCCTGCAGCACGATCTCCATTGCGACTGCGCCGGCTGTGAGGACCGGCTCCCCGTCGATGCGTACGGCGTCGACGTAGCGCACGCTCCAGCCCGGCACGCCGCCCTGGCTCGAAATGATGATCTGCTCGGTCGCGGCGTCGGTGCGAACCTCGACGGCCGTGATGGTGACGGCAGAGGCGGGCGGTGCGGCGCTGCGGTCGGCGGTGGACGCAGCGCTCGGAGCGACGCTCGGCCCCGCCGGCGAACCGCTCGGCGTGCCGTCTGACGCAGTCGGCCCAGGCGGAGTGAGGGCTGTCGCCGGACCAATGCCGCCGGAGACAGGCGGCACGGGCGATGTGCTGGACGACACGGCCGTCGATGGGGGCTCCGTCGATGCGGCAGCGCGCGGGCCCGAGCCGCCGCCCGTACACCCGGCCAGCACCGCGGCGAGGACTACCGCGAGCATGCACACGACTGACGGCGTGCCTCTAGGGCACACTGACCGGCGGGTATCGATAGCTCAGTATACGCTGGGTGATCAGTTGTGAACTGTAGGTTTACCCACCTGTGAGACACGCATCTTGTTCCGGGCGCACCGCTGCCGGGTGGGTAGGGATACGGGCACCATCGGAAAGATTCAGATCGTTCGAGAGGTTCCTCCTGTGCGTCGACTGCTGACCGGCATCGCCTCCACCGCCCTGCTGGGCGTCGTGACCATCGTCCCGACGGGGGAGGCGCAGGCAGTCCAGGCACCTCACTCGGTCGTGGTCAACGACAACCCGGAGAACTTCACGCCGCACGTCCTCGACGGCGAGGTGCGGGCCGTTGCCGAGGTCGGCAACATGATGGTTCTCGGCGGCGAGTTCACCCAGGTGAGCGCGGCGGCCGACGGCAGCCCGGTGCTCGACCGGTCCAACATCGTCGCCTTCAACAAGAACACCGGCGCCGTCAGCACCACCTTCGCGCCGGAGGTGAACGACGTCGTACGGACGGTGGTGGCCGCGCCGGACGGGGAGTCGGTCTACGTCGGCGGCAAGTTCGGCCAGATCGACGGCGAGCCCGCGTACAAGCTGGCGCGTCTTGACATCGACACCGGCGAGCCGGTCCCCGGCTTCGATCCGGGAGTCATCGACGCGGTCGTGATGGACGCGCGGCTCAGCGGCGACCGGCTCTTCATCTCCGGCATCTTCCTTAAGATCGACGGCGTCACGCAGGAGTTCCTCGCCGAGCTCGACCCCGACACGGGTGCACTGCGCGACGGCATCGACCTCGACTTCGAGGGGATCGCCTGGAGCGGCAAGACCCAGGTCTACAAGTTCGACGTCACCCCGGACGGCACCCGCATGGTCATCCTCGGCAACTTCCGCGAGATCGACGGGCTGTCGCGGGTCCAGGTCGCGATGCTGGACCTGACCACCAACCAGGCGAGTGTCATGAGTTGGGCGACGACGAAGTACGACCACGAGTGCCTGCGGTCGACGGTCACCGAGTTCGACGTACGCGACGTCGACTTCTCGCCCGACGGCGACTACTTCGTGACGGTAGCCACCGGCGGCGCGACCGTCGAGGACGCCCTCTGCGACGGCGCCGCCCGCTGGGAGACGAATGCGACCGGCCCCGACCAGGAGCCGTCATGGTTCGACCTGACCGGCGGTGACAGCGTCTACTCGGTCGCGACGACCGGCACCGCGGTGTACGTCGGTGGGCACTTCAAGCGCTGGAACAGCTCCGTGATCGGACGCAGCGGCGGAGGGCCGGGACACGTCGACCGCAATGGCATTGCCGCCCTGGACCCGGTCAACGGCCTGCCGCTCACCTGGAACCCGGGCCGCGACCGCGGTCGCGCCGTCTGGGACCTCGTCGCGACGACCACCGGGCTCTGGGCGGGCAACGACACCGAGAACATCGGCGGCGAGTACCACGCCCGCATCGCGTTCTTCCCGCTCTCGGGCGGGACGCCGGTGCCGCAGCCGTCCCCGCCGGACCTGCCGGTCGACGTGCACCTGATCTCGCCGGACAGCAACCCTGACCAACTCGTCAGGCGCCCGAACTTCAACGGCACGACGGCAGGCCCAGCGAGCGTTGTCGCCGGCGCCGGCACTGGCTGGTCATCCATCCACGGTGGCTTCGTCGCCGACGGTGAGCTGTACGCGGCGCGAGACGACGCGACGCTCGTGTCGTACACGCTGAACGGCGACCAGTATGGCCAGCCGCAAGTGGTCGACCTGCACGGGATGGACGGGTTCGCCAACACGCTCGGTGACTTCAGCTCCCTGTTCTACGAGAACGGCCGTATCTACTACACGCTCAAGGACAAGGGCGCTCTGTACATGCGCTACTTCAGCGTGGAGAGCGAGATCGTGGGGTCGTTCCGCTTCGTCGTCGTCGAGGACACGGAGGGTTTCGGGCTCAAGTCCCTAGGAGGCGCGTTCCTGGCCGACGACGACGTGTACCGCGTGCACGAGAAGAACTGCACGCTCGCCAGGCTGCAGTGGGTCGACGGCGAGCCGGTGTCAGGGACCAGCACGGTGGTCAGCGGCCCCGATGTCGACGGCATCGACTGGTGCTCCAACGGCCTCTTCGCCCGCCCGGCGTAGCGGCGGCTCACGCGAGGTCGAAGGCTGCCTCGATCGCGGCGCTAGGACGGCCGATCGGGACGACGCCTGGCCAGATGTAGCACACATCATGCTACTTTTGGACATGGAGCGAATCGGAGTGCGTGAGCTGCGCCAACATGCAAGTCGCTACCTCAGCCTGGTCAAGGGCGGCGAGACCGTTGAGGTGACCGAGCGAGGCAAACTCATCGCACGCCTCGTCCCACCAGGTCCGGCTGCCACCGCTCGGGACCGGCTTATCGCTTCGGGTCGGCTCATTCCCGCGTCGGCGCCATTCCGTGTGTCGCAACCGGCTCCCAAGCCACCGGGGACGCCGGACACCGGCGCCGTCCTCGACGACCTCCGCGACGAGCGGTCGTGATCTACGTGGACTCCTCGGCCCTTTTGAAGCTCTTGTTCGAAGAAGACGAGAGCGACACCCTGCGGCGCTGGCTCACGGCGCACGCGAGCGTTGCGGTCGTGAGCAGTGAGTTGGCCAGGGTCGAGGTGTCCAGGGTGTGCCGCCGGATAGATTCCGGGCGAATAAATGCGGCGAGAGCGCTGCTCGCCGGGTTGGACCTCATCCCGATGACCAGCGATGTCATCAATGAGGCAGCCGAGATGGGATCGACCATGCTCCGCAGCCTGGATGCCATCCACCTGTCGACGGCCCTGTCGATTCGAGAGGACCTCACTGCACTGGTGGCGTACGACCGCCGCCTGAGTGACGCCGCGACTGCGGCCGGGATCGAGACTGTACGCCCTTGCGCGTAGCCCCCTGTCACTTACAGCGCCCGACGCTCCGTTCGCTGCTGGATCACCGGTCGTGGCAGGCACGGTGGAGGCGTCGAGCCACCTCCGGGTCGACACCGCCCACCAAAACCCCGCGCGTCAGCCGCCATGACATCAGTGTGCTGCTGGGCGTTCACGGCCCTTGTTCACGTGGGCTGGAAGCCGGCGCCGGTGGCACAGCAACAGCACACAACTGTACACTTGTGTACGTGACCGAATCGACGAGCATCACCGAAGCCCGCGCTCAGTTCGGGTCCCTGGTCCGGCGCGCGTCCCACGCCCGCGAGCGGATAATTATCACCGATCATGGCCAGCCAGCCGCAGTTTTGATCAACCCACAAGAGCTTGCGGATCTTGAGGATGCCTTGGCGCTCGCCGAGTACCGCAACCGGCAAGGAACCGAGAGCACAGTTCCGCACGGCGAAGTACGGGCCCGCCTCGGCATCGTCCCCGGGTGACGCACGCTGTCGTTTGGGACGAGTACGCCATCAACGCAGCCACTCTCTACCTTGACGATCCCGAGGGGCTTCGAGCACTTCTGGACGCTATCGACGCCCTCGCACACGATCCGCGGCCACTGGCCGCCGCTGAGCTCGGTGGCCCCGATCTGCTCCGGCTGCGAGTCGGCCGGTACGCGCAAGCTCGCTGAATCAACCGACCGCCCATAGGAGTCGGCGTAAGGCGTAGCAGGCGACGTACATGTCACCGACGACCCGTCCCCATGTCCCAGCCCACGTGGTCACCCGCGCGGCTCCCGATTGACCCCACACCCGAATGACGGATGTCGGACCTGAGGGCGTTGCAGGAGCGCGTCACATCGGCGGACCATGTCGCCGCAGATCAGTCAAACCGCTTACGCGGCGTACGACGGTGAGTCACGCTGAGAGAGGCTCACGATTGGCGTGAGCCTTTTTGGGGGATGGCTTGCGCCGTGCATTTCTCGGTCTGGCGACGTGTGCGCTGACGACCGCAACGATGATCGTGTTTCCGGGCTCGGCCCAGGCGGTGCAATCGCCGCACGAGGGCGTCGTCTCGGCCGACCCGGCCAACTTCACCCCGCACGTCCTCGACGGGGACGTGTACGCCGTGGCCGAGGTCGGCGACACGATCGTGCTGGGAGGCCGGTTCACGCAGGCGCGCAACGCGCCCGACGGCAGCCCCGTCCTCACCCGCAGCAACCTCCTGGCGTTCGACAAGGCGACGGGGGAGCTGAGCCAGTCGTTCGTGCCCGCGGCCAACGACGCGGTGCGCACCCTCGTCCCGGCTGCCGACGGCACGTCGGTCTACGTCGGTGGCCAGTTCGGCTCCATCGACGGGCGCACCTCGTACAAGCTCGCCCGCCTCGACGTGCACACCGGTCAGCCGGTCGCGGGTTTCGCCCCGCCCCGCATCGATGCCGCCGTGATGGACGTACGCCTCAGCGGCGACCGCCTGTTCATCGGCGGCAAGTTCACCGTCATCGGCGGCCAGACTAGGACCTATTTGGCCGAGCTCTCCCCGCAGTCCGGCGCGTTGCGTACGAACGTCAACATCGCCATCAGCACACCGGTGTGGAGCGGCAACGCGCACGTCTACAAGACCGATGTCTCGCCGGACCGCACTCGCATGATGGTCCTCGGCAACTTCCGCAGCATCGGCGGCCAGACCAAGTCCCAGGTCGCGATGCTCGACCTGACGACGAACCCGG
>Ga0136634_10000426_pt1 | contig 19275 bp, 12 predicted proteins | sample AntDrymUQ8332106_2_FD_104654 | JGI IMG/M metagenome (GOLD analysis project Ga0136634, IMG submission 104654) | Polar desert sand microbial communities from Dry Valleys, Antarctica - metaG UQ833 (21.06) | ecosystem: Environmental > Terrestrial > Soil > Desert | place: Antarctica: Dry Valley... | reverse complement strand
TTAAGGCTTTTTGTAGTTTCTCTATTTGTTGGGGATTGAGATGGTTTTTAGCTGGCATTTTTGTAGAAATTGACTAAGCTAATTTTTTATTATACCCTATTTAAAGGCACAACAGCTTACCAGGTTGAGGATAAAAAATTGAATTCTCACGCATCTATTTTTTCAGATTTTTCAGAAGGCTGCGATCGCCTGCGGCATAGCTACGCTTACCGCACTTCAAATATGGGCCAAATATTTTGGCAGCACGGACTGTAGGAGCGAGATTATCTTTATCGTTGCTGCATAAAGTGGATGGGCAACTCAACTGATGTTGTAAGCGTTGCGTGGCGCGAGCCATAAATGTGCTTTCACGAGCGATGCTTAAGGCTTTGGAAAAGGTGCAAAAGTACGAGGTAGGGGAAATCGCTAATTTTACGGCATGGCTGACGACGCTAACTCGTAATCTGTGCGTGGACATTTATCGAGAACGCGATCGCGGGGCGAATAGAGGCTTAAAAGCAGAGAAAAAGAGGACCAAATTAAATTTTCATGCGTTGACTCTTTGGGATAAAACTGGCGCGTATATAAATTTTGTCATTGGGGAAAGAGAATGAGCAATATTTTAATGGTTCCCATTCATCTGGATGCTTTATTTCTTAAGAATGATAAATTAGTAGTAGAGCCGATGGCAGATTTCACTCGCCTTCCGTACTTTAATGGCCAGCGAGATGTCAATCCCAATGTGGCGAACATTAGTGAAGAAGTTGTCACTCAACCCTTTCAAAATAAAAACTTTTATTTAAAAGCGGGCATTCACTTGCACTGGGCATTACCAGATGCTTTGACAAAGACAATTGGAATTGGTTCACGAGGAAGTGGATTTCCCCCCGTTCCAAATTGCTGGCTGATAGAACGGAAAGAAGGCGGCTTGTCAACTAAAACATGGGTTGTTGAAAGTGATTACCTCTATCCTTGTGAGCCTTTTAGAAAGGGTGAAGTCGGTAGCGTCAATATTATTTTTTCAGCCGAGCTATTCAGTGGAGGCAATCCCGAAGCGATCGCTCAACTCATTCGTTGTCTAAAAAAATCGACAGTCCTATCTCAAAAATTATTAAAAAATTTCTCTGCGTCCACTCAGGAACTATTAAATAGGTATTCTTCCGGCACACCGTCAGAGGAATTGCAAGTTGCTTTGATTTGGGAACTCAATCAAATATTGCGAGGTGGGTCTTGGTACGATCGAGATTTTTTTTCTCAAATAGAATTAGAAGTGAGCCAGGAAACTCAACAATTGCTCGCTTCCAATCCGCAAGGTGAGAACTTGGTTCGTTTGAATCGTTTGCTATTAGAAGCAGCATATCCAGAATGTAAAGGGATAGGGCATCAGCCGTTTCGCTACTTAGGGCGAAAAATGACGTTTGAAAATTGGGAGAAACAACGCAATCAAAAAGTTCCCTACGTCGATCGCCTCGATCCTTTGACTGCTATTGGCTACGGAGAACCGACTTTTGCTGCTTTTTATCCTAACTGTCACAGCGTTTTTGGGTTTTATGACGATGACAAGAATGTTCAATCGCTTCCCAACTCTGCTACAAAGCTACAGTACACAGTCGTTGGCTGGTACGATCGGGACGACCAAGATTATTTCAGGACATTTGTTAAACACCCTCGAAATATTTACCAAAATAGCGCTGATTTGCTGGCAGCCATTCATGCAGAGTTTAAATGGACGACAGACATTTCTGAAGGTCAAGAGTTTCCCGAACAAATGCTTTGCTATGCTCGGATCGCTTTCGATCCAACTAGCGAGCTAGACAATGCTGATAAGGCTTCTCCGGCTGAAATTGCGATCGGTAATACGGGAACCGAGGCACTATCAGCATATTTAAGTCATAAAATTATTTCAAAGGGAGAATCTTCCGATAAATTTATAATAGAAGACCAGTTAGAAGCCCTGCATTTGTTGGCTGGCTTGGAACACCGACAGGTCGATATTGGCCCAAAATTTGAAGAAGCTCGTCACGAAAAAGGGTTTAATCCTGTTTCTGGCGGAACTCTATGGGCAATTCGCAATGAGAATGAAACCGATGGAGCGAGCGATTCCCTCAGCGGAGAAAAAGTGACTTTACCCAAAGAAATAGCCGACTCTCTTAATGCACTCAATCTCAAACAGCAAGAGTACGATCGCGCTCTTGAGGAAATCGAATCTCTGAGGCACCGACTTTTCTCTGATTGGTATAAGTATATGGTGTGTGCCTATCCACCAGATGACCGTCGGGATGACTATCCTAATATTGATGAAGTCAAATATTATATTGAGATGAAGGGCATTGTTCCCTTAAACGAGAAGTTAAAAACAGTCGGAAAATTAAATGTAGACGAGCGAAAAAAATTAGTGGTCGCAACAGGCTCTGAACCAAATTCATTGGCTGCTCAACTGGTTGAACAAATTAATAAGCTGATCGGGCAAATTAAGCAAGAAGGCTCTAAGCTCCCAAAAATTGAGTATATTCTCAAACCAATCTCCGCCCCTCGTTACTGGCAACCCAAGGAGCCTGTTATCTTGATTGCTGGTGATGCCGCAAAATATACTCAACGACACGGGAGCGACGGAAGATTGCGGGATGATAATCTATTAAAATGCCAGATTTATGAAAATAGCAATAACACGAAACTGTCCGATTTAATTGCAAATTACGAGAAAACAATCGCCCTTAAAATTGATGAACTTGAAAAACAGGAAGACAGGATTGCTTTTAGTATCTGGAAACAACAAGCGTGGCATCCTTTCCTACTAGAGTGGGAAGTAGAAGTTCTACCTGTTAAACACCAAAACAATTTGCATCCTGAAACTCGCGACTACGAACCGAATTTTATTGGGGCTAACTATAACTTGGAAGAAAATGCTCCCGATCTGTCTGTGAAGACTGGAGAAGTTGCCAAGGCGGTCAATATTTATAGTGGGTCTTGTATCGTCACACCTCATGCCAGCTTCAAGCTGAAACACGAGATAAAAGCGTATTTATTAAAACAGAAAAAGAGTTTAGAAGAGGCGGGACTGCCACAGGAAATGTGCAGCAATAGCTATTTCAGTCAGATGAAAAACATCGATAAACTGAAAAATTGGTACGAAAGCAAATTCTTTAATGGCAGTTATGCTACTGAAGAGGCAAAAATAAAAGATCCAATTTATACCGCGATTCGCGCCTACCAAGAATTGCAAGAACTTAATTGCTTTTCTCAAGTTCTTGGTGGCTTCAATGCAGGTTTGCTGATGCACAAACAAACGATGCAGTTGCGAATTGACGATCCCATTGCGTTTGATGATTACAAAGCATTTACTGAAAGGGTGCGACAAGCCGTATGCGATCGCGTCAAAGTTGCCCCTGTACCATTTAACGATTTTAATCCAATTCGTACTGGAGTGATGCGTATCCTGCACCTGCGGTTAATCGATACTTTCGGACAAGTCAAAGACCTCGATCCGCAGGATTTAATTGTCACGGAGAAAATGCTTCCTCCATCTAGCTATACCCTCCCAGACACAAGGAATTGGGTATTTTTACCGCCTCGGTTGATACAACCTTCTCGGCTTAATTTTCGCTGGCTGTCCGCAGATGGAGGGGAACAAGAGTCTAACAGCCATCCAGCGACGAGCCCCATTTGCGGCTGGTTGCTGCCCAACAATCTCGATAACAGTTTAATGGTATATGATGGGTCAGGAAATGCACTCGGCTCAGTCAACCAACAAGCAGAATGGAATCCCGCACCAGGAAACGATCTGCGGGTTCAATTTGATGAAATTGCCAATCCGTATTTGCGAAAAATAGTTGAGCGCCTTACTGTTCAAGCTGGCGATACTGGCGAAATAAGACAGCGCAAGCAAAAATTTATTGACAGCTTTATTTCAGTTATCGATAAAGCTTTAGAAAATATCGAACCAGAAACTTTTGTCCAGCATCAAGACTTAGCTTTGTTGATGGGCAATCCAATCGCTGTCGTGCGAGCGTCTTTGAACCTGGAATTACAAGGATTACCCGCTATCCACCACGGGTGGAACGAATTTAGGCAAGATTTGCAGCGCGAAGAGCGGGATACAGATGGAGCCACTCGTGTAAAATTCCCTGTGCGAATCGGCGAATATCAACAACTGAACGATAGCGTAATAGGATACTGGCCAGAAAATCAAGATGGTTCTTTAAGGGATACTTTTTATGCTCCCCAAAGTGATAAAATTAAGAACGAACAAATTGTCACTCATCCCAGCGATCGATTAATCTTTTGGCAGGCGATAGACGATCCGCTACAAGCCTTTACTTTATTAATAGAGCCGAGAGGAAAAGTACACGCAACTTGTGGGATATTGCCCACCAAAGCGATCGACCTTCCCCCCTCTTACTATACCGAAGCCTTAAAAAATATTGAGATTACTTTTTTAACTGCGCCTATCCTGACCGAGGCTTACAAAATTAAGCTGCCTTTACCGAACGAAGTCGGATATGCTTGGTCGTGGTTGCAGAAGGAGCGCTTTACTTGGAAGGAGGTTTCTACCGTTGGTATTCTCCGCAAAGAAGTTATCTTGTCAGCATTTGACAATGGGGAAGAGGTTTGGTCTCGCCTCCTGCAAAAAGAATGGATCGAAAAACCCGATCTAGTCAAAGCACGGGTAGTTGCCAAGGATAGGAGAAAATATGCTAATTTGGGAGATGATATGAAAGACAAGGAATTGAAAATAGAAGAGATTTTGGATAGAACTTATATCGGTGCGGTTAACCCGAATGAAATTTTTGGAGACCGCCAAGAAATTCGCGAAGGGTGGCTCAAATTGAGGCAAATATAACAGATACAAAAAAAGCTGCCTTAGCCAAAAGCTCAATTTATCAAATAGTTAATCATTTAACCAGGAAGAATAATTATGAATTCTAACTCAAACGATCGAGCCAGTCAAAATAGTGAAGCCGAACCGACGGCTAGTGCTGCTTTCAGAACCAGCTATCCTATTGACTACAGCCTGGAGGATGAGGAAGGTAAGAGTGTCCTCTACATTGACGATGCATCTGGAGTTCATAATCATAGTCTTTCTCTGAAGGTTTCCAATACTTCGGGAAGAAATATCGAATTGATAAACGATAAAACATGGAGTGAAGCATCTGAACACTACCACCATTTTGAGTTAATATTTAGGCCGGGAGTTTTAGAGGATCGTGATAAAATAACCCTTAAGGAAAGCGCTGATTGGAGCCTAGGAAATAAACAACAGCCCGATGGGACAATTTCGCTATATTTTTTATGTAAAAATGAAAAATATACTCTCAACTTTAAAGAAGTAACTTTAACTCTTCAGCAGGTCAAGGCATCTGCTAGAGGGGGGGCACGAGGAACTCAGGTGGAACTAAAGTACAAGCACCTCAGATACCAAGGTGGGAAAGAGAACTTCTCAGGAAATCGGTTACAAAATCTGAGCATCATCAATCATTATGGCAGAAAAGATATTCCTCTACACGTCGGTTTTATAAGCGACGACGATATTCTTAACGATGGGAATAGTTTCAATGAGTTGCACTTTAGAATTGCAAACACAACATTGAAAGCAGTGTCTTTAAAACCTATTGATTTGGCTAGTTCTCCGAAATTTATTATATCCTTTGATACTGGCGATGCTAAAACAAACCCTTGGGCGCTTGGAACGAATAGCCAGGTTGCCGCAATTAAAGTCAAGGTTAAGTACCCAAAGTTAACATGGAATATTGTAGAGAAAAAGGAGCTAGAGAAAACTGAAAATTCTTCAGGCCAAATCATTTCTCCTCAATGGGAAATTAATGTCCCACCGTCTTTGCAGCAACTAGAGCCTGGGCAATTTTTTGAAGTTGAGGTTTCTAATATTATAACGAGTCATCCATCGGGATATACAAACCTTTATCTGCGATATGAAAATATTCCAGGTTATTGGGACGGGCAGTTTATTTGCTCAATTGAAAAAACACCGTTGTTGTATCGAGAGGGTAATGTTGGCATCGGTACTAATGCGCCTAAAATCGACTTAGCAATCGCTCAAGAAAAAACCGGTTTACACCATCCTAACTCAGGTGAGTTAGCTATCTATACCAATGGAGCCGAACGCTTGCGGATCGATCGATCAGGGAATGTAACCATTGGTACAACTAATAATACCGAAAACACCAAACTTAATGTCTCCGGGACGACACGTATAGAAGGACTTCAAGTAAATAGTTCCTCTATATTTAAAAAAATTCAAGCAGGCTCTATTCAGCTTCAAAAAAATGGCGACGAACTGGTTTCCAAAAAAGATGAAAAAAATAAAGATAAGTTTGAAACTAAAAGAGTTACAATTGAGTTCAAGGAAAAATTTAGTACACTTCCCTGTGTAATAGTTACACCCAGAAATGAATCTGATTATCCCGATGTATTCGCAATTACAGTAAGTAGCAGGAATGTCAATTATTGTGAAGTGAATATTATTAGGGTGAGTTTGGATGAAAAGGGAGATGGACGCGGTTGGAAACAAAAGCTTTATCTTGATTGGATAGCATGGGAAATTTAAAAGTTGCAGGGGTCAAAAACAAAATGTTTACGTCAAGTAAGTGCGATCGCTCTTAAAAAAGTCAATGTTCAATTCTAGGCGATCGCCCTTTCCACTCCCAGCTAGAACCTGGATGCGATCGCTCCCAAACTCTCCAACTAATACACTCAAAAGTATGCTAAAGTGAAGCCTAAAATAGACTGATGCTAAAAGTGTGTCTCAAACAAAGGACAGGCGATCGCCCTTTCCATTCTCAGCTAGAACCTGGATGCGATCGCTCTCTAGCTTTTAAGCACTAATCAGAGAAGCGAACTAACATAATTTCTTACAAAAAGTGGACAAGTTAGAGCTTCAAGCCTGGCCAACATTAGTATTTCATCATTGTGTCTCTATCAAATTTATGTACTCTAATACCAATCAACCACTATACATCTGGTTTATCGACGTAGGTATGGGTGATGCCACCTTCATACTATTTCCTAATGGAAAAACAGCGTTGGTGGATTTTGGGTCAACTAAAGTAAGTAGCATCATTGATGATGTATTGAAGTTCTTTGATAATATTGGTGAAATTAAAGATATAACTCAAAAAAAGACACTTAAAGAAATTAGTGATTATAAAGAATTCTTTACAAACAAAACGATCGATTTTTTGTTTATTACCCATCCCGACACAGATCATTATAATTTGGTTACACGTTTGACAGAAAATATGAAATTTACATTTAACAATGTGTATTACACTGGGAATCTGAATGATTATAAAAATAATTTTGACCAGTGGTTAACAAATCAAGTTAAGGTGGGAGTAGCAAAATTACTTGACACACCAAATGGTTTAAAGATGAATGCCGACTTTGGAGGTGTAGACCTATATGTACTAATTGCAAACTTTGCAGTAAATACAAGTAGATTAATATCAAATTCACGTAGCATCGTGTTAATGCTTAAGTATGGAAGTCAAAAAGTTATCTTAGCTGGAGATGCAACTTATTTAACTGAAAGTCAAATTTTAAATAATATTAAGGACTGGCATGATCAGCCAGGAAGCATCATGTCTCAAGAACTGGATATCCAAGGTGCTATTCTCAAACTAGGACATCATGGTAGTGCTCGCACTTCGACCTCTAAAGAGTGGGTAGAAGCAGTGAAACCAATTGCTTTATTTATCAGTGCTGAAAGAACTGGGACGCAAACAGGATCAGATGGTAGTAAAACAGGGCATCGTTTACCGCAGGTTGCTGCTATCGATACGGTCTTACAGTTTTCTCCTAAATCCTTACAAGAATTTAAGGATATTTATTTTAGCTACATAGGTTATTACGATAAAAAAGACGAAAATTCCTGTTTTGGTAAGTCCCGTAGTTTTCAACATTTTAACCAAACTAATTCAAACAGTCAAGATATTCTTGATTATCATACTTTTAAAAAAGATGATACAACCCAACCTGATAATTATTATTATGAGATAAAGACTAACAAGGCTATTTTTACTACTATTTGTAAATTAGATTACCCGGTAACGACAACATCGCCAGCAAAACTAGCAGATTTAGGAACAACTTATGGACTGGTAATTGATTCGCAAGGAGGATGGAACGTATTCCCGTGGTTAAATGATTTTTATTCTTTTAACCATTGGCATACAGACGAAGCACAAAAAGGGTTTCATTTAGGAATAGAAATTAAATAATTAGCTTGTTTGTAGTAAGTGCTTCAGCGCTTACTACAAACCAAATCATCAAGTTATTTAATTTTCATTCCATTAGGCAAAAAAGAACAACAAGGTTTTTGAAATATGAATAAAATTTATAACGAACAAGACATTCAAAAAATTTTAGCAAAAGCCCCTAAATCGTACAGAAAGTCTAAAGAATTTCAAGGTGCTATTGTCTACGGAGACTCAATCTTCAAAGAGTTAGCGCTTAGTGATGTTGTAATCGCTCAACAAGAGAGTGGCCCTAATGGAGAAGATAGAATAATTTTTCATGGAAACTTAAATTTAGACGCTTCTCAAGGTCTTGCTCCATTCAAGAGACTAATCGATCTCAAAAATCAAAATATCCCTATGTCCGGATCAATTCAGGTCATAGACCCAGAAGCTCCAATAATTGATCTTCGTGCTGAACTTCCAGATCGTGTTCTTAAGTCTCTTAAGTTCATGGATCTTACTGTAGAAGTGCAATATATAAAAGTTTTTACGCTTTATCCGAAAGGAAGAGGTTTAGCAAGTTCCCAAGCCACCGCGTTTTGCCACATAAAGACTAATGGAGATAATCCAATATTATTTAACTTGGTTGCAACGATGACTGAATTAGATGACACCTGGGAATTCTCTTTTATAGAAGAAGAGAACCGCAGAATATATGTAGGCAATGGTGTTGAATCTATATCTACTTTAGCAGGCTTACCATTAGACTTTACATTACCTGATTCATTGGTTGAATTACTAAAAAAATTATATCTTCAGGCGTTTAAAATTAAGCTCAATCCATTTCACTCCAATCGAATAAGTTACATTACATTGGAAGTTGGTTTGTCAAATCGATGGGAAGTAATTAAAGAAGTTTTGGAAGTTTCTAAACCTTCTATTGGCGTATTTATTTCCTCGCCCTGTAATTCTAATTATCGAGTTATTCATCCTTATGTAAAGGGTTGCATTGAATTAGGAAAAATCAATAAAATTAATCTTGATGTAGAAGCAGAATGTGTAGATAATTACAGCATTACTGCTAAGCTTAGAGAAGGAGATACGATAAAAATTGCGGAGGCTATTTCCTCCTTTACGACACTTTCTGATTTACCAGAAATAGATATTGATTGGCTTCTTATAACTGCCGACTCATCAGGCTATTTGCTATTTGAATGTGGGTTAAAAGAAGAATGGCATATTTCCCCAGTCACGATTCAAGAAATCAAAGTTTTGTTAGATCGTAGTACAGATGGCCACTTTACGGGTTCCTTGAGTGGGAAGATTTTAATCTCAGGTATAGAAATTAGCCTTATTGCAAGCCAATTTGTACTTGGATCTGGATGGCAGCTTGAAGGGAAAACAAGAAGACATCAAAAAAATTTGCTTGCGGATCTAGTTGGAGAGTTGTCAACAAATTTTGGGTCAGTAAAATTGCCTCGTGTAATAGAAGGGTTCATTTTAGAAAATGTAGGCATATCTTTTAACACCAAATCTAAGGATTTTACTTACGCTTGTCAAGGAAATTTTCCTATTACAAACAAAGAGGCTAATTCTAATTTCCTATTAGATATCCAACTTTTTTGCCAACGAGATGGCAGCTTCCAAAAACACTTTAGCGGTAGCATTGCGATCGCAGACCTCTACTTTACCCTAAGCTTCGATCGCAACCCCAACTCCAAAACCTTTATAGCCACCTACAACAACCCCACAGGTAAGTCACAATCTATCAAAGCACTTGTTGCCAGTGTTTCTAACGCCATTGCTGAGATTGTCCCTGACGGACTCCCCATCACCCTCAAAGATGCTCTCTTCGCCTACTCCGCCACAACCGAAAACAACACAACTGAAACAAAAGTCCTCTTTATTCTCCACATCGATAATGGCATCAACCTCTCCAGCCTTCCCCTCGTTGGTAAACTCTTCCCTCCCAACCAAACTATTCAACTTCATTACCAGATCCTAGCTGCTTCCCATTATTTCAGCCAAGATGATGTTCAACACCTCAATACCCTTGTCACCAACGGCATCTCTCAGTTACCTGCCCAACCTATCGGTAACGAAAACAATCGTTCAAAATCATACTTTGGGTTAGCCGTTACCCTCCAACTCGGAGAGGCGATCGAGCAGCTAAATTTACCCATTACCCTCGATAGCAGTAGCGGTAAAATCGCTCCCACTAACCAAATAACTGATAACAGCAACGTTCAAATTACTCCCACCACCAAAACGACAAATTCCATTTCCAAAGATGCCAATCTCACCACCTCTGAAGGTGTTAAATGGTATCCACTGAAAAAATCATTTGGCCCCGTTCACTTCCAAAAAATCGGCGTAAAATGCCAAGAGCAAAAACTCTGGTTTTTGCTTGATGCCTCCCTAGCCACCGCCGGACTAACGATTTCCCTTGACGGACTCGCCTTTAGTTCCCCCCTCACCGAACTTAAACCCGAATTTCACCTCAATGGTATCGGGATCGACTACCGCAGCGACACTGTAGAAATTGGCGGCGCATTCTTGCGAAAAGAAGTCGAAAGGGACGGGCAAACCTTCGACGAGTATAGCGGTGCTGCTATCCTCCGCACTCAAACCAAAGGCAAACAACTCACCCTCTCTGCCTTCGGTTCCTACACCTACTACCAGGGACATCCCTCCCTGGTTATCTACGCTCTCCTTGACTATCCCCTTGGCGGTGCGCCTTTCCTCTTTGTTACTGGACTTGCCGCTGGGTTTGGCTACAACCGCACTCTCCGGCTTCCTGAAAAAGTTGAAGATGTCGCCCAATTTCCTTTAGTCAAAATTGCCACGGGAGAAAAAACCTATTGGGAAGAGCTTAACTCCTATATTTCCCCCGCTACAGGTGAACTCTTCTTCGCTGTAGGCATTAAGTTCACTTCGTTTAAAATCATCGATTCTTTTGCCCTGCTAACTGTCCAGTTAGGCAACCGCTCAGAAATCAACATTCTAGGCTTATCCACCCTCATTGCCCCCCCAGCAGAAAACAGAGTTGAACCCATTGCCAAAGCCCAACTCGCTTTTAGAGCCACCTACCTTCCTGACGAAGGCTTTCTCAAAGTCGAAGCAGCGCTGCTACCAGGAGCCTATCTCTTTTCTGGAAACTGTCGCCTCAGTGGTCGATTTGCCTTCTATAGCTGGTTTTCCGGACAGCATGAAGGAGATTTCGTCCTCACCCTCGGTGGCTACCATCCCGATTTTAATATCCCCGAACATTATCCTAAACTGCCGCGTTTGCAACTCAACTGGCAGGTTGACAACAAAACCTCAATAAAAGGAGATGCTTATTTTGCCCTGTGTTCCCACACTTTAATGGCTGGGGGACATCTAGAGCTAACTTATCAAAGCGGCGATTTCAAAGCGTGGCTAAAAGCTGGGGCAGACTTTTTAATTGCATGGAAACCCTACCATTACGACGCTCGTATCTACGTCACTATTGGCGCATCTTATACCTTTAATTTCTCCTTGCTCTTCTTAACCGTAACCAAAACCATCACAACCGAAATAAACGCAGATTTACATTTGTGGGGACCGGATTTTGGTGGCACGGCAACCATTGACATCGGGGTCGTCCAAATTAACATGGGTTTCGGCAGTAGTTCTTCCCAACAACCGAACCCAATTGACTGGAATAGTTTTAAAACTTCCTTCTTACCAAAAGACGAGGAAGTGTGCAGCATCGCTGTTCAGGATGGTTTGGTACGGAAAATCAGCCAAGATAAATCGGACGATCTAGGAGTTATCAATCCCAAGCACTTTTCCCTGGTAACTAATTCTGTGATTCCTTCTAAACACGCTTATCAAGGAGAAGCGTCTTCTGAGCGAGAAATCCAGGTTAACAAAATCAATACCACTTTTGGAATAGCCTCAATGGCTATCCTATCTGATAACTTGGAAACTAAACACACTATCACAATTACTAGAAATGGCGAGAATGTCGAACAAGAATTTCAGTACATACCTATTCTCAAAAAAGTCCCAATAGGCTTGTGGGGTCAACCTCCATCCAGCGACCAACCTCTAACGCCTTCTGTCAACGGTCAACAGTTCATCGAAAATGTTTTGTCTGGCTTTGAAATTAAACCTAATAAAACACATAAACCCGGTAAAACTCAGGCTGTCGATCGCGCAAATTTACAATATGAACCGGAACGTGCTGCTAATCATTATTTCTGGGAACCTCAAATACCTTTTCAAGCTGACTCCTCTGGGGACAGCAATCGCCGCGATCGCATTCGTGCTACGGTAACGAAAAACTCTGGGCGAGAAAATTTGCTGAAAAGTTTGGGATTCGACCCCGATAGAGATGTGGATCTGAGTGAAGCGATCGCCGATGACTTCATCATTACCCCACAAATAAAAGTATACTAAAATTTTAGTTAACTATTTTTGTCAACCTGAGAAAATTCGATTAAATTTTATGACAGAAAGCTCTAGCGCTCCTACCAAAATTCAATTTATTGAATACCATCAGCCTAGCCTACAAACTGGTAAATACAACATTCAAGTAACCCAGACCATTGAAAGTAGTAAGGTGGCCAATCAAACTCACTTTACAACTGGTCCCAAAACATTTTATGTTGCGGGCGAACGCTTTACCTTAAATCCTCAAGATATCCATGCTGTATTTCCGCCTGCAGGGAGTTTGGGAGACCACTATAACGTTCTTCCTCACGTTATATTAAACCGCAGCACCCTCCCTTGGGAAAGAACTATTGATGATTCCAGTGGGAACATAACTTGGCTAGCTCTACTTCTGTTTGACGAAGATGAAAAACCAGAGCCTCAAATTATTACCTTAAAACAACTGAAAGACACAAATAGTAATCCATCAATCAAATTCCCCACCTTCGACTTAGAACCAGGGCAGGATAACGACGACAAAATTACTATTATTGATGTTAAAAGGAGCCTGATTGAAAACATACTGCCAACTCTAGAAGATTTAAACTATTTAGCTCATGTTCGTCAAGGAACGGATGAGGATAACAATGTTGTGGGTAATGAATTTTCCGTTATCATTTGTAATCGCTTGCCCAAGCCAAAAGGAACGAGCGCAGTACATTTGGTTTCCCTGGAAAGACGTTATAAAAATAAGGCGTTTGATTTTCAAAATGCCGAAGAAAACGATTACATTCGTCTAATATCTCTAAAAAGCTGGAGTTTCGCCTGTATCGAAGAAAAACACACCTTTAAGAAACTTTTGGAAAATCTTAACCAAAACCCCAGCACTTTAAGATTACCCGATAGCTTCCAGACAGAAGACTATTTGAAAATGGGATATGTGCCGCTTCCTCATTACTTACGCCAAGGGGGAAAAACGATATCTTGGTATCGAAGTCCTCTTGCTACTGGAGAAAATTCAACAGATATAGAGCTAGCTATTAGTTCAGCAGGAAATTCAACAGATATAAAGCTAGCCATTGGTTCGGCAGACCAACTGGTACGTTATAACCCTGATAATGGAATGTTTGATGTCTCCTATGCTGCTGCTTGGGAACTGGGGCGGTTATTGGCATTGCAAAATAAGGGATTTTCCATTAGCCTTTACCGTTGGAAACGCAGCCTAATTCAACAAGTAAAGCAACAAGAATTAAGAAATAGCGGACAGCTTCGTCCTTTCGATCATTTACCAGTGAAAATACAGCAAGTACCTGTAAAAACAAAGCCGGAAAGCTCCCTACATATACCTGAAGATATCTTCTCTTGGTTGAGCGATCTCAGCTTACTAAACGGCGTACCGTTCAGCTACCTTGTTCCTGACGAACGACTGCTACCTGTAGAATCTATTCGCTTTTTTTGGATCGATCGCCTTTGGATAGAATACTTGTTAGATGGAGCATTTAGCATCGGTCGGGTAACAGAATTCGACCGTAAAAACGAGCTTCAACGCTTTACTGAACTTGCCTCTAAGTTTCCTAAAATAATAACTGGTTTTTTATTGCGATCAGATGTAGTTTCAGGATGGCCTGGATTGCAAGTAGATGGAAAAGGAACCGTCAACATTCAAAATAGCCAAAAACTCAAACTGCTACGAATGGAGCGATTGTCAACCAACGTGTTAATCTGTTTGTTTGAGGGAGAAATTCAAGAGGTTGACATTCACCAAAGCCCGGAAACCATTCATTTTGGATTCGACTGTAGCGACGAAAGGTCCCTTTTCAAATTTTTAAGAAACCCTAAAGGTGAGCTTGAAGAAGATGGCAAGAAGATCGACCCTATTCCCATGAATAAAAGCGATTCTACCAAGAGAACTCTTGAAAGAACTCTTGGAATTCAAGAACTTGCTGATTCGATGAAACTCGCTTTGAATTTTCAGGATACTTTTACCTCAGCGCACTTTGCTTTGCAAGCGATCAAAGGAGTTGAAATGGTCACATTTACTAAAAATGACTTAAGCGGAATAATTTAGATTATTTTAGCTTTTGAGATGGGAGAGCAAGCAGCAGACATCGGGGCAAGGGCGATTGTCAAATCAAAGCGGCGCAGAGCCACAGTGGGCATCTTGAAAAGAGGATACCTCCCCTCTCGCCGCATCAATACCGACACTTGAGCCTGTTGCGCCCACTTTTCGATCTGACACCTGCCGCTGCCAGCGATGCTCTCCTGCGAAAATTTCTGCACCAAGACGTTGTATGCCTGTCTGTGTTTTCTTCTGAACCTGTCTCGGAGCGCGATCGCGCTCAACATCAAACCAAAGTCCTGTCCGAGTGGGGATTTGACAATCACTTTTCGATGGGAAAAGGGATAAACGCGCTGTTTACAGGCGTACCGGGAACTGGTAAAACAATGGCCGCCGAAGCGATCGCCCACGAATTACAACTCGACCTTTATAAAATAGATTTATCCCAAATCGTCAGCAAATATATCGGCGAAACCGAGAAAAATCTCGATCGCATCTTCACCGCCGCCGCCACATCCAACGCCATCTTGTTATTTGACGAAGCCGATGCCATATTTGGCAAACGTTCCGAAGTCAAAGACGCGCGCGATCGCTACGCTAACATAGAAATCGGCTATCTCCTGCAAAAAATGGAAAAATATGAAGGCATCGCCATCCTCACCACCAATTTAGCAAATAATATCGACGATGCCTTTACCCGCCGATTGAGTTTTATTATCGGATTTCCCTTTCCCAAAGAAGCCGAACGATACCAAATTTGGCAAAAGATATTTCCCGCTTCCACCCCTCGAAGTGCAGAATTAGATTTAGAATTTATGGCGCGTCGCTTCGAGATAGCTGGCGGAAATATCCGCAATATCGCCTTAGCAGCCGCATTTCTAGCTGCTGCTGAAAAGGCGGATGATGTCACGATGTCCCATCTCCTTCGCGCTACCCGACGAGAATATCAGAAAATTGGCAAGATAATTTTGGATGAAGACTTAGGCAGTTATGCCAAGTCGAGATAAACTGTTTGCTGGGAAGCATCCCGTTTTTCTGAGCAAAGTTTGTTGATAGATTCTCTAGTTTCTATTTTATCCCAACTTTTGCATAATCAGTAGCCGGGAGCGACCCGGTAAAGCGCTTTATTTACGACAAACCTATCGAATTTCTGCTTTCATGATTTCACTTTGCTCTTTGGTTAAGAGAGCGAAATCTTCTGCTTCGAGCGAAGTGCCTAAAATCACAACTTAACCGTGGATTATGTCTCCATTACAAGTTTTGCAAGTAGAATTTATCTCTTTCCTTAAAAACTCATCCTCACAAATCAACCTAATTGCCTGATCGCTGAAACTGTTATAGGAAGCAACTTCAATGTAAGCAGATTAACCTGGATTTCCTACTAAATTTTGCATTTCTGCAAGAGTCAGCATTTCGGCCGATTATCTGATTTCAAGCCCTTTCGAGTTCACTAAACAGTAAAACATTTTTGATGACGGAGCGATCGTCAATTACGCTAGATCCATCTCATAAACAGGACTTACGCAAGCACACTATACCCCTCTTCTGTCACTAAGCGGCAGAACAAAATAACCCTGTTTTCTCACTAAGCTGCAGAGGAAAAGTATAAATTAGGGTGAGTCAGGAATATAGAAATTGAATCTGTGAGGTGATAAATAATAGATTGAAGTTTAGAAAAACCCACAGCTAATTGAGGAATAGGGAAAACTGTCAACCAAGGGTAGATGAGATTAAATAAAGTAAAAGGTTGAATAATTAAGCGAAAATTGTTAAGAATAGTTTTCCAGCCTTTTCCATTATCCCACCATTCGTTCTTACTTTGCTTCAAGCCATACTCAACCCAAGTTCTTAATCCATAAAAGTTACCTACGTCTCTTGGTGTAAGACCGGGATATCTACTCATCACATACCAAGTATAATTCTCAGATAAATTCTCACTATCTGTGGTAATCTGCCAATATCTGAGTTCTCCACGTTTTCCAGGAATGATTTCTCTAATAAAGCGCTTTTCTTGGCTAAGGTCAGAAAATACCCTTTGAAATTTATGCCACTTTGAATGTTGAATATGTTGCCGTGGAAGTATGTCCACATAATGATTTGAGCGAATTGCAACTATATAGTTTTTCTTCACTTCATCTAATACGGATATGAAATTCGTATTAGATCAGAAACACATCAATTATGAAGGTACTTAAAAGCCTCAAAACTCCTGACATCTGAAAACAGGCTTTTATACCATTGGCAATATTCATCCACAAATTTTACTGTTGGTGTGGCCCGACGAGGCTGTACCCTACTCTGTGTCTTGGTTATAGCATTTGTACATTATTATACTACTGCCAGAGTGACAAAACAGGGTTAATATCCTCACGCTAATATTTACCAACGCTCGGCTTCGCAGCGAGCTTTCGCTGGGATCTAGTCCGCAGGTTTGCCGGGGAAGCTCCAGAAAGAGCGATCGCTCTTTCCGGCATCCGAATAATGTAGGGGCATTTTCCCGTCCTTCAATCTCGCCCGTAACCATGCGATCGTTATTTTCACTCTCTTAACTGAAATTATGATCTTTTTGCATATTTTATCAGCCGGAAGTCTTGCCTTGTTGCCAAGATAGCGGGAAGCTAACAATCCTGCTGAGGGAAAAATAACGCTCGCGCAGATTCTTCTGCGCGAGCAGAAAGTGAGTATCTTTCTGCCGATGATAAAGGGGGTAGCTAACCCGAATTATGAATTTCTTCCCCAGTGCTATTCCTCGACATCTCCAAACACAGGATTAGGACTTACGCATTGACAAAATAACCAAACAGTGCATTGATAAATAATTGTGGTCTACTTTCTAGGTATCGAACAATGAGAAAAATAACTAAACCCTCTACGGCACAATGCAACGCCGACCTTTACACCTTATTTTTGTTATCAGAACCCAAACTGTCCGGATGTAGCAGATTATCAGAAATATTGGGAAATGTTTCTCACGATTCTATCAATCGGTTTTTGTTAAGAGAAAGGTATGAGCCGAAAGACTTATTCAGTCAGATTGAGAAAATAATCAACTTGACAGGAGGGATACTAAGTGTAGACGATACAGTCATAGAAAAGATTTACAGCGACCCTAAAAATGCCGAATTGATTAGTTATTTTTGGTCAGGAAAAGCTCATAAAACTATTATTGGTTTAAATTTAATCACCCTATATTACAGCGATATTAATGGTAATTCAGTCCCAATGAATTACAGAATTTATGATAAAAAGGAGGGAAAAACCAAAAACGATTACTTTCGAGAAATGGTGAGTGAAATAATAAGTTGGGGAGTCAAGCCAAAAATAGTAACAGGAGATACTTGGTATTCAGGAGTGGAAAATTTAAAATTTCTAAAAAACCAGAAATTGGGTTTTCTGTTCGGAGTTGAAAAAAACAGAACCGTATCCAATGAGCCACATAATTATTGCCAGGTAAGCACTCTGGCAATTCCAGAGTCAGGATTAATAACTCATTTAAAGGAATTTGGATTTATAAAGTTGTTTAGAAAAAGCTTTAAAAAAGAGGCGTCTAGACACTATATTTTCTATTGACCAGAGTTGGAAAAAATGGCTGAGATTACCAGAGATGAATTTATCACAATTCATGATAGTCATTGGCAAATTGAAACCTTTCATAGAGCCATCAAGCAAGTATGTGGAATTTGTCGGTTCATGGTAAGAGATACCTGTGCAATCAAGACTCATGTATTTTGTTCACTTCAAGCTTTCATTAAATTAGAGTTGATGCGAAGAGAAAAAATAATTAGTAACTGGTATGAAGTCCAAAGGAATCTATTCACTTCAGTTATACGTGAGCATATTTTAGCAAACTTTAGTAGTGGTGGCCTTTTCTAGAATACATAGATGATGTTTTTTGTCAATGCGTAAGTCCTAAGGATTTTCATATCAACCCGGTTTATGAGCGTAAGTTCCGCTCGCGTGACAAAACTCAATATTTTATTTTTGGTGAAAATGTAAATCCTCCGTCTCCCAATTACCCCACTGCAAACTCAGTAAATTGACGCACGTAAGGGGCTTTAAAAGCTAAAACAATATCTTCCTTGGGAACTCCGGCGGCTACTAACTCATTCGCTATTCCTGCTTCCGTTCTATCCCTCTGAATCCAAAATTTACCATCTTTTATATCAACGTGAATCACACAGCCGTAAACCCGTTTTTGCTCGTCCCAGCCCAAATGAACCACATGATAATGCTCCCGTTCGGTATCAAAAAGTAATTGAACTTCTGTTTCAGTATCCAAGTCATTCCTTGAGTGTTGAGACAGAATTGTTTGGATTAATTCTCTGTAGTTTACTCTTTCCATAAAAGTATCCCCTCTTGAATAGCATCAAAAATGAGTAATTTGAGCTGATGCTCAGTGATTAATTCTTGAATAAAACGATTGCAGAAAAAATCATTATACACATCTTGGTTTATTGCTAAATACAAAATTCTGTTTGGTTGCTTTTTTCTCAGGGCAGAACGATAGCTGAGAAATTGACCCAAAGCTATATAAAAGCTGGCTAAATCAGATGCACCGATAAAAGATTTAATCTCTACAGCAATCTTGAAGCCATCTTTCTCTGCTGCTAAAATTTTCTCCCCTGCTAAGTCGATAAAAAAATCAAG
>Ga0136634_10000425_pt1 | contig 19287 bp, 14 predicted proteins | sample AntDrymUQ8332106_2_FD_104654 | JGI IMG/M metagenome (GOLD analysis project Ga0136634, IMG submission 104654) | Polar desert sand microbial communities from Dry Valleys, Antarctica - metaG UQ833 (21.06) | ecosystem: Environmental > Terrestrial > Soil > Desert | place: Antarctica: Dry Valley... | reverse complement strand
GCGTGACATGCCCGGAGAAGCCCGGGTCGATGAAACCGGCCGTCGAATGCGTGAGCAGTCCGAGCCGCCCGAGGGAGCTCTTGCCCTCCAGCCGCCCGGCGATGTCGTCCGGCAGCGTCATGACCTCGTACGTCGACGCGAGGACGAACTCCCCCGGGTGCAACACGAACGGCTCGTCCGGCGCGCTCTCGATCAGCCGGGTCAGGTCGGGCTGGTCCTCGGCAGGGTCGATGTGCGGGTAGCGGTGGTTCTCGAACACCCGGAAGTAACGGTCGAGCCGCACGTCCACGCTCGAGGGCTGCACCATCGTCGGCTCGTACGGCGTCAGCGCCACCCGACCGGAGGCGATCTCGGCTCGGATGTCCCGGTCGGACAGCAACATCCGCCGACCCTACCCGCGCCCTCGCCTCACCCGAGCCCGCAACTGACCACGTATCGGGGGCGTGAGGGTCCCTTCCGTGGCGTCGACGCCACGTATCGAACCCAGCAGCCACGGAAGGGCCAGCTGCCACCGCGTACAGGGCGGAGGGGTAGGTCCAGAGACGAGCGGACGACTCGCCTGCGGCCCCGTTCAGCTCGAGCCCGTCATCCGCTCGTCGCGGGCACCTCGGCCTCGATCGCCGCGCGCAGCCAGACCGCCGGGTCGTCCTCGTGATAGGTGTGCTCGCCGGGCTCGATGGCGTCGAGGAAGGCCCGGTAGATCAGCGCCTGCCGCAACGCGGCCAGCGGCGCGATCAGCTCGGCCGCCCGTTCCGGGTCGGCCTCGGGACGCTCGCCGCGCCAGGCGTCAAGCCATGCCGCCAGTACGACCGGCCGGGCCCCGTCCGGGACACGCGGGAGGAACGCGGTGAAGTCCAGCATCGGATGGCCCACCGCGGAGTCGCCCCAGTCGAGGAGGACGAGGCCGTCCGGGCCGTAGCGCCAGTTGCCGGGGTGGAAATCACCGTGGACGAGCGTCTCAGGCAGACCGCAGGTCAGCAGCTCTTCGAGGAGGTCCGGGACCCGCGCCGCGAGCGCGTCGACTGCGTCCAGCTCGGCGGCGTGCAGGCGCTCCCGGGTCTCCGGACGGCGGAGGAGATCGTCGACCAGCGCGGCGAACCCGGCCGCTCGTAAGTCCCACAGACCCGCCGCCAGCAGCTCCTCGGTGCGGCCGGCCCACCTCGACTGCAGCCGCACCAGCCGCCGCACCATGTCGACAAGGCGCTCGACGGGGGCGTCCCACTGGTCGTCGCCGGGCACGTCGCCGAGCAGGACGGTCGCAGTCGGGTGGTCGGCTGCGAGCAGCGGCGCAACGAGCGCCGGGTCGTCCGCGGCGACCATCGCGATGATCTTGCCCTCGTGGGCGAAGAACGGTGGCACCGACTTGCACCAGACATCGCCCGCAGCGGTGGGGATCCGGACGATGGAGGAGAGGTTCCAGGTCTTGACCTGCACTGCAGGCCCTGATCGCGGTCGGCCCAGCGCGGTGAGTGCCTCGTCCGCCCAGCTGACCGCAGCGGCGACACCGCCCGGCCGGGCCCACCCTGCGCGCAGCGGATGGTCCGCGGTCAGGTCGCGCGCGTACGGCCTCAGGTCTTCGACAGCCAGCTCGGTCGCGCACGGCACCAGCGCGGGCGGCGGGGCACCGAGCAGCTCCGCGAGGTACGCGACCGATCCCCCGGGTAGCAGTCCGGAAGCGGCGTGAGCAACCGCAGCACGGTGATCTCAGCGCCGAAACGCTCCCGTACGGTCGCGACGACCGACTCGACCTCGGGCGCCCACGGCACCTCGACCTCGAACTCGGGCAGCTCGCCCAGCACTTCGACGCCCAGCACCTCGGGGGCAGGTGAGCCGGGTGCGGCCGCCCGCGCTCTGCACAGCACGAGCCGGACAAGACGGGACACGACAAGGACGGTAGGTCGCGATCTCCTCGAGACGACACTCGTTCATGCGTACGTCAGGTCGTCTGTGGCGTCGTGGCCCGTACGCGACCACTGATCGCAGCGATCAATCACGACCCAGCTAACGCGCCATCGCCCAGAGCGGGTGACGGGAATCGAACCCGCACTGTCAGCTTGGGAAGCTGATGTTCTGCCATTGAACTACACCCGCGCGGCGCTCCCGGGAGCGCGGCGGACCGAGTGTAGCCAGCGGAGGCGCCCGCCTTCGGCAAGGCGCTGTCTCGACGGGCCCGGCGCGGTGCCAGCCGACGACACGGACCCGGTCACCTTGCGCGGGTTCAGCGGGGACGCGCCTGACAGGCCGCCGATGCCCGCCCGGGACGGCAATGCGAAGCACCGCCGGGCGCTGGGTGCGCGGATGCAGCTGCGCAGTCGTCCGCCGTCAAGACCGGCAGACGGGTTCTCTTTAGATTAAATCGGTCTTCTTAGGCGAGTAACACTTGTGTTTCCTGCACATCGGGGTACGGCACAATCGCGCCATGCGCATCACGGCGAGGGTCGACTATGCGGTCCGCGCCATGACCGTTCTCGCCATAACGACCGGTGAGCAGCCGGTCAAGGCCGAGACCGTCGCCGCGGAGCAGGACATCCCGCTGCAGTTCCTGCTGAAGATCCTCGCCGAGCTGCGCCTCGCGCGCCTCGTGACCAGCCGGCGCGGTCAGCAGGGCGGTTTCACCCTCGCCCGCCCTGCGGCCGACATCTCCGTGGCCGATGTGATCCGCGCTGTCGAAGGGCCGCTCGCCGATGTGCACGGGGCATCTCCCGAGGAGCTCGACTACACCGGCTCGGCCGCATCTCTGCGCGACGTGTGGATCGCCACCCGCCTCGCACTGCGCGACGTGCTCGAGATCGTCTCGATCGCCGACATCGCGCACGGCCAGCTACCCGATGCGATCGAGCGCGACCTCGCCCGCCCGGGCGCCGACCGCCGCCGCTGACGTACGAGCAGGCTGACGTACGCGCGGGCTCCCAGGACGTCGAAGCGAGGTGACGCAGCGGTGAGCACACCTCACGGCCCGCACGGTCACGAGACCGGTCACTCCCACGGGCTGGGCGGCCACGCGGGCGCGCGGCACCGGTGGCGACTGGCGGTGTCGTTCGGCCTGGTCGCCATGTTCTTCGTGGTCGAGTTGGTCGCCGGGCTGGTTTCCGGATCGTTGGCGTTGCTGTCCGACGCGGCGCACATGGCCGCCGACGTCGTGACCCTCGGCGCCGCACTCGTGGCGACGCGAATCGCCACCCGCAAGGACAAGACCGGGCGGCGGACGTACGGCTCGTACCGCGCCGAGGTCTTCGCGTCGCTGCTGGCGGTGCTGCTCATGAGCGGCGTGTCCGCGGCCGTGGTGGTGCAGGCGCTGGCGCGGATCGGAGGGACGCCCGAGGTCGCGGCCGGGCCGATGCTCGTGGTCGGTGCGCTCGGGCTGGTGGTCAACCTGATCGCGCTGCTGCTCCTGCGCGGCGGCGCGGCCGAGAGCCTGAATGTCAGGGGCGCGTACCTGGAAGTCATCGCCGACACCGCAGGCTCGGTCGGTGTGCTTGTCGCCGGCGGACTGATCGCCCTCACCGGTCAGAACGCCTGGGACACCGCGGTGGCGCTGGCGATCGGCGCGTTCGTGATGGTCCGCGCGACGATCCTCGGTCGTCAGGTCCTCGCGGTGCTCGGCCAGCACGTCCCGGCGGGCATCCAGGTCGACGAGGTGAGCGCGGACCTCGTCCGGGTGGACGGCGTCGTGGATGTCCACGACCTGCACCTGTGGACCCTCACGTCCGGCATGCATGTCGCCACGGTGCACCTCGTCACCGCCGACGACGCCGACTCCCACGGTGTGCTCGACCGGGCGCGGGAGGTGTTGCGCGAGCGGTACGGCGTGGACCACGCGACCCTGCAGGTTGAGCCGCTGGCGCACACCGGTTGCCACGAGATCGACTGGTAGCCCGCTCGGGATGTCCAGGTTCTCCGACTCTCGCGCTGGCTGCAGGTGACCAGGTCTCGGGGCGCCGTGCGGTCTCACGTGGCGCAGACGCCGCGTAACAGCACCCGCCGCGATCGGCAGCCGCACCAACACGGACGTCGTCAACCGAGGCAGCGTGCTGTCTCACGTGGCGCAGACGCCGCGTAACAGCACCCGCCGCCACCGATACGTGGTCAACGGCGAGTGGGTCAGCGCGTCGTACGCCGGTGGCGAGGGTCAGAGCACCGCATCAGCCAGTCGGTCAACCTGGTCCAGTGAAGGCACCGTCGGTATGAACGCCACCTCGGTCACGCCCACGTCGGCGAACGCCTGCACGGTCTCGACCAGCCCGGACGGCGTACGGACAGCGCCCTCGACGATCATGTCCACCCAGTCGCCGAGGAACTCGTAGTAGCGGCGCAGCGAGGCGCGCGAGACGTCGTCGTCCCCGAGGCCGTAGTAGACAAGCGCGCCGAGCCGGGGCTCGCCGTCGCGACCGGCGGCACGCCACGCGCTCGTGATCTTCTCGACCATCGGGGCCGCCATCGCCGGGCCGCCGCCCCCGGCGGTCCAGCCGTCGCCGTACTCCACCGTCCGTCTCACGGCGGCATCGACGTTGCCGCCCACGACCAACGGGATGCGACCACCCGGCACGGCTGGGCCGACCGGGAAGTCGCCACCGGCGACGGGCTCGCCCGCCCATGACCGCCGCAAGAGGTCCAACGTCTCGTCCATCAACGCGCCTCGTCGGTCGAACGGTCGCCCCATGGAGACGAAGTCCTCCTGCCGACCGCCCACACCCACGCCGAGCGTGAGCCGCCCGCCCGACATCGCCGCCAGGCTCGCAGTCGCCTTCGCCAGCCACACCGGCTCGTACGCCGGCGCCAGCAGGATGTCGGTCAGCAGGCCGATCCGCGATGTTGCGCCGGCTGCGACCGCGAGCGCGAGCAGCGAGTCGTACGACGGGTAGACGATGCGGTCGATCGTGGCGACGTAGGAAAAGCCGCGCTCCTCGGCGCGTCTCGCCCACTCCGCGACCAGGGCTCCGTCGGCGTCGATGGTGTTGGGAAGTCCGATCCCGATGTCCATGTGCACTCCGATCTCACCTGGTCGACCAGCACGTTCGACCTACCTTGCCACGCCCGCTCGCCTGTGCTGCTGCCAGGGAACGGGCAGGTTGTCCGAGACCGGTTGCGGATGTTACTGGCGAGTAGCATCATTAAGTTACTGACCAGTAACCTCAGCGTCCGCTGCTGGGGCGCACCGCCACGGGGGGCCGCCATGAGTCACGACCCGAGCCGCCACGGCGGCGCGAGCCATTACATCGCCAACGTCCGGGACATCGAGTTCACCCTGTTCGAGCTGCTCGGACGCGAGCGGGTGATGGGTCACGGGCTGTACGCCGACATCGACCGCGACACCGCCCACAGCATGCTGGTGGAGGTCGAGCGGCTGGCGCGCGAGGACCTTGCCGCCTCGTACGTCGACGGCGACCGCAACCCGCCCGTCTTCGACCCCGCGACCCACACGGTGACGACGCCCGAGTCGTTTCGGAAGTCGTTCTCCGCGCTGATGGCCGCCGAGTGGTTCAGGCTGGAGCTGCCGCCGGAGCTGGGCGGCCAGCCCGCGCCGCCATCACTGCGGTGGGCTCTCAACGAGATGATCATCGGCGCGAACCCGGGCGTGTTCCTCTACACCGCGGGCCCCGGGTTCGGGCACTTCATCTGGCTGAACGGCACGGGCGACCAGAAGCGCCTGGCCGAGCTCATGATCGAGCGCCGCTGGGGCTCTACGATGGTGCTCACAGAGCCGGACGCGGGCTCCGACGTCGGCGCGGGGCGTACGAAAGCGCGCCTGCAACCCGACGGCACCTGGCATCTGGAAGGGGTCAAGCGCTTCATCACGTCGGGCGAGTGGGACTGGCCGGAGAACATCGTGCACCTGGTGCTCGCACGGCCCGAGGGGGTGGCCGATGTCGGTGGCCCCGGGACGAAAGGGCTCTCGCTCTTCATCGTCCCCAAGCTCCTGGTCGACATCGAGACCGGCGAGCTCGGCGCTCGCAACGGCGTGTACGCGACGAGCATCGAGAAGAAGATGGGCCTCAAGGTCTCGACGACCTGCGAGATGGCGTTCGGCGAGCGCGAGCCCGCCGTCGGCTACCTGCTCGGTGACACCCACGACGGCATCGCCCAGATGTTCCAGATCATCGAGTACGCCCGGATGCTCGTCGGCACCAAGTCCATGGCCACCCTGTCGAGCGGCTACCTCAACGCGCTGGCGTACGCCAAGGAACGGGTGCAGTCGGCCGACCTCACCCAGCAGCGCGACCGCGAGGCGCCGCGCGTCACGATCACGCATCACCCCGACGTCCGGCGCCAGCTCATGACACTCAAGGCCTACTCCGAGGGCCTGCGCGCCCTCGCGCTCTACACCGCGAGCGTTCAGGACGAGGTCGAGATCGCTCGCTTCCAGGGGACATCCGCGGACGAGGCCGTACGCCGCAACGACCTGCTGCTCCCCGTCGTCAAGGGGTACGGCTCCGAGCGCTCATACGCCCTGCTCGGTGAGGCGCTGCAGGTGTTCGGCGGGTCGGGCTACCTCACGGACTACCCGCTCGAGCAGTACATCCGGGACGCCAAGATCGACACGCTGTACGAGGGCACGACGGCGATCCAGGGCAACGACCTGTTCTTCCGCAAGATGTTCCGCGACCAGTTCCGGGCCGTCACGAGCCTCGGTGTCGAGATCCAGACCTTTGCCAAGGGCGACGCCGGCAACGGTGCGCTGGCTCGTGAACGGGACCTGCTCGGGACTGCCCTGGAGGATGTCCAGGGCATCATCACGGCGATGGGCGGCTTCCTCGCTGCGTCCGAGGTCGAGCCCGCGAGCCTGTACAAGGTCGGGCAGAACACCACGCGGCTCCTGCTCGCGCTCGGTGACCTGGTCGTCGGCTGGCTGCTGTTGCGCTCGGCCGAGGTGGCACTCGCGGCGCTGCCCACGGCGTCTCCTCGCGATGTCGCGTTCTACGAGGGCAAGGTCGCGGCGGCCCGGTTCTTCGCCGGTCAGGTGCTGCCGCGGCTGACCCCCGAGCGGCTCGCCGCGGAGCGTACGGACAATGCCCTGATGGACCTGCCCGAGGCGTCGTTCTAGGTCCCTCATGGACCTGCCCGAGGCGTCGTTCCCGTTCCGCCGAAAAACCTGCTCGAGGCGTCGTTCCATGGCGGAGCTCAGCGCGTCGTGGCACCCGTCACGAGCCAGCGATCACCGCGCTCGCGCACCACCAGCGTCACCAGCCGCGCGAGCATGAACGCGCCGAACGCCCACCACAGCCAGACGAGGCCGGCGCCGGCCACCAGGACCACTGTGGCCAGCGGCACGAACACCACCAGGGTGACGAGGCCGGCGATCGCCAGGTAGCGCCCGTCCCCTGCGCCGATGAGCACCCCGTCCAGGACGAAGACGACGCCGCAGACGGGCTGGAACGCGGCGGCGACAAGGAGGACGTCCGCGAGGGCACTCTGGACGGCGGGGTCCGGTGTGAACAGGGGAATGTACAGGGGCCGGCCCAACGCCAGCAGGGCTCCGGCGAGCAGGCCGAAACCTACGCCCCACTCGACCATCCGGCGGGTCACGTCGCGGGTGCCCTGCACGTCACTCGCGCCGAGGTAGCGGCCGGTGATCGCCTGCCCGGCGATGGCGATCGCGTCGAGCATGAACGCGAGGAACGTCCACAGCGTGAACGCCACCTGATGCGCCGCGAGCGGCACGTCCCCGAGCCCGGTCGCGACGTACGTGGTGGTGACGAGCGCCACACGCAGGGTGATGGTCCGGACGACAAGGGGCACGCCCGCGTGCGCGGTCGCGGCGATCCCGCGCCGGTCCGGTCGCAGCGTCGCGCCCTCCCGTCGGGCGCCGCGGACGACGACAGTCGTGAGGCAGGCGGCCATGGCCCACTGGGTGAGCACGGTGCCGAGCGCCGAGCCCGCGATGCCCAGCCCGGCGCCGTACACGAGGAGCAGGTTGAGCGCGACGTTCACGATCGCGCCGGCCGTGTACACCGCCAGCGGCGTCCTGGTGTCCTGCATACCGCGGAGGACGCCGGTGGTGGCGAGGGCGACGAGCATCGCCGGGATACCCGCCGTCGAGATCAGCAGGTACGTCTGCGCCTCGGCGCGGACGGCGGCGGACGGGCCGAACGACCCGACGATCTGCGGCGTCAGAGCTGCGGTCAGGACGGCCGCCGCCGTCCCCGCGCCTATTGCCAGCCACATCCCGTCGACGCCGGTGACGATCGCCGTCCGGAGGTCGCCGGCGCCGACATGACGGGCGACAGCGGCCGTCGTGCCGTACGCGAGGAAGACGAAGAGACTCACGACCGTGGCAAGCGCAGCGCCCGCCACACCGAGGCCCGCCAGCGAGGTGGTGCCGAGGTGACCCACGATCGCTGCGTCCGCAAGCAGGAAGGCGGGCTCGGCGACCAGGGCCCCCAGCGCCGGCACGGCCAGCCGGGCGATCTCCCGGTCGTACGGACCCCGGAATGGCCCCCGGGACGGCCCGTTGAATGGCACGGGGCCACCCGGTGCCATTCCTATGGGCACGGGGGCACCCCGTGCCAACCGGCGAATAGCACAACGCCCCCCACAGCACAATGAGGACCCACAACGCCACGGTAGCGACGCGCCCGGCGTACGCGACGCGCCAAAGTCCGACGCCAATCTGCCGTGCACAGCCTGTGGGTCGGGTCGGCGCAGGTCACTCGGCTGGTGGCGTCCCGGAGTGCTCGCGCCCGTCCACAGCCTCGGGTCGGGGTCGCCGTGCTGTTTCCACAGCGTGGATCGCGCTTCGCACAGGGGTGTGGACGCAGACGCTTCCCGTACGCGGTGGCGGTCCCTAACCTCGGCCGTCGACAGCAGTTGTCAGTGGGCCCGGCTTCAATGTTTCGAACGAAGGTTCGACCGGGTGCGCGGCGCGGAAGGCGGATGGTCCGACAGTGAGCGTGACGGAGTTCTCGACCGGCGTCAGCAGCGGTCGGGTGCCCGAGTTCGACCGCACGCCACCGCAGGACCTGGTCGCCGAGCAGTGCGTGCTCGGCGGCATGCTGCTGTCCAAGGATGCGATCGCCGACGTCGTCGAGGTCATCCGCGGTCCTGACTTCTACCGCCCGGCACACGAGACGGTCTACGAGTGCATCCTCGACCTGTACGCGCGTGGGGAGCCTGTCGACGCCGTCACCGTGGCGGCGGAGCTGACCCGCCGCAGCGAGATCTCCCGCGTCGGCGGCGCTCCGTACCTCCACACCCTCATCCACGCCGTGCCAATGGCGGCAAACGCGGGTTACTACGCCCAGATCGTCCGCGAGCAGGCGATCTTGCGGCGTCTCGTCGAGGCAGGGACGCGGATCGCCCAGATGGGGTACGCCGCGGACGGGGACGTCGACGACGTCGTCGACCGGGCCCAGGCCGAGGTCTACGCCGTCACCGAGCGTCGTACGAGCGAGGACTACCTCCGGCTCTCCGACATCATGGAGGGCACACTCGACGAGATCGAGGCGATCGGCTCGCGCGGCGGCGAGATGATCGGGGTGCCCACCGGCTTTCACGACCTCGACGCCATCACCAACGGGCTGCATCCCGGGCAGATGGTGATCGTCGCGGGGCGGCCCGCATCCGGTAAGTCCACCCTCGCGTTGGACTTCGTCCGGTCGGCGTCGATCAAGCACGGCATGACGTCGGTGATCTTCTCGCTCGAGATGAGCCGCAACGAGATCACCATGCGGCTGCTGTCGGCGGAGTCTCAGATCGCGCTGCACAAGATGCGCTCCGGTGGCCTGCACGACGACGACTGGACGAAGCTGGCGCGCCGGATGGGCGAGGTCAACGAGGCGCCGCTGTTCATCGACGACTCACCGAACATGTCGATGATGGAGATCCGGGCCAAGTGCCGCCGGCTCAAGCAGCGTCATCAGCTGCGCCTCGTCGTCGTCGACTACATGCAGCTGATGTCCAGCGGCAAGCGGGTCGAGAGCCGCCAGCTCGAGGTGTCGGAGTTCTCCCGCTCGATGAAGCTGCTGGCCAAGGAGCTCGAGCTGCCGGTCGTCGCGGTCAGCCAGCTCAACCGCGGCCCCGAGCAGCGCACCGACAAGCGACCACTGCTTAGCGACCTGCGCGAGTCGGGCAGCCTCGAGCAGGACGCCGACATGGTGATCCTGCTGCACCGCGAGGACATGTACGAGCGGGAGTCGCCCCGCGCCGGCGAGGCAGACCTCATTCTCGCCAAGCACCGCAACGGCCCGACCGGCAACATCACCGTCGCCTTCCAGGGCCACTACTCCCGCTTCGTCGACATGGCCCCGGGGTGAGGCACGGCGGCGACCTCGGACACCGCGTCAGTCCACAGAAGGTCCGATTGTCGCCTCCACCCAACCCTGGTGTCAGCGAGCGGGCCTAGTTTCGATCCATGAAATCTCACGTTTACGTGGATGAGATCAAGCATCCACGGTTCCTTCCTCGCAGCGGCTGCGCTCTCCTCCAGTGACGTGACAGCTGCAAGGAAGCGAATCGAGGACCTGCACCTGAGGGGACAGCGGCGCATTCACTTCAAAGACGAGAGCGCGGGCCGCAAGCGACGCATAGTGGACGCCCTCGTGACGGTACCCATCGCTGTTCGCCTATACGAGCCAGCTATCCATCGGCACGAGCTTGCAGCACGCGAGGCGTGCCTTCGCCGGATCGTGAACGACCTGGTCGGCTCGGCCGGCGCACGGCTCGTCATCGAGCTCGACGACTCGGTGCTCAAACATGATCGGAAGACGCTGTTCTCTGTTGTTGCCGAGGCAGGTCTCCAGGAAACCCTGGAGTACCACCACCTTCGTGCAACCGAGGACCCTCTGCTTGCCGTTCCAGACGCGATCGCTTGGTGCTGGTCAAAGGGCGGCGACTGACGGCGAGCGGTGGCCCCCCTGGTAGCGGACCGCGTACGGGTTTAGACGGCGCGAAGCCCCGCTCACCGGTCGTCCGGCCGGCTGCGGGGCTCACTTCCTCGGGCTAGTGCCCTCGGCTGCCACCCATTGTGCGGCCTGAGCGCTGTCGTGTGAAGCCCCCCTACGCATCAGGGTCGAAAGGCTACAGCCAGTCGCGGCGCTTGAAGATCGCGTACAGGGCGAGGCCGAACACGACCATCAGCAGGATCGCGAAGGGGTAGCCCCACAGCCAGTGCAGCTCGGGCATGTGGTCGAAGTTCATGCCGTAGATGCTCGCGACGAGGGTCGGGGCGAAGAAGATGGCTGCCCAGCTGGAGATCTTCTTGACCTCCTCGCTCTGCGCGTAGTTCGCCTGGGTGAGGCGCTTGACCTCCTCGCTCTGCGCCTGACCTGCGAGTGTCGCGCTCAAGGCCAGGACGGTCCGATAGAACTCGATGACGCCTTGGAGGTACTCCTTCTCGCCGTCGGCCACGCTGCGTACGCGCTCGAACTGGTCCTCGATGTCCGCGACCAGGCGCTGCCCCGCCGGTGAGATCCGGGCGAGGACCGACATGCGCCCGTAGATCGCGCCGCTCAGCGCGCCCATGGTGCGGACGGCGAGCAGACCGTGGCGGGCTCGGAACAGCTCGTTGAGGAATTCTTCCGGGTCGTCGATCTGGCCACCCGTCACCTGCTGCTCGAGACGCCACACATCGCCGGTCATCGACTCGATGTAGCTCTCCTGGTGCCGGGCGAGCGCGGAGACGACGGCGTACGACAGCTCGAACGGCGTGGTCGGTCGCAGCCGGCCCGCCTCGATCCGGGCCCGGATGGCCCGGGTCTCGCGCTCGGGGATGTCAGGCCGGACAGCCGAGTTCACCGGGCCGTGAACCGTGACGAGATAGTTGGGCCCGATGAACTGGTCAAGCTCGATGTAGTGCACATGTCCACGGTCCCCCCGCTCGGGGGTGTGCAGAACGACGAAGACATGGTCCAGATAGGCGTGCACCTTGGGCACCCGGTTGCGCTCGACGGAGTCCCTCACGGCCAACGGGTGGAAGTTGAACACCTTGGACAGCACATGAACCGCTTCGGCGTCGCAGTTGGGGATGTCCACCCAGACGAGACCGGACTCGGCGCTGAGCAGTTTGGGGAGCTCGTCGACGGTGCGCCGCTCGAGACCCCGCTCGGTGATCAGCTGCACGTCCATCGGCTCGCCTCCCGAATGGTCCTCAACCGTGGCCGTGATGCGGCCCGGCCGACAGTGTCGCCCATGCAGCGGTCGACCGACATCGACCAGGGCACCTGGTCGGGCGGTGAGCTGCTCCATCCGGGCCGTGAGCACCGACCCGGAAGTTCGCCGACCTTGCGCGGTCCCGCGATGAAAATGCGGACGCACCGGTACCACCGAGAACGGCTCGCTCGGTCCCGGCGAGGGGACCGAGCGAGCCGATATGCGGAGGAGTTTTGTCGGCCCCACGCTCAGCGCGGGCAGTAACTTCCGTTCACCTGCACCGCATCTTGCTGCAATTCCTCGCTCAGCCAGCTCAGCGAGGCGTCGATGACCGTGTCGGTCACACCGTCGACGAGGACGGACTCACACTCGTAGCGGGCGGCGTGCATGGTCCCCGGGAGGACCACCAACTCGTGGGGCACGCCCATGTCGCTCAACTCGTCATCCATTTTCGTGGCCTGACTCAGGGGGACCAGCTCCTTCGAGCTGTTGAAGAACAGCATCGACTGGTCGCGCCTGTCCACGAATGCGTCGGGGGAGGCGTCGGCTGCCATATCGATGCAGTCATTCGGGTCGCAGCCGAGGTACTGGCTGACCGCGGTGCGCGTTCCCGGACCGTCGTTGTACGTCATCTGCAGGTCCATCGGCGCCGAGAGCGTCACGGTCGTCGCGATGGGAATCGACGAGCTGGTGTGGAGAAGGCTCGCGAGGTTACCACCTGCCGAGACCCCGTACGCCCCTAAAGTGTCGCCGTCGATGTCGTACCGGTCGGCGTGCGAACGCACCCAGTCGACTGCGTCCTCCACCTCAGCGAAGGTCGTCGGCCAGGTCGACACGTCGGGTGTGGACAAGGTGTAGTTGATCGAGACTGCGGCGAGCCCGTGCTGCGCGAAATAGATGGACTGGCGGCCCAGGGCATAGCTGCCACCCTTCATCCAGCCGCCGCCGTGGATCATGATCACGACGGGAGCGTCTTTTACGCCCTCGGGCAGGTAGATGTCGAGCGTGTGCGCCGCGCTACTGTCACCGGCGTAGTTGACGGCGCAAATGACTTCGACTCCGGGTGCTGTCTTGCATCCGGCTTGGGCGCCCTCCGGTGCGTTCGGCGCCTGCGATGCGGCCAGCGCGGGGAGTGCGGTGGATGCGATCATGATGGCGGCGGCGGAAAGCGCCGCGCCACGGCTGAAATTCCTCATCATCTGATACCAAAATTCTGGGTAGCGTGCTGCGGCTGACGCGTCTTATGTACTGAGAGTAGCCAGTTTGATTACTTAACGTAGTCACTTCGATGCATTCAATCGGAGCTGGGCGCCCCGTGCTAGGTCGTCAAGGCCGGGTGCGAGCCGCAGCCGGCCCCAACTGACGGGCAGGTGTCACCGCATGTACATCGGAGTCGTGCTTCCGCAGACAGAGCTGGGCGGGGACGTGGCAGCCGTCCGCGCGTACGGCACCGGAGTGGCGGCGCTGGGCTACCACCACCTGCTGGCGTACGACCATGTGCTCGGCGCCGACCCTGTGCTCCATCCGGGCTGGTCCGGTCCGTACGACATCGACACGACGTTTCATGAGCCGCTCGTGCTGTTCGGCTACCTCGCTGCGCTGACATCGCTCGAGCTGGTGACCGGCATCCTGATCGCCCCGCAGCGCCAAACGGCGCTCATCGCGAAACAGGCGGCGGAGGTCGACCTGCTCACGGGCGGCAGATTCCGGCTCGGCGTGGGGATCGGCTGGAACGCCGTCGAGTACGAGGCTCTCGGCGCGGACTTCAGCACACGCGGGCGCCGCCTCGAGGAGCAGGTCACGCTCCTGCGTCGACTGTGGACCGAGCGGACGGTGACGTTCCAGGGCGACTTCGACGTCATCCCCGGCGCGGGGCTCGCGCCGGCTCCGCCGCAGCGCCCGATCCCGCTGTGGATCGGCGGCTACGCGCCGCCCGCGCTGCGTCGCGCGGGGCGCCTCGGCGACGGATGGTTCCCAGGGCCGGCGCCAGGGCCAGATCTGGACGCGGCGAGGGCCATCGTGGACGAGGCCGCGAGCGCGGCCGGTCGCGACCCGGCGAGCCTCGGCATGGAGGGGCGCGTGACCTGGGGTTCCGGCGGTCTGGAGGAAGTTCTCGGACGCGTCGAGCGCTGGCAGACCGCAGGCGCGAGCCACGTGACGATCAACACGATGCGCGCCGGCTTTCGAGACGTCGACGAGCACCTGGCCGCGCTCGCAGCGGTCGCGTCAGGGCTCGGCCTCGACGCCGTGGTTGGGTGACCTGGTGTCTGCCGAGGACGAGGCCCGCGAGTTCGCGCGGACGTTCCGCGAGTTCATGGGATGGGTACGCCGCAACGCTGACTCCCCGGCGCTGCAGAACGAGGTGGTGCAGCTCGTCCGCGACCACCTGGGCGCGGACGGCCTCGAGCACTCCGTGGTCGCCCGCGACATCCCGCCGTTCGACCACGTGAACCTGCAGGTGGCGCTCGACGCCTGGACCGTCGAGCCGCAGCGCCAGGCCACGATCCGCGGCATCGCCATCCCGCCGCACTTCGGTGGGCTCTCGCTGCAGCAGCTTCTGCACGGCGACGGGCTGCCGCCCGTACGCCTCTCGGCTCCCGAGCTCGTGGACCTGCCGATAGGCCCGGACACGACGCTGGCTTGCCTCACCCGCGCGGTTCTCCTGGTCGACGACGCGCGGGGACCCTACGTCCTGCTCGTACGGGGGCCGGATCCGCATGAGGAACCGTCCCTCAGGGTCGAGGTCGCCGGCCTGCCGACACCCGCTGCGCAGGAGGTGCTGCGCGAGCTCGCCGAGCTCCGCGCCGAGCGCAACGTCTACCGCGGCCAGCTGCTGGAGCTGATCGCCGAGCCCAACGGCGTACGGATCGCCTTCCCGATCCTCCCTGTCACCACCAGGGACGACGTCGTGCTGCCGGAGCAGGTGCTGCGGCGGATCGAGCGCCACACCGTGGATGTCGCCGCGTCCCGCGACGCCCTTCGCCAGGCCGGGCAGCACCTCAAGCGCGGCCTGCTGCTGTTCGGCCCGCCGGGCACCGGCAAGACGCACACGACCCGCTACGTCATGCAGCAGCTCGCCGGCTCGACGATCTTCCTGCTCTCCGGCCGCTCGCTGCACCTGATCGCGATGGTCACCCAGCTCGCGAGGAGCCTGCAGCCCGCCGTCATCGTTCTCGAGGATGTCGACCTGGTCGCCGAGGACCGCGGCTACGGCCCCGGCTCGAGCCCGATCCTGTTCGAGCTCCTCGATGCCATGGACGGCTCCGCGGCCGACGCCGACCTGTTGTTCCTGCTCACGACCAACCGGGCCGACCTGCTGGAGCCGGCGCTGGCGGCGCGGCCCGGTCGGGTTGACGTCGCCGTCGAGATCGGGCTGCCCGACGCTGCGGCCCGCCTGCGGCTGTTCGAGGTCTACAGCCGCGGTGTCCCGCTCGAGGTCGATGCCGCCGACATCGATGCAGTGGTGGAGCGTACGGAGGGTGTGACCGCGTCGTTCGTCAAGGAGCTGATGCGCCGAGCCGTGCTGGAGTCACTCAGCGAGTCCGGCAGTGCTCTTGGACAGGTCACCGGCGTGCACCTCGCGCGGGCGCTGGACGACCTGCTCGACAGCACGCAGTCGGTGACCCGCGCCCTCCTTGGGGTGCCCGCTGACCAGAGTGCTGGCCCGGAGCCCGGCCGTCGCGACAGCGGCGGGCACGGCGGCATGGCCTGGGTGCCCCGGCCGGGCGTTGCTACCGCCAGCAGCCGCATGGCGGTCGGATACGAGGATTGACGGCCCCCGCACGTCCCGACGAGGAGTCCGCATGCCCACGAACGATGTCCCGACCGTCAGCCTGACCAAGGGCGGGGCGATGCCCCTGCTCGGCTTCGGCACGTGGCAGGTGGGAGGTGCCGCCGCGTACGACGCCGTACGCCATGCACTCGACGTCGGCTACACGCACGTCGACACGGCCACGATGTACGGCAACGAGGCGGAGGTCGGCCGCGCCGTACGGGACAGCCAGGTCCCGCGCGGGGAGATCTTCGTGACGACCAAGCTCCCGCCGCAAAAGGCCGACAGCGCCGAGGACGTGATCAAGGCCAGCCTGGGGGCGATGCAGCTCGACTACGTCGACCTGTGGCTCATCCACTGGCCGGTGCGCGGTGGCGCCAGCCCGGCGACCTGGCAACGGCTGCTCGACATCCGCGAGCGGGGCCTCGCGCGGGAGGTCGGCGTCAGCAACTACAGCGTCGCGCAGCTCGACGAGCTCGAGCGGGCCACCGGCGAGCTGCCGGCGGTCAACCAGATCGAGTGGGGACCGAGCCTGTTCGACTCCGACGTCCTCGCCGAGCACAAGCGTCGCGGTGTCGTGCTCGAGGGCTACAGCCCGTTCAAAACCACCAACCTGCGCGACAGAATGCTCACGTCCATCGCGGCGGCGTACGGCAGGACGACCGCGCAGGTGGTCCTGCGCTGGCACCTGCAGCACGAGATCGTGGCGATTCCCAAGTCGTCGCAGGCAAAGCGGATCGCGGCCAACTTCGACGTGTTCGACTTCGAGCTCAGCCCCGGACACATGTCCGAGATCGACGCTATGGGCCGCTGAGCGACCCGGACGGCGCACGGGATGTCTGCGCAGCCGCTCACCCAGCGCGCGCTCAACCGAGCCACCCTCGCGCGGCAGCTGCTGCTCGAGCGGTCCACGATGCCGGTGCCGGCCGCGGTCGAGCACCTCGTCGGCCTGCAGGCGCAGACGCCGCACACCTGGTACGTCGGGCTGTGGGCCCGGCTGGCCGATCTCGATGCGGCGTCCGTGGGCGCGATGCTCGTCGACCGCGGCCTGGTCCGGATCGCGCTGATGCGGAGCACGATCCACCTCGTCACAGCGCCGGACGCCCTGCGGTTGCGGGAGGTCATGCAGCCGGTGCTCGTACGGAGCTTCTCCGGCCAGTTCGGCAAGCACCTCGTCGGGGTCGACCAGGAGGAGTTGGCTGCGGCGGGTCGGCGGATCCTCGAAGAGCAGCCGATGATGTTCAGCCAGCTCGGCCGTGCGCTCGCAGAGCACTTCCCCGGCCGGGACGAGGCGTCTCTCGCGCAAGCTATCCGGGCGCGCGTGCCACTCGTGCAGGTGCCGCCTCGGGGCGTCTGGGGTGCGAGCGGGCTCGCCGCACACACCACGCTCGACTCCTGGCTTGCAGGGCAGACCGAGCTGACGATCGCACTCGACGATCTGGTGCTGCGCTACCTCGGCGCGTTCGGTCCGGCCACCGTCAAGGACATCCAGGCCTGGTCGGGTCTGACTCGCCTGCGGGAAGTGACGGACCGGCTCGGCGACCGGCTCGTACGACTGCACCACACCGACGGGCATGAGCTGCTGGACCTGCCGGACGCGCCAAGACCGAATCCCGGCGCACCTGCGCCGGTGAGGTTCCTGTACGACTACGACAACCTGCTGCTGTCGCACGCCGACCGCTCCCGCTTCGGCGGCCAGGCCGACGTCGAGGGCTTGTACTCCGAGCACGGCCCGGTCCCCGGACCCGTCCTGGTGGACGGTCTGCTCCGGGCCGGCTGGCGGCTCACCCGTTCGCGTGCCGACGCAACGCTGGTCGTCCGCACGAGCCGGCCGATGCCCGCTGCCACAGAGGACGCCGTGGTCCAGGAAGGCCGCGCTCTGTTGGACTTCCTCGCTCCGGACGCTTCGACCCGCGACGTGTCGGTCCGACCGGTCGAGTGAGGTAGTTGACTGTCAGGACAAGCGTCTTCGGGGTCGACGTTGATCGTGGCCCACCCGGCGTCCTGCAGCGCGCGTAAGTAGGCCTCCCCCTGTCCGGCGGCTGTCTCAACGTCGACGGTCCGCCGATCGAGGTGGGTGACGATTCCCTCCGCCAGGCGGGGGGTCGGCCGGCGTACCAGCGCACGACGAGAGGTCATGGCCGCAGTCCGGTCGCTCGGTTGCGCTGCTTGCGCGGCGTCGGCGAATGGGAGGATGCGGGCGGCACGGGGAGGAGCCATGGATTACGACGGCGCGAAGGCAAAGTTCGCGTGGTACGTAACGCACTCCGTCCGTGGTGACGAGCTCACCGCATCGGAGATCTATCACGACGACGCGCTGGTGGAGTTTCCCCAGTCGGGTGAGAGGTTCCGCGGCAAGGACAACTTCATCCCGTGGCGCAGCGAGTATCCGGCGACCAGTATCGAGTTCGAGGTCCGATCCGTACGCGGCGCGGGTGACACATGGATAGTCGAGGGTCGCGTCGGCTACGGCGACGGCAATCTCATCCAGTTCGTCGACATCCTGGAGTTCCGCGGCGAGCTCGTCTCGCGAGAGACGATCTACTCGATCGAGGCGTTCCCGCCGGACGAGTCCCGAGCCCGATATGCCGAGCCGTCGCAGCTCGACACAACGCCCGGACTGCCGCTCCGGATCGCCACCGGTGAATCGACCGCCGAATCTCACACCTGAGTAGGCGATCCACGGCGTACAAGCCCGACCTGCCCGCCACGCTCTCGGTCTCGAGGTCCGCCGCGGCGCTGGCGGTCAGGTCGCGCCGTCAAACGGGGCGTCAGGTCTGGCGTGTAGAGCGCCAGTGCTGGCGCTTCTTCTCGTCGCGTACGACGACGCCGAGCTTGCCGAGCTCGGCACGCAGCGCGGCCAGGTCTTCCTTGTTGCCCTTGTCGAGTGCCCGCGCGCGAGCCGCCAGGACGGCGTCCGCGCCGGCCGGCAGCTGCGGCGTGTCCGGGACCCACAGATGGAAGTCGCTGCGGTACGGGTCTTCGTCACGCCAGGGGAAACCGTGTGCACGGAACGCCTCGGCCAGTCGCGGTGTGTCGAGATCATTCGGGTCGCGGGCGAGGTCCTCGGTCAGCCGTCCCTGGAGGACCAGCTGCTTGCCGTCGCGGAAGACCGCTGTCACCGCTGCCCGGTCGAACTCACGGTCCTTTCCGTTGCGCCTCAGCACGACGCCGACGTCCGAGACGGTGACGGTGAGCCGCTCGATCGAGCCCGCCCAGGCGAGCAGCAGGCCGGCCACCGCGCCAACCGCCACGGCGCCGAGCGTGAGCCGGGCACCGGCGATCTCCTCGACGAGCCGGAACGGCCCCTGCATCGGTGCCAACGGCAGTGACGTGAGCCACCGCAGGACGGGCTCGACCGCGAGCCCGGCGAGCGCACCGATCGCGGGAAAGCCGACCCAGACGAGCACCCACGCCCACGACGACTCCGC